>LQAH01000143.1_pt1 | contig 21287 bp, 20 predicted proteins | sample 1535791 | NCBI WGS metagenome assembly LQAH01 (sample SAMN04331585, study PRJNA305678) | bioreactor metagenome | isolation source: bioreactor_4 inoculated with Wadden Sea sediment 2nd replicate of a... | place: Germany:Bremen
TGTCAGCCTAAAGCATTGTTAAATGATTTCTTTGTAAAATTTGGCTATGACTATTCATTTGCAGGTTGGAATGTTTGTTTTGATGTGATTTTTTTTAGAAGAATTTGTGAAGACTTTGGCTTTCGTGATGATTACATGAAAATAAATCATAGACATTTAGATGTACAATCGGTCGCAAAAGCATGCTCTCATGCCGGAATACTACAGGGGACAAATGGAAATTTATCTTCACTATGTAACCTCTTTAAGTTAAAGAGAAATTGTAAGCATTCAGCATACCAAGATGCCTTTTTAGCATTTGAAGTTTATAAAAAATTAATAGAGCTAATAAACCTCTGAACTCAATTTTGTTTTTCCAATATTGGTTTTATCCGTTCAACGAATTCAGCTTTTCGATCAGCGGAAAGCTCTTTAAATTTTTCGACTAACCACTCAACGCTTATGTCATTAAGGCGTTTATCTATTTGAACGATGGCATGATCCAACTGTTTTTTATGTATGGGGGTCAAAAATAATGGGGCCTTTTGAAGTTGCACCATTAATTCGTTAGCCTTGGCAGCTGTTAGAGTTGTAACATTGCTTAACCTGTCATCAAAGTTTGAAATCCATTTTTGACTTTTAGCTTGACGCACCTCGGACATATTCTTGTGAAATTTTTCGATCACCTCATCAGGAGGCCATGGGACTTCTTCTTCCTCAAGAATTTCAGCATATTCTTTCATTAAAGTTGATGATAATTGCTCGAAATCTTCCCAGGACAGAGATTCATTTATGAATTGGTTGTAGCATTCCCGGTATATTTTTATGGCTTTTTTCATTGATAAAAGATCGTCAAGATCATTGGGGGGGCTTCCGTCGAAGGCACGAACCAAGGAGTCAATTTCTGCTGCAAGGAGATCCATATCTTCGTCAGTCTCAATGGTTGAGTCCCATAAAGCCATTACCCTGTCAGAAAGTTTTTTTTCTGCTGATTCTAATTTTCGGATGATTTCAATCAAAGGCTCGCGTAGTGAGATGCTTTCTGGGATATTGACCCTATTTCCTATATCCTGTAGCGTAGCTGAGTAGCCTCTCCCTTTTTCTTTTAACGTTTTCACTTCTACCATTCGAAAAATTTTCATATCACCGCCATACTCGGATATCCAGGCCTGGATATGGCGGCAGGTTTCTTTAGCCTCTGCGATTAATTCGGCATTCTTCACGGATTTTTTGGTATGGGATTCAATTTGGCTGTACTCTTCTTCAAGTCCTATATATTTTAGACTTTTACCAAAAACTCTAATCATTTTGTGCTTGAAATCCCCTATAGCAGAGGGAGAATCTGAAGCCGGGGTCTGTAGTGTCAACCAGTCAGGAAAAAGCTGAACTGTAAACTGACGGGCACTAATGTAGTCTTTTTCAATTTCTTCGATCTGTCCGTCTGTCCACAGGGTTGCTCATTTATCATTTTATCTAACTCTTCCTTGAGCATGCTTGCAGCCCATAGCACCAAAGAGCAGTCAAAAAATCTTTGGCTTTTTTCTATTTTCTTCCAGGCTTCATCTCGTTTTTTTCTAAACTCTTTACCGTCGTATTGGCCTCAAGTCCTTTTTCTCTCAGACTTTCTTCTCTGTATACAAGAAGTGGCGGTATGGGCGTCCTTTGTTTTAATTTCACTGACCGATTCAGATAATTAATTCGGGAAAGATAATCTTCGCTTTGTTCCCACTCATCCAAAAGCGTCTCCCATTCTGAAGAAGCTTCTTCCAAAAGCAATAAATCAACATTTTGCAACGCAGAAATATTCAAATATTTTCTTATGAAAATATTTTCCTGAAGCCATTGTGCTGTCCCAATTTGTATTCCATTTTTCATTACGACTAATTTATCGTAACGAGGAGCCATAAACACACCTAAGAATAATCCAGCCGATGCGATATTAGCCCCAAAAGGAGGCTGGCAAATGGCCTTGATTGCTTCAGATAGAGGTAATTTATGGTTAGTGGACAAGGTGTCATCCCATTTTCTGTTAAAAAACGGATGACCGGCAGGGCAGGTCGTCTTGAAATGGTACCATTTTGGTTAAAAATACCCCAAGTATCCCTCAATACTTTTGTGGCTCGGTTTTTCACCTCAATGGGTTTTGCCGTAATGCCGTTATAATCAAGTTTACCATGCATCAATTCAAGGGTTAGTTCATAACAAGTGTTGGCAGCGTTCCCCCTTGCCGTATTAAAGCCGTCAAACGGAAATGTAATAGGACGCTTGTATATTTTTTCAAATAACCCGGTACCTACACGGCTTAAACGTTGCACTCCCATATTTTTGTTTAATGCCGTAATGTACTCCCTTTTTTTTATGAGGGCATCAACGGCACCTCGGATTGATTTCATCAGCTTTTCCTGATGGGCGCCTACCAGATGGCCGAATTGAGATTTTTCGGTTTCATTAATTTCTTCCAATACGGCATATTCGGCCAAAGACTGCCCGAGAATCGCGCTTTCGTCGTGTAATAAAACAACCAAAATGGGAAGCGCAGATAGATTTATTTCCTTTGAGACTTTTCGCAGCAGGCTTTTGGTATATGATGCGACTTCTTCTTTGACCCGATTGGGTTCAACGTAGGTATAAATGATAGTGCCTCTATGCTGATCTACGGCAATAGCTGCTGTCCACCTGTCTACAGCCATTTTTATCTGTTGGCTTAGGAAATCCAGATTGGACGTGATTGCTGTATACCTCCATTCCCGTGTAAAAATTTTGTTTCTTCGGCGAAATCACAATCAAGATCAGCTAAAAGTTCACACCAGGCCGATGCCTTGCTGGCAAAAAGGACGCCTTTGCCATGCTCATCATAGGCACTGGAGACCCTTTGACGAATAAGAGACAAGAATTGTGTTCGTGGTACAGCATCTCCTAAGATGTCAAAAGCCTTGAATGCATCATCCCACTCAATGACATTATAGTCTTCTTGTAGAATTTTAATTTCCGCTTCCGTCTGGCGAAAACTGACTGATGATAATATTCCTAAGGCGGTAATAGCATCGTCTTTTCCGCTAACAACTAAGCCGAGCTTGGAAGACAGAACAATGGCCTGCAGCAATCTTTTTTGGTTATTAGAAAGTCTGTTTCCATGCCTTGCAATAACATTGGCATAGGCAAGTGTTATTGAACCCTGCTGTCCTGTTTCTTCGGAGATACTCAGATCTTTTTCCAGGTCGGCAGACCACAGGTCAACCGCACTGATGGACCAATCTTCTTGCTGCGGGATCTGTGTTTGCTTAATCGCTGAAACGTATCTGCCAGCAGTGCCAGAGCCGAACGTTCCTGAAGATGTTTTCCTGCAGACGTCAGATAAAACAAGACCCAGGTTGCGTATGGAGATAACGGCCAGCATCCTTTTCGGACAACTGAGTGGAAGAGATCTTCATCTTCCCAAACTCGATGATTTCTGGCCGTTGGAAACCATCGGCCTAAATCGGTCATTATTTTTCTTGACCCTGCTATTGCGGCCTCATTATCAAAGCGCTCCTCCAATTTGTTTTTGTTGCTTTTTTTCAAGTAAAGAGGCGATCAGGGTTTCCAGGTTAATGGATAAATAGAGCTTGTTGGCTGATTGGTATCGGGTGACATACCTTAAAATTTCATTTTTATACTCAGGTGCAACACGTTGGATATAGGCATTGAGTTCAAACTGGATGAACCCCACAAAGCAGACAGAATTTAAATTTGTTTGTACCGCTTCAAACAAATCCTGTAATGCACCGCTTCCGGCAATCTGGCTTCGCTCCGTTGCGAATTCGGTATATTTCCCGAATTCGTCAAACAGTACCAGAAGTGAACGGTAGGGCTTACCATCACCGCAATATTCCCTGACGATGATGTCAACCACATCCCTTACCGTTTCTCCGGAAAGGGCTCTGATGGGCATTCCCCGTTCAGCAAAAATTCATATACCTGGGCATATATCCGTTCATCGTGATTTTCCAGAGCCTGAATCAGAATATCAATTGAATCGATATGGGTTGCCTGGGTCAATTCATCCTTAACAGAATCATTGGACATCTGAATCAAGGATACGGCCTGACCAAATCTAGGCCTGAGTTCATCAAGCATGGTCGTGGGATGGCCGTCTTTTTTCAGTATTACGGTCACCTGCCGGGTTATCTCCGCGGAAAGATCAAAACCACGCATCCCGTTCAAGGTTAAAGCCAAACATGGTCGTGAAGCTTCTTTTAATTTTAGGCGGATGTTGAGGGCGATATCTGGATCAGCAGCCTCTATGCCCGATAATATGGATGCTGAATTCTCCCCGAAGGATCACTCACAAGGCTTGCTAAGGTCAGGCCAAGGTGGGACTTACCGGTGCCGTATCCGGCAATGGCAAGGGTAAAAGGCTGCTCTTCACCACCATAACATCTTTGGATGACGGCATTTGTAAAATTTGCTGTATCAATGAGTTGATGACTGTGGCTTTCTCCGATATCTTCTTGTCGCACCCCATGGTATTGGGGACCGTGAAAGACAAATGCCTGGCTGGCCAACTGGGCCTTTGATGCATCAGAGGTAAACCACTCAATATTAACAGCACCGTTAAAAAGCTTATCCCCCCTGAATTCTACAATATCCGCAACCCGATTGCCCATATGTTCACCTCTCATTAAATCATATCCGCGTAAACATTCCGCCAGGCCTCTTCCGGCGTCATCAATGGCTGGATCAACCATGGATCCATTTGTCTATCTACTGAAATCATTGCTTTTTGTTCTAATATCTCAAGTATATCTATAGCTGAAGAAACAGACCATCCCGGTATGGTTTTCCAACCAGCAGTTTTATCCAGATCAGTTGAAGAGATCTGATGCAGGTCCGGAAAATAGTCATAAATCAGTTGCAACATCCAGGCGCATATCCCCGGCCAATTCATCTAACACCGGTGCCGCGGCTTTATAAATGGTGCTATCGCTGTCAGTATAAAGTGCACCGCATGCTTTAAATGCCGATTCTTCCTCATACATGCCAATGAGAGGACCAATCAATTTTTTGGAGTTCTGGGTGTTAAAAATTAACTGTAAATGCGATTTGAGCTGGTCACGGGTAAAGCGTGTCCCAAGGCTCTGAGCTCCGGGGAAAAAACTTGATACCAGGTTTCCGCTCCTGTTTTGGGACTGCAAAGATTGAAGTGGGAGATCCATTGGGTAATAACCTCTTTTAAGAACGGATCTTCCAATAACACAACTCGCCCAAACGGCGTCAATTCAGGAATTTTAATTCCGGCTGAGGAGTTGGGTGACAGGCGAATCAGACCCATACCTTGGCAATAATCCAGAATGGCCGGAGTCTTCCCGCTGGACGCTCCCATGGGTATGCCGGTTTCGGCAGAAATTGTTTTCAGCTCGCCTGATTTCCCTGCTGCGGCAAATTTTAACATGGCGTTGATATATTGGCGTTCTGGCTTAAATGTCCTGTGGAAATTTCTGGAAAGCCGCGTTACTCTATCCTGTTGCCTACTCATTGAACCCTCTATCTTTCAAGGCGGTAATGCTTATTTTTTCGGCCCGTTGTATTAATTGCCCTGTTTTTTCGTTCAATGCCCTACCGATGGAAAACATTCACCTTTTTTCAGGCTTGAAAGTTTTTTCATCCAATCATCCTGGCTTTTCATGGTAAACGAAGCTGCTATTCTGGCAAAAGACATGAGCTCCGTATCTGCAGGACGAAAGAACAGTTTATGTTCGGCATTGAACATTCGATCCTGCTCATCCTTTTTCATATTGCTCATAGTCTGGGTTGCCAGCATGAGGGATAGACCGAATTTTCTTCCTTCCCGAAGGTATTTGGACAAGGGACTGTTTTCCTGATGGTCAAGATTCTGAACTTCATCCAGAATAACTACTTTGGGTTTAGTCTTTTTCCTTTGGATTGAAGATAACCATATAGATCCCAAAGAATAAATTCTGTAATAAGTTTTGAGTATATCCGTCCATTCCAACAAGCTGAAAAATATTACATAAGGGGTCCTGATCCTGAAAAATGGTTTCCCAGTCAAATCCTTTTTTTCCGTGTGAAAAAGGTTTATCAAGAACAAAGGGTCGAAGCTTATTGTAAAGGGTTTGGGCGGAAGATTTGAATTTTTTATCGTTGCTCATCTCTTCAATGATGACCAGCATTTGTTCAAGGTTCATCTGTTCTTTCAGGCTCTCAACCCCGTCCATAATAGCCCTGTGCAGCACACTGTATTGCTGGTCTCCGATATTGTAGACGGCATTAAACAGCCCTGCTATTCTTTTGGCCACATCATTGGCTGATTGTTTAATAACGATTCCGCCATGATCGGATTCCTGGGGCAGGAATGGATTGATGGGCAGAGGGTCATTGGAAACTACGTGTTGCTTTGGTGACACCATTTTATTGGTTTCCGGTTCAAGCTGGTCCGGTAGGAAACCATTGGTATAATCAATGATTAGACTCTTTTGCCTGAATTTGACCATTTCGCATTGAATGCATTGGATGGCGTAGGTTTTACCCTGACCGGAAGAGCCGAATATTAGCATATGTCGGTTCGCCAGACCATTATGCCCGAATTCCCAATAGACAGGCCGACCATCTGGAATGGTTGTCCCTAACAACACCCGGTTCCATTTTTTCTCAGGCTCCTCAACGATGATTGAGGCAGGATCCTCTTCCTCGTCATCTTGGTTTTGTTTGATTTCAAAACTATCTTCAGAAGACAATCCCTCCACTTCCGGATGGGACGCTTCAGATGCTTCTTTCGGATCCTCTACCTCTGTTTTTTCTCTGGGTTGAAGCTCCAGAATATCCTCCTCTGGATTTTCATCAAAAATATCGTCCATTTCCCAAAAAGAGTCATCCTCATCCCCCTGGACCCCATCTGAATCGGTAGTTGTTAAATTGAACAAGTCCCCTTGCTGTCCAGAGTCTGCCAATTTACGATCTCATCATCCGTGCCACACGTTGCCAGGTTACGGACAAATTCTCCACCAATAGTATAAATTCCAGCCGTGATATCTTCATTGGCCTGCCAATATCCCGTTCTTGTAATGTCTGGTTCACCGTCTATTTTAAAAATGAATACCGAGGCATTCCATTCAATGTCATAATCCCCTTCAGCCAGTTTTTCTAATGCGGTAAGCACTTCCGGCTCCCTGGCTTTTCCGATCTGCCCGCGGCAGGCAATGAGTCGGTGTAACTGCATCCACCAGTGACGACGGTCCGGCCTGTCATCTTCCAAAGCATCTTCTTCTGCTCCCAAAGGCATAAACCCGGGAACCAAAACATGAAGTCCGTTTTCAATCTGGCAAATGGCTTCTCCAACATAACCAGATGGATCAGGCGCCATTTTACATTCAACGAGATTCATACTCAGGTGGAACCGAAGATCCTCACCAATCTTTGCCTGGACCCACATCAAATCCGGTCGCTGGTTGTTTTCAGCCAAATCAAACCAATGACGGTAGGCATCAAGGGAAATCAAGGACTCACATAGAACCGAAATATCTGCCTTGAGCATTTTCCGGGATAGGGAGTATGCCAGAAAATCCCGGATATACTGATCTGCTGCTCCGGTCGCCCGCACCAGGGAAAGCCCGGAAAGTTCCCGGGCAACTGCCAGGATGCCCTGGGCAATCCGATTGCATTCCGCCTGATCCCATCCCGTGACTTTTCCATAAAGGGATCTGATGGAAAAGCCCAGCCGGTTCCCAATGTCTACCAGTGAAAACTGTTCAGTGGAAACAGTGTAATTGTCACCGCCATGGGTGCCGACGCCGGAACCGAACCCAATAATTTCCCTTTCTTTGCCTGGGTCACTGGCAGGGGTTTTAATCAGGCGATCATCCATATTGGGTCAATACAGATGACCCATTCTGCTTTTTATGCAAAGCGTCCACTACCGGCCGCCATGGCGTAAAATCCCCGGTACCGATAACCAGGGTTCCTTCCTGGGTTGATTTTGTCGCTAAACCATGCAACAGGTTGGCATGGTATGCCCAAGAACAAATTGCCGGTTACTGATAACACGGCTTCGTTTAAAAATGGTGCTTGGATTATCAATCATACAGCAGGCTTTTTCCAGAATAGGAAATTTCAGATCCCGGTGCCGGATATCAAAGGGTTTTACATTTTCAAAAAGTGTCTGCTGCTCCGGAACCTGCACCTATGAAGTTGTACAACACCATGATATCTGTCTCAAATTGTTCACTGACCAGTTTTTGCAGCGAGGAACCTTCATTTTTCTCAACAACACGATGGGCAATGGAAAAACGGCATTGGCGGTAGAATCGGTACTTTTTCTCAGTTTCTGCAGCCTCCCATCGCTCCCGCCATTGATCTATCCAACCTGCGACATCGGTATCATCATTGGATTCTGTAAAAGAGTGACACTGATGGCATATGGAATCCGCCTGGTAGAACTTAGCACATACCGTTTATTTTTTCGCGCTGCAGTAGGCTCTTTTGACAGGATGGTCAGGTACGCATGAACAGCCGCAATCACCGGCTGTATGTCGTTGTTTCTGAATACCGACAGACTTAACCCATCCCTGGCATGGGGATGAAGATCAAAATAGTCCTGCATCAGCCGCAGAAGCAATCTGGACTCACTGGTTTCCTGAAAAATTTCAGAGTCATTGAGCATGCCGTTATCATCCAGGTTTTCCTGGTATGGCTTTAAAATTCTCGTGGATAAAGGCGATTCCGAAGTCTGTGGGGAACCGATTCGATGGATTAATTCCCGACCTCGCACATTGGTATCTATATTGCCACGGATATCCTGAAGCAACCCGGTCAGAGGGGATTGGATGGTTGAATAATCAATCAAAGTCCGCCAGACATAAGTTTTAAAGGCGGTTTTAGGTGTGGTGGTACATAATTCATTGTTCACTGCATAATTAAAGCACCTGGCCTGGTAGACAACCTGAGCTTCCAGCATCTCAATGACGGCCGGATGGAGGATGGTAGCAACACCTGATGTTTCAAAAATATCCGCGTGCCAGGAGTCGGCATAACTTTGGGGTCGTGGTTGGATAACCAGGAACGCCCGTACCAACATGCCGGCCAGAGAGGATTGCCGAGGGTTATCCATTGTATGTATTTCTTCAAAGATATCAGAATAGGCTCTTCGTAAATCCCCCATGGAGAAGATTTTTGGAATATGGTAGACAATAATCCCTGATCAGCGGCAGCCCGGATATACTTTTCATATACTTTTGCCAGAAAAGTTAACTTGGACAAAATGGGATCATCAACCTTCAGCCAGGCCGCAGTCAACAAATTGGTAAATACGGATTTAAGATCCCTTTCATCCCGAATGCAGTGAAGCAAAACCCTGCAAATTTCCTCATCGGAACTGGCGCGGAGCAATTCTTCGTAATAGGTTAGATGAAACGACGGCAGCTTGTACAAAGAGCCATCCTCTTTCATGGCCTGATCGGCTCTAAGTATCAATTCAAAGGAAAGCCTGTACATATGGTGCTCAGGTAGGCGCCATGCAAATTTGCGTCGGAACGGTTTGGCATCATCCCCTTGTTTTTCAATGAGAACTGAAAATTCCAAGGCAGGTTCTGCTGTTTTGCTATAGGTGCAGACAATGTCCGGTGCCATCAATGTACAGGTTACAGGGATGGGGGTATTATCTTCATAGGCTATGTCCAATTGTCCGGGAAGGAGATCGTCAATCCCCCTATAAGCCGGGTTAGATAGTTCCTTGCCAGCTCTGTTTTATCTTCTGCACTTTCGCTGCCATCATCCTCGCTGCTGTCGGTATCATGTTTAAACTGGTCTGTTTTAAGCCGTATGGAACGGATCTGTTGTTCAGGATCAAAATTTTTTTTCATAATAAAAATCTTTCAGAGTATTCCAGATGGCTGTTAAGAAAACATCCATTGGCCCTCCGGAAAGTTTGGGTCTACCCTTTCCTTTCTCTTTGGGCTCTGACAGGGGGCGTTTGAATTTTAAAATCCGGTCCATAATTACGACAAAATCAGAGTAGAGCAGTGTTTCTCGTTCTTGCTGGTCATCGGATTCTATAAAAGTTTTAAGACCTATAACCATATCCTTTCCTGAAGGGTAGCGTCCTTTAACCGTAGCATCTTCCAAGTTAAGACCCGTATCTTCACCATCCCCCAATGCTTTGAGTACGGCCTCAACTGTGTTTAAGGCTTTCTTTCGTTTGCCCGGATCAAGAAAAGCGTGTAATTAAAAATTCAGTAGCCTGATTGATGTAAGGGGTGAGCTGTTTGCTCTTTTGATTGATGGGAAAGCTTGTGAATAGAGGCAAGCCAAAATACCCCATGCTGCCCAAAACGATTCTAAGGACCTCGGATACAGTGTTGGCAGGACTCAGGTCAAGAGTTTCCAGCCAGTTACTGATTTGAAGAATATCTCCACGTCCGGATTTTATTAAAGGTAGAATCAACCGGTCAAAATTAAGTAGATCTTTGGTATCAAATTTTTGAATACCCGCATTTTTCAGTTTGGGATCTATCCAGTTTTGAAACTGCCTCTCATCTTGGTATCCCAGATCAACTGGGGATCACATAAATGAAAATCTGCAAGACTAGCTGCATCCGTCACCTGATCAGCACCGCAAAGAACGATCAAGGCAAATTTGCGGGAGCAGCTGTAACATTGCTTCTGTAATAGGTCAGGTTTCCCCTGTCATCCAGCCACCCCCCGGCCCTTGCTTTTTCTTTGGTAGTTGTATCCCATTTGTCTGTAAGTATTTTTGCAATTTTGAGGGTCAGATCTATGTCTGTTTCTGAGATAAAAAAAGCGGTTGTTGCCTGTGCAATTTCCAATAGGGCTTTTTGGGGCATGGCCGGCACCATGACAATGGCTTTTCGGCTATCGCTACGGCTTTCCCGGATTTTTGTTACCAAGTCGATAATGTGATTGCGAACAGTCAAAGCAAAAAATGCATGATTATACCTCGTTATCAATATCTTTGGCAGGGTTGGAAACCAAGGCACAGGAATCCGACAATTGAACAAGAAATCCGGCAGCTTCTAACATTTGCTGCAACCACTGGTCTGTGTCTGCCGGCAGATAGATTCCTGTGCCGTTCATCCATATTCCGGCTCGGTCCAGCCGTCGGCATCAACAACTAGGCCATGTCGATTTTCAAGGATTTGCTTAAAGGAGTCAAAGGTATACCGCCCCCCAAAGGTACGGAAGAGATCACAAGAAATCTAAGAAGTTTTCATTGAGGACGAATCTGGCCCCCGGACCAATTTTAGGGATCATAAGGCCGATGCGTTTGGACATGCTGATAAATAGTTTGCCCCCATATGATTTATCTGCCTGGTCAAGCGTTTTTCTTTGTTGTTCAGCATCTCCGGACAAGGTCACATGTCCACTGCGAAGGCTTTGATAAATTTGTTTTTCCATGGTTTTGACACTAATCTGAGAAAGCCTTCGGATATCCGGCCGATCGTCGGCAGGGGCCGAAAGCGCTATCCGGTAACCAGGCCATGAGACCGGGTTTTCCCTTTTCGTAATCCGTGAGGTTTGTGCACCAAGGCTTCTGAGTACTTGCATGGCACATGCAATTTCCATAAGATGAATCCTGTCCACAATATCCAGCCCGGCCCTAAGCAACCGATGAATCTCAACGGCGAACATATACCCTTCCCGCCAGGACTCTTTTTTGCACCAGCCGGCATCTACGAATCGCTTTTCTCCGGCTTCCCAGTCTATCCAATCTGTTTTTTCAGGAGTGTCTGTGTCCAGTTGACCATCGATGAACTCTGCAATCTGAGTTAAAGCGGATGGGGAATGGTTTTTAAAATTTTGAAGTTCTTTTTCCAGACCTTCATGTAAAATTTCCGGGTCTTTTTCTTCGTCAGTGAGCCCCAGATTTATTGAGTTTGCCCATTCTTTTATTTCACTTCTGGGCTGTGATAGGGCATTACATAGTTGTAGGTAGAGAACCTCGCCTCCACGTGCAAGAAAAAGATGCTGGGACATGTTAAAAAAATTGGCAAATTTTCTATCAGAAAATAAATCCTCCCAATGTTTCATGTCACTTTTTTTAGCTTGGCTTTCTTTCCAGATTGTTTCTCCACCCAAAAAACCCGATGAGATTGGCATAAAACTCTGGGCGCACCACCCCCTTCCGCTCCCCGCCCCCTGAAATCCAAGGAAAAGATTTTCCAATGTCCGGATGACGCTTTCTTTGTCCTGAGAGGCGGTTTCTATTCGATCTTTGAGTTCCTGGATCAATTCCAGATGATGGTCCCTATGGGTCTTGTGGCGGGCATCCAACTTTGAAGCCCCTAAAAAGGAAAAAAGTTTAAGGTTCAGACGGGCTTTGGGTGCGTATTGGAAAATTTGATCAGGCTGACTTTTTATATATGAAAGTTCCGGCAGGCAGCTCTTAAATTCAGTGTCATCTTTGAATTTTTTAGGAGAGAAGATTACCAATAAAAGTTCGATGAGAAGTTCACAATGGGTCTGGTCTGAAAAGAACCGATTTCCCATCAATTGAATAGCCGGGTTGTTCATGGCTTGTTTGGCTTTGGGATTCGTCAAAGGATCATATGGGAAATCATTAAAGGACATCGTTTACCTCCAGGGTGCCGTTGGCGACGCTGTATTGCTGCCGTAAAAAGGTATGGTCCGTTTTCAGGTGGACCAGCATAATCTCTTCGGATCTATTCCTTCCAATACGCCCTTGGAGCTGGGCTTTATATTGATCAAGCCGTTCGATATAGGCGGCCTGCAGCACTTCACCAAATTCACCAAAATGTCGCATAAGTACATAATCCAAAAAGGGCACTCCTAAAGGTAGGTCAATACCCTTGATAGGTTCTCGGCCTTTAAGAACCAGGTCCTTTCGCTGCTGGCCATTGGCAAACGTTTTTTCTTTCAGTTCCAGACGGGTCGCCGTGCTCCAATCCAGCTGCGCCAATACGATCTGAGCGCTCTGTCGGACCTCCCGCCTGGGGCGGCTTAAGGTAATATACAGACGCCGGTCTCCGCCTTGGGAAGAACCTTCCGGTAACCTGACACCGGTAAAATGTTCTTGGAGGACATGGTATATTTTTGGCCGAGCCCTGTAACTTCCCTTGGTTGCAGCCCACCTTGGGATGATTGCCAGTCCATCCAGTTGAGGAGGGAAGGCGAATTGAGAAACTGTCCGATATAGGTTTGATCCTTATTTTTGAAATCGTAGAGAAAGTATAACATTCTCCGAACCTGTTCCCTGGCACGGTCCGGTGATATCTTGACATCGGGCCTGCCATGGGTTCGGCCCCCTGATCTCTCAGAATTTCGAATACTTTTTCGCAACCGGGCACATCAAAGGGGAAGGTCTGACCGTAGGTTTTCAACCAAAGCCGATGTTCCCAAAGAGGCGATGGCCGATCGCCAAAGCCTTGTTCCAAAACAGCTTTGACAGCCTTCATCCTTATGGCTGCCATATCTGCCTCACCACCGTCATCACCAAAAAATCGATTAAAAAATAAAAACTCTATGGTCAGCGGACGATGGGCCTTTTCCTGCATTATACGGATATCGCTGCCCTCTAATCCGGAGGTAAGGATATAGGCCAGATGTTCGGTTAACTGCCTCAGAGTCAACCGTACACCGTATTCATACATTCTCCGGTACGCCAGAAAAATGCGGTATAGTACCCTTTCCTTATTTTTATGGATCAGATCTACATTGATGCATATGGGACAGGCATCCCTGCACTCTTTTTTACTGCAGGCAACCCACCGTTTTTCATCCAGCATTCGTTCAAAAATTTGTCTGGCCAAGGCCAAGTTATCCATCCGGGCCAGGTTGAATATTTTAAACTGAACACCCTTTAGATCCAGGTCCGAACCGCCTGTGTCGCTACCGATGGCCTCCAGTACAGAGCTTTCCAGATCCTTATTCCCCTGTGTCAGCATAGCCTCATGGCTTTTGAACAGGTCCAGTAAGGTGCCGGTATTAGACACCAGCAAAAATCTCTTTTTATTTTCAATCAATTCGTCAATGAGTTCTGATTTTTTTAATTCTATCTTGTTCACTCAGATCTTTAATAATGGTCACGTTGGCCGATTCGATCTCTTCTCTGGGGCTGATGGGCCCAGGAAGAGGCGCGTCAGGAGGCAACCCTTTCAAATATTTGAGAACATCAATAGCTAAGGTAGACTTCCCGTCTCCGGCATGGCCGGTTAAAATGATGTGCCTGCCTGTCGGGTTCCGGAGTTCTGTAAGAATGGCTTGCACCAGAGGATGGACAACATGGAGCAGTGCAAAATATTCATTGCATACCTGGGATTCGGCCAGGGCATTTTCATTGCTGCCCCCGACTTGTTGTAGAGAATTTAGATAGCCGACAAAAGGATTGGAAAAATTGAAATGGTGGGAGGGTATAGATTCAAGTATTGTTGTTGCGTTTTGGGTCATTTTTCCATATGAATCCTTTAAAAAATCAACAAATTCTCTTCTTTTCGTCTCGTCTCTCATAATTTTTACCATTTCATCATTCAATGAGGCATGGCTAATTAATTGCAATAAGCGCTTTTTTGTGAATCTGGCATTTTTCAATAGGACGATTTCTTGGTATTCTGCCTCTTTGCCATCTTTAATGTTGAGAATCCATAGGCCGCTTCCTTGTAGATGATAAAACGGGTATTCGAGTTGAATAGAAGCCACCGAAGCCTTTGGATCAATAGAAAGAAACGCTTTTTGAAAAGCTATTTCAAGTTCATTATCTATATGAAATTTATTCTCACGAGAGGACTCCCTATCGAATAATTCTGCAATTGCTATTAGCAAAGCAAAACGGTGGGGATTAGGATGCCCCTTTTTGATGCCTTCTATGAAATTTTGAATCGCTGCGAGCACATCATTGTTCATTTTGTACTCCTTATTATTAGATTTGATTTTTCTAAAGATTTTTTGGAAATTTTATTCTCTGATTTATATCCTCATTAGCCCATAGATTAAAAAGTGTCTGGTCTTTTTTTAAATTGATTTGCCTGCCAGATTTTTCTTTGTTTATATTCTGCTTTTATTGCTTTTATTCTTTCTGGATTATTTCTTATGTATTTAAGACTTTCGTTTTCCATCCATGTGAATTTTTTTCCTGTTTTAGGGTCTAACTTTTCAAAAGATTCCGCTTTTAAGTAATAGTCGGGTTTATTTTCAAGAAGTCCTACCCATTCTATTTTTTGTTGAAAAAAACAAAAGTAGCATCCAGAACGAGATCTCCAACTATAGTATTCTGGTAAGCCAAGCCCCTCCTGTTTCAAAATGCTTAATACGCCATCTAATCGGATATTGTTTTCGATGAAAGGAAATTCAGTCTTTATGTTTGGCTTTTTTGGAAATATACCCTGTCCTTTGAATTTCGTTCTGCCCGAATACCAACATAATTAATTATTGGTTCATCACCGACATATTCCTCGAAGGGTTTTATTTTTAGCATTCTCGTACACCACCGTTTATTGGGATCTGGAAGTACACCTTTATACATATCTAAATAATATTCGAAATCACGATCGTCTTTTAACCATTTAATATCAATACTTAAGTAATCCTGAAGTTTATAGATGTAGTCATAAGTTTCTTGAAGTTCTTCGCCAGAGTCACAAAAAACATATTCAAGATTTGGAATTTTTTTCCTAAGAAACACTGCTAAAGCGGTGCTGTCCTTTCCCCCAGATAACGCAACAATATGCCGAACCGGTTTATCGATTTGTTCTGCATTCTCCAAAGATTGTAAACCTGTCATGATGATTTACCCGCTGATACATTGGATTCAACTTTTGAAAGCAGTTCCCTTAGAGCTGCCGCAATAGCGTTGGGAGAGTGGTCTTTGGTGAATTCCTCTAATTGGGATTCGAGCCGTAACGTAACCTGTTTTTCTGCTTTTGCTCTTCCGGCGTCAAAGAAATAAATGCTTGCCCTAAGGTGGCCCATAACACTTTATACTGTTCGCCCATCCCTTCAGCCAGTCCGGGAAAACGCTCAATGTCCATATCCGTCCATTGTGCAAAGGGACGTCCGGCAACACAGGATATGGCAGATTTTGGATTATGGTAGTCCAGGGCACCGTTGCCGATACATCTGAAAAACGGGGTAAGGGCATCATTGGTAGTTCGGGGGTCCAGCCAGGCTGCCCGTTGTTCCAAAGTAAGCCAACCTTCTTCTCCCTTGGGCAGGTCACATTTTTCCAGCAGAGTATCCCGGGCTTGATTGAGTACAGCGTCTGCATGATGCTGTAAACTGGAAAGGCTCTGGTTTAAATATTCGAAAAAAATTTGTATATCTTCGGCTCTTTCTTGATTCTCTTTAAAGGGTGGGAGACCGTAGCAAGCCGGAAGATCATTGAATAATAAGGCTTCCGGGTACTGGGCCTGGACAAGGCAGTCTTTAAATTTTAACCCCAGTTCATTATCAAACCGGCTGGATTTCAATGTGATTTGTGGCAGGCTGTGCAATATTTTGAACAGGGCCCGGACCACACTGGCGGTTTTGGGAGGCTGGTTTAATCCTTCTGCCAACCGGCCGACAACAGCTTTTCGTATTCCTTCAGTCCGGGCACCTGAAACTGAAAACAACTCAGGCCGCTTTTGAAGCAAATCAAATTGAGCCATTTGAGGGTCCGGCAAAAAGGTATTGTCCCGGTATAAAAACAGATCGTTTTATTTAAAATATAAAAGGCGGTAAACAGGATGGGATGGATGCCCTGGGGCAGTCCGTATGGATCCTGGGCCAATTTGTTAAATAAAAGGTCCAAAGGAATCTGCTCAACTTCAGGGGAAAAAATCGTTTCTTCCAGTACCGCCCAGCAGGGGGCCAGGTTCATTTTATTGTCTTTTGGCGGGGGTTGAAAAGCCCACTTTCCAGATTGAGCATCATACACATGGATACCGGGGGCATAAAGAACCGACGCATATATACTTCGTTCTGGGGGTAGCCTTCTATTCCTAAATTTTCATGGTCCTGATAGTTGAGCATTCTATCCAATAAGCAGCGACGAGCCGAAGTGGCCGCCCCTGAAATTTTACGTCGGGCAACCAGCTCATTTCTGACTTTGGGGCTCTTATTATATATTTGGTCACATGCTGTAGATAGCAGACGGGTTACATCCGGGGTATGGCGAGCTTTTCGGTCCTTCCCTGCCCAGAACCACTGACATGAATTGCCTGTCGGAGCAGGACGGGGATCTAAAAAAATTTGCAGCAACTGGTTAATGCGCTGCTCTCCCTCTGCAAGGCGCAGATCAAGCTCTCTTTTGGCGACCCGGTCATCCCTCAACTCTTCGGTATGATTACTCACCCAGTTTAGGCAGGCCACTTCTTCGACAACACCTCGAAGGGCATCAATCTGCCTGGGCAGGGCAACGACAATATTCGGATGACTCTGGGTGATTTGTTCTATTTTTAACAGAACCGCTTTGTGATCCGCCTGAGGAAGGAGAACCAGAATGATGCCGGCCACTCCATCTAAATCAGATAACAGCCCCTGGCCATCACCTTCGATTCTTTCTCCATAAACTAATTTAAAATACCGATGAGCTCCAGTTTCAAGGCTGTGTCGTCTGGCCAGCATGGACCGGGTCGGTAAATGTCGGGACAAGGTTTCATAAAGAGATTTTCCTTCTAACTGAAGCTTTCTTCTGGCTTCTTTCATTCTGGCGTGGATATCAACGTCGCTGCCTTCCCATACCCGATAGGTGTCATCTAATCGCCTGTAAGTTAAAATTGACTGTGTCCGCAGCTTGCCCAACTCCTTGATCACTCCGGGGATATTGGAAGCCACACAGGTCAAAAGTTCCGGGGTAGCTTTCAATGGACTCATTTCCCCCAGCACATTAAGCAGGGAAATGGAACGTATAAGCTCCAATTGTTCCTGGGTTAACCGAGCATTGCTGTTGATAATATCATTGGCTTCCAGCAATCGCTTGGCATGTGGAATTCTGGACAAGCCCACCTCAAAATTAGCCAATAGGTAGGCATAAATATCTGTCAGCCTGATAAAATTCCCGCCGCCGGCCTCCATTTGGCATATGGTTTCCAGAAAGCCAAACGGCTCCATGCTGGTGAGATAGGAAAAGATGGATCGTTCGTTCTGGGCCAGCCGCCGAAACAGATGGGGAATGGATAGCAATACGGTAGGATGCAAAGGCCACGCCGATTTTGCACAAGCAGTGAATTCTTTGGCGTCCATTCCTAAAGGCAAAGGAATTTCAGCGGTTGTAAGTGCTTCCAATTCTTTAATAATTGCATTTTCAATGGCCTTTGGCAGGGGATGTTCCCTTTTTATGGCCTGCCCAACCATATTGATAGTTGTGGCGGCAGATTCGTTAAATTGGATGGATTGGAAACGTTCCTGGACCTTGGCCCATTCATTTCTGACTGTGCGGTCCGATAGCTCGACATAATCGTCAAACATTTGATGCAGGATGATTAAAAACAGGACAGGTACACCCTTTTGACGATTGGCAAATTCAGCGATTTGCTGGAAGATATATACATCCCCCACTTTGTCCTGAAGCGCATATTCCAATGTTTTTCCTGCTTCGTCAATGCAGATCAACAAACCGGTAAGTCCTTGAACCCTTACTTCTTTCTGGGTTCCAAAAGGAAGTTAAGGACCGTGCCGGAGTCCTCCCAATAGTTTCTATCAAGGGCCTGCTGAATTCTTGAAATCAATTGACTGGTGCCCGGCCCATGTTCAAGCATATGCACGGCATCTAAAATACCTTCTAAAAGCAATTGGGAAATGGGGCGGCGTCTTGCCGTGATGACAATAGGAAGAAAGCCTTGTTTTTCCTTTTTTGCTGCCCGGATTTGATTTTTTGCACGGCTTTTAGTTGTGGCAGTGCCTGCGAGCAGATCCATTGATTTTTCTGACAGGATAGGATCCATCCCCATGAGACGACACAAAAAAACAGCAAAGGCTGATTTGCCGGATCCATATGGACCGATCAGTGTAAACGCCTGCTGTCCGTCCTTCATGGTTAATCCATTGCAAACCCGCTCCAAAGACCGGGATACATTAGGAGTGATAATATAATCAGATTTGGCCGCCGCCTGTTTCCAGTCATTTGCCAGATTGGTTGAGCGCAAAAATCCAGGGACAATACCGATGTAGTCGGAAATCAATTTCAGGTCAGCCATGGATCGGTGTCCCTCTATAATAGTCATTTAATAGATCCCAAGCCTCTTGTTCCTCCATTTCGCATCGAACCATGGCAACACCGGCAGATTCTGTAAACCCATACTTCCCATGCCATTTTGGCGAAGCGCTAAGTAGCTGAACGGCCTCAATCATGGCGTTTTCATCCAGCATAAACACCTGTCCAGGGCTGAACTCATGGTACAGAGCTTCCTGAATACGCATGGCACCACGGTTTGTATCCTGGTTCAGGTATTCATAAATAGCAAAACCGATTACCTCAGGCGGCAAAGATGCCTTAGGGCCAATGGAAAATCGGTATAAATCAGAGTCTCTCAAAGGATGAATAAGATTGAGTTCCTGAAACGGGCATTCAAATGATTCTTCTTTTAAGCTATGGCTATCAAATCGCCTCCCACCTGTATAAGATCTGATAAAGCAATCAATGTCCCGCATGATAATTTTATCGGAGGGGCTTTTTTATTTGGGTCCAATATTTTTACAGCAGCCTGGGCCACGTCGTATTTACTGAATTCAGGCTTGTGGAGATAAGAAAAAAGCGCTGTTCCCGCTGTGATGACATCTGGATTGGTGTTTACTTTCCAGTGCAGCAGCCAAAGTGTTGCATTATCTTCAAGAAAAGGATCCCACCCCGTCTTTTCGTCCAAAATTTTTTTACCCAGATCGGACACTTTATGATCGTTGAGAATACCTGCCATCTCACACCAGTAGCGGATACTGTCGACCATGTTTTTCCCAACACCTAAATCGACAATGGCATTATCTTCTGAGAACCATTGACCATTTTTCACAAAACGAAATCCTTTTTCCAACCATCCATACCTAAAGCAAAAGGTTTGATGTCCTGAAAATTTGGCGTTTTCTTTTACGCATCCATTCAAATCCTTACCATGCTCTGCATTAAGTAAGCCTTTAAAACTTTTCGCTCGTTAAAATTTATTAGAATATTACTTTCTGAATACCTCATCTTATATACTCTTCAATCTCACCATAATTCAACAGTATTGCATCTTTGTTTTTTGAAACTATCAGGCTTTCATGATTTTCAAACCCAAACCGTAGTAAGACATAATAAATAAAAGCGACCCGAACCTCTAATTGGGCGACCCCATCAATCATATTATACTCTTTTTCAATTATTTTACGCTGATCTGGAGTCAAATCCGGATGAGCTGCTATTTTTAAGGTTACAAACTGATTCCAGTTATAGTCATTTGCTGGATTCACTTTTGATGCCTTTACATTTTGAGCATCCAGAATACGCCCTAAAATAAAATCCTTGAAATCACTTACAAGCTCACAATATGCCCGAATGTGCCACCTGAATCCATCAAACGCAAAAGCATGAGGAGAAATCCATCTCCATACAGGAGACGGTCTGCTCATGGATTGATACTGAATATTTATTGCCTTTCCCTCTTTTAAAGCCCTTACTATCCTTTTAAGGATATATGGGGCAACAGTTCTTTCAAATGAGGGAACAACCGAGTACTCTGGAATATATCCTATAAAAGTTTCATCCTCTTTGATCAAGCCTTCTGATAACATTGATAGATTAGATAAATATTTGTGAGCATCTACCGGACCCAAGACAGGTTCAAACTTAGAAGATACCAGGTATTTTTTTTCTCCGTTTGTCATAATAAATATTCCCCGGAGCAGTTTGTTTATATTGCTTGATATCTGCTGACGCCTGGGGAATAGAAACACCAAAAGCATCCTTTATATCTTTTCTGTTGATTGTGCCTTCCCAGAAAAGCCGATACTCAATGAACTCTAATCTTTGCCGAACGCCCCACTTTCATTGCTTTTTAAACACTTTCTTAAACATATAAAAAGTATATTCATATAGAAACTATATGCATATAATCATAAAAAATTTTGAATGTAAAGTGTTTTTAAAATTTCGGACCTCGTCCAAATTCCTTCTGTTATTGACGTCGGGTCCAAATCTTTGGACAGCGAACCAAGCAAGTTATGATAAAAACAGACCCTGTAAGCAGCAAATGAAGCCTCTATAATTCCATCTTCGATATTGCTTGACTCTTATCCTTTTTTGGAGAATTTATAGAGCATAACCAATTGTTTTTATATGAAAATAATAGTGATCCGATTTTATCGGAGATATGGATATGATAAAATCATTAACT
>LQAH01000144.1_pt1 | contig 21197 bp, 31 predicted proteins | sample 1535791 | NCBI WGS metagenome assembly LQAH01 (sample SAMN04331585, study PRJNA305678) | bioreactor metagenome | isolation source: bioreactor_4 inoculated with Wadden Sea sediment 2nd replicate of a... | place: Germany:Bremen
AATATCCATAATATTATAGATATATAACAGTTTCTGCTTAATATCAACTTATTATTACGCAGTTTATAAAATGTATTATTTCGGCTGATAATATCTTTGCAAATCACTTTTTTGTTGAAATGATTTATAATCAACAAGCGCGTGCAAAGCAGGTGGTTTGGAAGTCTCCCCCCATAGGGGATTATAGTGAGGCAAAAGACGCACTATAAGAAATTATATTATATACACGAATCAGGAACCACCACAGGTGGTGGCTTTTACTTTAGTAAATATAATTCCAAATTATTTTGTGTTTAAGTATACAACAAGGGGTTTTTCATTTATATTCACGTTATGAGTATATTCGAAATTATAATGCTGATCAGTTTCGGAGCGGCATGGCCGCTATCTATATGGAAATCATTTAAATCAAAATCAGCTAAGGGAAAAAGTCTCCCTTTTATGATTATAATAGGATTGGGATATGTTGCAGGAATGCTTCATAAGGTTTTCTATAACTTTGACCTGGTTTTTTATCTTTACCTTCTTAATTTTTGTGATGGTATCAGCAGATATTGTATTGTATTCCATGTATCGAAAGCTTGAAATCAGAACTGCATTTCTTGAATAGCTTTCTTTTATTTTAAGTATCTGCCATATAATTTTCATATTTATTTTGCTGAAAAAACCGGCAGTTATACTCTTATGTATTCCCGCCCGGAAGATAAATCGTCTGCTCTATTCCTTTTAAAGATAAGATATTCTAAATCAAAACTAAATATTATTTATATTTCATATACTGATCAGCATTCTGTAAACGGAATGCAGAAGCATCTTATCCCCTCATCAGGAAAACTCTCCCTTACCTGGCCGACAGCACTTTTAACAGAATTACCCTCTTCTTCGCTGCAGTAGATTATCAGAATAAAATTCTCCTCCGGCCACACAGGATCTCCCATCTTGGGATCGCTGTAGCCTGTTCCATGTACACTGTTAAGTCTTGTATAAAACCTGTCAGCCCTGTTTTCTTTTAGAGCCTCCATAATATCCTCTTCAACTGCATTATTTGCAATAATTTCAAATCTAAGCATTTACAGCCTCCTCATCCTTCTTTCTGCTGAACACTGACACAATCTTTTTACCAGATCTTTCTCTCTGTTTTTGTCATTCTGTGCAGTATCTTCATAAGATCCTGCAGTGATGTCTTCTTTGTTATCTGTAATACCGGCTATTGTTTTTTCTTTGTTAAGTAAAGAATACACAACCGGAGTTACAAATAATGTTATTAGAGAACTTACAGAAAGCCCTCCGATAATTGTCTGTGCAGTAGGTCTTACCATTGCTGTATCTCCGCTTGTTGATAATGCAAGTGGAAGCATACCCAGAATTGTTGTAAAAGTAGTCATCAGGATAGGCCGGAGACGGCTTCCTGCTGCATCAATACATGCCTGTTTTACAGGAAGTCCTCTGTTTCTTAGACGGTTTGTGTAGTCAACAAGGACAATACCGTTATTAACAACAAGTCCTACAAGTACTACAAGACCGACAGCTGAGAAAAGACTGAAAGTAATCCCTGTAAGTTTATAAAACCAGATAACACCTATAAGCATCATTGGAACAGAGAAAAATATAATTCCAGGATCCTTAAAGGATTCAAACTGACTTGCCATTACACCGAAAACAAGAAGACCTGCCATTATAAGAATTATACCAAAACTGTTGGTATATTCCTCAGTATCTTCAAAGTCCCCGCCGTATTCAATAGTTATACCTGACTCAAGAACTATATTATCTGATATCAGCTTTTTTATATCAGCTAAGGCTGCATTTGACGGATAACCTGCAGAGAGGTCCCCAGTTACATGAACAGTTCTTATCTCATCTTCACGGTTGATAGACAGAGGTCCTTCATTCTGTACAAGGGATGCAATATTAGAAAGAGCAACTCTTTCTCCTGTTGAGCTTAATACAGATATTTTATTCAAGGTCCGGGACATTTGCCCTGTCAGAATCCTGCAGCACAAGAAGAACATCATATTCCTCTCCTTCTGCCCTGTAGGTTGTTGCAGTTGTTCCATCGAGACTGTATTTAACCTCATTAGCAATTGATGAACATCAACCCGAGAGAATAGGATCTGTCTCGGTCTATTTCAATTTCATACTGAGGATTCCTTTATCCATGTCAGTCTCAGCATCAATTATTCCGGGAGATTATCTTTGATAAGAGCAAGTATATTATCTGAAACAGCGACACCCCTTTCAAGGTCATCAGACTTTACAAGTATATCTACAGGGCTTGAGTTACCCATTCTTCTCCTGCCTGCTGCAAAGGAAAGCTCTGCATCAGGAAAAGATGAAAAATATTTTCGCATTTTAGATTTTATTTCTTTATCAGAATCTGCTCCTTTTTCATCTGAAAGTGTAATTTCAATATTACCCTTATAGCTCAGGACACTTCCCATCTGCTGCGATGTACCTGCAGTTATTACAATATCTTTATAGCCATTAACTTCTTTCTCTGCAATTGTCTGTAGCTGCTCAAGGACTTCATCTGTTCTTTCAACAGTACTTCCTGGAGGGAGAACCACAGCAATTTTGACAGAATCCTCATCCATCTGAGGGGTAAGCTCTATTCCAAGTGATGAAAACTGCTGTATTGAGACAGCAAGAAGAAGTACTGTTGCAAATACTGTAAGTCCCCTGTTTTCAAGCACCTGTGCAAGTATTTTTCTATAAACTGTCTCAATTTTATCCTGTATATCTGCAAAAGATTTTTCAATTCCGGCAAGTACTCTGTTTTTTATAGGTCTCTGTTTAGCTGTGTATATCTTTATATAACGGCTGCACAGGACTGGAACAATTGTGAGAGCGACAATAAGTGATACAAGAAGCGAGATTACAATTGTGAAAACAAGATCCATAAAAATCTCGCCCATCATTCCAAGATCATTTTTGAAAATGATAATAGGAAGGAAAACACAGATAGTTGTAAGGTTTGATGCAATTATAGACATATACATCTCATGGCTTCCAAGTGCTGCCGCTGTTTTAAGCTTTGTGCCTCTCTCTCTGTACTGATAGATATTTTCAAGAATTACTATTGCACCGTCAACTATCATGCCAAGCCCCAGAATCAATCCGGCAAGAGTCATCATATTGAGTGTAAGATCAAAAAAGTACATACACATAACTGTAATAAAGATTGAAATGGGAATAGCTAATCCTACAATAAATGTACTTCTTAAATTCCTTAGGAAAATTAGAAGTATAAGCATTGCAAGTATCATTCCCTGAATTGCAGACTGAATTACAGTATTTAAGACCCCCCGATCATTTCTGTTGAATCATATAAAACTTCAACTCTTACTCCGGCAGGCAGTGATCTGTTTACCTCATCAAGCGATGATATTACTCCCTTAGCCACATTAACACTGTTTGAACCGCTTTCTTTCTGTACTTCAATATAAACACCGGTTTCAGAGTTTATTTTGACTACCGATTCAGCATCCTCATATCCTGCAAATACATCTGCCACATCTCCAAGCCTTATAACATTTCTGCTGTTAAGACTTCCGTCTGCTGTTAGACCTGATTTTAAGGCAATAACAGTATCTTTTATCTCTTCAATTGAACTGAACTCTCCGTCAGTCCTGATGTAGTAGTCGATATCTCCTCTTTCAATTGAACCGCCGCCTACCTGTACATTCTGTCCGGCTAAAACAGATGAAACAGATGTAAGTGTAAGATTGTATGCCTCAAGCCTGTTCTGGGAAATTTCAACTCTTACTACAGATTCCCTTCCCCCTCTTATAGAGGTTGTTGAAACACCGTTTATTCTCTCAATTTTTGACTGTATATCATTATCTGCTATTTCCCTGAGTTCCTCCGGTGTTTTATCTCCTGTAACAACTAGATTCATTATTGCTTCCTGAGAAGGATCAATTTTAAATGATATGGGAGTATCTGCTTCATCAGGAAGACGGCTGCTGACTATTTCAAGCTGATCTCTAATATCATCAAGAGCCTCATTAAGATCCTTTCCAAAATCAAATTCCAGAACAATCATACTTACCCCTTCGCTTGAAGTTGATGTCAGCTTATCAAGGTCGCTTACATTGGCAAGCTGTCCTTCAAGGACCATTGTAAGGTTCTGTTCAACTTCTTCTGCTCCGGCGCCGCTGTAGGCAGTCCTTACTATAACTATAGGCGGATTTACTGAAGGAAACATATCAAGTGCTATTTTCGGCACCATAAACATGGCAAGACCAATAAGTAGTGCAAACAAAACTACTATAGTTACAGGACGTTCTATAACTCTCTGTGTAAAGTCATTACCTTTCCCCCTCTACTACTCTAAGTGAAGCACCTTTGTTTACAAGGTTCTGTCCCCGAACAATTACTGAATCCTCTTTATTAAGCCCGCTCACTACTTCAACCCTGTTTGCAGATTTAAGACCTGTTTCAATATACTTAACTGCTGCTTTTCCATTAACTGCTGTATAAACATATTCCCCTTTCTCATTGCTTAAAACAGCACTTAGAGGAAGTGTAAGAACATCTTCTGCAGTTCTTGTATAAATAAGAACTGATGCAAACATACCTGCTTTCATTCTGTTTTCACTTTCATCTGCAGCATTAAGTTTTACCTCGAGTGTTCTGGAATCAGGATCAAGAACAGGACTTACTTCAACAACCTGTACCGGAATATATTCGCCGGGAAAAGGCGCAAGTTCAGCAGAGCTTCAAGACCTGTTTTAATCCATGTAATTTCTTTTTCAGGAATAAAAGTTTCTATCTGAAGTCTTGAAAGATCTCCTACTTCAGCAATTGAACTTGAAGTACTCATTGTATCTCCGATACTTCCGGGAAGCCTTGTTACAGTACCTGTAATTGTTGATTCAACAGGACTTGCCTCATAGACTGTTCCGGGTTTTGAAGGATCAATCTTTGCTATTACATCGCCTTTTGAAACATAATCGCCGATTGTTACATATCTTTTTACAAGTGTTCCTGATGTATCAGGATATATTTCAACACTGTTTTCAGCTGTAATATCGCCGTTTACCTTGATAAACTCTTTAATCTCTGCACTGAGTGGATTTTCTGTATTAACTGAAAACACTGCTTCCTCCCCGCCTCCCTTCATACCCGGCTTCATACTGCCTGCAGCAGATGAGCTTTCTGCAGAAGCTGCTCCCCGTGCGCCTGCCGGCTGCGCAGATGCTGCGCCCGGTTTTCCGGGTTTGCCGGAAGAAGAACCTGCGCTAAGATTTTTAACAGCAATAGATCCTGTTAAAACTGCAATAGAAATTATAAGGACAAGCCTTGTAAGGGCTGCCGCGCTCATTTTCTTTTTTGTATCTTTCATTATTTTCCGCTCCTTCTAAGACTTTCGATATCTGTATTTAATAAATATGCAAGATCAAGTATTTCTGATCTGTAGCTGTATAAGCTTGTTAAGTAATTAAGTTCAGCTGTTTCCCATTCCTGTCTTGCTTCATCTACTTCAAGACTTTCAGCTGTTCCGCTTTTAAAAGAATCTTCTGTCATCTGATATGACTTTTGAGCAAGTTCCCTGTTAAGCTTTGAAACACTAAGGTTATTTTCATAAGTAGTTATTCCTAAAACAGAGGTAATTATTTCTTTTTCCTTTGTTTCCAGCAGATCAGCATATGAAAGTCTTGCCTGCTCGAAACCGTCTTCAGCGTTTTCTGTGAATCCTTTTGCGATGAAAATGCTAATAAGGAATTAGGAGACCAGGAAAGGGAAAGAGTTAACATAGCAGAATCTGTCCATTCACCGCTGTTTGCAGCATAGGGAGACATTGCAGGATAATTTTCTGTAAAGTCATTCAGAGTATTTGTATAACTGCCGGCTGCAGAAAATACAGGGATGCTGTTTGATTTTTTTATTCCCTTTGCCAGTGACTCGGTATAATCAACTGTTTTTTTACTGCTTTTGATTTCCGGAAGATTATCAAGATAATTTGCAACAAGTACATCAGTATTAAGTTCCAGAGGCTCTATTTCAAGATTTCCTGAAAGCTCAACTTCTTTATTTTTATCAATTCCCAGAAGATCCTTAAAACTTATTATATTGTTTTCAAAATCAAGCCTGGCGCTTGAAATAGCAGGTTTCTGGTTTTCCGCATTTATTCTTGACTGCAGAAGCTGAAGTTCAGAGGCAAGACCGTTTCTGAAATTAACTTCAGTCTGCCTGTACTGCTTTTCCGCCAGAGAGTAGGCTTTTTCCTTGATTTCAATATTTTTCTCTGATGCAAGGAGATAATAGAATAGTTTTTCTGCGCTGTTTTTTACTGCATCGGAAGTCTGCTCAAGAGCAATTTCCTTCATATCCTCTGTAAGAGATTTCTGCTTCATTGTTTCTCTTATTGAAGGACTTAAGGAGAAGGAAAGTGATGCCGAATATTCCGCGTTAAAAGGATTCTCTCCTGCAGAAAATGAATCTGTATCTCCTGCCGTATTTAATCCTGCGCCCAGACTCAGTGTAGGGAGAAGATCATTCCATGAATGTGATGAAATTCTCATCGCCTGTTCATAACTGATTCTGCTGTCTTTAAGATCTCTGCTGTGAGAAAGCGCCATTTCAACTGCACTGTCTCTTGTAATAATAAGCTCTGATCCTTCTCCTACAGTCATTCTCTTATCTGTAGCTGCTGATATATTTTCAGCAGATATCTGAAAAGGAAGAATAATAGATAAGATCAAAGCTGTTTTATTATCAAATTTATTTTTATATTTTTCATAAATCTGTGTAATATGTCTGCAAAATCAGACATATTCAGCTCCTCCTGTTAAGGTTTATATAAGGAGTATGCTTTATTTAAACATTATCCGGCAGTGAACAGAGTTACTTTATGAGATGACTAAAGTCACATATTTACACATTAATTTTGTTACTTTTAGCCGTTTTATTTAAAAACAGCTGTGTTATACTTGGATTATTATGGACAATAGAAAAGAATTAACAGTAAATAATCAGAACCTGATAAGACTGTTCCTTATAACAGCTTATATACTTATGCACACACCTCTTTTGATGAGGATTCTTTTCAGAAAAGAAGCTATTGATTATTGAATTTGATATTATTTATCCTCTAATTACATTATTAGGAGCATTATTTATTCTGATTCTCGAATACACTGATTTTTTGTATGGAAATATGAACCGTCTAAAAAAATCAGCTATATTTTCTTTTTCTCCGTATACTCCCTTTTTTCGCACTGCTAGTATTGAGAAGTACAGATCTTTTTGCATATATATTTGGACCGCTTGTTATTTTCTATGCATCATTCCTATTTAAAAGAGGAAGGAGAGAGGCTGTATTAATTACAATTCTGCTGATTTCATTTGCTATTCCGTTCTACGCAAGAATACCGTCTCATTTTAGAGAAAAACCTTCAGATGTATTTAAATTATTTATGGATATAATGAGAATCGGTAAAGTTTTATTTTTCTATATTATGGGATTCCTTCTGGTTGAAGAGAAAAAAAGCATAATCAGAAGAAAAACGCTCATGGAAGAACTGAAAGATTCCAATATTAAAATCACAGAATATGCAAGCAGAATAGCAGATACAGTTGCTGCAGAGGAAAGAAACCGTCTTGCACGTGATATACATGACAGCATTGGACACTATCTTACTGCAACAAATATTCAGCTTGCAAAAGCAAAAGCCTACTTTAAAATTGATCCTGATGCATCGCTCAAAGCTATCGAAGATGCTCAGAAAGCATCGAGAGAGGCAATGGATGATGTAAGAGATCTGTAAGAAGTCTGAAAATACAGATAAACTGGAATTTAAGAAGTACTTAATTCTCTGATAAAAGAATAGAAGCAGCGTATAAAATAACTGAAAATATAATCGGAAATGAAAGCAGGCTGCAGTTATGCTGTCAATATGGCGCTTTTCAGGATAATTCAGGAAGCTCTCACCAATGCAGTTAAACATTCTCAGTGTACTGAACTGAATATCTCGGTTAATTTTGAAAACAACAGAGCATCTGTAGTAATCAAGGATAACGGAAAAGGATTTAACACTGAAAATATTTCTGAAACATCATCAGGATTATACGGAATAAAGCAGAGAATTGAACTGGTAAGAGGAGAAGTTGATATTACCTCTATTGAAGGTAAAGGAACTGTAATTTCTGCATCTGCTCCATTTGATCCGATAACAACATCCTGATAACCGCAAGAATTTGCGGTAATTTAAAGCAGTTATCTGTTTTTTTAAAAGAACAGCCCCTGGTAATTATCTGGAAACAGCTGTATCAAAAAACTGTTTTTACAGCTATATATCTTTAGAATAATTTCATGGAGCTGGCGGAATCAGAACAGGAGAAAAAATTATGAGTGAAAATATAAATCTGCTTATAGTAGACGATCAGAGTCTTATACGTGACGGCATTGCATCGCTGTTATCACTGCAGGAAAATATAGTTATTGCCGGAACTGCATCCAACGGTAAAGAGGCGGTTGAAAAAGCTGACAGGCTCAGGCCGGATGTAATACTTATGGATATAAGAATGCCGGTAATGGATGGAATTACTGCTGCTGAGAAAAATCATAAAAACAGGATTCTGCAGCCGTATAATAATGCTTACAACATTTGATGATGATGAATACATAATAAAGTCTCTTAAAGCAGGTGCTGTAGGATATCTGTTAAAAGATATTCCGGATACTGAACTTACACAGGCTGTAAAACTTGCCCACCAGGGAATATACCAGCTTGCAGACACGGCTGCAGGTAAGCTTGTGGGAAATATAAACAGCACAGCTTCAGAAAACAGCCAGCTACAAAAGAGGAAAAAGAACTTCTTGAAATAATAAACAGCATGCCGGAAAGAGAGAGGGCCGTTCTCTCTGAAATTGCAAAAGGTCTTACAAACAGGGAAATTGCTGATAAAATTTATTTAAGTGAAGGTACTGTTAAGAACTATGTATCTAATATTTTAACAGCCCTTGACCTTAGGGACCGTACACAGGCAGCATTACTTGCATACCGTCTTGGATTTGCTGTGGAAAAATAAAATATCAGTACACACTTTTCAGATATTCCAGTTATAAAAGTCTAACCGTAAAATTATTCAAATCAGCTTCATATTAATGAATAATTGACTTACTACTTTTCATACCATAAACTATTAGTATAAGTTAATATTATAAAGTTTATTATCCCTTTCAGCTTAAAAGTCGTTTAACAAAATTTATTTCGAATTAACCTGTTTTATAATTATACATTCTTTGTATCCAAATAAATCAGGCTCACTATCGGAGGACTTTTATGAAGAAATGCTTTTCGGGAGTTAATTCAACTATTATTATATGTATTTTTTTCTTCTATACTACATGTTTTGTTTCAGCGCAGAATATAAAGAAGGTTAATTTAGCAGAAGAAGCAAACTGGCCCCCATTCACTTTTTGAAAATACAGGAACAGCAGAAAGAGGCCTTTCTTTTGATTTAATGAAATTAATATTTTCAAAAATGAACATTGATGTAACTATTCAATTATATCCAATGGCTCGTGTCATTGATCAGTTAAAAAAGGAAAGAAGGACGGTGTAACTGTAATAAGCAAAATAAAGAAAGGCTTCAATTTCTTGATTATACAGATCCTGTTTTTAAGAAAGAGGGATACCTTTATTACTTAAAAAGCAGAGAAGAACCAATAAAATGGTCATCATATGAAGATTTAAAAGAGCTTGAAATAGGCATTGTCAGAGACAATAACTATGGTGATGAATTTAATGAAGCTGTTAAAAAATATGAACTAAAGATTCAGGAGGTTTCCAGAATAAAAAACAACTTTGACAAACTTATCGCAGGACGAATTGATGTTCTTTTAAGTGTAAATCTGACAGCTGCTGAATTTCTTAAACTGCCTAAATACAAAGGGAAAATAACTTATGCGGAGAAGCCTATTATACAAAAGGATACTATATCGCCTTTTCAAAGAAATCAGATGCAAAATCACTGATCCCTGAAGTAAATAAAACGATTGCTCAGGTTAAAGCATCGGGAGAACTGCAGAAGGTTATTGATAAATATTTACAGCATTGACTTCTCAGTATTTTTTTACCATATATCATTTATTCATTATATAACAAGTACAGCAGACGTTTATTTAAACTGTTGCTGTTTTATAAGTGAAAATTCCTATTATTGTAAAAGCTGATATATTCTGCGCTGCTGCAGAAAAGGGATAGATATAGATAATAAACAAATAAAAATAAATATTTTTTTTCATACAATAATTCCTTAAGTTCTTTATTATTGAATTAAAACCTAATGAATCATTTTTTTTCAGGTGTATAAAGTCACAAAAATGTATGCTTATAGTCACAATCAATATCTTGCTGACTATTCAAAATGGATCAAAGGATAAACAAATTTCTATAAAATGATGTTTCTGAAAAAAATATTATCTCTTCTTATACCTGTCTTTTTCATTAAAAAAGCTTACATCAGCATAACCGGCATGGATTTTACCGCTGTGTTTAACTCCAGCTGGAATATAATATCTGTCTCCTTTAGTAAAACTTTTTTTCTCACCGTTTATTACAAGATCTATCCGCCCTTCAAGCACAATACCATACTGACTTTCATGTGAATGTTCAGGAAGATCTGTATCTTTATCAAATTCCATAAACAAAACCTGATTATTCTCACCTTGTGAAAGATAAGCTTTAAGACCGTCTACAGGGATATCTGCCAGCGGCAGGTTTTTTATAGCATCAGGAAAAATTTCCATAATAGAACTCCTTATACAGCATTTTAACTGGTTACCACTATTGCATTATTCAAATTAAACCATGCAGAAAATATACTATGAATAATTACAGATAGTAATTAAGTTTAAAAAAAATCCTGCATATCTATGATACACAGGATTTTTTTATTCGATATGATTCAGATATCGTTATATATCAAACTGTATTTATGTTTAAAATATTATTTAACAATCAGTCTGTAATGTCTTTTCTTACCGGCTTTCATCATAATTTCACCGTCTTCAACATAGGAAGAATTAATTACAGCATCAATATCTGTAATTTTTTTCTCTGATATTGTTGCGCCGCCCTGTGTTACAAGTCGTCTTGCCTCGCCCTTTGATGAGCAGAGTGATGTCATTGTATAAAGATCCATAACATTAACACCCTTTTCAAGTTCAGCAGCTGCAATTTCTGATGAAGGTATAGCAGATTTATCCTGAGCCCCGCTTCCGCCGAATGCTGCTTTTGCCGCTGCAAGAGCTTTGTCAGCTTCCTCTTTGCCATGAATAATCTTTGTAATTTCATAAGCAAGAACTTCTTTAGCCCTGTTAATTTCCTGATCTTCAAGTTTTCCAAGTTCCCGGATCTCTTCAATCGGAAGGAATGTGTAAAGGCCGAGGAATTTAACAACATCTGCATCTGCAACATTTCTCCAGTACTGGAAAAAGTCGAATACAGAAGTCATTTCAGGATTCATAAAAAGAGCACCCTTTTCTGTCTTGCCCATTTTCTTTCCGTCAGATCTTGTAACAAGCGGAAAGGTGAGACCGATAACTTCGTTGCCTGCTTTTCTCCTTGTAAGGTCAGCACCTGCTACAATATTACCCCACTGATCATCACCGCCGATCTGAAGTTCACATCCGTATTTCTGATTCAGTGTAAGAAAGTCGTATGACTGAAGAAGCTGGTAATTGAACTCGATAAAGATAGACCTTTTCCAGTCTCTGTTTGTATGCTTCAAAGCCTAGCATTCTGTTTACAGAAAACTGACTACCTATTTCCGTAAGAAGTCTATATAATTCAGATCTGCAAGCCATTCAGCATTATCAAGAAGAAGTGCATTATTGTTTTCAAAATCAATAAACTTTGCTATCTGTGCTTTAAGCTTTTCAGCATTTGATTTGATATCCTCAATAGTGAGTATTTTTCTCATTTCAGTCTTGCCGGATGGGTCGCCGATTCTGGCAGTTCCCCCTCCAACAAGAGCAAGTGCCTTATGCCCTGCTCTGTTAAGATGCGCCATGGCAAAAAGAGGTACAAGGTGTCCTGCATGAAGTGAAGGTCCTGTAGGGTCAAACCCGCAGTAAAATGTAACCACACCTTCATCAAGTTTTCTGCTTAAAAGATCAAGGTCTGTACACTGCTTTACAAATCCCCTCTCCTGTAAAATTTTAAGTGCTTCATTCATTATTATTCACCTCTTTTGTATTCTTTGTCAGCTTTTCGGATATATGCAGGAATTTCATCAATTTTTATTCTAACCTGTTCCATAGAATCCCTGTATCTTAAGGTAACAGTGTTATCTTCTTTTGTATCATAATCAACAGTAATACAGTAGGGAGTCCCAATTTCATCCATTCTTCTGTATCTTCTTCCAATTGCTCCGCTCTGATCATAGAATGTTGCAAAATCATCACGAAGTCCAACTTCAATTTCTTTAGCAAGATCTGCAAGACCGTCCTTCTTAACAAGCGGGAAAACAGCAACTTTTACAGGCGCAATATTCGGATGGAAGTGCATTACAACACGTGAGTCTTTTTCATCAATCTGCTGCTCTTCATATGCATCTGAGAGTACTGTAAGAACAGTTCTTGTAAGACCTGCTGAAGTTTCAATAACAAAAGGAATAAATCTTTCTTTTGCAGCTTCATCAAGATATGACTGTTCTTTACCACAGAACTCTGAATGTCTTTTAAGGTCGAAATCTGTTCTGTTATGAACCCCTTCGAGTTCCTGCCAGCCCATCGGGAATTCATACTCAATATCGTATGCATCCTTTGCATAGTGGGCAAGTTCATCAGGACCATGCTGGTGGAATCTGAGCTTGTTCATTCTTATACCAACTTATCATAATAAGCCCATCTTTCTTTTTTCCAGTATTCAAACCATTCGTCATCTTCTTTAGGAGAAATGAAAAACTGCATTTCCATCTGTTCGAATTCGCATGTTCTGAATATGAAGTTTTTAGTAGTAATTTCATTTCTGAATGCCTTACCAACCTGTGCAATACCGAAAGGAACTTTTACACGGCTAGTCTGAACAATATTCTTGAAGTTTACATATATTCCTTGAGCTGTTTCAGGTCTAAGGAAAACTACATTTCCTCCCTCATCTACAGGACCCATGTGAGTCTTAAACATAAGATTAAAGTTTCTCGGATCTGTAAGTTCTCCGCCGCACTCCGGACATACTTTTGAGTTTTTGTTTTCTTCCGGAATTTTATCTTCTCTGAATCTCTGTTTACATTTTTACAGTCTACAAGAGGGTCTGTAAAATTTTCAACATGACCTGAAGCTTCCCATACTCTGGGGTGCATTAAAATTGCAGCATCAAGACCTACAATATTGTCATGAAGTCTGGTCATTTCCTTCCACCAGAATTCCTGAATATTTTTCTTAAGTTCCACGCCTAAGGGACCGTAATCCCATGCAGATGAAAGACCGCCGTATATTTCACTTGACTGGAAAACAAATCCACGCCGTTTACAAAGGGAAACCAGAGTATCCATAGTAAGTTCTTTAGCCATAATTAACCTCGTTTTTCAATAATTCTATTACCCTTTCAACACGGGCATATGTTTTTTCAAGACCAAGCAGTTTAACAGAAGCTATTAATGGAGGAGACATCCTTGTTCCTGTTACTGCAACCCTGAAAGGCATAAGAAGTTCACCGAGTTTAACTCCAAGACCTTCGGCAAATTCTTTAAATTTATCATCAGCTTCCTCTTCAGGAAGAGTTATAAGTTCAGCAATTCTGTCTTTCATAAGACTAAGCACTTCAATTGTTTTTTCTGCATCAATTTTCTTAGGGATTATATCCGCAATATTATAATTTCCAATTTCCTTAAAAAGAAAACCTGAAACCTCGACAATATCAGAAAGCACTTTAAGTCTTTCTTTTACAAGAGGCATCATTGCATCAACAATTGCTTTTTCTTCAGATGTCAATGGACTTGATACAAATCCGGCTTTTTCAAGATAAGGGAGAACCAGCGCTTCAAGTTCTGCCTCAGTTTTCATTCTGATATACTGACCGTTGAACCAGTCCAGCTTTTTATAATCGAAAACACCGGGAGCCTTGTTAAGCTTGTCTATTGTAAAAGCTCTTCAAGTTCCACGCGTGTAAAAACTCTCTTGAATCATCATATGACCATCCGATCAGCGATACATAATTCATTACTGCTTCGGGAAGATATCCTTTGCAATAAAATCTCTTACAGCTGTAGATCCGTGTCTTTTTGAAAGTTTCTGACCGTCTTTACCCATAACCATTGGAAGGTGACAGTATACAGGAGGCTCCCATCCGAATGCTTTATATAAAATTACATGAAGAGGACCTGAAGGAAGCCATTCCTGAGCTCTCATAATATGAGTTATTTCCATAAAATGATCATCAATTACATTTGCAAGATGATAAGTTGGATATCCGTCTGATTTAAGGAGAACAGGATCAGGACTTACATCCTTGTTTTTCTTTTTTATTCTTCCGAGGATGTGATCCTGAAATATTGTTTCACCTTCAAGAGGAACTTTAAGTCTGATAACAGGTTTAATACCCTCTCTTTCCAGCTCATCTATTTCTGTCTGAGAAAGATCTCTGCATTTTCTATCATAGCCGGTTGAGTCTTTTTTATTTTTTTCTGATCTTCTCTAAGCTTATCAAGTCTCTCGGATGAGCAGAAACAATAATATGCATGTCCTGATTCAACAAGCTGTCTTGCATGCTCTCTGTAAAGCTCTGTTCTCTGAGACTGAACATAGGGCCGTAATCTCCCCCGACATCCGGGCCTTCATCCCATTTTGTACCCAGCCAGTTAAGTGTATCATAGAGATCCTGTAAAGCCTCTTCCTGATAACGTTCCCTGTCTGTATCTTCAACTCTCAGTATAAATTTACCGCCCTTTGCTCTGGCAAAAAATAGTTGAACAAAGCAGTTCTTATACCGCCAATATGCTGCATCCTGTCGGGGAGGGAGCATATCGTACTCTGACACTCATATTAAACTCCGCTTAAATTATTTTGGAACTGTGAAAAATACTTTTTATTCTGTTCCTGATATCAGCTGTGTATATACAGCCGGATGTCTTACCGATTCCCCTATTATAGAAATAATACTATGACCGGTCAATAATACCCGGGGAGTCAGCATAAAAGTTTCATATGCTGCATTCTTGTAACAACATACAGGAATCGTTAAAATACATACACTGAGGTAGAGGAGCTGCATATGAAAAAAAGAACTAAAATACAGAAACACTAAAAGAAAATCCATTCAGCACAGAATAATGAGATAACTGAATATTATATTTATAAAAAAGCTTTCTGAAAAAAACCAAAGACAGACATAATTCTGAAAATCTTAAGAAAAATAGCAGATGATGAAAAATTACATCACGATCTGTTTACGGAATACACAGGAAAAGAGGGAACTCCAAAAAAAACTAAGATAAAATTTCTTTTACTGGATATGCAGAATTTTCGGTATAACCTTCGGAATAAAACTTATGGAAAACGGAGAGGAAAAAGCACAGGTTAATTATTCATCTTTTAAAGATGAGATCCCTGAAATAGAACAGATAATTGCAGATGAGGACAGACATGAAGAAGCGCTTATCGGGATGATTAAAGAGGAAAGACTAGATTATGCCGGATCTGTAGTTCTTGGTCTCAATGATGCACTTGTTGAACTTACAGGTACTCTTGCCGGCCTCACCTTTGCGCTTCAGAATACAAGACTTATAGCTTTAGCAGGTCTCATAACAGGTATTGCTGCATCTTTTTCAATGGCAGCATCCGAATACCTTTCAACAAAAACAGACGGAGGAGATAATGCGCTTAAATCATCTGTTTATACCGGCTTTGCATATATTATAACAGTTTCATACTTATTGCACCGTATCTTATACTGGAAAACTATATGACTGCTCTTGTATTTACTCTGTCTGCTGCAGTACTTATTATATTTTATTTTTAATTATTATATATCAGTTGCAAAGGATTATAATTTCAGGGAAAGATTCACAGAAATGACTCTAATAAGTCTCGGAGTAGCAGCTCTTTCATTCGGAATCGGATATCTGATCAGATTATTACTTGGAATAGAAGTTTAATTGTATAAGGAAATACCAAGTTGCAGGTAGATAACACATTATTCGAACGATTATCAAAATCAAAATTCAGATCCGGTTTCCGCCTTAAAGGACGGGAACTTGAATACCTTAAGACAAAAGGTCTTGATACAATTCTTTCACATGGAAGGGATTTTCTTTCCGAAAGATTAAAACCTGCAGTTATTGAAAACGACGGAAAGCAGACTCCAATGAGAAACCACCCTTTCTTCATATCACAGCATGCAACAGGAATGTGCTGCAGAAAATGTCTGGAAAAATGGCATTGTATTAAAAAAGGACGGGAACTTTCAGATGAGGAAATAGATTATCTGCTTGAGGTATCATCAGTATGGCTGAGTAAATACCTGTAATTACGTTTTATAAAAAAGATTAAGGTCAGTGCGGAATAAAACAGGCTGTTTTACATATGTATAAGCTGCAGTTATTATACAGATAGAAATTTTATGCAGGTTCTTTTACTGAATAAGCCCAGTCAACAGCCTGCTCAATAATTCTTGTAAAGAAAAGAACATGAAGCTCTCCCTTACCCTTAAGAATTATTTTATCAATTTTTTCACGGTTTGTTTCTGTAATAAAATCAGTTCTCAGCTTTTCAGTTTTTTCTGTTCCATTTATTCCTGATGAAAGAAACAGAAGATATATTGAACACATTGTAACAATTTTATCTTTGCTCTTATTTATCAGGATTGGAAGCAGTTCTGATACTTTATCAAATTTCTGCTGAAGAACCAGAATAAAACAGTAATTAAACTCAATCCAGATATCAGCTTCCCTTCCGCTGTTTACTTTTGCTTCAAGATATTTTTCAGTTTCCTCAGAGTTGTTTTTTAGAAGTCTTCCGGAAACAAACATAAGTTCTGTCTTCCTATAGACAGAGGAATTGTTCTTTTCAACATGGTTTTCAAGTCTGAAAAGAGATTCTATATCTGATGTAAGATAATATGCGTTGATTAAAAGCTTTACATTTGTATATGAATTTTTACCGCGGTTGTAGATCCTGTCTTCAAGAACCGGTTTTAGAGCTGTCCAGTCTTCATCCTCAACATGCTTTAAAACAGACCAGTTTTTTAAAAAAAAGATATTAAAAACAGCTATTAAAGCAGTAAAGACTAAAGGAAGATACCAGTTTGAAATCCAGAAATTTTTTGCATATTCATAGCCCAGGACTGTCAGGGGAAGAAAGAACACTGCAGCAAAAGAAATTATAACAAAAAAAATTGAAAAATATTATTATTAATTTATATTTCAAACTGTTTTCTCCAATAATATATATAGGATATAATATACTATAACATATATCGAATAAAGGGACATGGATAATAAATTATATGAAAACAATTAACGTACAGAAATCAAACCGGATTTATACTATTCACAGCCTGTATTTCTTGATGATAAATATATACTTATTACATCAGATATTCCTGTCCCGGAAGGTCTGATTGAAAGACTGAAAAAATGGAATATTAAACAGGTCCTCTCTGACGGTGAGCCGGGGCAGAAACCCGGAGTAAATTCAATGTCAGATAAAGAAGGTTTTATTTCATCCAATCTTAATGAGGATCTTGCTCAGGAGGAAACAAGGAAAGAGGCGCAGCTCTTTTTCAGAGAAATATGCGGTTTTCTTGAAAATATTTATGAAACATATAAATTAAAGGAACTTATCAGTCAGAAACTTATTCTGGATCAGGTAAAAAATCATTCAGACATTGAAGGAAAAAAGAAATTATATTCTTGATTTTTCAAACCTGAAATCAACAGAACATAACTTTCTTATTTCACATTCTGTAAAACAACAATTGTGTGTATTGCTCTTGCTGAATTTCTAAAATTCCCCCCGCACAGAATAATCGAACTTGGAATGGGGGCAATGATGCATAAAATAGGGATGCTTAAAATAAACGAAAATATTCTAACAAAAACCGGAGAACTTCAGCAGCACGAAAAGAAAGCAATCCAGGCTTATCCGATTCTGGGATTTAAAATACTTAATGCAATGGAATTTCCCAAAGCAGCAACTATGGCTGTTCTTGAACAGCAGGAAAGGATAAACGGAACAGGTTATCCCCGGAGTTTATCAGGTGACCAGATATCACTTTACGGGAAAATACTGGGAGTTGTATCTTCATACTGCGCTGCAGTGGAAAAGAGACCCTTTAAAGCAGGGAAAAATCCCCATTCTGGTATTATGGATATTATTCAGGATATGGGAAAACAGTATGACGATAGAATTGTCAAAGCACTTGTATTTACTCTTTCTGTATATCCTATAGGTACAGTTGTTCAGCTTACTAATAAATCAATTGCAGTTGTAACAAAAACATCTCCCAGCAATCCCAAGCAGCCTGCTGTGAAAGTTCTTACATCCGAGGACGGAGAACCGCTTACAGAAAAAATAGAAGTCGACCTTGCTCAGAACAGCAAGATGCAGATTGCAAGACCTCTGACTAAAGGGGAAATAAAAAATCTTTAGTATTAAGTACTGATTATATTTCAGGTTTTTGTTGACACAGTCTGAGTATTGCGTTAATTTACCTTTATTCGTCCTATGAACACAGTTAAATCATTATTAAATCAGCTTTACGGAACTTCTGATGAAGTCCGCAGAGATATTGAATCCCAGTTAAAACAACACTTTATTGATCCTTTTTATGTCAGCAGGTCAAAATCACTGCCGGATAATGACATAATGAAAATAGATGCCAGGATTGTATCTGATGCTTTTGAAGCTGTTACAAACGGTATGTATGACGATGATCTTTTGAAAGAATTATCATCAATATCAGAAAATTCTTTCTTTGCCGACTGGAGATATCTGACAGAATCACTGTTTAATCTTTACACAGAGGATTTTACAAAAGCCGGTGAACACTTTAGAAAAATTGCTGAAGATTCAATTCCGTATTTAACAGCTCCGGTATTTTATAAAATTATAAGTAAAGAGAAAATTTCATCTATAGCAGGTTTATCAAATACAGAAAAAGCATTTTATAAATAATATCATAAAAGACAGTATTACTGTAAAAACAAGCCTTGAACAGCTTGAAACAAATTTAAAAACAAATCAGGAAGACAGGTTTACCGATAATATTACACTTCTGCTTTCCGATATATACGCAAAAGACAGAGACCTGGCAAAAAAACTTGCAGCATGGGGATTAAAACAGCTTTCACAAAATGATATGTCACCCTCCCTGCTTCTCGATAATCTAAAGCTTATATTCGGAGAATCTGAATCATTCAGACTAACCGCAGTAGCTTTCAAAGATGAAGATCCTGAATTAAGTCTGATTTTCTTTACAAAATCAGCTCTTATACAGATAAGAAACAATTCAGCTGATAAAATGCAGATAGAAGCCTATATTGATATTTTTATGGATCTTATTGTTGAAATTGAACAGGATAAGGCAGAAGATTCTGAAGATACAGATTCAGATGATGAAATGGCTCAGCAAATTAAAAACATTCTTACTGTTGTTGAAAAGGAAATTAATCTTCTTTATCCGGAATTTCTTAAAGGCAGCATTAGAGAAAATGCTCTGAATCAGTTTAATTCAAAACCTGATTCAGTCAGTCAAAATGCAGGGGATAATATCGCCTCTGACTTAAAAAAGATGTCTGAAAAATTAAACAGCATTCAACCGGCAGACAAAAATACCGATAATAAAAAGCCTGCACCTTCTTCTAAAACAGATAAGGATGCAGAAAATCCGGTTCAGCTTGAACTATTTTTTTAACAGGTATGATAATGCAGAAAATGAATATAAAGAATCAATACTTTCCCCATCAGATTTTAACGATATCGAAGAAATTAAAAATGCAATAAAACTCAATCCAAGATATGTAGGACCGGGAAGCTGGCTGAAGCTTATGAAAGAACTCTACCATCAGAAGAACAATCAGAACAGGGAAACTGCCTGAAAATATTTATTTGTAATGTACGATTTATACAGCACCATACTTTCTTTTTAATTTTTTTCTGAGTCTGTTTTTTATCAGCTGCACTTTCATTCAAAAAAGAAACTACCCTCCCTAATATTATACTCGGCTTTGCGCTGTTTCTGCTGTCATCTACGGTGTTAAAAGCGTATTTTCAGGTAACTGAAAATATGGAAATCTCAGAAATACTGAATATATTGGCAATTCCATCTGCTTTTTGCATAATACCGCTTCTGTATATATACAGTTTTATACTTACACAGCATAAGACAGTGAAAAGTAAATACCAGCTCCTACACCTGATACCATTTCTGCTTATTATGCTCTGGAATATATTTCATATGATCCTGACCGGAAAAAACATGGAAATAACACTTACTATTCTCATCTTTTTCTTAATTTCAGACATATTTATTATCTTTTTGCCATACTGGATATTTTTAAGAAAATATCATAGAAAAATCAGAATTTACTTTTCAGAAATTAAAGAATTACAACTGTCATGGTTAAAAACTATTATAATATTTATTACACTTATCTGGAGTATTTCTATTTACTGTAATTTTTTGACATATTTTGAAATTGATTTTCCTTTTTATGTAATCAATATTAACCTGATTACCGGGACTTTTTTCTTTTACAGTTGCATTTTTTACACTTCGCCGTCCTGAACTTTTTCACAGGATATTAAAATCTTGAAAATTTAAGTAAAGAGGAAAAAAGTTATCCCGACATGGATGATATGTTTCTTCTTGAAAAACTGAAAATGCTTATGGAGAATGAAAAGCTTTTTAAAAACAACACACTTTCTCTAAAGGAACTGTCTGATATAATTAAAATACAGCCTTATCGTCTTACACAGGTAATAGCAAAAACAGAAAAACATAATTTTTACTCATTTATTAATAATTACAGAGTAGACGAAGTTAAAAACCTGCTTTCTGATCCGAAGAACAAAGATAGAACTGTTCTGGAACTTGCTTTTCAGGCTGGATTTAATTCCAAAACAACTTTTAATGAATTTTTCAAAAAAAGTGAGAAAACAACACCTACAGACTTCAGGAAAAAAGTACTAAACGTCAATAGCCTTAATCAAATCCTGCTGCCTTTCAGTTTAAAGAGGGTTC
>LQAH01000145.1_pt1 | contig 21001 bp, 27 predicted proteins | sample 1535791 | NCBI WGS metagenome assembly LQAH01 (sample SAMN04331585, study PRJNA305678) | bioreactor metagenome | isolation source: bioreactor_4 inoculated with Wadden Sea sediment 2nd replicate of a... | place: Germany:Bremen
AGCCTTCGACTTGAAAAGAAAAAAGTGATGGCCGAACTGGATGCCAACCTGAAGAGATCGATAAATTCCTATCGATCTTTTTCCAGCCGTAAATCTGAACGAAATCATCACATGCAGCGGATCGATCAGCAAATATCCAACTTTACCCGTTTGTCAGAGCTGCAACTCACAGATCAGGTCACCCTGGCAAAAAGCATGATCGATCTCGATCAATATCAATTAGAGACATCCTTACAGCAAATTGATGCCGCTGCGGCTGCATTACAACTGTCGCTGTACAAGGAGGCGGGGCTATGAATTCGGCATTGATTGCCTTTGATGTTGTGGCACGAATCAATCAGGTCGATGTGGATATTCGGGCGATTGCCCGTGAATTCAGTCTTCAGGATCTGGTGTCGCCGCAGGAGTTGTTGAGAATTGCCGGGCGTTTTGACTTTAAAGCAAAGTTGAAGACGTTTTTCAGTCGAAAAGTTGACCGATGGTTATCCTTTACCGGCGATCGCCGTAGGTGCACATGGAGACTATGCCGTTTTATTGAAGCGCAATAAAGAAACCGGTAAATGTTTGTTGTTTGATCCCCATGAAAAGCAGACCGTCGAAAAAAGTATTGAAGAGATCGAAGCTGATTACCAGCAATTCATTATCCTGAGCCATAAAAAGATCAATTCGCAGGTGGTGTTCGGATTTCGCTGGTTTCTGCAGGAGATTATCAAGTTTAAACGGATTATCGGAGAGGTGCTGGTCGGTTCTTTTGTCGTTCAACTGTTCGGACTGGTCACGCCGCTGTTTACCCAGGTGATTCTCGACAAGGTGATCGTCCATCGCAGTCTGACCACCCTGGATGTGCTGGCGATCGCGTTTCTGGCCATTGCCGTGTTCGAGCTGCTTTTGAACATCGCTCGAAATTATATCTTTATCCATACCGCTCATAAGCTGGATGCCAAACTTGGGGCCAAACTGTTCAAGCATCTCCTTGCTTTGCCGTTTCGCTATTTTGAAGCAAGGCAGGTGGGGAATGTGGCAGCCCGGGTCAGGGAACTGGATACGATCCGCGAATTCATCACCAACAAAGCGGTCAGTGTTATCATAGACCTGTTCTTTTCGCTGGTCTTTGTCGCTGTCATGCTGCTTTACAGCGTTAAATTGACCCTGATTGTCCTTGGCTTTGTTTCCGTGATTGCTCTGCTTTATCTGATTATTACTCCCGAACTGCGAAGACGGCTGGAAGATAAATTCCAGATGGCTGCATCGTCCAATTCGTATCTGGTCGAATCGGTTACCGGTGTCCAGACGGTCAAATCTCTGGCCGTTGAAGGGACCATGCAGAACCGCTGGGAAGAGCATTTAGGGCGTTATGTCAGCTCTAGCTTTAATCTGGCCAACATGTCGAATATCTCCGGTGCATTGTCTGGAACCTTGCGCCGTCTGATGACGATTTCAGTCCTGTATCTTGGGGTGAAAGCGGTTTTGCAGGGGGACTTGTCGATCGGCCAGCTGATCGCTTTCCAGATGTTTTCAGGCCAGTTTTCCGGTCCGGTCTTGCGCCTGGTCAATTTATGGAATGAATTCCAGCAGGCCTTGCTGTCGGTTGATCGCCTGGGAGATATCCTCAACCATCCGCAGGAGGTCACCACCGACAAGGCGATCACCTTGCCCCAACTGAAAGGCTCTTTGAAGTTGGACCGTGTTTCCTTCAAATATTCCCCCGACGGTCCCAAAGTTTTGGATGATGTCTCTGTCATGATTCGACCGGGCATGAGCGTTGGTATCGTCGGTCGCAGCGGCAGCGGTAAAAGTACTCTGGCCAAGTTACTTCAGCGGCTCTATATCCCCAATGAGGGGCGATTTATATCGATGAAATCGATGCCCGTCATCTCAACCCTTCTGGTTGCGCTTTAACATCGGAGTCGTGTTGCAGGAAAACTATCTCTTCAGCGGGACTATCCGCGACAATATCGCTCTTCCCAAGCCGGATGCGCCGATGGAGTTGATCATTCAGGCTGCACAGATTGCCGGTGCGCATGAATTTATCGCCCAGTTGCCCGGCGGCTATGACACACCGGTCAGCGAAAGAGGTTCCTCCTTATCGGGTGGACAGCGACAGCGGATCGCCATTGCCCGGCTCTGATCACCAATCCACGTCTGTTGATCTTTGATGAGGCGACTTCGGCTCTTGACTACGAGTCCGAAAAGATTATCCAGAACAATATGAAAGCGATTAAAAAAGGACGGACAACAGTGATCATCGCCCACCGCCTGGCGACCATCAAGGAGTGCGATGTGATTCTCGTTCTGGAAAAGGGGACATTGGTAGAATCAGGCAGCCATGAGCTGTTGATGCAGCAGCGTGGCTATTACTACAACCTTTCGACGCAGCAGGGTTGATATGTTGACCAGAAAAAAATCAGATGATCGCCATGAGTTCAAGCCTCTCCTGGTTGAAATTGAAGAACGCCCAATAAACCCTCTCGGTCGTACTATCTTCTGGATTGTGATTGCAGCAATGACCTTTACGTCTCTATGGATGTTTTTCGGTGAGGTTGATGTTGTCGTCACCGCTCGTGGCAAGGTGATTCCGACCGGTGAAGTCAAGGTGGTTCAACCGCTCAATAGTGGTGTTGTGACAAGCATACTGATTCAGCCGGGCGATTATGTCGGCAAAGGGCAGCTGTTGATGGAGATCGACCCCTCCGATGTCGATCCCGAATTGGAGTCGATGCATGCCGATTATAAACAGGCTGGTCTGGAAATTAAGAGGATCGATGCTCTGCTGGAAAACCGGCCCTTCGACCTGAACGGACAGGACTTTGATGCCGAAATACTCAGGGTTCAACATCAAATTTATCTCGCCGAAAAGAAGCGCCTCGACAAACAAATTCAGGTGAAACTTGGAGCCCTGGCTCAACAGGATGAGCGCTTGGCCGCGGAGAATAAGGTTCTTGAGCAGGCCAGATACATGGCAGGGTTGCTGGCTGAAAAACTGAGGCGATTGACGTCTGTGCAGGATATTATCAGTCGCGATGAGTATGAGCAGGCGGAGAGTGAGGCAAAGGGGTATCAAACGGAAATTCAGGCTTCCGGGCATCGTATTGCTGAAATATGGGCGCTTAAGGAGCAGACGAATCAGGAAATTTCTTTCCTCAAGGAAGAGTATCGAACACGTCTGTTAACGGATTTGGCGGAGAAGAAACAGCGCTATTTGTACTTGCAGGCAAAAATCGAAAGATCTCAGTTCATCAGCACCCGACAGCAGATTACTGCTCCGGTGGATGGTTATGTGTCTCAACTTTTGTTTCACACCATTGGCGGTGTTGTGACTCCGGCAGAAAACTGGCCTTCATTGTTCCGACTCATTCTCCGTTGTTAATCAAGGCATTGCTTTTGAATAAGGATGCCGGCTTTGTTACAGATGGGATGGATGCATCCATTAAATTGATACTTTCAATTTCCAGAAGTACGGAACAATCGCGGGGAAGGTTATTCAGGTGTCTAAAGACAGTATAGAAGATGAACAGCTCGGTCTGGTTTATGAAACCTATATCGCTCCGCAGAGCAGTACCTTAATGGTGAATGGTGTAGAAACACCGATTTCAGCAGGAATGAGCGTAACGACGGAAGTGAAGGTTGGAAAGCGGAGGATTATCGAATTTTTCCTCTACCCGCTGATCAAGTATCTGGATGAAGGTGTCAGTGTGATGTAGGCGGAAGAAAGCTGTCAGGCTCTCTTCCGCTATTTCAAATTTGAAAACTCAAATTTCGAATAAAGCTCTACAGTCCCGCTTCTTTCGCCAGCTTTTCCCAGAAGGGAAGACTGCGCTTGATCATGTCGTCTTCAACACAGTAGGCGATGCGGAAATAGCCGGGTGCGCCGAAGCCTGCGCCTGGAACGAGCAGGATGCGATACTTTTGGGCCATGCGAATGAATTCCATCTCATCTTCGAGCGGCGATTTCGGGAACAGATAGAAACCGCCCCCCGGCTTAACCACCTCAAAGCCAAGTTCGGTCAGCTTGTCGTAGAGCATGTCCCGCTTGACCCGGTATTCGTCGATATCGACGCTGGCGCGCTGCAGGTTCGTGACCAGACGCTGCATCAGGGCCGGGGCATTGACGAAGCCGAGGACACGGTTGCAGAATACGGCACCTTCGATGAACAGTTTGACATCGTCCATATTCGGGTTGGCCGCCAGGTAGCCGATGCGGTCGCCCGGCAGGGCCAGATCTTTGGAGTGTGAGGTGACGATAACCGAATTTTTAACGCAGTTAAAGATGCAGGGCACCTCTTCGCCGAAGCTGATGCGGGCGTAGGGTTCGTCGGAGATGACGACGATGGTTGTGCCCAGCTCTTTTCCTTGGCGGCCAGCATCCGCCCCAGTTTTTTAAGCGTTGCTTCTGGGTAGATAACGCCGGTCGGGTTGTTGGGTGAGTTGATGATAACCGCTCTGGTTCTATCGCTTACAGCGGAGGCGATCGCGTCAAGATCGGGTTGAAAATCGTCTTCAGTAACAACTTCGACCGGAATGCCGCCCTGATTGTCGATGTAGAACTTGTATTCGACAAAGAAAGGGGTCAGGATGATGACTTCATCGCCCGGGTTAAGCAGAGTTTTGAGCACGACATTGAGGGCGGCACCGGCACCGCAGGTCATGATGACCTGGGCTCCGCTGACAGGCAGCCGGCTTTTTTCGGCAATGACCTCGGCTACGGCGGCTCTGGTTTCTTCGTAACCGGCGTTGTTCATGTAGCGGTGCATTCCGGGAACCGGGTTGTCCGCCAGTTTTTTCAATTCCTGTTGGAGTTCTTCCGGTGGTTCCACGGTGGGGTTGCCGAGAGTGAAATCGTAGACGTTCTGATCGCCAAATTCCGCTCTGAGAGCAGCTCCCTCTTCAAACATTTTACGAATCCACGAAGCACGCTCGATAAAACTGCTGATTTTGCTGGCAATAGGCATATTGAGTTCCTTGAGTCTTTGAATGATTGACACGTATTTTTTTCAATCGTTCGAGTTTAGCTTCGGGCGAGGGATGCGTCAAGGCGCTTGATCTGTTATTGTTTTGCCTTCAGGAAATTGATTTTTGCCATCGATTAGGCTACATTCCAGCTTCATTTGCTGAACAGAAAGAGTATTGGTATGAAAGAAGATCCGTTGAGCCATCTGCGCGACCAGATCGACCAGATTGACAACAAGATTCTTGAGCTGTTGAATAAGCGGGCTGAAGTGGTTACCTCAGTCGGTAAAGCCAAGGAGGGAGCAGCCAAAACCTTTTACGTGCCCAGTCGTGAAAAGGCAATTTACCAGCGTCTGACGGAGTTGAACCCAGGTCCTTTTCCCAATGAGGCGGTGTGCAAGGTCTTTCGCGAAATTATTTCAGCGTCGCTGAATATGGAACTGCCGATGCAGGTTGCTTTTCTGGGGCCGCAATCGACTTTTACCCATATGGCGGCGATGGAGCAGTTCGGCTTGTCGGCCCAGCTGGTTCCGCTGAAGAGCATTCCGGCCGTTTTTGAAGAGGTTGAGCGCGAGCGTGCTCACTACGGGGTCGTGCCGGTTGAGAATTCGACCGAAGGGGTGGTCAACCACACCCTCGACATGTTCATCGGTTCGGATATGCAGATCATCGCTGAGATCATGCTGGAAATTTCCCACAACCTGTTGTCAAAAAGTGGCAATATCGATCAGATCAGCAGAGTTGTTTCTCACCCTCAGGCGTTGGCTCAATGTCGTCACTGGTTTGAAGAAAATCTGCCTGATATTCCGCTGGTAGATGTGGCCAGTACGGCCGCCGCGGCTCAGTTGGCCGCCGAGGATGAGACCGTTGCCGCCATCGCCAGCCAGGCGGCTGTCGTACAGTACGGTCTGCAGATTGTTAAGGCCAAGATCGAAGATAATCCGAACAATTTCACCCGCTTCCTGGTGATCGGCAAAAAGACTCCGGAAAAGAGTGGCAACGATAAAACGTCGATCATGTTCAGCATCAAAGATGAGCCGGGGATCCTGTATCGCATGCTCGAACCGTTCAGTAAAAGGCAGATCAATCTGGTTAAGATTGAGAGTCGACCGGTTAAGCAGAAGGCCTGGGAATATATCTTTTTCTCGATCTGATCGGCCATGTAGAAGATAAAGCTGTGTCTACGGCTATTGAAGAATTGCGCAAGCACTGTCATTTCCTCAAGGTTCTGGGGTCTTATCAGGTGGCCCGGAATGACAGCAGTGGAGAGGAAAAAATCGTGGCTGATAGTGTTTTAATCCCGCGTCTGGCAGTCATCGGGGTTGGTCTGATCGGGGGGTCGTTGTCCCTGGCATTAAAAGAAGCAGGAGCGGTCGGTGAAGTGGTCGGTTGCGGTCGTGGCAAGCCGAACCTGGAAAAAGCTGTCGAGCTGGGTGTTATTGACCGTTACACTCGCGATCCGGTCGAAGCGGTCAAGGATGCCGATATGGTTTTCCTGGCCACCCCGGTCAAGACTCTGGGGCGGGTTACGGAAGAAATGCTCCCGGGACTTAAACCGGGAGCTGTTATCACTGACGGTGGCAGCGTCAAACAGGACGTGATTAACATGATTGAACCGCTGATTCCGCAGGGAATCCATTTTGTTCCGGGCCATCCGATTGCAGGAACAGAAAAAAGCGGTGCGGAAGCCGCTTTTCCGACCCTCTACCAGGGTAAACGTTGCATCTTGACACCCACTGAAAACACCCATGACGGAGCTCTCGAGCTGGTTTCCCAGATGTGGCGCATTGCCGGAAGCGAAATTGTAATCATGTCGGTTGAAAAGCATGATCGGGTTTTAGCCGCCATCAGTCACCTGCCGCATATGGTCGCCTATTCGCTGGTCAACGCGGTTGGCTCATACGACCAGTACGAAGAGAATATCCTTGAATATTCGGCCGGTGGTTTCAGAGACTTTACCCGCATCGCATCGTCCGATCCGGTTATGTGGCGCGATATTGCTGAAACCAACCGTGACGCACTGCTGGAGATGATGGAGCAGTTCGAGCAGTTTTTCTCTCAGCTAAAAGTTGAAATTGCCGCCGGGCGGGGAGACAAGATGTTTGAATTTTCCTGCGTTCGAAGCAGTTGCGTGACGCTATTCTCTAATTCTGTTTCTTTATTAAGGTTTATGAATAATGAATTCTGTACAGAAAACGATACAATCGGCCCGAAAGTTGCGGGTGAAATAACTGTTCCGGGAGATAAGTCTATTTCACACCGGGCGATCATGTTCGCTTCTCTGGCCGAAGGCCGGAGCAGGGTGACCGGTCTGCTGCGCGGCGAAGACTGTCTCTCAACTCTGAAAGCGTTTCGCCAGCTGGGGATTGAAGTTGAGGACAGGTCTGGCGATGAGTTGATTATTCATGGCCGTGGTCTGAATGGTTTGCGGGAAGCTGACGATGTCATTGACTGTGGAAACTCGGGTACGACCATGCGCTTGATGAGTGGTATTCTGGCCGGGCAGCCGTTTTTTCTGTTTTGACGGGTGATCAATATCTGCGCCGTCGGCCGATGAAGCGGGTAATTGAACCGTTGTCGACCATGAATGCCCGGATTCAGGGGCGTGAGGGAGGAACCAAAGCTCCATTGGCAATCAATGGCGGCCACCTGCAGGCGATAGAGTACCGCTCTCCCATTGCCAGTGCCCAGGTGAAATCCGCCTTGCTGCTGGCCGGAATGCAAACAGAGGGCACAACGACCGTGTATGAGCCCCACCTGTCACGCGACCACAGTGAGCGCATGCTGCGCAGCTTTGGCGCCGAGCTGGTCTCTTTCGATGGTGGTGCCGGCATTACCGGACCGGTTTCTCTGAAAGCGCAGGATGTCGCAGTCCCTGGCGATATCTCATCAGCGGCATTTTTCTGGTCGCCGGGTTGATTGTTCCCGATTCCGAGCTGCTGATTAAAAATGTTGGTATCAATCCGACCCGCAGCGGTATCATCGATATTCTGCAGATGATGGGCGGGTCCATCGAGCTGTTGAATCGGCGTGAGCTGTCAGGCGAGCCGGTTGCCGACCTACTGGTTAAATCGAGTCAACTGTGCGGAATTGATATCTGCGGGGAATTAATCCCCCGGGCGATTGATGAATTCCCGGTGGTCAGCGTTGCTGCCGCCTTGGCCGAAGGGACGACAACCATCAGCGATGCGAAGGAGTTGCGGGTCAAGGAAACCGATCGTATTGCTGCCATGTGTGAAACCCTGGGAGCTCTGGGGGCAAAAATCGAAGCGCTGGACGATGGTATGAGGATCGAAGGCCGGGAGACCCTAGTGGGCGGGGAGAGCGTCAATTCTTTTGGTGACCATCGTATCGCGATGAGTCTGGCTGTTGCGGCTCTCAGGGCTGAACGACAGGTTGAAATCAAGGATACTGCCTGCACGGAAACATCTTTTCCCGGCTTTTGGCAATTGCTGACAACCGTTCAATGCTGTTGATCGATCATGAAAGAGAGCCATCCGTGAAACAAAAACTGATTGTCGCAATCGACGGGCCCTCGGGGGCGGGGAAGAGCACTTTGAGCAAGGCCCTTGCCCGTAAGCTTAACTATATAAATATCGATACCGGCGCCATGTACCGGTCGGTCGCCTGATGGCAAAGCGTCAGGGGATTGCTCTCAATGATCATGATGCGCTTGAGCGGTTATGCGCGGAACTGAAAATAGCGTTTGTTCGCACTGATGAAGGCGAGAAAGTTCTTGTCAATGATCAGGATGTTTCAGATGAGATACGCACCCTGAAATCAGCCTGTTGACTGCACAGGCGGCAGCCTGTCCCGCTGTGCGCAGAGCCCTGGTCAGGCAGCAGCGGGCCATGGGGGCCGCTGGCGGTGTGGTGCTTGAAGGACGTGATATCGGCACGGTCGTGTTTCCCGCGGCCCAGGTAAAGTTTTTTCTTTCAGCGACGGCAGAAGAGCGGGGAAGACGGCGTTATGAAGAGCTCAAAGCCAAGGGAATCGATGTTGATCTGAGCCGGACCATAGCGGATGTTGAGGCACGGGACAGGTCTGACAGCGAGCGCGAACACGCGCCTCTGCTTCAGGCTGAGGATGCCGTTGTCATCGATTCAACCCGCATGACAATCGCTGAAGTTCTGGCTGAAATGGTCCGCCTGGTCAAGGAGCGCGAGGCTCTCAACTGAAATATTAAAAAAACGATAACTGCTTGAAAAATATTGTTTTGTTTTTTGTCCGGGCTGTGCTATCTTGCGCAGTCTCGAAATGAGTCCGCCGTCGTAAGGCGTCGGGAAATTCACAAGGGGGTAAAATCTCCAATGGTAGAAGATAACGAAATGCAAGATGAAATGGAAATGCTGGACGGCGAGGAAAGCTTTGAAGAACTGCTCAAGGATTATGAGCAGGGCGGTTTTGAGCTGAAGCGGAACGATGTTGTCCAGGGCACAATTGTTCAGGTTAATCCTGATTCGGTTGTTGTCGACGTTGGCTACAAGTCGGAAGGGGTCATCCCGCTCCGCGAGTTTGCCGACGAAAACGGTGAGATCAATGTCAACGTTGGTGACGTTTATGACGTCCTGTTCGGCGGTGGCGAAAGTGACAGCGGGCTGATCGTTCTTTCTAAGGAAAAAGCTGATCGTCAGAAAATCTGGAACTCACTGGAAGAAGGTGCCGTGGTCGAAGGTCGGATCGTCAGCCGCATTAAGGGTGGTCTGTCAGTCGATATCGGTGTTAATGCCTTTCTGCCAGGTTCTCAGGTTGACCTGCGCCCGGTCCGTAACCTGGACAAGGTCATTGGACAGACTTTCGAATTCAAGATCATCAAGCTGAACAAAAGACGTGGAAATATAGTCCTTTCACGGCGCGTTCTGCTCGAAACCGAGCGTGAGTCACAGCGCGGTGAAACCTTGAAAACTCTCGAAGAGAACCAGGTCGTTGAAGGTGTGGTCAAAACCTCACCGATTACGGCGCATTTATCGATCTCGGCGGTATCGATGGTCTGCTGCACATTACCGATATGTCCTGGGGACGGGTCAAGCATCCTTCCGATATCCTGGCTGTCGGCGATACCATCAACGTCAAGGTTCTCAAGTTCGACAAGGATAAAGAGCGTGTATCTCTGGGCCTCAAGCAGATTGCTCCCGATCCATGGCTCGATGTAGAAGCCAAGTACCCGATCGAAGCCAAGGTCACCGGTAAGGTTGTCAGCCTGACCGATTACGGCGCATTTATTGAGCTGGAAGAGGGTGTCGAAGGTCTGATTCACGTATCAGAGATGAGCTGGACCAAGCGCGTCAAGCATCCGAACAAGGTGCTGGCGATCGGCGATGAAGTTGAGTCCGTTGTTCTGGCTCTCGACTCCGATAATCGTCGTATCTCTCTGGGGCTGAAGCAGGTTGAGCCGAACCCGTGGGATGTTATCGGTGAGAAGTTCCCGATTGGTACCATCATTGAAGGTCAAGTCAAGAATATTACCGATTTCGGTATTTTCGTCGGTGTTGACGAAGGTATTGACGGTCTGGTTCATATCTCCGACCTTTCTTGGACCAAGCGGATCAAGCATCCTTCCGAAGCTTACAAGAAGGGTGACCTGGTTAAAGCTGTTGTGCTCAACATCGATCGTGAAAACGAGCGTTTCTCTCTCGGCCTGAAGCAACTCGCCTCAGATCCATGGGAAACCGTACCGACCCGTTACGCTCGTGGCACCATCGTCAATGGCAAAGTGACCTCGATTACCGATTTCGGTATCTTTATCGAGCTCGAAGAGGGTATTGAAGGTCTGATCCATGTTTCTGAATTGAGCAAGGAAAAGATCGACAGCCCGAAAGACTTTGCCCAGGTTGGCGACGACATCGAAGCCGCTGTCCTTCAGGTCGACACCGTTGACCGTAAAATTGCCCTCTCCGTCAAGAACCTTGACGAGCAGAAGGAAAAAGCAGAAGTCAATGAGTTCATGGGGGCACAGAAGAGTGCGACCTCGAACCTTGGCGACCTTCTGCAAGGTGCAATGGGACGTAAAGCAGACGATTAATCAATCGTAAGAACGGATAAGGACTCCAGCTGCTTTGCACTGGAGTCCTTTTTTGTGGGGTCAGATGAAAAAACGTCCATTTTTGATGGCTTCCCTGACCGTTGGGGGCATTTTTCTCTTTTTTCTTCTCGTCGTTTTTACCGCCGGACTGTTCCAGAACGGAAAAGTTATGGTTCCGGTTGGTGATAAGATCGGTGTCCTGGAAATTGAAGGGGCCATTGTTGAGTCGTTGCCGCTGCTTGAACAAATTAAAAAGTTCAATGCTCAAGGTTCGATTAAGGCGGTGGTCTTGCGAATTGATTCTCCCGGCGGAGGGGTTGGGCCGTCACAGGAAATTTATGCGGAGCTGAAGCGGCTGGCAGACGAAAAACCGCTGATTGTTTCGATGGGGTCTGTTGCCGCCTCGGGTGGTTATTATCTGGCTATTGCCGGTCAGCGCCTGTTTGCCAATCCTGGAACAATTACAGGGAGTATTGGCGTCATCATGTCCTTTCCCAATTATGAGGAGCTTATGGGGAAGGTTGGTGTGCAGACTGAAGTTGTCAAAAGCGGCCGATTTAAGGATATTGGTTCCTCAACCCGGAACTTCACTGAATCTGATCGGCAGCTGCTTCAGGAAATGATTGATGATGTTCATCAGCAGTTTGTTGAAGCCGTTAGTCTTGAGCGTAAAATGCCTGTTGAACGATTGGGGCCTTTTGTCGATGGCCGTATTTTTACCGGCAAACAGGCCAAGGAAATCGGCTTGATTGATGAACTTGGTTCTTTTACCGATGCTGTAGATTATGCTGCCGAGATTGTCGGAATAACCGGCGAACCTGATCTTGTCTACCCTGCTGCTGAAGATCGCAGCTTTATAGAGCGGTACCTTGAAAATGCAGTCAGCCGTTACCTGGGTGTAGAAGTCTCGACTCGACGGGTGCTCGGTCCGCAATATCTCTGGAATGCATTTTGAAAATAAATAAACAATTAACGAGTGGTAGGTCGCAATGACAAAAAGTGAATTGATCGAAAAACTATCAGATGGTCATGAATTACTGAACAAAAAGGAAGCAGAAACCGTTATCAATCTCATCTTTGGTGGTATTGGTGATGCTCTTTCCCAAGGCAGTCGCGTAGAAATCAGAGGCTTTGGTTCTTTTTCAGTTCGTGAACGAGAAGCTCGTGAAGCAAGAAATCCCAAAAGCGGAGAGCTGGTCAAGATTCCTTCACGCCGAACTCCTTTTTTAAGACCGGTAAAGAGTTACGTGAGCGGGTTGATGACCTCTAATTGAAAGCAATAAAAAAGGCCCTGAAAACAGGGCCTTTTTTATTATACACTCCGGGATGCCGGCAGGTTCTGTACGAATGACCTGAACTATAATTTAGTCTACGGAAGAAATTTAAGGCGTCCTGCTCAAGGGCCGGCTTGCTCACCATTCCTTCACGTGTTGACAGGTCAGTAAAAACGTTGGTCAAAAGACCAGAACCAGATCCGCACACCCCAGAAACTGATATTCATAACGTAGTTTCATAATAGTCATTCCGGCTGAAAAGTCAAGGGTGAAATTAGATTATATAAATGATATATCTCGATAGATCGGTTATAAGGCGGCTGATATGAAATGGACTATTTTTAGGTTCAACGTGGAGCCAGAGTCGGCAGGGCAACGCCTTGATCACTATATTGCCGATGTCGCAACTGATATTTCACGATCAAAAGCTAAAAAGATCATCGATCTCGGTGGTGTTCATATCAATGGTCGCAGGGTGCGTAGCTGTTCGACTTCCGTTAATGGTGCCGACAGTGTCGAAGTGTATATTGACCATCTGCCATTGGATCCTTACCGCATTGCTGAGCACGATATCCTTTACCAGGATAAATACCTGATTGCTCTGAATAAGGGGCCTCAAATCGATACTCAACCGACCCATGCCCGTTACAAGGGGACTCTCTACGAAGCTCTGCAATGGCATCTTAGGGATCCGTTTCGGCCTCATCAGAAGGCTGATATCGGGATGATTCAACGGCTTGATCGGGGAACCACCGGTATTATCGTTTTTTCTATTCATCCACAGGCGCACAAGAAGATGACAGCTATTTTTCTGGATCATCAGTTGGAGAAGCGCTATCTTGCTCTGGTACACAATGCTCCAGTCGAATCGAAGGGGGAAATCAGGTCATTTCTCGCTCGCTCGCGAAAAGAGAATCGCGTTCATTCTGTCGCCAAAGGCGGAAAAGAAGCGATCACACGTTTTCATGTGGTCGAGCAGTACACCGCTGCCGCTCTGGTAGAGCTGGAGCTGGTGACCGGGCGCTCGCATCAGATTCGCGCGCATATGGCTGAGCAGGGCTGTCCTCTGCTTGGCGATACGCGCTATGGCGGACACCAAGTGGTTCAAGGAATCGAGCTCAACCGACCGCTTCTTCACGCCCGCAAGCTTGTGTTCAAGCATCCTGTAAATGAACAAGACCTGCTTTTCGAGCTTGAACTGCCTGGTGATATGAAACGAATAAAAGATATTTTAAGTGGACAGATATTATGACTTTCCCACAGATCGATCCGATAATTTTCAGCATTGGCCCTCTGGCCGTTCGCTGGTACGGGATGATGTACCTGCTTGGTTTTGTCGGGGCTTATTTCATGATGGTCCATGTTGCCAGGATGAGAAACTGGTCGATCAGCAAAGACCATGTCTCCGATCTTCTTTTTTATGGTGTCCTCGGTGTTGTGCTGGGGGACGCTTCGGCTATACGGTTTTTTACAATTTCCCCTATTACAGTCAGCACCCACTTGAAATCCTTTATATCTGGGAAGGGGGGATGAGCTTTCACGGTGGCCTGCTTGGAGTTGTGCTGGCCGTCCTGCTTTTCAGTTATAAACGCAAATTTGCCTTTATGCAGGTGACTGATCTGGTTGTGGCTGCTGTGCCGATCGGTTTGGGGTTCGGGCGCATCGGTAATTTTATCAACGCAGAACTCTGGGGAAGAACGACCGACCTTCCATGGGGATCGTTTTCCCGGTGCGGGCTCTCTCCCCGACATCCGAGTCAGCTATACGAAGCAGGTCTTGAAGGCCTGGCGTTGCTGCTCATTATTTACCTGTTACATCGCCGGGAGCCGAAAATCGGAGTTCCTTCTTTTTGTTTTCTCGGCTTATATGGTTTTTTTCGGTTTCTGGTTGAGTTCGTTCGTCAGCCGGACAGCCATCTGGGCTTTCTCTGGGGGGGGCAACGATGGGACAACTGTTATCGCTGCCGATGATTGTCTTTGGCGTTGCAGGTCTGCTGCTGGTTTTACGAAGGAAATCGCCATGAGTCGAATTGATGCGATCATTTTTGACTGCGACGGGGTTATTTTTGACAGTCACAGTGCCAATCTGGCTTATTACAATAAAATACTGACCCATTTTTCCTATCCGCCGGTGCTACCCGAAGAGCGGCAAAAGCCCGTCTGTGCCACACGGCAACTTCAGCAGATGTTCTTCGGGAACTGATGCGTGAAGGGGATGTCGGGCCCGCTCTTGATTATGCTTCACAGCTTGATTATCGTGAGTTCATCCCCTACATGATCCCTGAGCCCCATCTTGACGACGTTTTGTCTCAACTGGTGGGACTTTACCCGTTGGCTGTTGCGACCAACAGAGGGAAAAGCATTGAACCGGTTCTGGAGCATTTTAATCTGAGGCAATTTTTCTCCGTTGTTGTCACCAGTCATGATGTCGTGCGTCCGAAACCAGCACCCGATATGCTGCTGCTCGCTTCAGAAAACTGAAGGTCTCAGCTGAACGGTGTTTATTTATCGGGGACTCTGATCTGGATCTGAGAGCGGCAATGGAGCTTCTGTGCCTTTTATCGGTTATGGCGGTCATGTTGCTGCTGACGTTTGCCTGACCTCCCACGCTGATTTGCTTCCTTTTCTCGCCGACAGGCGTTGATCGTTTCTCTTGCGCTGATGGATTGTGTCTGCAAGGCTTAAAACTGGGCCGTTCAGACAGCTGTTCCTTCGGTGATCCGCTGGCCGCTTTCTATGACTGATAATTATCGCTCTGGTTTTTGTCTGTCCGGATTTGATGCGCTATACTGTGACAGCAGGAACCGTCTGGCCTGGTTGCCCAGGACTGTCCGTGGTTGCGTGCATGACACACACTTAAGTTGCATTTATCCGACCTAACTGGTTTGAATGGAAGGGCTACCCTGAAATGTTTCCACTGATTTCATTGGTAAAAAAATCCCGCATTTTTATGCCGGCATGTTTCATGACGACAGTGCTTTTGCTCGTCTCCGCATTTTCTTATAGCGCAAGTTTTGACTGCAATCAGGCTACGACCGCTGTGGAAAAGATGGTCTGTACCGACACTATCGTCTCGGATCTCGATTCTCAACTGGGGCAAGGCTATGATGATCTGCTCGGCATGTTGCCGGATAACTCTGCTGAAGATCTGCAATCAGAGCAGGGGCTGTGGTTGAAGCAAAGAAATCAGTGCAACAACGTTAGTTGTTTGACTGCTCTATACCGGCAAAGAGTTGCCCGGCTGCAACAGTTAAAGCTTGAAAATCAATACGCCGGACAGGATATGGTTGTTTCTTCGGTGACCGAGCAGACCTATGATAATGCTGCTGCCATTGGTGTTCGTTTCACTGTTCCCGTCGATGATTCAGAAGATTTCCGTCGGTTTCTGACGATTTATCAGGATGGTCGGCAATTACCCCGTGATAAGTGGATTCTCAGCGATGACCGGTTGTTGGTCATCTACCCCTTTGTCGAGCCGCAAACAACATACAACGTGAAGGTCAGGCCCGGAATCAGAGCTGTGAATCGGGAAACCCAGATTGTCAATCGCAGTTTTGAGCTCAAGACACGGCAAACTTTACCGAGTGCGGCTTTTCAGGCAGCGGCTTCGTGATGAGTGCGAGCCTTAAACGTGCTCTGCCGGTGACTACCTTGAATGTCGATGAGGTGGAGTTGGATCTTTTCAGGATTCCGCCGCAGGATATCCCCCGCTGGAGCAATTACGGCAGCAGCGAACGTAGAAACTACTATCAGCTGAGTCGCTTTTCGAAGGAAAATCGATTGATTCATACGGGCCGTTTTCCGATTCAACATAAGCGTAATCAGAGGACGACGAGTAATCTTGACCTTTCGAGCATTGCCGCGCTTGATCAGGATGGCGCCTATCTGGCTATCCTGAGAATACCGGGGCATTATGAGTACGAATATGATACCAATTTTTCACTGTCAGTGATCTTGGTCTGCAGGTCAGAAAAAATGCCGGTTCCCTGCATATTGTGACGCACTCAATTGTGTCGGGACAGCCGCTGGCGAATGTTGAAATAGCGCTCTACGATAAAAAAGAACTGCTTGCCCAGCAACAGACGGATGAAAACGGCCTGGCGACTTTTAAAAGCGGTTACAGCAAGACGGCAACGGTTATTGCCCGCCAAGGAAGTCAAGCGACTGTCATCAGGCTGAACAGGCCGCTGGATCTGTCAGCCATCCGCAATTCCATAGCGCTTCATCGCGAAACGCAGATTTCGCCTGGGGCCCGCGAGATCTTTACCGTCCGGGCGAGCAGCTGCAGGTCTACGCTCTGCTCAGGGATTACGACGGCCGCAGCCTGACAGCCCTTCCGATAAGCGTCGAATTGGCCGATGCTGCCGGTTCGAGTGTTGTAAAAATGACTCTTAATGCCGAAAAACATGGAGCTTACCTGTTCAGTTATCATTTGCCTGCCAGTGCTAAGACCGGGCGTTGGAAATTGATCTATCGCTTGAGCGGATCGAACGATGTCGTTCATGAATATCCATTATCGGTTGAGGATTTCATGCCGGAGCGGATGACGTTGACCATTTTCGATGGTGATTTCAGTAAGCGTCGTCTTCTCTCAGATCTTGATCTGTTGGACATCCCATTGAAAGGGGTCTACCTGTATGGTGCTCCTGCTGCCGGTAACAAGATGGATGGTTTTATCACTGCCGAGCTGGACCGGCGTCCGTTTGAACAATGGGCTGGTTATGAGTTCGGTATTGCCGATGAAACGATCCAGAGACAACGCCAGCAGTTGACGGATCTTCAACTGGATGATGACGGGATCGGGCGTTGGGGTGTCGAGATGGCTCCCTGGCGGACGATTCGTTCGCCGTTGGCGCTGACGACGACCGCCAGTCTTTATGAGAGTGGCGGTCGCCCGATAACCCGCAGTATCAGCGTGACGCACATCAACCAGACAGAACTGGTCGGTATTGAGCCGCAGTTCAAGGAGCGGACTGAGAATAACAGTCGACCCGAGTTCAAGCTGATTCTGACCGATAACAAGGGGCAGTTGCGTTCGGGCAAGAACTATCAGGTCTGTTTGATCCGTGAAGATCGAAATTACTATTGGAGTTATAACGAAGGGGCCGGCTGGGTCTGGAATTACGATCCGATGGAATATCAGACTTTTGCCCGCCGGATCGATTTCGACGGGAGCAGTTCGACCACCGTTTCAGTTCCGGTGGAGTGGGGGAATTATCGGCTTGAAGTCAGGGACCAGGGGAATAGCTTGATTTCCAGTTATCGTTTCCGTACCGGTTGGTATTGGTGGGGCAATGCCGATCAGGGGACTGCGCTTAAGCCGGATCAGGTCCGGATGACGTTTGAAGATGAACTCTACCATCAAGGAGAAGTCGCACGTCTGCTGATTACACCGCCGGCGGACGGTTTGGCAACAATTACGGTTGAGGACAACGATCAGATCCTCTGGATCACGCAGGACGATGTCCTCTCCACGGGAAGCACAGTAGAAATCCCCGTCGATAAGAATTGGTATCGACATGATATCCACGTTACCGTGACTGTTTTGACTCCCGGGGATATGAAGCATTCCGTCGCTCCCAAGCGAGCTTTCGGATTCATAAACCTGCCTCTGGAGAGGAAAGCGGCCGAATTTGATGTTGATCTCGATGTGCCGGAAAAACCGAACCGCGCCGGCGGATTACAGCCCGGGTCAAGGTCGGAGCGGATGAGCCGCTGCCGCAGAATATCTTTGTAACGCTGGCTGCTGTTGATGTCGGGGTTCTCAATATCACACGTTTTGCCACCCCTGATCCGGCCGGTTATTTCTACGCTCCCCGCAGACTGGAGACCAGTTTTTACGATGTCTACGGCCGGATTATCGAGAATGCTGGTTTCAATTATGTTCAGCAGCGTTTTGGCGGTGGTTTCCGTGCCTCTGCGGCTGAGTTGTCTCGGGGCGGTAACAGGCCGAACAGCGATGTAAGAATTATGGCGTGGCAGAGTCAACCGGTCAGAGTCTCGGCTGATGGCAGTGCTGAAATTGAAATGGACCTTCCTGATTTCAATGGTAAGCTGCGCTGGATGGCGGTGGTCTACAGCGATCAGGCCTATGGCCATGCGGATGCAGAAACGACCGTTGTTGACAAACTCGTGGTTCAGCTGTCAAGGCCCCGTTTCATGGCGGTCGGGGATCAGTCTGTCCTGAGTCTGGACTTGAACAATCAAAGCGGAGCGGAGCAGAGTCTTGATCTCCGCTTGACGGCAGAGGGTGGATTGACGGCAACGGAGCGCCAGACAGCCATTTCCTTGGCCGATAAGCAAAAAACAACAGTGCTTTTTTCGGTGGCGGCGCAAAAATCGGGACAAGGGAAGGTCTCGTTGACGGTCAAGAGTGATGGGTCGGCTGGAAACGGGATTGCACTTGAGAACGACTGGACTGTTGATATCCGCTCTGCCTACCCGGCCGTAACACGCAAGGCCCAACAGGTGATCGGTCCCGAACAAAGCTGGGAGCCTGAGGATATGCTTGAGGGCCTTGACCGCGCCAGCGTGACGGCTCAGCTGACCCTTTCCAGTCAACCTCTCATTGACGCTGACAGTCATTTTGAACAGTTGTTGACTTATCCCTATGGCTGCACAGAACAGAGTGCCAGCTCTGGTTATCCGTGGGTTTTGATCAATCATGACATTGCTGAGAAATGGGACTTCTGGCGATTGTCGAAGGGAAGTTCGAGCAGGGTTACAGTGATGCCTTCCGCAAAAACAGATAGAAAAATCGGTCCAGAGGCTGCTGCAAAGTCAAACAGCCAGGGAGGATTCGGAGCGTGGTCGAATCACACTGACGAAATGAACTGGTTGACCGCCTATGTCACAGATTTTTTAACCGATGCGCGCATGGCCGGTGCCGATGTTTCCGCGTCATCTCTGGAAAAATCGGTTCAGAGGTTACAGCAGTATCTGCGCGATGGAGGATCTGTCCGCCAGCGTTGGGGCAGGATCAGCGCTACTATTCATTGGCAACAAAGGCCTATTCGGCCTACGTTCTGGCAAAAATAAACCGTTTAAATCTGTCGGATTTGCGACGCTATTATGATGGTTTGACCGATGTTGTGTCCCGATCAGCTCTGCCCTGGATTCAACTGGGCTACGCATTTGACATGCTTGGTGACGCGAAGCGGGCCAAAAGTGCCTATCTGCTTGGTCGGCAGACAGATTACAGTGAAGGGTACTATGGGACTTACGGCAGCCGCTTGCGGGATCTGGCCTTGGGCTATGCTGTGCTGGCCAAGCGTGGACTTGGGGATGGCGATATGTTGTTGTCGATCTTTGAGCTGACCAAGGAGCGGCGCTGGTTAAGCACTCAGGAGCGCAATGCTCTGTTCCGGGCTGCTATTGCCGCCGACAGTGATCATACGAATAAGCTGGAAGTGGTGATCGCAACCTCGGCATTTGAACAAAAATATCGCAACAGGATTTTTTTAAGTCGTTATTGGACTCTGCACAGGTTGAGAGCATCAGACAGATCAAAGCCGGTACCGACACGGTCTATGCCAGCCTGGAGTTGAACGGTCAATACGCCAGTCCCCCTGCTCCTTATGGAAACGGATTGGCGATAGCACGTGATTACTTTGACCTGAATGGTCAGCCCAGGGGGCTCGAGCAGTTGAATAGCGGTGATCTTGTCGTTGTTCGTCTTGTCGTGAGAGCGCAACAGTTTACGCCGGATGCTCTTGTCGTCGACCTGTTGCCTGCCGGCCTGGAGCTGGAAAATCAAAATCTGGGAAGCGCCGGCGTTGATATGAGCACAATTGTAATCGAAGGCGAAAAGATCGCGTCGTGGCGCAATGAAGCGAATGCTCAGCATGTGGAGTATCGCGATGATCGCTTTGTCGCCGCCTTGTCTCTCGACGGTATTGACCGCGATTACGAGTTATTCTATCTCGCACGTGCCGTCACACCGGGCCGGTATCTGGTTCCTCCTCCATACATTGAAGATATGTATCGCCCTTATTATCAGGCTGTCGGTTCAACGCCGACGACTGTGACCGTTAAACCGTAAGCCGGTGTCCGTTGTCGCATGGTTGAGTCGCCGGCCTCGTAAAGTTGGGCCATTCGTCCGATTGTGCGGGGTGGTTTGTGTGTTTCTTATCCTTGTCCTGGGGATGCTCGATCAGTTTTTCCCTGCCGATCTCACTCCGGAGCATCAGGCCCGGTTGGTGGTTGACAGCAATGGTGATCCGTTAAGGGCTTTTGCTGATGCTGACGGTGTATGGCGTTACGAAACAGGTCCGGAGCAGGTGTCGCAAAAGTATCTTGAGAGTCTGATCCAATACGAAGATCGGTGGTTTTACAACCACCCGGGGTCAATCCCCTCTCTCTGTTGAGAGCTTGCTGGCAGTGGTTGACGCATGGAAAAATTATTTCCGGCGGTTCGACTCTGACCATGCAGGTTGCCCGTATCCGTTATAAATTAAAATCAGGTTTAGGCGCAAAATTCGTGCAGCTTGGACGTGCTCTACAGCTGGAATTTTACTTTACGAAACAGGATATTCTGACTTACTACTTGAATCATGCTCCTTTCGGGGGACCCTGGAAGGGGTTGAGGCAGCCAGTCGGAGTTACTTCGGCTACTCTGCATCCAGACTGACCCAGGCCCAGGCGGCGCTGCTGGCCGTCCTCCCTCAAGCCCCCAGCCGCTATCGGCCCGACCGTTATCCCGAACGGGCAAAACAACAGCGAGATAAAGTTCTTGATCGACTGGTGACTTTTGGCCGGTT
>LQAH01000146.1_pt1 | contig 20832 bp, 28 predicted proteins | sample 1535791 | NCBI WGS metagenome assembly LQAH01 (sample SAMN04331585, study PRJNA305678) | bioreactor metagenome | isolation source: bioreactor_4 inoculated with Wadden Sea sediment 2nd replicate of a... | place: Germany:Bremen
TCGAGGCTGCCCGGATGGAAGGCTGTCAGGTTATCGTCATCCGTCGGCCCGACATTCAATATCAGGCCGCAACTCTGTTTAGCGATGTGGTTGCTCTGGTTGAAAGCGCCAGGCAGATGCTGGCGTAGTTTCCATCCGGAAACGGCCCTTTTCCACAATCTCTGCGTCAATCTACGGCCTTGCTTGTGCGACGTACAATGTACGCCTCCGCGCAACACCTTGACTTCCTTGACCTTGCGAAAAAAAGCTCGTTTCCAATCTGGAAACTTACCAGTGATCATCCAGAGTTTCTGGATGATCACTGGCCTGGAATATCAATTTTCAGACCCTACAGATATTGACTCACCTTGAGCAGATACTCATCAAGATCGGCATCGACAAAGTAGCGGTTAGGCGCCGGTTCGAGCATCACTTCACCCTGGTTGATGATGACGGTTGGCGCTGTTGTTACGTAGGGGAGATGTGAGGCTGGGGCGACCTGCAGCGACGATCCCAACACCAACAGCATGTCACAATCGGCGATCATCTGTTCGGCTGGTGTGAACTGGTCGACCATCTCGCCGAAAAATACAATATCGGGTTTCAGCACTCCCTGACATTTTGAACAACGACAGACCGGCGGGGTTGTGCTGTCACGCATCGCCTCTTGCCACCAACTGTAATCCAGACCCTGATACTCTGTTCGACAGGATGTGCAGGTTGCGCTGTTGTAGGAACCATGCAGTTCAATAATGTTTTGATTGCCGGCCAGGTGATGAAGCAGGTCAATATTCTGGGTGACATGCCGGCAAGGGTGCCGGAATCTTCCAGAGAGACCAGAAACTGATGGGAGAAGGTCGGCTCGATTGTGCCGCTGCGTTGACAAAATCGCTGGAAAATTCATAGAAATACTCTGGTTTACGATCGAACCAGGAAATCTCGAAAACCTTTTCAGGATCGTAACGGCGGGTGACATAAAGTCCCTGTGGACCACGGAAATCGGGAATGCCCGCCGCGGTAGAAATGCCTGCGCCTGAAAGCACAGCCAGAGAGTGACTCTTTTTGATCATTTCGGCACATTGTTGTGCCGTCAATGGTTGCTGTCCATCCATCGCTTTGCTCCTGTTAACCGCTCTGTTATGGAATGAAATTCTAACCTGTTTATCCCCTTTAGGTTGATCGTAGCGGAGAAGTTATGAAAAGGGCTAAAGCGAATGAAATTTCTTCCTTTCGTTCAGCCCATTATTCAATTCTATGTTTGGGGAAATCTGTGAATTATTTCAGATCATCCAATGTCAGTATCGATTCTACATCGCGGCGATCAGATTTATTGATGATCACCGCTGATCCGACCAGCTCTGCTCCCGATTGTTCCATCAATTCTTCAATCGCTTTATAGGTTGAACCCTTGGCAAGGAAGTCATCGATAAACAGGATCTTGTCCTCTGCCCCCATGACTTCTTTCGAGACATAGAGCGTGGTCGATTCCTGTTTGGTGAAAGAATAGCTGGCCGCGGCATAGTATTCGGTCATGGTGATGGGGCGCTTCTTTTTGGCGTAGATGAAGGGGATGCCCATTTTCATGGCAACCGCCATGGCCAGCATGATGCCGCTGGTCTCTGCAGTCAGGATCTTATTGGCACCGCGGCCGGCGAAGCGCTCAGCCAGGTCGGCGGCCATGATTTCAAACAGCTCCGGATCAACCATATGGTTGAGAAAACTGTCGACCTTGATCACTTCACCGTCGATGGAGCCTTCTCTGCGGATACGGTCCAGCAATATTTCAGCAGCAGTCATTATTTGCGGTCCTCGCGATCATAGGGCAGGCCAAGGCTTTCCGGTTGCTGGCCACTGCCTTTTTGCAGGCGCAGGGTCGAAATAACCAATACCAGAATGGTGAAGAAGTACGGCAGCATCTGCAGGATATGGGCACTGATGGTTGTGCCCATCGCCTGAAAGCGCAGCTGCATGGCGGTGATGCCACCAAACAGGTAAGCGCCGAACAGGGCGCGCGGGCTCGACCAACCGGCAAAGATAACCAGCGCAACGGCGATCCAACCACGTCCGGCCGACATGTTTTCAATCCACATGGGGGTGATGGCAAGGCTTAAGTACGCTCCGCCGATACCGACAAAGCCTGAACCGACGGTGACGGCAAGGAAGCGGTACTTGTTAACCGACAGACCGCAGGTGTCTGCCGCTGCCGGGTTTTCCCCCATGGTCCTCATCCCCAGTCCCCAGCGGGTGCGGTAGAAGAAGGCCCAGACCAGATAGACCAGCAGGAAGCTGAAGTAGATCAGGATATCCTGATTGAAAAACGCTTTACCGACGATTGGAAGCTGACTCAAGCCGGGAATGGCGATACGGGTAAAACCGTCAATCGTCTGTCCGACCATTGAGCGTCCGAACAGGGCGGTAATCCCGACTCCGAACATGGTGAGAGCCAGGCCGCTGACGATCTGGTTGCCGCGCAGTTGAACTGTTATCAGAGCGTGGATGCAACCAGCCAGGAAACTGGCGGCAAATGCCGCCGTGACACCAATCAGCAGAGAGCCGCTGAGGTAGGTTCCGGCAAAACCGGCCAGGGCACCGATCAGCATCAAGCCTTCGATGCCGAGATTGATAATACCGGAGCGCTCGTTGAGGATGGCCCCAATGGTCGCAAAAAGAATCGGGGTGCCGGCCCGAACGGTTGCATCAAGGAATATTTCAAGCATTGCTGATTCTCCTGACCAGCTTGAGCCGGTAGATCATGAAAAAGTCGGACGCCAGCAGGAAGAAGAGGATCAGGCCCTGGAAGGCAGAAACAAAGGCGACGGGAAGTTGCCACATCAGCTGCAGACTTTCACCACCGACCAGTAACACGCCAAGCAGGAAAGAGACGATAACGACACCGATAGCGCTGCGCTTGGCCAGCCAGGCGATAATAATGGCGGTATAACCGTAACCGGGGGAAATGCCATGTTGCAGACGGTGCTGCAGCCCGGCTACTTCACTGAACCCGGCGATGCCGGCGATAGCGCCACTTAAAACAGCACAAAAAGATCGCCATGCCGGTCTGCATACCGGCGTACTGAGCTGCTTTGGGGTTGCTGCCGATAACCTTGATTTCATAACCCCAGACGGTGCGCTCCATGAACAGATAAAGGATCAGGGCACAGGCCAGAGCAAGGAAAAAACCGCTGTGGAGGCGGGTATTAAAGTACTCGGAAAAGCGGGCCGCATCTGTAAACTGGGCGGTCAGGGGGAAATTAAAGCCTTTGGGATCTTTCCACGGGCCGTAGACCAGGTAATCGACCCAGAGGATGGCAATATAGTTCATCAACAGGGTCACGATAATTTCATTGACCTTCCAGCGCGCGCGCAGGAACCGGCAACGCCGGCCCAGCAACCACCCAGCATGAAGGCGGCGAGAAACATGGCCGACAACATCAGCCAATGGTTCTGGATCCCGGAAAAAGGGCGACCCATGAAGCGCCCATAGCGCCCATGTAGATCTGTCCTTCAGCACCGATATTCCAGATCTGCATGCGAAACGCAAGGCTGACACCCAGTCCGGTGAAGATCAGAGGGGTGGTTTTAACCAGGGTTTCCGACAATCCGTAAACAGAACCGAGAGATTCGATAATGATCTCGCGATAGGCTTCCATCGGGCTGACCCCACTGGCCAGCAGCAGAAATCCGGCAATGAACAAAGCGGTGGCGACCGAAACGATCGGCGCGGCAAAACGGAACAGCGGGGATGAAATCTCACGCCTCTCTATGACAAATTTCATGCGCTTCCTCTTTTACTTCACCACTCATCATCAGACCGATCTCTTCGCGTGTCGTATTCCGTGGATCGACGTAGCCGATCAGGCGGCCACGGAACATAACCGCTATGCGATCACTGAGCTTCAACAGTTCATCCAGATCTTCTGCGATCAGGATGGTACTCATGCCTCGGTCTGCACCATCGGCGATAACTTTATGGACGTATTCTGCGCTGCCGATGTCAAGGCCGCGGGTCGGATAGAGGGCAACCAGTACAGTGGGCTCTTCCGACAGCTCCCGGGCAATGATGACTTTTTGAATATTGCCACCTGACAGGTAACGTACGGGGGTCCCATCGGGACCGGTCTTAATGGCGAACTGCTTGATCTTTTCTTCAGCGTTGCGGCGGATCGCTTTTTTGTCCTGAAAAATACCGTGGCGGAAAGAACCGCTCTTGAAGCTTTTCATGATCAGATTTTCATCGACACTCATGTCCGGGGCAATACCGATGGTTTTGCGATCTTCAGGGATGTGAGCGATGCCGGCAATGTACGAATAGCGCGCATTGCTGTTGGTGATATCTTCCTCTTTCGCAAAGATTTTACCCTGACTGGCATTCTTCAGCCCGGTCAGAACCTCCGCGAGAGCTTTCTGGCCGTTGCCTGCGACACCGGCGATACCGAGGATTTCACCTTTCTTGAGCTGGAGATCAAATTCATCAAGGTCGGACAGTCCACGGTCGTTTCGTACCGACAACCCTTTGATTTCAAGGACAACTTCGTCTGATCTGAGCAGGTTTTTCTGCCAGTGCGGAATTTTGTCGCGACCGATCATCAGTGCTGCGAGCTTGTGCTCATCAAAATCACCCCGTTCGAGGGTTTCGACACTGCGGCCTTTTTTAAGGATTGTCACGCGGTCGGAAATCTCCATGACCTCACGCATCTTGTGGGATATGAAAATGATACTTTTGCCCTGCCCCTTAAGCCGCCTCAGGACAGCAAAAAGACGATCAGCTTCCTGTGGGGTTAATACCGCCGTCGGTTCGTCCAGAATCAGCAGGCGGCAATCACGCATCAGCAACTTGATCAGTTCGATCCACTGTTGCGCCCCGATCGACAACTTCCAGACCGGGGTTTCAAGGTCCAGATCAAGATTAAACTCATCGATCAGGGCTTTGATTCTGGCTTTGTACGTTTTACGACTGAACAGGTTGGGAACTTTGTCGAGAGCGAGCAGAATGTTCTCAAACACCGAGTGTGCCGGTACCAGCATGAAATGCTGATGGACCATGCCGATCCCCTGAGCCAGGGAATCGCGCGGACTGGTGAAGTGGACCTTCTGGCCGCCAATGCTGATCTGGCCGCGATCGGGATGGTAAAGCCCGGTGAGGACATTCATCAGGGTGCTTTTGCCGGCTCCGTTTTCACCCAGAAGGGTATGAATCTCCCCAGGGCTGATTGCAAAGGAGACATCGTCCAAGGCAACGACACCAGGAAATGTCTTACGGATATTCTGAATCTCTAATAAATCTGGCATATGAAATGGAAAAGGCACGCCTGTTGAGGGCGTGCCTTTGGGTCTCTCTAAGGATTATTTGGGGATGGTACCCTGAACACCTTCAACGAAGTAGTTCATACCGAGCAATTCGCTATCGGTAGGAGTCTGGCCGGCAGCAACGACAATTTTGCCGTCCTGGCCTTTGATCGGACCGGCGAACGGATGGAAAGATCCGGCCTTGATTGCAGCAGTTTTTCAGCCACGATCGCTTTGACGTCGGCAGGAACTTTGTCGCTGAGCTCCGCCAGTTCAACCAGGTTTTCCTTCATGCCGTACAGATCTGCTGAGATTTCCAGGTGCCTTCGCTGACCTGCTTGGCAATGGTGGTGTAGAGAGTTCCCCAGTGCCAGACCGGAGCGGTGAGGAAGGCATTGGGGGCAAATTCACGCATGTCGGAGTTGTAACCGATTACATAGGCGCCACGGGCTTCAGCAGCCTGCAGGGTCGCTGGTGCGTCCTGGTGCATGGTCAGAACGTCGGCACCAACATCGAGGAGGCTGTCAGCAGCATCGCGCTCGACGCCTGGATCGAACCAGGTCTGGGTCCAGACAACCTTCACTTCAGCTGCAGGATTGACACTGCGCACACCGAGGGTAAAGGCGTTAATACCGCGAATAACTTCCGGAATCGGAAAGGCACCAACATAACCGATGACGTTTTTCTTGGTCATCTTACCGGCAACGATACCGGCAAGATAGCGTGGCTCGTACATCCGACCGAAATAGGTGCCGACGTTCTCAGCGGTTTTGAAGCCGGAACAGTGCATGAACACCACGTCTTTGTTGCGTTTGGCAACATCAATGGTCGCATCCATATAACCGAAACTGGTTGTAAATATCAGGTTGTGCCCCTTGCGAACCAGACCGTTGATCACGCGTGCGGATTCTGCCCCTTCCGGGACCGACTCGATGTAAGTTGACGGCTTGACAAAGTCAAGCTCTTCCATCTCAAGACGACCCTCGTTGTGAGAGTATGTCCAACCAGCATCACCTACCGGGCCAACATAGACAAAGCCGGCCTTGATCTCTTTTGCAGCCATAGCCGATCCGGAAATACAGGTGAATAGTACAACCAGCAGGAGCAGAAGCGTTTTTTTCATCAGGGGGCACCTTTCTGTGTAAAGAAATAGAAAAAACATTTTTTAGACCAGACAACGTTATGCTGTCAAGCCATAGTGAATTTAAGTTTTATCATGACGAAAGTTGACGGTCCGGTCGTTGCGTCATGAGCGTTTTCAACTCAATTGGCTTGCAGCTTGCTGTCGATGTTGTTGTAGAGCCAGCTTTATCCCACCATTCAATCGGCTGAACAGGGACGCCGGAAACAAACATACCCAGGTGCAAATGATCACCTCCAGCCATACCTGTGGCGCCACTGCGACCGATCACCTGTCCTTTTGTGACGATGTCGCCCTGCTGAACGCTGAGCTGGCTCATGTGAGCATAGAGGCTCTGTAATCCAAGACCATGATCGATAACGATGCACTGTCCGTAAATGCCGAGATATTCTGACCAGATCACTTTGCCATTGTTTTCGGCAATAATTTCATCCTGCGCTACGGACGCCAGATCTTGCCCCAGGTGAACTTTATTATCGACGGGTTTCCCCTTATAGTAATAGGTCCGGTGATCGGCAAATTGAGCCAGCGTCGCGGTTTTGGCTGGCGCTGGAAAGGCCCTTCCCAGAGAGGTGTTGGAGCTGTCTTCTGACCGAGTTCAGCGATCAATGCCCGGTTCTGCTTGCGAATCTCACCATTGACAGCGAGAAAAATATCGATAGGTTCACCTGGCTCGCTGACAATCGACTCGAATTCCGGGACTTTCTGAGCCAGAAAAGAGTCGCTGATTTTGATCTGGCGACGCCGGAACGTTTTATCCTTGGCCCGGTAGTATATCCCTGCCTGGCGTTCGTTCCCAGCCAGATCCCGGGCGACGACGCGGGGAACAAATGTTTTTTGCGTTGTGTCGTAGGGGTAGGCGAACAGGCAGGCATAAAAGCCTGAATCCTGCATATAAGCCGGAAAAAATAGTCGCCAAACTGAACCCCGACATTGTCAACGTCTTCATTGACGTTGAATGTGACCAGTCCGCTGCCTCCCTTGGTAAAATTGTGAGCTGTACTTAAAATCGAAATGACAGGTGGACTGGTGTCGTAAACCAGGTCGTAGGTTTGCAGGCTGCTGTTGCCCTTGCCGAGGTGGTAGATCGAATGATCGGTTGCAGCAATTTCAATCTGGATGGCACCTTGTTTGAGCTTGAGGGCATTAAGGTCCAGTTCAACATCTGCAACACTGGTTTTAGCGGGAAATTCGCGAGTGACCAATGGGATCCGATCGTTTCCCTGAACGACCGTGATCTGTACCGTTTTAAGGCCCATCCCCTCATCATTCAGGGCGAGCAAAACTCGTGATTTCTTTGAGATCGGTCCACTGGCAGGAGAGAGGGTCAGCTGGGGGGCTTCTGTGTCACGGAAATAAAAAAATCCGGCAGAAACAAGCCCGACGATGATGAGCAGTAAAAAGAGCTTCTTTATCGATTTCAATGCCTTACCTTTTCTGTTCTTCGTATATGGATTTTTGTGGGTCGTAGTTTGAGGTGACGTGTTTACAACAACTCAGGGCAACCGTTTTTGGTTGCCCTGAGTTGTGTTCTGCTGATTGTCGATTGTTACCTGTTATTTGTCAAGAAAATCAGGCATGAATTGCTTCTTTGTTGACAGCCAGGGCCGCCTCCCTGAAAACCTCAGACAGTGTCGGATGCGCATGGCAGGTAACGGCAAGATCATGGACGCTGCCGTCAAAAGAAATGACTGTTGTCGCTTCAGCGATTAATTCAGATGCATGCGGCCCGACAATATGAACACCGAGGATGCGTCCGGAATCCGGTTTTGCCAGGACCTTGACAAAGCCTTCACTCATCCCATTGGCCAGGGCTCGCCCACTCGCAGCAAAGAAAAACTTGCCTGATTTATACTCAATTCCATCCTCTTTGAGCTCTTCCTCACTGCACCCGACGGTCGCTACTTCAGGCCAGGTGTAAGTGACAGCAGGGATGCAGTTATAATTGACCGCTGCTGGTCGGCCCGCCAGTCTTTCGGCAAAAACGACCCCTTCCTCACTGGCTTTGTGAGCCAGCATCATGCCGGGAACCAGGTCGCCGATGGCGTAAATGTCCTTCGCCGATGTCTGGTAGTTCTCATCAATGTCGAGCTGCCCCTGCGGATTGGTCTGAAGGCCGATATTTTCAAGTCCCAGACCGATGGTCTGTGCACGCCGACCGGTAGAAACCAGGACCTTGTCGCAGACGACCTGCTGTTCGCCCTTGACTGTCGTCAGGGTGGCATGGATGCCATCTCCTTTTTTTTCTATTTTGTCGAGGCGGGTTTTGGTCAGGATGTCAAGGCCCTGTTTTTTTAGACTGCGCTGCAGGGTTTGAGCGATCTGCGGATCGGTCTGGGGAATAATTTGAGGAAGCATTTCGACCACTGTCACTGTTGAGCCGAGGCGACTCCAGACAGAACCCATTTCGAGTCCGATAACGCCACCACCCACAACCAGGAGGCGCTGAGGAACTTCGGTCAGGCTGAGCGCTTCACGGGCGCTGATGACGTTTTCTCCATCAAATTTCAGATGCGGCAGTTCAATGGCTTCACTGCCCGTTGCCAACAGGACCGCTTTCGCTGTCAGTTCCTGAGTTGCGGCATCGGAGGTGACCTTAATTTTTCTAGGGGACTCGTCCGACTGAAGTTCCGCGGCTCCTGTAAATGAGTCAATCTTGTTCTTTTTGAACAGCCCGGTGATGCCGCCGGTCAGTTTGTCGATGATGTTTTGTTTACGCTTCATCATCTGGCTGAGATTGAGTTTGGCTCCTTCTATTTCAATACCGTGCTCGCTCAGTTCATGGTCAATACGGGCATAGTGTTCACTTGATTCAAGCAGGGCTTTGCTGGGAATGCAGCCTTCATTGAGGCAGACTCCACCCAGGGTGGCGCGTTTTTCCACAACGGCGACAGTGAATCCGAGCTGTGCTGCACGAATGGCTGCGACATAGCCGCCGGGGCCAGCTCCAATGACGATCAGGTCGTATATTTTATCAGACATAAAAGCTCCATCTAGGAAAGCGGAATGCAAAATCCGGAATGCTGGATTTTGATCTTCTAAATCCTGTCTCCTGTCCTTGTCTTATCAGACTTTTAATAGCAGTGTTTCGGGGTTGTCAATGTAGCTTTTGATCTGCTTGAGAAACCCGACTGCTTCTTTTCCGTCAATGATCCTGTGATCGTAGCTCAAAGCGACATTCATAATCGGGCGGATAACGATTTCACCGTCACGGACAACGGCACGCTGCTCGATGGCGTGCATGCCGAGAATGCCGCTCTGAGGGGGGTTGAGTAGGGGGGTCGATAATACGGAGCCATAGATTCCTCCGTTGCTGACCGTAAATGTGCCGCCTTCAAGGTCTTCGAGGGTTATTTTCCCGCTATTGGCTTTTTCGGCAAAAACGCGAATGGTCTTTTCAATTTCGTCGAAACTGAGCTTGTCAGCGCTGCGGATGACCGGGACTACCAGCCCACGCTTACCGCCGACAGCTACGCCGATATCGACATAGTTGTGATAGATGATATCGTCACCTTCTATTCTGGCGTTGACTTCGCGGTATTCAAGCAGAGCTTCGGCACAGGCTTTGACAAAGAAGGACATGAAGCCGAGGCCGATGCCATGCTTTTCCTGGAAGGTCTCCTTGTAGGCTTTACGTAATTCGATAACCCGGCTCATGTCGATCTCATTGAAGGTGGTCAACATGGCTGTTTCATGGCGCGCTTCATCAGGTGGGCGGCAATTTTTTACGGATCTGCGTCATCGGAACCCGTGTTGTGCGCTCACCGCTATCGCTTGCCGGTTTTTTCTGAGGCGTTGGCTCCCCGGCAGGTTCCGGTGCTGGAGTTTTTTCCTCAGTTGACACCGTCTTTTGCGGAGCGCCGGCGGGAATGTCATCAACCAGAATGCGTCCATTGCGACCGCTGCCTGAGAGGGTGTCCACATCAACCCCGCGTTCGGCGGCTATTTTGGGGACAGCAGGGTTTTTCGGTGCTTCATTGGCGGACCGAGTCGATTTTGCTTCTGGCGCGGTCGCTGTTGCTGCTGTCCCGGAACCACTTTCAATCGTGCCGATAACGGCACCAATCTTGACCGTTTCTCCCTGCTGAGCAGTGATTCTGAGCACCCCGGATGCTTCGGCATTCAGCTCGACATTGACCTTCTCCGTCTCCAACTCCATGATGAGCTCATCTTTATTGACGTAGGCTCCATCCTTTTTGAACCACTCACCAATCTCCGCTTCGACGATCGATTCACCGACCTGAGGAACAATGATATCGACGCTGTCCCCCGGAGTCGCCGCCGTCTCTTCTTCCGGCGGTGCGGAATCTTCGGAGGATTCAGGCTTGTCAGCCGTTGTTGCGGCTGGTGGTGGAGTCTCTTCAGCACTTTCATCGATGGTTCCAATGACCGCTCCGATTTTAACCGTTTCTCCCTGCTGAGCAGTGATTTTGAGTACGCCTGCTGCTTCGGCATTCAACTCGACATTGACCTTTTCCGTTTCCAGTTCCATGAGCAGTTCGTCTTTTGCGACGTAGTCCCCATCCTTTTTGAACCACTCACCAATTTCCGCTTCAACGATCGATTCGCCGACCTGAGGAACAATAATATCCATAACAATACTTTCCTTTACTTTGGAGCTGCAAAAGCTCTTTCGAGAATGTCCTGTTGTTCTTTTTTGTGGATGCGGTGTGAGCCGACAGCCGTGCTGGCCGAGCGCTTACGACCGACATAGTGTGGCTCTATACCGATCAATTCGCGCAGACGTGAGCGCAGATAGTCCCAACCCCCGCCATTGGCATTTTCTTCCTGAACCCAGAAGTATTCTGTCTTTTTTCCATAGGGTTTAAGAGTCGACCTGATCAGCTCTTCGTTGAGCGGATAGAGCTGTTCTATGCGGACAAGCGCAACATCATCGTGGCCACCATCCTGACGTTGTTGCAGGAGGTCATAATATATTTTCCCACAGCAGAGCAGAACCCGGCGACAGCTTTTGCTTCAAGGGTATCCGGCAGAACTTCCTGGAAGTGGCCACTGGCCAGTTCATCCAGTCGTGATACGCAGACAGGATGACGCAGCAGGGCCTTGGGGGTGAAGACAATCAACGGGCGTCTGTGCTTGGTTTTGACCTGCCGTCTCAGGGCGTGAAAGAACTGGGCCGGTGTGCTCGGATTGATAACCTGCATATTGTTATCGGCACAGAGTTGGAGGTAGCGTTCGATCCGTGCGCTCGAATGCTCCGGCCCCTGGCCTTCATAGCCGTGGGGCAGAAACATGGTGATGCCGGTAGGCCTGTCCCACTTGGTCTGACTGCTGGCGATGAATTGATCGATAATAACCTGGGCCCCGTTGGCAAAGTCGCCGAACTGGGCCTCCCAGATGGTCAGGTCATCCGGTGTCTCCACGGAATAACCATAATCAAATCCGAGCACAGCAGCTTCAGACAGCATGCTGTTGAAAACATCAAAGCGGCAACCCGCTTTTTGAGCGACCATCGATAAGGGGGTGTATTCCTCACCTGTTTTACTATCGTAGAGGGTTGCATGACGGTGGTTGAATGTTCCGCGACGAGAGTCCTGCCCCGACAGTCGAATGGACGTCCCTTCATTGACCATACTGGCAAAAGCCAGGGCTTCGCCGGTACCCCAGTCTATATTGTCGCCTTCTGTTGCGCTCTTGTGACGCTTTTTCAGCAGGCTGGCGATCTTGCGGTGCGGGGTAAATGTCGCCGGGGTAGTCGTCAGCTCTGAACTGAGTTTGGTGAGAATCCTCTCGTCAACACCGGTCTCAACCGGATCGAAACTGAAATCGCGTGTGATATGCGACCACTGCTTGAGAAAAATTCGTGCATCGGGCAGATTTCGCGTCCGAGGGCTTCTTCCAGGCCCTGGTCGATTTCATCGGCCATTTTCTGCAGCTCCTCTTCCTTGAACCCTTCCAGCAACAGCTGGGTTTTGTAGATTTCAGCCGTCAGGGGATGGTTACGAATTTTTTCGTACATTAATGGTTGAGTAAAAAAGGGTTCATCGCCTTCGTTATGGCCATGACGGCGGTAACAGATCACTTCAATGACGACATCCTTACGGAATTTCTGACGGAATTCGATTGCCATAGTGGCGGCCTGAATCAATGCTTCCGGGTCATCGCCGTGAACATGGTAGATGGGAGCATTAAGCATTTTGGCAACATCGGTTGCATAGGCTGTTGATCGGGCATCTTCCGGAGTTGTCGTAAAGCCGATCTGGTTATTGATGACCAGGTGCAGGGTCCCGCCCGTTTTATAGCCCGCCAGTTGCGACAGGTTCAAGGTCTCGGTGACCATGCCCTGACCGGCAAAGGCTGCGTCGCCGTGAATCAGCAGTGGCATGATCAGCTGTTCTCCGTCGCCTTCCAGACGATCCTGTCGAGCGCGAGCCTTGCCCTCGACAACGGGGTTGACCGCTTCCAGATGACTCGGATTCGAGGCCAGAGAAATGCGCACCATCCCTTCAGGCATGTGACGGTATGTGGTGTAGCCTTTATGGTATTTAACATCCCCTTCACCGATAATTTTGTAACGTTCATTATCGGTGAACTCTGTAAAAATATTTTCCAGAGGTTTTTCGAAGATGTTTGCTAAAACGTTCAGGCGACCGCGGTGGGCCATGCCGATGACGATCTGCTGCATCGACATCTGGGCCGCTTTTTCGACCAGGTGGTCGAGCAGCGGAATGACCGATTCGGCACCTTCCAGTGAAAAGCGTTTCTGGCCGACAAATTTACGATGAAGAAATGTTTCGAATTTCGTTGCCTTAAGCAACATCCGCATCGTCTGCAGCTTTTTCTCGCGACTGATGTCAGTGCGATTGCGGGATTCTTCAGCTTTCTGCTGGATCCATTGACGTTCGTCAGGGATCGGAATATGCATGAATTCTATACCGAGAGAGCGGCAGTAGGTTTGCTGCAGGACATCGACAATGTCTTTTAGCTTTGCCTCTGAAAGGATGAAACTGTCGGTGGCAAAGGTGCGCTGCAAGTCTGTACTGTCAAGCCCGAATTGGGCAATATCCAGCAGGGGGTGGTCCAGTTCACAAGGCGTGAGCGGGTCAACGCAGGCATAGATGTGACCGACGTCGCGATAACGGCGTATCATCGACTGGACTCCAGCTGGTTTATGGTCCGGCGAACCCATGTCGCGGTTTTCGACACCGAGATCGAACCCTTTAAAAAAGCCTGCCACTCCTGCGGTACCTGTTGAGGATCTTCTTTGAAGAGTCGGTACTGGTTTTCTATCCATTGGGGCTGACGTTATCAATCGTACCCATGTTTTGGCTCCCATTAAATCAGTTAGTTTCTATCTGAAAAGTACTTTTTTCTACAAGCTCTGAGGCGATCTGCATACCTGGTTTGTGCAACGCACAAAGGTTTTGCTTCTGCCAAAATACTTGATCTTTACTGTCTATGTGAAAAAACTGTTCTCCAGATCAGAAGTCGATACCATCTCCAGCCCGATTCCTCAGTTGGAGACCAGTTATTGAATTACAAACTTTTTCAGTATAAAACAGTCCCCGCTGCTCCGCAATAAGACCTGTGAAATAAAGGGGATAGCAATTGTTTTTGTCTGTTAATTAATGCTAGTCAATAAATAGTGTTGATTCTTTGATCGATATTGATTACACTTACTCAGTCCTATGGAAAGAAAGGAGCTGCTTTATGGCCATGGAAGTTTCTGGTTCAACAAATTTTGCTGCTCAGGAAATGGCAACTAATAAAGCTCAGTCCGGCTTTGACGTGTTGACCAAGACCCAGGAAAAAACCGAGCAGATGCGTATCAACGAACAGCAACGGCTCGAAATTGCCGAGCAGACTGGAAAAGGTCTTAACCTTGACGTTAAGGCTTGATTTATGGGCGGATAGCTGATTCCAGCTGTCCGCTCAGCTTAAGCCCTGTTGTATCGGTAGGTCTTCTTTTACAATCCTTCCATTTTTTATATCTCAGCGCGAGGGGCAGCTCGCATGGCCGACCGCGCTCGTCGAGATGAACAAAGCTGACGGACGTGCTGAAGACCTCCCTCTCTCCGCCCTGATCAGGCCCTTCGGAAAAAACCTGGACTGTGTAAGTCACTGATGAGTGTCCCCGTTTGACCTCCCTGATATGAAAATGCAGAATCGAGCCGTTATCGACGGGATGCTTGAACCTGCAAGCATCCATGCCGACCGTGACCAGGGTGCTGTTTGGATATTCTCGTGTTGCAGCCATCCAGGCATTTTCGTCGACCCATTTGAGCATAACGCCGCCAAAAAGGTAGCCGTGATGATTCAGGTGCTCGGGTCGGACCAGTGTGAAGGTGTCCATCAGTCTTCTCTCCGACTGGCGTTATACTGCTCTTCTGCGTGATAAGACGACCTGACCAGAGGCCCGGATTCAACATGATCAAATCCCAGGGCATGCCCCCGTTTGGCATAGTTGGAGAATTCTTCCGGAGTGACATAACGCTGGACGGGGAAGTGAGCGCGGGTTGGAGCCAGGTACTGCCCCAATGTCAGCAGTTGACACTTGTGATGGCGCAGATCCCTCATAACCTGGATGACTTCCTCCTCTTCTTCTCCCATGCCGAGCATCAAACCTGATTTTCGCACGACATGCGGAGCACGTTTTTCTACCTCGGACAATAGTGCGAGGGTCCGTCCGTAGACGGCTTCCGGCCGTACTGCGGGATAGAGGCGTGGAACCGTCTCAACATTATGACCAAGAATATCGGGGTTTTCAGCGAGAATGACAGCAAGAGCATCCCAATCGCCCTGAAGATCTGGAATCAGCAATTCGACTCGACAATCTTCAGCTCTGCTGCGGATTTCTCTGATCAGTTGGGCGAAATGGCCGGCGCCTCCATCATCAAGATCGTCACGGGTAACCGATGTTATGACTGCATGCTTCAGCCCCAATTCCGCAATTGCCATGGCTACTTTGGCGGGCTCTTGCGGGTCTGGTGGAGGAAGCTGACCGCTGCCGACATTGCAGAAGCGGCAGTGGCGACTGCAGGTATGTCCGAGGATCATAAATGTCGCAGTTCCTTTGCTCCAGCATTCCCCCTGATTTGGGCAGGCAGCACTGCGGCAGACGGAATTCAGACCATTGAGACGATGGTAGCGTTCAATGCGGGTGTAGTTTTCGCCGGCTGGAAACTTGACTTTCAACCAGTCCGGTTTACGTAGATGCTGTTTCATAAGTCTAAACCTTCAACTGCGTTGGCAAGGGCGCAGCTTTAAGCTGAAAACAGGGGAAGAACAAACAAGGGCCCGGTCACGCTTGGTAACCGGGCCCTGGTTATTCTTGAACAGGCGATCAGGCCGGTTCGAAGTTCGATTTATCAACACCACAGAGAGGACAGACCCAGTCTTCGGGGATGTCTTCAAAGGCTGTTCCCGGCTCGATGCCGCTATCGGGATCACCCAGCTCAGGGTCATAGATATAATCGCATACGACGCAACGATACTTCTGCATTGTGAACCTCCTTCAGGTCATTCAGGTTTAGCCCGGGACATTAGCAGATCGGATAAATTATTACAATAGAGGTAATAGTTGTTTTTTCGATCTGTTCCGGGTCAGTCGATTAATTCCATCAAAGCGGTTACGGTCTTCTCGATTCCTTCGGCTGCTTCACTGATACTGCCGGCCAGCATATAGGCCGGCGAGGTGATGATTTTATTTTTTTATCGACAACAAATTCATTAACCGGGCAGCTAACGTGGGTTGCTCCCATGGAGGACACTGCTCCCGCCGTTTCCTCGTCAGTGCCGATGGTTAACTGGTGGTCCAGTTTGTCCGAACCGAGAACCTTTGCAACCAGGGCCGGCGCGATACAGACGGCTGCCAGCGGTTTTTGCGCCGCAACAACTTCACGGATCAGACGGGCAGTGTCGTTATTGACATCACAGTCCGGACCCTTGAACGCAAAATCACACAGGTTCTTGGCGGCACCAAAGCCTCCAGGGAGAAAGAGGGCATCGATATCGTCTGCTTTAACTTTGGCAATATCGGTGATATCGCCGCGGGCGATTCTGGCGGACTCCTCGAGAACGTTTCGAATACTCCCCTCGACAGGCTCTCCGGTCAGATGATTGACGACGGCCTGTTCTATATCCGGAGCCATAATCAGCACCTCTGCTCCAGCCCTGTCAAGGGCAAGCAGAGTGATGACTGCTTCATGAATTTCACTGCCATCATAAACGCCACAACCTGAAAGTACGACACCTATTTTGCCATGAGGACCTCCTGCTGCCTGAGTTTATCTACTGAAAAAGAGGATATTCTATCGATTCATATGCAAAGCATAACAAATTGCTGTGAGCTGGACCCGCTGCAAAGTTAAAAAATCAATTTTTCGAAGTATAGAGAACTGCAATCCCTCGCGCAACCTGATCACCGAGGGCTTTCAGGCTGTGGGGTTCATTTGAATCCCAGTAGACCGAATCTCCCGCTTCAAGGAGATAGGTTTCGCTCCCATGCTGTAATTGGACTTGACCTTCAATGATGTAGAAGAACTCTTCACCCGTGTGTCGGACAGGAAGCGGTTGCTCGGTCTGGTGCGGATCGAACTCAACCAGAAAAGGCTCCATGTGTTTGTGCTTTTTTCCATACGCAAGCGAATGATAAAAATAGGGTTGCGGTGGCCCGCCGTGAGCAGGGCGGCGCTGCATCCGGTTGGAGTCACCGGCTCTGACGACAAGGCACTTTTGAGTGTTGTCTTCTTCTTCGAAAAAGGTCTGCAACGAAACGTTGAGCGCCTTGGCGATTCTCAAGAGTGTAGCCAGAGGGGGAATGACCTGGTCATTTTCAATCTGAGACAGTAACGGCTTGGAGAGATCCGTGGCCTGAGACAGGTCCTGCAGTGTCAGCCGCTGCTGTTGTCTCAGGTTACGAATTGTCGGGCCGATCTGCAGCTCTTTGACTTCTGCTCTGTAGTCGTCCATTGTTGTCCTCTGGATCGGAAATGTTCGTTAGTGCCTGCTTCTCTGGTATTTTTTAACGTTCATTTCAATTCCCGTCAAGCACTGATCCGCTTTTGCTGAGATCTGGTGTTTCCGGTGTGCGTATTTCCTGTCCTCAAGAGGGTCCAAGGCCACATTGCAGTTGGTTGTACCTGTCTACTATGGTAGAAGGGTGAGGCACAGGTTCTGATCATGAAAAAGGTAGGATCGAGATGAGTGATAATTATGCTTTTAAAGCCGTCCTGTTTGATCTGGACGGAACTTTGCTGCGGGCGCAGATGACGACCTTTATCCCGCGTTATGTTCACGCCCTGGCCGATTACTGTGCTGATCGGGTAAAACCGAAAAAATTTGAAAAGGCGCTTCTGACAGCGATTCGCAAACTGATTTATGAAGAGGGCGACGGCAGACTGACCAATGAAGAGCGGGTCTATCAGTCCATGGAGCGCGAAGTCGGCCTGCCAGCAGAGCTGATCAATGATAGCCTGAGTCACTTTGAACGGAATGGGTTAGACAGTTTGCAGGGGCTGATTCATCCCGTTCCGTTGGCACAGAAGATCATCGCCGAATGTGCCGCTAAGAACGTCCCGTTGGTTCTGGCCACTAATCCTGTTTTCCCCCGGTTTATGATTCAGGCGAGGATGCGTTGGGCTGGATTGGATGAGGCGTCCTTTGCCCATATAACAAGCTATGAAAATAGTCACCATTGCAAACCCCATCCCGGTTATTTCAGTGACCTGGTCAGCCTTCTTGACGTCGAGCCGGAGCGATGCCTGATGGTCGGCAACGATATTAATCATGATCTGGCTGCCGTCGGGATCGGTATGAAGCCTATCTTGTTGATACCTGGCTGGTGGAGCGGGGCGAGCCGGAATGGCCCTGTCCATACCGTGGAGACCATAGTGCCTTGCAGCTGTTTCTCGAGCAGCACTTAGAGTGACCCTGCACGGGGACTCCTGTTCTGTGTCGGCTCAAAAAAATTTGAGGAAGGTGAAAATAAACGTGACTAAAGTGAAGCAAGAACAGCTCTACCACGGTCGGATCCTTGATCTGGCCCGTGAAACCCACCGCATGCCGGATGGCCGGGAAGCGGAGTTCGAAATCGTGCAACATCCAGGCGGTGCCGCCGCCCTGCCGGTTCTCGATGATGGCAGACTGGTGTTGATTCGCCAGTTCCGTCCTGCTGCTCAGGACTACGTGTATGAGATTCCCGCCGGGCGGCTCGAAGCAGGAGAAGAACCGGCCGAGTGTGTGACTCGCGAACTGGTTGAAGAGATCGGCTATCGGGCTCAAACGGTTGAGCCTCTGGGGTACGTTTACAGCAGTGTCGGTTTTTGTACCGAAAGGATTCATCTTTTTGTTGCCTCGGCGTTACAACCGGCTGAAACAGCTCTCGAAATCGACGAATTTATCGAGCCTCTCATGGTCTCTCTCGATGAGGCATTGAGTTTGATTACGGCAGGACAGATCACCGATGCCAAGACGCAGATTGCATTGCTGCGTTACGGATTAACTGTGGGGGGAACGGAATGAAAATGAATAAAGAACAAACGTTTCCATCGCCGGTTGATCTGCCTTTCAACCGCGCCAGCCTGGATGGTTGCTTTGAACTGGGGAGCCCGACCTCAGATCCCGGTGGCGACGGTTTCTGGCTGCTCCTGCGTGGCATGTCTCTTTTGCTGATGGAGGGAGACGATGGCTTTCAGCTGCCTCAGGGATGCTGCCCCGTTTTAACCGGCGAAACTGCACCCCTCTATATCGGCCAATGGAAGCAGCGTCCCTGCCGCATGCTCGCTGTCCCGAAGGAAGCTGATCTAGCGCCGCAATTGCAGGAAAAACGCTTGCGCGAGGATGACCCTGCAGTGCCTTCAGAACTGCTGTCGCTGGGCGGTGTCGGGCATATGATCCAGCACTGGGAAAACGTCAGTCTGTACTGCGGTAACTGTGGGGCAACAATGATTCGGATCTCAGGTGGTTGGGGCAAGGAGTGCCCCGATTGTGGTGCACAACACTTTCCCCGCATTCATCCCTGTGTCATCGGCCTGATCGTCAGGGGAGACGAAGTGCTGTTGGCTCGACGCCCTGGAGCGCCTGACGGCCGTTACGGGCTGGTTGCCGGTTTTGTCGATTTCAACGAGTGTCTTGAAGAGGCGATGGCGCGTGAAACCCTGGAAGAAACCGGTCTGGAAATCACCAATATCCGCTATGTCGGGAGTCAATCCTGGCCTTTCCCAAGCCAGCTGATGTGCGGTTTTGTCGCTGATTATGCCGGAGGGAAAGTCGAACTGCGTGACGGAGAGCTGGATGATGCCCGATGGTTCCGGCTTGATCAACTGCCCAATATCCCACCCCGGCGCAGTATTGCCCGCTATCTGATCGATCATGCGGCGGAGTATTTAACCGCCTGACGGTTTCTTTGGGCAGTCTATGGTCGTGTTTCTAAAAAGCCGGTGCTTTGCAGCCGGCTTTTTGGGGGGGCAGCTCCTGGATAGAGTCGATCTGCAAAGTCTGGACACATCCCGTGACTGAATCTGGTGCCGGTATATCCTGGACTATTACGGGTTGTCCTTCGCCAGCCGGGGGACTTTAGCATGATGCTTGTGTCAGGTGAACGCCTTTAATCAAATCATTGAAGACTGTTGTTCTTGCTGGGTTGCTCAGGCTTCAGGGCCGCCCGCTTGTCCGTTTCTCTGCCCTGTGAGCGCAGGGTTTCCCTCGCTGTTTCGAGGTCAGCATATTCCGCGCGTCATAAGCCAGTACTCCGCTCCTGTAACCGGTTCATGGAAACTGTCGACGACCTGGTAACCGAAGCGTTTATAAAAGACATGTTGCGCGGGGTAAAGGTTTCCAGATAGGTTGGGATACCTGCTGAGTCTGTTTTTTAAGAATGGCGGTGACCAGGTTAGCCCCGAGACCCTGCCCCTGATATTCAGGCAGAATGCCGATTATCGACAGATACCAGTAGCGCCTGCTGATCAGAAATGTTGATTTGTCGGTCATGAAACCGACAATGGCGTGATAGGTTTCCAGGCTTTTCTCCCCATCTGCCGGCGGAGGAAATTTTCCTTTTCATGGTGTTGTTTATGGCTTTGTCCGGGGGAGAGGGGTTTGCTCCAGATTGATATCCCATAAGGATGATGCTCGGGAATAAACAGCTCACCATAGCGTTCTCCTTCGCCGATGGAATAATCCATGTAGCGAAGCATTCCTTCCTGCCCTAGGCATATGGTTACCGATTCTTCCATTGCTTTATAGAACGGATCATGTTTGAGGGCGTCGTAAAGGGCTTTGGCGTATTGTGGGTATTTAAGTTCGTAGTTCATGGGCAGTATTGTCAACTTTCTGAACAAAAATAAGTGCTGTCGATCTGATGGACGGGATAAGGATAATAATCGTTCTTGACCGGTATGTGGCCGGTCAGAAACTCAACATCTTCGAAAGTCTGACTTATTTTGACCTTTGTCAGGTCTGAGCAG
>LQAH01000147.1_pt1 | contig 20808 bp, 38 predicted proteins | sample 1535791 | NCBI WGS metagenome assembly LQAH01 (sample SAMN04331585, study PRJNA305678) | bioreactor metagenome | isolation source: bioreactor_4 inoculated with Wadden Sea sediment 2nd replicate of a... | place: Germany:Bremen
AACAGCCTTTTCTGATGATTAAAACACCGGAAAGGCTGGATATTACAACTAATTAGAATAATTATAAATCAAGCTTATATTCAGCAGCCAGCCATGTTATTAATTCAACTGCTCTGTCATATTTTTCTTTTCCATAAGGATAATAATCAAAATCAATTGTTGAAACATTCATCTGTATAAGGCTCCAGATAGCCCAGTAAGTTTCACTGAAAGGTTTGAACATATCGATATTAAAAAGAGTCTTTTCAAAATCTTTTCCTTCACAGTAAGCCATTACAATCTCTTTCTGAACATTTTCTGTCTACAAGTGTTTCCTGGAAGGTAACTGCAAGATCATAAAACCTTGGTCCCATTGCAGAATTTTCCCAGTCAATAAGATAAACGCTGTTTGTATATTTATCCTTATACTCATCTGTAATAAGCATGAAGTTTTCAGCAAGCAGGTCATTATGTGTAATTACATAATCCTTTTCTTCAATACCTATTATACTGTCGATTTTTTCAAGTTTCTTAATTGTGCCTTCAAGATCAAGTTCAGGATATTCTTTTCCAAAAGTATCAAGAAGCGCTTTCATCTTGTGAATTCTTTCCATCGGATTGAATGTTCCGTTGACTTTAACACCGCTCTGGTGAGTTTTTCTTACAGGTTCTACAACAAGAGGCCAGAGTTCAGGATTTTTAAAGTCATCGTTGCCGAGGGTTTTGCTTCCAATAAGAAAATCTACAACTGTAACCCTTCTTTTGGGAAGATATTTCACAAAATTTGATGTTAAGTCTTTTTCAGCCATAGCCTTGAGAGCCTGGGCTTCTCTTTCCCTGTCAATAAACATCTCTGTCTGGTCACCGAAAACTCTAATAGCAACATCACCTTTGGAACATTTTGCCCGCCATATTTTATTAGTAAGTCCCCCTTTTAATGGAGATACTTCAATTTTTTCACCTTCCCATTCCGGCATAAGTTCAAGAACTGTTTCAGGTGTAAAATCAATATTTATATAATTTTTTTCAACTGTGATTGTTTTTTCCATATTTTTCTCCTTAATTTTCTACACTTCTGCTACAGCTTCTGAACTGTTTTCAGCACCTTCTTTTCCTGCAGAAACTGCATTCCAGAGTATTGAACTTACAACAAGTACAGCACCAAGAGCCTGAAGCGGTGTAAAGATTTCCTTGAATACAATAAATGCCCAGAGAGCTGTCATCGGCGGTTCAAATGTACTGATAATTGCAGATCTTGTAGGCCCGAGAAGAGGTATCCCGTATGTAAGTGCAAGAAGAGCAATACTTGTTGAAAAGACACTTAAAAGACCAAGGTAAAGCCATGCCATTGGAGGGAAGTTCAGACTGATTCCGCCTGTTATAAAACCGTATGCAGAAAATGCAACTGTTGCAAAAAAGAAAAGATTTACCATATAAGTGGGTTCTGAAACTCCTGTTTCAAGACCCTTATCAAGGTAAATGAAGTACAGTGAATAACCTACTGCAGCTGCAATACCAAGACCAATACCAAGACTGCTTACACTGTTAAATGAGGCTCCGGAAAGTGCTGCAATACCTGCAAGAGACAGCCCTATTGTAATCACCTTGTTTTTAGTCATTTTTACTTTATTTATCAAGGACTCAAGTATTCCGGTAAAAAGCAACAAAGGTATAAAGAAGCATAATAGCAAGACCGGCAGGCAGCAGATCATATGATTTAAATAGAAAAACTGTAAATGTTATAAAAATTACAACATTAACAAGCATAAGCTTTAGAGCTTTCCCTTTCATTGTAAATTTATCCTTAATTGCAGAAACAAATACTGCAAGAAGAACTGTTGAAATTGCATATCGTAAAGATATAACAGTCATTACATTAACACCTGAATCAAAACAGAGTTTTGCAAAAATTGCCTCTGTTGAAAGCCCTAAAGATGCGATAAGAACAAAAATTGTTCCTTTATATGCTTTTTCATAATTCTCTACTCCTAATTTGTTTTCGAGCACTTCTTTTCAGGAAGTCTCTGCCGCTGTGCTAAAACTTTGTTTTTAGCACTTAAAATCGTCTTTTCGAGCACTTCCTATCAGGAAGTCTCTGCCGCTGTGCTAAAACTTTGTTTTTAGCACTCCTGATTTTTTTTATTTAAAGCAATTAAGCGTTAGATATTCAAAGATAATATTAGATGCGAGGCATGAAGTTATGCTGCATGGATCAAGATCAGGTAATACCTCAACTACATCAAATCCTACAAATTCAAGACCGGCAAGTCCTCTTATAAGCTTCATAGCCTCTCTTGAGGTAAATCCTCCGGGTATTAATGTTCCTGTTCCCGGTGCATAAGCAGGATCAAGAGCATCTACATCAAAAGTAACAAAAACTTTTGCATCCCCTACTTTTTCATGAATCATTTTAATTACATTATCAAGCCCCATATCAAAGGCTTCTTCTGCAGATACTACAGTAAAACCCCTGTCTGTAGATTCACGAAGTGAATGTTCTCCGTAGTATGTTCCCCGCATACCTATCTGAATTACTTTATCCGGAAGAAGAAGTCCTTCATCACATGCCCGTGAAAAAGGTGTTCCGTGTGTATATTTTTTCCCGAAATAGGATTCTGCTGTATCAAGGTGGGCATCAAAATGCACAAGAGCAACAGGTCCGTGTTTTTCTTTCAGCGCCCTCAGCTGGGGTACTGTTACGGAATGGTCTCCCCGATAACAACAGGAATTACATCGTTGTCGACAAAGATCTTCATCTCTTCTGCAACTGCTTCGTATGTATCCATTATATATCCCGGAAGGACATTCAAGTCTCCGTAATCAACACCGGAAATATAAATCAAAAATATTAATCTTGTGAAAAGCATTGTACGGCTTTATAAGCGCGCTTATGCTTCTTACAGCTTCAGGCCCGAATCTTGCACCGATCCTGTATGTAGAACCTGTATCAAAAGGCAGCCCCATAACTGCAAAATCAAGCCCCTCGACATCCCGTTCATAGGGAAGTCTCATAAATGTTTTAATTCCTGCAAATCTGGGCACAGAAGAAGAACTTGCCGGTTTGGCAGTCTTCTTAACCTTCATATCCATTTCTGCAACCTCCTAACCATATTAACTTATAAGTCTTATAATTATATGATATATGCAGTTTGTCGAAACTGTCAAGAGTATTATTTTATAAGCTTTATACCTTTTTGTTATGTTTTATATTAAAATAAGTATAAATTGACTGAAAATTGTTTTTTCAGAAGTCATATAGGTTTTTAAGCAGGATCAGCTTCGTAAATTCATCCAAATAAATTCTAATGATGCTATTTTGATAAATACGGCGGCTGAATGCTATAAATAGATTCAGCATAAGGGAGATGAAATAATATTTTTATAATGAGATTCAGTTTTTTAAATAAAATCAGGCAAGCAGATTAATACCGGTTCCTGGATTCACTTCTTTATTCTGTACATATTCTGATACATCAGGGGCATTCATATTACTTAACATGTTCTCACGCATAAAATCATTTAATATCTGCACTTCCCTATTCCGGCGGATATTATCAAGCATTTTTATTCTTTCATAATCAAGCCAGCGTTCAATTTCTTCTGATGCAGCTTCTTTCAGTTTTTCAAGATACTCCTCTTCTGCCTTTATCTGATGCTTCAGATTTTCTTCAGTCTTTATATCTTCTGAAATATTAAGCTCTCCGGCCGCTTTAGCAGATTCCTGCCTGCTGATTTCCTCTTCTGCAGCAGTTTTACGTCTTTTTTCCTCTTCGATTATTTCTTCAACACGGCGGGTATTTTTCTTCCAGCTCTATGCGGTGGCTTTCATAACTGTAATAATGAGGCGGAATTGACTGTAAACTGCCGACAGCAATATCAGACATTTTCATAACCTCTGTATATTAATTATAAGCTTTTAAGCTGTATTTTGCCAAAATTGAAGGTTTTACGAGGGAGAGAGTAGAATGTTTTTCAGGCACTTATTAAATATTAGTGGTTCTGGTAACAAAAAACCCCGAAATATCTGCATATTCCGGGGTAAAGAAGATTTTTAAAAAGACAGTTTACTTTTCTGACTCTTTTTCACTGATAGTATTAATACGTTCTTTTACAGCAGCAAGTTCCAGTTCAAGGTCTTCCTGCTGTTCTTTGAGGAAATCCATTTCATTTACATTATTTCCCGGATTAAAACCCCCGAAAAATCTTCCTGCACCTGTAAAAGCATTCCTTCCGAAGCCCCTGCCCACTCCTGAAAATCCGCTTACACGGTTCATTCCTCTTCCTGCACCAAAGCCTCTGCCAGCGCCCATTCCACGACCCTGATTATAACATCCGGGTCTGTCATAGCCCGCACAGTATCCTAATCTTCTTCCTGTTCCCGGACCATTTCCATCAGGTCCCATTCCATTTCCATACGGCATATTAAGCCTCCTTATATTTGGATTATTTATTGTTTTAAACATATTTAATATGAACTTATGTTCATATTAAATATACAGCACTTATGAACATATGTCAATAATTATTATATATTTTTCTTATATATTATAAACTTCAATGGAAATCTGATATAAAAGGGGTAATAATAAAGACTTTCCTGACTATAAGGATCCCCTGATAGACAGAACAGTCTTTATTCTAATTAAAAGGATTTATATTTTATCTCACTGCTGTATAAAATACGCCTCTGTCCTGAACATCAGCAGAAACAGACTCTTCCTCTTCAAGAACACCGAGATATTTATTTATTTCATTTATATGTATTCCGAGAATTGTAGATAAATCTTTCAAAGTACATGGTCTGCGGCTGATTGTTCCAAAATAGCAGTTTCAGTATCCTCTCTGTATGATTCAATATCCTTTCTTTCCGGAGCAGCTTTAATAATTTCTGCCTGCTTCATTCCCCAGGAATCAATTATACTCTGAAGCTCTGCCCGTGAAGCAGAGTGCAGCCCGGAAACTGTTCCGGGACGGTCAAGTGTATTCAGTTGAATCCTGTCGGGATTTATCTGCTTCAATGCTTTCTGCAGCAGATTAAGATTTTTTTCATCATTGTTGTAATCAGGAAGAATAAAAACTTCAAGCCATATTTCCCCTTTATACTCTTTTCTGAAATCTATAAGCCCCTGAATATAATTATTAAGATTTATACTATCATGAGGCCTATCCAGATTATTGAAAGCATCAAGTGATGCCGCATCAAGAGAAGGAATAACAAGGTCTGCCTTAAGTATATCTTTTCTTACCTCCGGATTTGAAAGAAGTGTCCCGTTAGTTAGTACTGCGACAGGAATATCAGGAATTTCCTTTTTAATCCATTCAAGAACTGTAGCAATTGATGAATTAAGAAGAGGCTCTCCTGCTCCTGAAAATGTTATATAATCAGGTTTTCTGTTTTCTTTAAAATAATGTTCAAGCTCTTCAATAACAGAAGCTGCCGGTATATATTCCTTCCTGTCACAGGTAAGCCTTGTTGTTTCTCCGCATTCGCAGTATATACAGTTCAGTGTACATACTTTATGAGGAATTAATTCAATACCTAAAGAAATCCCCAGTCTCCTGGAAGGGACCGGTCCGAATAAATATTTATACATATCATTAACTGTCCTTACCGCCTGTTAAATATCAAGAACCATTCCGGCCTTAACCTGTCTGATTTTAAATTCCTTATAAAAAGCAGAAAGTGCAGGAAGTTCGGTACAATGTGACGGGCAGATATATTTTACTTTAGCTTTTTTAAAATATTTAACTGTTTCCGCTGTTTTTTCATCATCCTCTTTCAGATGGAAACCGCCTATAACAGTTCTTACTTTATCTACTCCTGTAACTTTTTTTAGCATACTCAATAATATTGCAGATACCTGAATGTGCACATCCGGAAATAATAACAAGCTCCCCGTCTTCAACTACGGCAAGAGCTGAGTCATCCTTAATAAAATCCGGAGCACCCTGTTCATCAACAAAAGGAGTCTCTTTTGATTCAAAAGCAGTTGTTCTTGGGATTTCGCCAAGAAAAATGATATTTTCTGATAATTCTACAGGATCTTTACTTACACCGAGCTCAAACTGTTTTACCGCTTCATCATAGCTTAATTCCATCCCGTTGGATGTTCTGCCGTTAAGCCTGAACTTTTTATCAAATGCAGAGGGATGGCATATAAGAGCTTTTCTCCTCATGTATTTAAGACCGTTTCCATGATCCCAGTGGCCATGACTTAAAACAATATAATCTGCATCATCGAGATTTATTGATAATGCTTTTGCGTTTTTGATATACACATCACTGTGTCCCGTATCAAAAAGGATTTTTTATCATACTCCAAATAATAGGAAAGGCCATGCTCTGCTAAAAAGGTTCCGGATGCGGTATTATCCGCAAGAATAGACAATTTCATTTTAAAACTCCTGCCTCCGTTACCATGTCCTCTGCAGCATCTGCCGTGACCAAAACTTTCAGCTGTATTTATCAGACGCTCTGATCCGCAATCCGGACAATTGATAACTTCATTTCGAAATCAGCATCTGTCAGCCTTCCGCAGTCAAGGCAGCGGTAAATATTACCTTTAAAATGAACACTTCCGCCTTCAATTCTAATCTCCTTCCCTTCTATAAAAAGGAGTGCAGTCTTTTTCTGGCGCTTTCAATAAGCCTGGTAAAAGTCGGTCTCGATATATCCATTATCTTAGCTGCTTCTGCATGCTCAAGTCCTTCATAATCAGCAAGTCTCACAGCTTCATATTCGTCAAGACTCATTGAAACAGGAATACCGCTGCGGCTCCGTTTACCGGCAACTTTAAAAGCTGTCCATAAGGGCGGTCGGTCAACCATTCTGTCTTTTCTGGGTCTGGGCATATTTTATCCTCTTAAGTTTTTTTGCCTTCCGGCTTTATTTACAATATAAATTATAATTCCTTATATCATAATCATGTTAAAAAAATAACCGGTTTTTAAAGCATCTTAACAGAATATTGCACAGATGTTCATAAATCAACCTTAAAAAAACTTTTTAAGGAAATTTCCTTCTGTAATAATTTAAAAATTATGTAAAAACTTGTTGAAATATACCGTATATTCAATAATTATCAGTATCCGGATAATCCGGATACTGTATTATTCTTAGTGATCACAGATATTGCTTCCTACAGAAAGATTTCCGTTAAGAAACTCATTTACTATATCTTCTGCTTTTTCGCCCTGTGCTCCTACAGTAACTTTAATATTGTTATCAGTAAAAATTGCCTGAGCTCTCTGTCCCATTCCGCCTGCAATTACATTAGTAACGCCTTTTTCTGCCAGCCACACAGGAAGAACACCAGGCTGATGGGGAGGCGGATCAAGTTCGTCTCTTCCGTTAATATTCTTTGTTTCTGCATCAACATCAAATACAGAAAATTTTTCACAATGTCCAAAATGCATACAAAGCTTACCTGATGCTACCGGAACTGCTATTCTCATATTTTTCTCCTTCAAATATCTTTAGTTTCCTATAATGAAAGCTCCAGTATAGGATCAATTACTTTTTCTACAATCTTTGCTGTTTCACTTTTTGCATACTTATGCACAAATGGTGTACCGTTATCACATGCAGTGGCAATATTGGGATCAAGAGGAATTGAGCCGAGGAAGTTGATTTTATATTCCTCTGCAAGTCTTTTTCCTCCGCCGTCTTTGAAAAGATGTGTAATTTCTCCGCACTTGGGACAGACAAACCATTCATATTTCCACTATACCGAGGATATGAAGATCAAGCTGTCTGCAGAAATTAATAGATTTTCAACATCAGTAGTAGATACTTTCTGAGGTGTGGTAACAATAACTGCACCGTCAAGATCATCGATCAGCTGACAAACAGAAAGAGGCTCATCCCCTGTTCCCGGAGGTGAATCAATAATAAGATAATCCAGATCTCCCCAGTCAACATCTTTAATAAACTGCTGAATTGCACCCATTTTCATAGGCCCTCTCCAGATAACAGCATTGCTTGGATCTCTTAACATAAAACCGATTGACATAACTTTCAGCTCACCTACTGCAACAGGAAGTATTCCGTCTCCGGAACTCTGAAGTGGTGAATTTTCAAGATTAAGCATTGTAGGGACACTTGGACCATGAATATCAACATCCATCAAACCTACTTTTTTCCTGAAAGAGCAAGAGATACAGCCATATTAACTGCAACTGTGCTTTTACCTACTCCTCCCTTTCCTGACATCACAACAATTTTATGTTTTATTTTTTTTTAGCCGTCTTGCAACCGCCTGTCTGTCAGCAAACTGCTGATCTGTTTCTCCGGGTCTTTTTTCATTTGCACTGCATTTGCTTGCACAAGAACTGCATGAATCACTGCTGCATGCCCCTGTGCTGCAGCCAATGCTTTTTTCCACATTATCCGCCATAATTTCTCCTGCTTCCTACCAATGCCCTTCGACATCGGCAGAATTAATTTTTTCAAGTTCATTTTTTTTATACTTTTTAACAGCATTCATAAGTGTCAGTCTATCACCGATATATACACGAAGACCTGCTGCTTCCAGAACCTGATAAGCCTTAGGTCCGCAATGACCTGTTATAACAGCTTCTGCACCTGTTTCTACAACATTCTGTGCACTCTGAATCCCTGCTCCCTGAGGCGAGTTCAAATTCTGCATATTATCAATAAAGGAATAGCTTTCCTTTTCAATATCATAAATCATAAATTTTTTTGCCCGTCCGAATCTGCTGTCTACATTTGAATCTGCAGATTCCTCTAAAGCAGTCAACGCTATCAACATATATTACTCCCCGCTGCAGCAGGGTTTATCACTGCAGCATTTATCTTTTTTTCTACTGCAGCCGGGCATTTTAAGCCTGTCATCTGTTATTAAACCTTCTGAATAGGCTTTTATAACAGTACTTTCCTCCCCTGCAATAAAACTGTAAATTTCCATACCGTATGATTCTGCCAGACAGCTTACCGGTCTTGAAACTGCACCGCAGATTATAATTCCTGTATTAAGCTTTGCAAGCTCAAGAACTTTTTCATATGCATTCATTTCAGAAAAATCCAGTTCAATTTCCTTATGAATTTTACCGTCAAAGATATCATAAACAGCTACTGTTGCTGCGACATCAAATACCGGAGAGATGCGTTTTTCCCAGACTGTTAAAGCAATTTTCATACAATACTTTATATGCATTTTCTGTGCCAAATAGATGTGTAAAATAAACACTTATAATACAATGATTTATATATTCACCAACATGACTACAGGCTTTTCACTGTCGCAAACACGCAACACAACACCGCAGTCTACTGTTGCAATAACGCAACACATAGATTGTGATTTTTCTTTTTAATAAAACGAGAAAGACATCAGGATTGATTGATTGAAATAACAGTATTCAGCATGCTTAAGAAAGCTTATTAAAAAAACAAAAGGAATTTTTCTTTTTTCCCTTAATATTATACATCGCAGAATCCGTCTTCCTGATTAGTCCATCGATTGTACAGTCATCATCAGGAAAAACAGAGATACCTATACTGGCGCCTATTTTCAAGCATTCTTTTTCGGACACAGAAAGCGATGCCAGCTGGGAAATAATTTTTCTGGCAATCTCTGCAGCTTCATCCATATTATGCAGCCCGGGAACCGCAGCAGCAAATTCATCGCCGCCTATTCTGGCAACAGTATCATATCCTCTTAAAACTTTCTTGAATTCATCCGCAACATTTTTAAGGACCTTATCCCCGGCATCATGTCCCAATTTATCATTTACTTCTTTAAAGCCGTCCAGATCTATAAAAAATATTCCAATTTTATTATTTTCCCTTTCAGCTCTAATCATATCCTTTGACAGTAATTCCGTCAGAAACTTTCTGTTTGGAAGACCGGTAAGATTGTCATGATGAGCAAGAACAGAGATTTTTTCATAAGCTTCTTCAAGCTCTTTTTTTTCATCACCCAAAAGACTGTTAAGAGTTGTTATCTGTGCATGTATTTTTGAATTCTCAAGAGCAATAGAAATATAGGAAGCAAGCGTGCTGAGAATTTCTATGTGTTTTTCTGTATATGAATCTGCTGTATAACTCTGGACAGTAAGTACCCCGTTAATCTCATACTTGGCTTTCAAAGGAAAATAAATAAGTGATTCCGGATCTTTCTCTGTATTTGATAGCAGCTTAACACCGCCGGGAACTATAGAATAGCTTTCATTCTTTAAATCATTAATAAGAACATGCTTTTTATTCTTAATACACCAGGCAGCAAGACTTGTTTTAGAATCAATACTGATTATTCTGTCAGGTATTCTGTTTTTTCCCTCAACATAATATTTAAAATCAATCTCTTTTTCCTGCTTATCATATAAAGCAATACCAAAATAATCTGCCGGCATCAGAGTTTTAACATTTTTCAGAAACAGTCATCATAATTGTTTCCATATCAAGCGACTGTGTTATTTCCTGACCAATACGGCTTATTACACTGATATTATTATAAGCTTCCTTAAGTTCAACATTCCGGAGCCGGTATATTTCAGCTTCCTGCTGTTTTTTTCAAGTTCACTTTGCTCTGTAAAAGATTTTTAATTTTTTTTTCGATTTTCATCATCAGTCAGTCTGCTTTTAATTTCATAGTATTTTTTTGTAACTCTCAAAAGCTTTTTTTATATTCTTTTGCTTCTCTCATATATTTTCAGATACAGCATAATAATTATCAGCAGTAAAAAGTCTATAGTGAACCTCGCTGCTTAACTCAAGAGCCTGATTATGATATTCAAGAGCCTTATCAAACAGCTTTCTATCACTGAATAAATATGCAAGATTAGTCAGACACTCAACTTCCGCCTTTTTTAAAGAAATTCCTCTGGAAATATTCAATCCGTTAATAAAGCAGTTTTCCGCTTCATCATACTGAGAAAGTTTCCGGTATAATATACCCAGCTGAATCAGACAGTAAGATTCACCTATTTTATTATTTATTTCTACCGCAAGCTTAAGACCTCTATTAAGGTAAAAAAGCGCTTTCTCATCATTACCCAGCTTTCCAAAAACAACTCCAAGACTCTGAGAATTATTACTTATTTCCTCAAGATTCTCTTCAGGTTCAAGAAGTTTCTCCTCCTGAAGAAAAAGATCAAGCGCTTCCCGGTATCGTCCAAGCTCAAGAAATATTTCACCTATATTTCCTATAGCTGTCTGTACGTAATCTTTCAAATCATTATTACGGCTTATTTCAAGACATTCAAAGTAATATTCCAGAGATTTATCATACTGAGTTGTCGATTGATAAACTACACCCAGAGCATTTAGAATTTTCACATGTGTATGTGAAATAATATATTTTTTACATATTTCAAGACCTTTTGTTTAATACTTTAACAGCATCAAAATAATCCGTTCTGAAAATAAAAGAACCACCCTTCGTTCAAAAGGCTATCCGCAGCTCCTTTTCGGTAATCAGACTCATGCGAAAGCGCAAATGCTTCACGCGCATATTCCATCCCTTTATCAGGATTATTAGTCATCAAATCCCATGCTTTTTATTGAGGCTTGTTAATTTTGTTTTCCGAGGATCCAAAAGTCATATAATAATTATTGACTGTATCATTGTCTGACGTCAATAAAAGACACAAAAAAAAGCACCAGTATCCTGTGAAAGACTGGTGCAGAATATTATAATTTAATAAAATCAGAAAATAAAAACCGGAAAACTATTATTTATTAAAAATCATGATTTTCAATAGCTTTTTTCTGCTTTTCCAGCTTCAGCAGCATCCATCTTTCATTAACAATAGTTCTGCTGTGCTCGCCTGTTCCTATAAGTCCTGATTCATCATAAGCCTTCATTTCAAGAAAATACCTGTTGTTTTTTAATTTCTTTGATTTCAACATTAATACTTACAGTTTCACCGATTGCTGTAGGTTTTTCATGTGTAACTGAGACTTTTTTACCGACAGAAATAAATCCCTCGATTAATTTGGAATCAATAAGTTTAACAGATGCTTCAATCATCAAACCTACCAGACTGGGGGTAGCAAGAAGATTATGAAGTTTTCCGGTACCGTATTTTAATGCAGTATCTTCCGATGTTACTTTTTTTCTGAATTGTAAGATTATCTCCTACTTTCAATTCCGGTTTTTTTGACTTTGATTTTTAGCATTTAAAACTCCTTTACTGATTGCTGCCCGTTTAAAAGCCTGCCGATTATATACGGTCTCAGCTTTTCCGGGTTCACTATATCATCGATTGAACCGACTTTTTTTGCCCGTTCAACAGAATGAATCCTGTCAAATTCTTTTCCAAGCTCCCTCTGTCTTTCATTATAAACCTTTTTAAAACAGTCATCAAATTCTGCAGCTGATATTGTCTTTTTTTTCAATTTCTCAGAGGCCTCAATGACTCGACTGTCTTCATAGCATTCTTTTCTGACTTTACGGGGAAATACAACAGCTGCGGCAGGTGCTCCGCCAATTACAGATGCAAAAGAACCTTCAATTGCTGCAGTTGTAAGCTGAGGATTAAGCTTTTTGGAAAAACAACATATGCACCGCCGTGATAACGGGCAGTAACTATAAAAATTATAGGTCCTTTAAAATTTACAACAGCCCTTCCTATCTCTGCTCCGTATTCAAGCTGAAACTTTCTTAAAGATTCAGGCGATCCGTCAAATCCGGAAAGATTGGCAAGAATAACAACCGGCATTACAGCTGAAAAAGCATTCAGTGCTCTTGCTGTTTTTTTTGAGGACAGCGGATATAGTGTTCCCCCGTTCCAGTTTTCAGGGCCGTCAAAAGGTATCTCTCCTATCCTTGCAAGAGTCCTGCTTTCAAATCCTATCATGCCGACGGGAACGCCCCCGACCTGAGTCTCCCAGACAATCGAAGTTTCTGCATTATGCATATCCTTCCACCGTTCAACATATCCTGAATCTGAATCTATAACAGCATTCATTAGCTGACGCATATCAAAAGGCTTTTTTCTTTCAGGGTTTTTTCAATATCAAAAATATCTCCTATCCTTGAAAAGCCCTGTCCGGCGGAATCAGAATAAGGATATACAGTAATATCTCTTTCTACGGGATCTGCTGTTTCAAAAGGGATGAGGGAATCACGTTCTAATGAAACATATGTATAAGAATAATGTCTGAAAAGAAATTTAAATGCTTCAGAAAGATCTGAAACCCGGATCTGAGCCTGACCATTCGGCCCCATAATCTTTTCAGCTCCTCCGATATCTGTATTTGTTTCTCCCGATACACTGCCGGAAAAATCAAGAGCTCTCTTTCCGGTAAGCAGCATTGATGCATTATCAGTCATTATTAAAAGACCTTTTGTATGCATAAGCATTGTTGATTCAGCATTCCAGTATGACTGCGCCCTACATTTGCAGCAGAAACAATAATATTGATTTCTCCTCCGCTCTGTGTAAATTTAATTATTTTTCTTAATACAACTGCAGTCCAGTCCAGATTCTCTGTACCGCTTTTCATATCAATTCTTGCACCTGAAGAAACAGGAATCCATTCAACCGGGATATTTTCTTTTTCTGCAAGTTCCAGAGCTGCAGATATTCTTCTGGATTCCTCTTCGGCAAGACTGCCCATATCCCTTGCAGCATCTGAAAGAATAAGAACCCTTCTAACAGAGCATCCTGTTTTACTTAGGACATTATTTATAATACCGAATACAATATTCGAAAAATTTAATCCCGGCTCTCTTCCTCTTACAGAAACAGCTTTCTGTGACTCAGATCCGTTTTCATATTCAATATCATACTCTTCAAAACTGCCGCTTAATATTCCTGAAACAGAAGAAGCATCTGCGGTAAGCAGCTTAATAATTTCATAAGGATAAACTGTATGTTTCCTTTTTGAATTAATTACTTTTGAAGTATAACTGTCCAGTGACTCAATTTTTCTAAGCAGGGGAGCGCCTGTTCTGATAATTATCTGATTACCTGCAGCAGGAACAAAGTCAAACTCTACATCCCTGATAAAATCTTCACTCCATCTTTTACGGCGGGCAAGAACAGTAAATTTCTCAAGTCCTATATCTCCGGCCTGCCTCATCATTCTATATCCGTATTCCTGAAGAGTCTTAAAACGTATCCCGAGAAGTGTTCTGTTATGTACAATAATCCGGTTCCACAATAATCTTTTCTGGATTTACCCTGCAGGGACCGCATAAGATCTGCGGCTTCATTAAAAAGAGCTTCAAACATAAGCAGCCTCATCCTGTCGCTGCTTCCGGCATTGGAAGGCAGCATTTCGGAGACATCAACAAATGAGACAAGACGGATATCATCTGAATTAACTTTTGAGCAGATTTCAGCAACAAAAACAGATTCTTTTCTATAGAGTATTTTAAGAGTGAAATCTGAAAACCTTCCGACTTTCAGTTCTCTGAATTGAAGAGGACTGAAATTCCGCATCTGATCATCTTCCTGCCATGATTAATAAAAAGTGAATAAGTTCTGTACTGAATAGAACTTTCTCCTGAATAAAGACCTATTGTAAATTTTATATCAGCAGGTTTAATTCTGCTTAATATATTATTAAACACAGTATCAATACTGCAGCATTCTTCGCTGCACTTTACAAGAAGGATGAATTCATTTTTAACAGAACTTTTATCTTCCCCTGATGAACATTTTAGAGCAGCATCTGCATTAAATACATATAAATAATTTTCATCTATTACAGAAATATATGATTTAAAGCTGATATTGTTTTCATTTATTTCCAAAGAAAAGTATTCAGAATTTTCTGATGCGGCAAAACTGCTGCTGACAACTGTCCTGTCACGGTTAAACCGCAGACCTGCTATCATGTGTCCGAGTTTTCGCTTCTGCCTGTCTTCGGAAAGAGATAGTTCTATTATTTCAGGAATTATATAACTTCCGCTGTCAATTAAAAATTCTTTCTCTTTATCCGGAATTGTTAAAGATTCAGAAGCATGATGAATTACAGATTCAAGCTTTTTAATACTTTCATCTTTAGCTGCTTCAAGTTTATTTCTGTCAAAAATATTGTATCTTGTACTGAGTGCATAAAAGGAAACTGGTAAAGAGGGAAATAAATTAATTAAATCATCAAGAAGTCTGAGGATTTTCTTTTTATCAGAATCGTTAAATTCAATCTTTTCAGCTGCAGAAAAAATTAGTTTAGAATTTCATCTTTTCTTTTTCCTGTTTTTATGTGATTTGAAAATATTATAAAAATAGAAATCAGGATCTCTTTCTGCAGATGCTTTTGAAAAATCAGAAGACGAATCAAATCCTAAAAATTTTAAAGCACTGTCTACATCTGCTGTAAATTTTTCAGGAAGACCCTTTCCCTTATCGCTTCTTATTCTAAAATAATGACTCAGCATTTCCCGGTAGGTAACAGATCTTGAGAAAAGCTCAGTTTCAAACTCCTCTGCAGAAAAAGTTTTTCAATTCTGATATAAAGATCAAGAATATATAATATTGTTTCTACAAGAATTTTTTCCGGATATTTTTCCAGCATCGAAGAGTCGTAAAAATCATTCCACGCAGAAACTGCATCCTTTTCATTATCATAGCCTAGAAAAAGGCGGTGAGATTTCTTTTCTTAAAAGGTACTTTTTTTCAACTGAAGGCAGAAAGGAGAAGAAGTCAACTGGATCACCTGTAACAGTTTCATCATCTGTACTGTTCTCATCAATAAGCAGCAGAGGCTGTCCTGCAGCAATCTGCTCCCCTTCTGAAATAAATATACTGCTCACATTCCCGGAAGAAGGAGCAGAAATAATCATCTCCATTTCATGCTTCAAGAACAACAAGAGGATCTCCTTTTCAACATAAGCATCTTGTTCTGTATTACAGAAAGAACAACCGCAGGTGATCTTGATTTTACAACACCTCCGGACTGATATGAAACCGGAATGGAAAGACCATTTATATCACACTGAACAATATCCCCCTGTCTGTAGGGATTATATTAAAAACAGAATCTTCTGATTCAATTACAGATTCCTCGCCCCGGACCCTGTACCGGCATACATATTCCTTATCATTACAGCTGATGTGATAATAAGAATCTCCTGTATATTTTACAAAAAAGGAATAAGTGCATCCATTATATGTCAGATCGATTTTATCCCCTGATGCTTCAGACAGATTACGGGGAGATCCTGAACTTGAAATCTGATTTTTAAAGTTTTCAACTTCATCCCTTCTGTGCCGCAGATAAATTTCAACAGCAGATGCAAAGAGAGCTGCTTCCTCTTCAGGATTGGAAACCTTTGCTGATCTGTTTTCAAGATATTTTTTAACAAAACCGGTATGAATTCCGCCTTGAATAATCTGCGGATTATTCAGAAGATCCAGAATAAAAGATTTGTTTGTTGTTCCGTTTTTAATCTTGATTCGAAGTTCTTCAACCGCTCTTTTTATTCTGGCAAGGGCCTCCTCTCTATCCTTTCCATATGCAATTATTTTTGCAGCCATGGAATCAAAATCTGACAGGATGGAACTGCTCTGTTCAATCCCTGAATCAACCCGTATCCCCGGACCTGCAGGAGGTGAAAATAACAGGACTTCTCCCGGAGCAGGTGTAAACCCGGAATAAGGATCCTCTGCATTAAGCCGGACCTCTATTACAGCTCCAGCAGATTTTTCCCTTCCAACACTTACCTCCTTTCCCATTGCAGCATCAATCTGTCCCTTTACAAGATCAAAGCCGTAGAGGATTTCTGTTATAGGGTGTTCCACCTGAAGACGGGTATTAACCTCCATAAAGTAAAATTGATTCCTGACTAAGTCATAAAGATATTCAACTGTACCGGCGCCTGTATATCCTGAAATATCTATAAGTCTCCGGGAGGCTTCCTCCATTTCATTTACTATTTTTTCATCAAGACAGGGCGGCGGAGTTTCTTCTATAATTTTCTGATTGTTCCTCTGGACAGAACAGTCTCTAACCCCCAGAGTATTAATATTTCCGTGTAAATCAGAAATTACCTGAACCTCAAGATGCCTTCCTTTTTCAACAAAGCATTCAATAAATAAAATATCATTTCCAGTAATTCTGATTGTTTCTTCTAGAGCTGATTTATACTGCTGCGGCAGCTGATCAGGAGATTCAACAATTCTTATTCCCCTGCCTCCTCCTGCATTTGAAGCTTTTATAATTATGGGATAACCTATTTCTTCGGCAATAACTTCAGCCGCTTCAAGAGAGGATACAGGTTTTCTGCTCCATGGAAGAACCGGTACACTGCTTTTTCAGCAAGTTCTTTTGCTGAAATTTTATCACCGAGAAGCGCCATCGCTCTGCTCGAAGGCCCAAGGAAGACCATCCCTTCATTTTCAATTTTTTCAGCAAATGCAGAATCTTCAGAGACAAAACCCCATCCTACCCAGACTGCATCACATCCTGCATTTTTTAAGAGCCTTTATAAGAAGTTCATGATCAAGATAATGACCGGCTCCGGTTAATATTTCATCATCATTTTCAAGAAGAAACGATTCATCCGAGTTCCTGACAAATAATGAATCTCTTTCTTTGCGGATATAGAACGATATGCTTTTAAAACTGCAGCTGTTAAGATTGTTGTATTCCTTTACAGATCTGATAAAGCGGCATGCAGGCTCTCCCCTGTTTACTATTCCGATTCGTGCATCTTTTTTTAAAAGAATTTGAGTTTTAACTTCTGACATTTTTATTACCCCGTTTTTCTTTTTATTCGAAACCTGACCTGGCGGCCGGGCTTCTTCCGACAGGGTTTAGAACTAAACAGAAATCCAAATAAGTTGTCAATAGAATGCAGATCTAATAAAAAATACATTTTACCTATAATAGAAGAAACTGAGTCAGTATGAATTTATTTCAATTATTTCAAAAAATGATAATTTCCAGGGCAGATAATACTGAATATATTATTGTCTGATATTCAGTTTCTTGATTTTACGGTACAGCGTTGCTCTGTGTATATTCAGCTCGCGGGAAGCAGCAGTATAGTTTCCGTCATGTTTTTTCAGAGTTTCAATAATCAGATCTTTTTCCGCAGCATTTTTTGTCATGCTTATTGAACTGCTGTTTTCCGCTCTTATATTTACAGAGCCGATAATTTCATCAGGAATATGTTTTAACTCTATCATACCGCCGTGACAAATTACAAATGCTCTTTCAATAATATTTTCAAGCTCTCTGACATTGCCGGGCCATTTATATGACATGAATGCTGAATACACTTCAGGAACTGCCCCTGTATAGACTTCCCCTGCAGTGAATTATACTTATCAATAAAATTCTGTGTAAAATTGGAATATCCTCTTTTCGCTGACTCAATGGGGGAAGTTCAATCCGGATTATATTAATCCTGTAAAAAAGGTCCTCACGGAATTTTCCTTCTTTAACTAATTCTGAAAGATTTCTGTTTGTTGCAGCTATTACCCTGGCTTCTGTCTTTTCAGTTTTAACACTTCCAAGAGGTTCAAACGTATGTTCCTGAAGCACTCTAAGGAGTCTTACCTGAAGAGCAAAACTTATCTCACCGATTTCATCAAGAAAAATAGTACCGTTTCCGGCAAGAGAAAACCTGCCCGGCTTATCACCTTCTGCTCCTGTAAATGCACCTTTTTTATATCCGAAAAGTTCTGATTCCAGAAGAGTATCCGGAAGTGCACCGCAGTTTACAGCTATAAAAGGGGATTCCGGACTGCTTCCAAGGCTATGAATTGTTCTTGCAAGAACTTCCTTCCCTGTACCTGTATCACCTTCGATCAAAACAGTACTTCTTGAAGATGCTACAGCTGGGAGTATATCAAATATTCTGTGCATGAGGGGGAATGACTGTGCATGTTTCCGGCAGCAGAAATACCTGAGAGTTTTTTCTTAAGCGATTCAATATCACTAAGATCACGGAAAGTTTCCGCACCTCCGCTGATATTACCATTCTCATCACGAAGAACTGCGGTAGATATGGTAACAGGTATTTTGTCCCCGCTGGAATTAATTATAAAGCAGGGTTTATTAATAACAGAATTACCGCTCTCAATTGTTTTTTTAAGAAAACAGGAGCCTTCACAAATACTGGACCTGAAAACATCGCTGCACCTTCTTCCCAGCGCTTCATTTCTTGGTATTCCTGTTATCTCCTCTGCAGCTCTGTTGAAATATGTAATATTCCAGAATTCATCAACAGTAAAAACACCGTCGGAAATACTTTCCAGAATTGTTTCCTGTGAGGACTTGTTATCAGTTCTATTATTAAAGTTTTCCGTTTTTTCCATATCCTGTTTTATTGTTTAAGTATACCATTTTCCAATCATTGATTTACAGTCTACCTTCCAATCTTTCCCGCACTTTGATTTATAGCTGCGTATTTCCTTTTCCCGTATCCTGTTTTATGCTTAAGTATTCAATAGTTTCAAAACCTGTCCTATGCCGGCGCTTGTAAAACCTGCAGGTAATAATAATTTTTCATACATTCCGCTAAATCACCAGAAATCAATGCTCCCCTGAAAATAATCATATTATGTATTTTTGATCATGTAATAATATAAATATTATCTTTCAATTAAGAAAGGATTTTATACTCTAAACAGTCTGATTATTCAAAAAAGCAGCAGAAAACATAATCAAAAATGCCCTCTGCTGCTTTATAAATTATAAACACCACACCTTATTGTATTATAAATTTCCTATAACAAGATTGCATAATCCCATGGGGTTAATCTCGCTTAAATATTTTTTCCAGGAAGCTTCGCCTTCCAGAGTGTTTTCCGGCTGACCGTAGTTTGTCAGATATACTACAGCAAGATCATACTCCGGATCAATAAACAGAAATGTTCCTGCTCCCCCCATTTTACCTATAGCCCTCTCTGAAACAAGATCTCCGAAAAATGAAAACGGCGACATTGCATATTCCCAGAAATATGTCTTGGGACCGCTTACTATATAATGAAGTCCGGATTCCGCAGGCTCGAAAATTTCAAAGTTTGTAATACCTTCTGTCATCTTACTTACCGAAGCTTCTGAGAATATTCTTTCCATTATATGTTCCTCTGTTAAGAAGCATCTGCGAAAAAGTATTCATATCTTCTGCAGTTGAAAAAAGCCCGTCTGAACCTAATACTTCACCCAGGTAATGTTCTAAATCCTGGCAGATATCACCTCTTAATGCCCTGCCGGTGTCTGAAAATCCGGTTGCAGCACACTGCATTTTATCAGGAGGATTAAACATTGTATGAGTCATTCCAAGAGGCTTAAATATATATTCATCAGCTGCTTCTCCGAGATCTTTAGCCAGGACTTTTTCAAGAAGCTTTCCAAGTATTCGGCATGAAACATCACTGTATAAAACTTTAGTTCCAGGCTCATATTCAGAGTCTTGAGAATAATGAAGAGCCCATGCCTTATCCATATCCCCTGCCTTTGCAGCTTCGAGACAATTGTCAGGATCTTCAAGAGGAACTCCTCCTGTAAAATTAAGAAGATCTCTTACAACAACTTTTTCTTTGATTCGTTTGTTCCGAATTCAGGAATATAATCTGCCAGTCTGTCATCAAGAGTTATTACACCGTCTTCAACAAGTTTAAAAGTGAGCGGAAGTGTTACCATTACCTTTGTAATAGATTCAATATTAAAAAGTGTATCAGAAGCCACATTCTCAGAAGCAGAATCCTTTACTTTTGAACCGAAAGATTTATTGTAAATAGTTTTTCCCTTTCTGCTGACTAAAACCTGAGCCCCGGATATAGCCTATTATCAATTTCTGCTGTTTATAAAATTATCAATCTTTTTTTCCATTTTAAAATTCCTGTACAGATTAGATTTTTAACTGCACATGATATAAATGATACAAAATATCAAGTGCAGCT
>LQAH01000148.1_pt1 | contig 20762 bp, 31 predicted proteins | sample 1535791 | NCBI WGS metagenome assembly LQAH01 (sample SAMN04331585, study PRJNA305678) | bioreactor metagenome | isolation source: bioreactor_4 inoculated with Wadden Sea sediment 2nd replicate of a... | place: Germany:Bremen
TAAAAAACAGCTTAAAGAAGTGAAGAGGTTTATAAAGCTTTTTTGAAAGCGCAAATGATTCAATATTTTTGATGCAGGTTAGAAGAGGGGAATACGGCGTATTTTATGATGTAAATAAAAACCGCATGCGGCAGGTTCGGGTTTTCAAGACAGGAGCTTTTAACAATGTCTCCTGTTGATATTACTGCTGATGATGATAAAGACAGAATCCCCTGGGTTAAAGAGCAGCTTTTAACAAAGGGCCAGGCAATTTTTAAATCTGTTTATTTAACAAAAGATCAAGTCAAAGTTCCTGTTGAGGTAAATGCAATAACGATAGATCTTCATGGGGATCAGTTTATCATGGCTGTCGTACGCGACTTAAGCTATCGAGAGGAATTTGATAATCTTCTTTCTGCAGTGGAAATGAAATACAGGACAATTGCTGAATATAATTATGACTGGGAATTCTGGCAGACTCCTGAAAGAGATTTTATTTACAGCTCTCCATCCTGTGAGAGAATATCAGGTTATGATGCTGGTGATTTTTTTGGGAGATAAAACACTTCTGGGCAGAATTATTTATGAAAAAGATTTAAAATATCTGGGATGAATACTGTACAAAATGCCTTTTGGATGAATCAATGCAAAGCAGTCATGAATTCCGTATCAAAAGAAAGGACGGCAGTGCTATCTGGGTTGAACAGCAGTGCAGGAAAATTTTTGATGCAGAAGGGAAATTCCTGGGTTTCCGCGGAAGTATAAGAGATATAGAAAAAAGAAAAAAATAATGGAAGAACAGCTTAAAACGTAAACAGAAACTTGAATCTATTGGTGTTCTTGCGGGTGGAATAGCTCATGATTTTAATAATATACTTGCAATTATACGGGGATATGCGGAACTCGGACAGATTGAAAACAGACTCAGCGATGAAACAAGAAGAGAAATTCAGCACAATTCTTCAGGCAGCAAACAGGGGGGTTGATCTGACAGGACAGATTCTTGATTTTGCACGGGACAGAAGAAGTGAAACCAAGTCTGTAAACGTGTCAGGAATTGCAAACGAGATTTACAAGCTTATTAAGCCTTCGTTTCCCGGTTCAATCAGGATAAAACTTGAATCTGAATCAGATTCCTTAGTACTTGCAGATGAAGGGCAGCTGCATCAGATATTTATGAATATATGCACTAATGCAAGACTTGCCATGCCTGACGGAGGGGAGCTTATATTAAAGATAAGAGATTTGGATAGTTCTGAAGCTGTTTTGATTTTTCCTGATGAACCTGATTCAGAAGCAGTAGAAATCTGTTTTCAGGATACTGGTATAGGTATGAGCAGGGAGGTCAAGAAAAAAATTTTTGATCCTTTTTACGACCAGAGAGGCTGGAAAGGGCTCCGGAATGGGAATGTCTGTTGTTCACGGTCTTGTGAAACAGTGGGGAGGACAAATAAATGTGAAAAGTGCAGCCGGAGAGGGGACTTCTATTTATTTATATTTAAAAAAGGTTTATAGAGAATCAGAAGCAACTGCAGTTGAAACAGCTGATATAAAGGTGAAAAATATGTCTAATATAATTGTATTTGATGATGAAGATATGATACTTGATCTGGTTGAAAAATTTCTGAAAAAAGAAGGGCATTCTGTAGTTGCTTTTAATAATGTTTTAAAAGGGCTTGATTATTTTAAAGAAAACTATTCATCCATTGATCTGGTTATTACTGATATGACAATGCCGGATATGTCAGGAGATGCTCTTGCAGAAGAAATTAAGAAAATCAGCAGCAGTACTCCTGTTTTATTAAGTTCAGGCTACAGCGACAGACTCCAGGAGGAAACCTTCCCTACGGAATAGATAAGATGATAAAAACCTTTTACAGGGAAAGAACTCATAGACTGCTGTCAGTTCTCTCCTTGCTTAAATATTAATAAACATAATGCCCTTATACTGCTTTTTACAATATGGGCAGTATGCTTATGGTTTATTAAAGTATTTTATGTATAGAAAAAAAATCTATATTTTGCTAAGCTTTCCTTTGCCTTTTTTTTGGTTTTTTTACGTATTTTTAAAATCAAAATTTGATAGTAATTATTCATTCTAAAGGAGTTATTAATGAAAATAGCAGATAATACGACAGTAGAAATCGATTTTTCTATTGCTGATATCGACGGAAATATTATTGAAAGTACAAAAGATACTGGACCTGCAGTATATGTTCATGGTCAGGAAATGATGCTTCAGGCTGTTGAAAATGCACTTCTCGGTAAGGAAACAGGTGAAAGTATAAGCGTTACTGTTTCTCCTGAAGACGGTTTTGGAAAAAGAGATGAATCACTTATAAGAGAAATACCTAAAAGCGAATTTATTGATTTCGGAGAAGTTAAAATCGGTGATGAATTTCAGAGCATGATGAAGACGGAAATCATATCTTTGTAACCGTAACTGAAATAGGTGATGATGTTGTTAAAGTTGATGCAAATCATCCTTTTGCCGATAAAACACTGGTATTTAATATCAATGTAATAAGTGTTGAAGAGACTTCTGCAGAAGATATGGAACAGCTTCTAAGTCATAACCATGGCGGCGGATGCTGCGGGGGAGATGATATGAAAGACAGTCCCTCCTGTGACAGTCACGGCGGCTGCGGATGCTGCGGCGGTCACTAATTCGAATAATAGAGAGCTGATTATTATATCAGCTCTTTTTTTGTATTTACTGCTTTTCGATATATTATATCAATAAAAAGATGTAAATGAGGGGTGGAGTATAAAGTATTCAGTTGTAAAGAGACTTTTATTGAAAGAAATATTACTGCTGCAGCTTCATCCTGAAAAGTGTTTTCCCTTCCTTTGATCTTTCCTGTAAAAACCCCAGCCGTTTAAGATAGTCTGAATGTTTTGCTGTTTCAGAATATGCTGTAATTTCACCGAAGCTGCTGATAGAAACTGATTTAACTGCTTTATTAAAAAAGTATTCGCCGCATTTAAAATCCCTGTACTGCGGAATTGCGTAATCAAGAATCATTTCCATACAGCTCTCAGTGTTTTTTTTAAAAAGCAGTACAGATACAGGCTGCATATCTCTCAGTATAAAAAACCATAGCTGTCTTTAATGATATTAATACTGAAAGAAGGCTGGAATTTTCTGATATCTTCTGCATAGAAATCCAGAAACTTTTTCAGATATACAGATTCCTCTGTATCCTCTATTTCAAGCTGGTCAAAATATGACTGATATTTAATTATTGTCCAGTAATAGTAAAGATCAATTACTGCTATAAAGCTGTTTAATCCCAGAACAGGCAGAGAATTAATAAACCAGCCATAGACTGCAAAACCTGCAGCTCCTATGAGATTTAAAATTCTAAGCAGCTTGATATTTTTCTGTGTAAGAGAGACTGCAACAATTACAGATGAAAGTGTTCCCAGTATTTCGATAGAAGGCATATTGTTTTTCCTGAAAATAAATTATTTAGAATTCAGTATAAGATAAATCAGTAATATTAACCTGATAGATTCAGATTAAGGCATAAAAAAGCTTCACCGTTAAACGGGAAGCTTTCAAACAGATTGTATTTTAAGTATTATCCCGAACGCGATTCGAACGCATGACCTACTGCTTAGGAGGCAGTCGCTCTATCCTGCTGAGCTACCGGGACACATTTGAATTTATGATACAGATAAAACTTTTATATGTCAATTATAAGCAATAATAAAAATCTTGTGTCATTAGTGTTTCTATAATACTATTTAAAGAGACATGAAAAGAGGTATATATAAAAAAACAAATAATTTTTCGTTGCTTTATTCTTTGTTTTTCTTGTTGCTGCATCAGTTATACTTACATATTCAGTTATCAGCAGAACAGAAGATAAGATTGTTTCCGAAACAGCTGTTTACTTGAAAACCGGTCTTATCCAGTTTGAAACATCAGATTATTCATTTTCTGCTGATATATTAAGGCTGTTAAATAATAATCCGGAAATAATTACTTATAAGAAAAAGATACTGAAGATATTCTTAACTCATTTCATATGAATAATGGTGAAAATTTCAGTAATTGGCTTTATGAGAAGAATATTAGGGTGTTTTTTGAATCAGCTGTAAAAAACAGTATGTATCTTGTAAGTGCAGACTTATATAATATCTCTAATGATAAAGCAGTCTCCCTGCTCTATAGAGACGGAAACACCTCTTTGAGCGACGGCAGTCTTTCTGAGTTTTCTGAAAACAATATAGTTATTAAGAGCAGTAAATCTGATTATACCTACCTGGAAAAAATCAGCACCTACAGATTCAGCAGAAATCCCGGCGATAATACATCATACAGAGCTTTAAAACTTGTTTTTAATTTTTCTCAGCTTATTCTGCAGACAGTAAAAAGAGCTGTATTATTTATTGCATTTGTTTTTATAGTTTTACTATCATTCTTTTTATTTATTCTTCCGGATATTAAATTCTATTATGAGGGAAGGCTTGATAATATATATAATTCCTTGAGGGAGATTATTAAAGGAAACAGGGATGTAAGGATTTATCTTCCCGGAGAGGATGTTCTTACGGAAATAGGCAGTTCAGTTAACAGGATACTTGATGAATCCGTAAAAAAAGAATCTGAGCTTTATCTTGAAAAGGATAAGTTTAATCTGTTTTTTGAAAATATTCCTGTAGGAGCTGTTGTTCTTGATTCAGACGGACGGCTTGTTTTTGAAAATAAATTTGTTCAGAAATTATTTAACGATGATTATGAAGCTTTTCCGGGAGTTTTTTATTCCATATTAAACAGATCAGATTCCGACATACTTTTTGAAAACCTGTCATATATTTTAAGCGGCGAGAAAAGTGAATACAGGCACAGATGCCGTCTTTTCGGAGGCTCCTGCAGGCATCAGTTTTTTGAGATCAGGATTAATTCAATTACAGATAATGATGATCTGAAGTTTGTTGTAATTACTTTTACAGACTTGTCAACAGGAGCTTCAAGAGAAAATACAGAAGCAGATTTCTTTAATATTGACGGGAAGTCAAAACTTGCCGGAACTATTGCAAACGGGCTTAATAATATTCATCACATTATTAATGGTTATACAGAATACCTCCTTCTTGGAGGATTTGATGAAGATGAGTTTCGTGATGTTATAGAGAATATGATTGATGCATCCAGAAGAGCCAGTGTTTTAACAAGACATCTTAAAATATTCAGCAGGGAAAACCGTGTGGCTGAACCTGTTCGGATAAAAGTTAAAAACATGCTGAATGATCTGGACACAATACTAAAAGAAATATTTCACAGCGGTATATCTTTCAGTTTAGCTGATGACGGAACTGATCCTGAATGTTTTGGGGATGAGAGTCAGCTGGAGCAGGTTGTTATTAACCTCTGCATAAATGCAAATGACGCTGTCGAAGGGGAAGGAAGTGTTGAGATAACTGCAGGAAGTGCTGAATATTCTGAAGAGGATGTTCAGGCTTATCCTGAGGCAGTTGCAGGAAAATATATTTATATCAGAATAAAAGATACAGGTTCCGGGATTCCTCAGGATCAGATACGTAAAATATTCGAACCTTTTATTCTACTCATAAGAATGAAGCTCCGGGAATGGGATTATCTTTAAGCTACAGTATTGTAATGAATCATAAGGGTTTTATTCATGTAGAATCAAAGCCGGGAGCGGGCAGCTGTTTTACTGTACATATACCTGCAGCCCGGACTGAAGAAGCAAGTTTACATGATAGGCCGAAAGCAGAAGCTTCGGAAAAGAAAATTACAAGCCGAACTATCCTCTTTGTTGATGATGAAGAGCTTATTCTATCTCTTGGCAAGATAATGCTTGAAAAAGCAGGATATAATGTCTTAACTGCATCAGGAGGAAGAGAAGCTTATAAGCTTGTAGAGAATTATGAGTCGGAAATAGATCTTCTGATCTGCGATCTTGTAATGCCTGATATATCAGGAACGGAAACTGTTGAAAAGATTCATAAGTTGAAACCTGATATACCTGTTCTTTATATAAGCGGTTTTGCTGAAAAGGAACTGGACCGTGCAGCGGATCATGAGATACTTGGGAAACCTTTTAAAAGCACAGAACTTATAGCCAGAATTTCAGATATACTTGGATAAAAACAGGCTGCCCGAATTTCTCCCGGCAGCCTGAATATCCGGAGGATTTTAATATTATATTTTAAAAAGCAGATCCTGGTAGCTGGCAAACGGCCATATATCAGTATCAGTATTTTCTTCAAGCGCATCACTGAAAGATCTTAAATATTCCATTGCAGGAAAAACTTCGTCATGATAGCAGACTGCCTGTTTTTCAGTATTCATAATTTCCTGTGCAGTAATGAGTTTCTCTTCAAGTTTTTCAACAGCATCTGTGAGCGAGTTGAAATTTATAAGGAGATTCTCAAGAAGTTTACTCTGCCCTGTTGTAGCTGCTGAAACGCCTGCGTCTTTGAGTGAGGTAATTGAGCTTGCTACTGTGTCCATGTATTCAATAACTGCAGGGACAATGCTTTTCCTTGCCATTTCAATCATTACACCTGCTTCTATATTTATCTGCTTGCTGTATTTTTCAAGATAAATTGTACATCTTGATTCAAGTTCCTCTTTTGAAAAAACATTATGTTTGGTAAAAAGCTCAATAGCATCCGGTTTTTCGATTTCCGGTATTGCTTCTACTGTTGATGTGAGGTTTGGAAGACCTCTTTTTGCAGCCTCAGCTATCCAGTCATCAGAATATCCGTTACCGTTGAAGATAATTCTTTTATGTTTTTTATAGAATTCTGAAATTATTTTTGTTGCTGTTTTATTTATATCATCAGATTTCTCCAGTCTGTCAGAGATCTCGCTGAATATTTCTGCAACTACTGTATTCAGAACAGTATTCGGCATTGAAATGGAAGCAGATGATGGAACCATTCTGAATTCGAATTTGTTTCCAGTAAAAGCAAAAGGTGAAGTCCTGTTTCTGTCAGTTGCGTCTTTAGGCAGCTTGGGAAGAGAGCTTACTCCTAGTTCCATAAAAACTTCACCTGAAGATTCAGAAAGCTTGCCTTCAGACATTTTTCAAATATATCTGTCAATTCTTCACCAAGGAAAATTGAAATAATAGCAGGAGGAGCTTCATTTGCTCCGAGTCTGTGATCATTCCCTGCATTTGCAGCTGAAAATCTTAATAGAGTTGCATATTTATCAACAGCTCTTATTATTGCAGAAACTACAAGAAGAAACTGCATGTTTGATTTTGGATCATCTCCAGGCTCAAGAAGGTTAATACCGTCATCTGTTGATAGTGACCAGTTGTTGTGTTTTCCCGATCCGTTTACACCTGCAAAAGGTTTTTCATGAAGGAGAGCTACAAGACCGTGTCTGCTCGCTACTTTCTGAAGAACTTCCATAGTAAGCTGGTTTGTGTCTGTTGCAACATTGACAGTTGTAAATATTGGTGCAAGCTCAAACTGATTTGGTTGCTACTTCGTTGTGCTGTGTTTTTGCGCTTATCCCAAGTTTCCAAAGTTCGCAGTTGAACTCTCTCATAAAGTCTGCAACTCTGAGTTTGATAGACCCGAAGTAATGGTCTTCCATTTCCTGGCCCTTAGCCGGTTTTGAACCGTATAAAGTTCTTCCTGCAAGAAGAAGATCCGGTCTGGATTCCAGATAACTGCTGTCGACAAGAAAATATTCCTGTTCAGCTCCTGCAGTTGCATCAACTTTAGTTGTTGTTGTATTTCCAATTGCTCTTAACAGTCTAAGTGATTCCCTGTTTATTGTTTCCATTGATCGTAAAAGAGGAACTTTTTTATCAAGAGCTTCTCCTGTATATGAGAAAAATGCTGTTGGAATTTTAAGTGTAACGCCGGTGTTGTCTTTCATGAGAAAAGCCGGTGAGGTTGTGTCCCATGCTGTATATCCTCTTGCTTCAAATGTTACCCTTAAACCGCCGCTTGGGAAGGAGGATGCATCGGGTTCACCTTTTATAAGTTCCTTTCCTGAAAATTCAAGAATTACTCTTCCGTCAGGAGTAGGATTGATAAATGAATCATGTTTTCTGCTGTAAGACCTGTCATCGGCTGGAACCAGTGAGTATAGTGAGTTGCACCTTTTTCAATTGCCCAGTCTTTCATGGTACTGGCAACAACTTCAGCAACTTCAAGTGAAAGGTCTTTATTTCCTGTCTGGACCTCTTTTAGTTCCTTGTAAACACTTTTCGGAAGACGTTCTCTCATTAAAGCATCGTTAAAACAGTTTTCACCGTAGATTTCTGTTAATGGTGTCTTTGTAAAATCAATTATCTTTTCATCCATTTTTATTTGCCTCCTGATGGATTTCTAAATACTATAATGCAATAATCGTGCCAAAAGTATGATATGGTGTTTAGATATGCTTAAGTCTTTGATGTATATAGAATTATATTAAAAAGATAATTCTGCTGTATTGATGTGAAAAACATAATAATCGTTGTTAACTACATTAATGTAATGATAGCACGTATTCCTACATTTATGTAGTTTATATAGATTTAAATTTTAAAGGATCTATATTATATTTTCTCTTTCTAAGTCCTATTATTCTTTCGCTTATTCCAAGTATGTCTGCAGCTCTAGTAAGATTCCCTTTTGCAGATTTAAGAGCATCCATAATAAGTTCTTTTTCAAGATTATCAAGAGCCTGCTGAAGTGTATTATCGATTTCTGTTCCTGTAGATTCTGCGCTCTGAAGACTCGGCGGAAGCAGATTTCCGTGAATTACATCGTCATAGCTTAAAAGAACAGATCTTTCTATACAGTTTTCAAGTTCTCTTACATTCCCGGGCCAGTGATAGCTTGTTAAAAGCTGTATAGCAGGTGTAGATATTTCTTTTAATATTTTTACTGTTTCTTTTGCTGTATTTTTCTGTAAAATGATCTGCCAGAAGCATTATATCACTTTTTCTGTCTCTTAAAGGGGGAATGTGTACAGGGAATACATTTAGCCTGTAGTATAGGTCTTCTCTGAATGTGTTTCAAGCATCAGCGCTTCAAGATCTCTGTTAGTAGCCGCTACAACACGTACATTTGTCTTTATTGTTTCTGTTCCGCCAACTCTTTCAAACTCTTTTTCCTGCAGAACACGTAAAAGTTTAACCTGGGTAGTAGGGGAGAGATCTCCTATTTCATCAAGAAAAATTGTTCCTCCGTTTGCCAGTTCAAAGCGTCCCTTTCTGGATGCAACAGCTCCTGTAAAAGCTCCTTTTTCATGACCGAAGAGTTCACTTTCAATAATTGTTTCCGGAAGAGCTGCACAGTTGACTTTAATGAATGGTTTATCGCTTCTCATGCTGTTGTAGTGAATTGCATGGGCAATCAGTTCTTTTCCTGTTCCTGATTCACCTCTGATTAGAACAGTTGCTTCACTTCCTGATACCTGAGCAATAAGGTCGAAAACCTCCTGCATTGCAGCAGAGCTTCCTATTATATTTTTAGGGGTGAATTTGCTTTTAAGTTCATTCTGAAGTCTTAAATTTTCATTTTTAAGTTCTTCCTGTTTTTCCTGAGATGATCTTCTTATTCTTACTGCCAGAGCAATCATTGAGCCAATGATAGAAAGCAGTTTTGCATCCTCATCCAGTACAAGGTCGGAAGTTCTTTTCTCTGAGCGCTTATTGTTCCTATTGTTTCGGTGCCTGCTTTAATTGGAACACAAATAAAGGAGTGATTACTCCATCTTTTTTTGATTTAGTCTTATCAAGAACCTTGGATCCTTGGTAACATCCTCTATTGTAATTTTTTCACCTGTTTTTATAACTGTTCCTGTTATTCCCTCTCCAACCTGAAACTTTACTTTTTCTGCCGGTCTTCTGTATACCGTAATTGAAGCATCAATAGAATTTCTCCTGTTTGTCTGTTGAGCAGAGTAATTACTCCCTGATACATTTCCATTGATTTTATTGTGTGTTCTATAATGGGAGATAAAGCTGTCTGCATATTATCTGAATTCTGCAGTATCTGGCTTATTTTAAAAAGAACTGAAAGTTCCTGAAGTTTTTCGTCTGTAGTGTTTTGAGGGAATTGAGTCTGTCATAATATTATGCTACATTTTTGTAGGAAAAATATCAATAAGCTTTTGTGAAAAATGGTGGCAGTATATGAGACAACTATACATATTTGACTACGACGGTGTAATTGCAGATTCTCTTGATGTCTGGATAGGTGTTCTTGACAGGCTTGGAGATGAATTCGGTTTTATGTATAAGATGACAAAAGAAAATGTCAACGACTTACAGCATGTAACAATGGACGGAATTCTTGAAAAATCAGGGAGCTGCAGGGAAGAGTCGTCAGATTATCTTGATTCTGTTTATTCAAATATGGCATCAGGCTCAATGGATATAAAAGTTTTTTGACGGAATTGAATCAGTTTTAAAAATGCTTCACAGTGCAGGCTGTACAATATGTATTAATACGGCAAACGGCAGCGCTCTGGTCAAAAAAAAATTTGAACTTGAAGGACTTGGTGAATACATTTCAGATGTTGTCGGCGGTGATATTCAGGGAAGCAAGGCTGAAAAAATTATTTCCATGATGAAAAAATATAATTTTACAGCTGAAACAACCTGGATGATAGGTGATACGCAGGGTGATATAATCGAAGGTAAAAAAGCCGGCGTTAACACTGCCGCTGTTACATACGGCTGGCACAGTTATGATAATATGCTTGCACAGGAACCTGATCATATTTTGAAACAGTTGAAGAACTTAAAATCTTTCTGAAAGAAAACTGCTGTCCATCGGCTGAATAATAATACAATTATAAACAGGCAGAAGTCTGATATTCTGAAAGTCTGTTTATTGATCTTTTTCTTATAATTATTCAATATATTAAACATACACATGAAGGTGTTGGTTATAACTGTTTTTTAGAATGTGTTTCTACTTAAATCAGACTGTCTGTTTCAAGGGTATTGTAACCGTAAATAAAATATTTTCCCCGATAGTTTCAGCTTTTATGCTTCCATTATGCTGCTTTACTACTGCTGCTGCTATTGTAAGCCCCAGACCTGAACCTTCAGAAGATCTTCCGGATTCCCCTCTGTAGAGTCTGTCGAAAATCTTTATAATTTCATCACTGCTTATGTGTCCGGGGTTTTTAACAGTAAGTTCAGCATTTTCACCTTTCTTTGCAATATTAACTTCAACAGCTGCTCCGCTTTCGGAATATTTTATACTGTTCTGCACCAGATTACTAAGTGCCCTTGTCAGCAGGTTTAAGTCGCAGCTGAGGTTGAAATCATCTGCTGTAATTGATAAATCAACTGCTTTTTCCTCTGCAATAATATCAAATCTTTCCTTTAATATACCTTTTATATCCTGTGAATTTACAGATTATTGTTTTTAAAATTTTTTTCGAAGTTTCTATTTTACTCAGACTGTTCATGTCTTCAACAAGAATCTCAAGTCTTGCAAAGTTCTTTTAAAAGCTTGGAAAATCTTTCTGTATCAGGTTTAAAAACGCCGTCTTTTAATGCTTCTATCTGGGCTTTAACAGCAGTTATGGGAGTTCTCAGGTCATGTGCAATATCCTGTGCCCACTGTTTTCTTCTTTCCTCTTCATGGATAAGTTCCTTCTGCAGTATAGATGCGCTTTCGGAAATTGACAGGATTTCCTCTGATCCTTTTTCCGGAAAACTACATTTCTCACTCCCCCTGCAAGCCTGTTAAGTCCTGATGAAAGTGATGCTGCATCGCGGCTGAGTTTATTTGAAATGAACCATGAAGATATAACTGCAATTAAAAATGCTGCGATAGACCCGCATATTACAGTAATAAATATGGAATTAATGAATTTTCTGTTTACACGGTCATAGAATTTCAATCGAAGTGATTTTACCTTAACAAATGCTCTAATCTGCCTGTCTGTAATAACCGGTCTTATAAGAGCCTGTCCCGGAAATGCATCTTCTATTCTTTTTCTCATAAACTGACCGATTCTCTGATTATTTCTTCTATCTGGCATTTGTAAACTGCTGTCTCTGTCTTGAAAATCATCAGGAGGCGTCATTCTTCCAATGCTGTTATTCTGTAATTCCTGATCCGGAATTATATCAGGAGGGGGACTGCTGCCTCTTAAAAGATCCATTCTTTCATGAGGCATCATCTTTTCATCATGATGTCCCCGGTCAGGCATCATGCTGTGCATCATGGCGAAATTTTCTCTAATCCTTATCATGAAATGTTCATTGTAATATGCCTGCTCTTTATCTTTTGAGCTGTTATGTGAAAAGAGAATTCTTCCTGCAGGACTGAATACTGTAATTTCCATATTGTTTTCAGATACGGGGAGAGCAGTTCACTTATTATCCTGCTGTCAGTTTCACCGTTTCTGTATTGTCTTTCCAGTTTTTTTGTAATTGTATCAATTATTCTTTCTTCATTTGCCCTGTTCCAGTCTTTTAAAGAGAGATTAAAGCCCAGATATACTGTAACAGCAAAAATTATTAGAAAAATAATGAGGCTGACTGTATATGAAACAAGAATTCTGCTTTTTAATGAAGACATTAATCAGATTTCCTCACCTTCGAATCTGTATCCGAATCCCCGTACAGTTGTAATAAAATCAGGATTTACAAGTTTTCCCCTGATGTTTTTTATATGAGTATCTACAGTTCTTTCAGATCCTTCGTAAAATACTCAAGACATCTTGCAAGAATCTTTTCTCTCGAAAGTACCATCCCTGCATTATCCGAAATATATTCAAGTATTTTCCATTCAGCAGTTGTTAGATTAACAGAATTATTATCCTCTTTGATTAATGCTTATCTGAATCAATTTCTATTATATGATCACCGAGTTCCACGACTTTCTGTTTTATCCTTTTTGCTGAAGATGTTCTTTTTAGAAGAGCATTGACTCTCAAACAAGTTCTTTGGGGGAGAAGGGTTTGACTACGTAATCATCAGCTCCTATTTCAAAGCCTGTTATTCTGTCAGATTCCTGGTCTCTTGCAGTGAGGAATATAACAGGGTAGTCTTTTTCCTTTTTAAGCTTTTTGGCAAGGTTGAATCCGTTTCCGTCCGGCAGCATAACATCCAGTATAAGGATGTCAGGTGAATTTCTTCTGATGAGTTCTGCCGATCCTTCGATAACTGAAGATTGAAAAACTTCATGGTCCTCAAGTTCAAGGTATCCTGCAACTGCTTCTCTTATTGAATCATTATCTTCTAATAAAAATATCTTTGACATGATAATAATATAACCTATTATAGTTAAATAGTTTATAAAATTACTGTGATAATAATGTGAAGATTATGTGAGGAATAATCATGGGCGAAAAAATTGAAAAAAAAACGATTATCTATACTTAAAATACTGAAAGACTCAGGTACTCCTGTTCCGGGGAGTCTTATTACTGATGAACTCAATAGAATGGGGATTGAAATAAGCGAAAGAACTGTCCGTTTTCATCTTCTTGAAATGGACAGGGAAGGACTAACAAAAAGCGCCGGAAAACAGGGCAGGATAATTACTGAAAGAGGTCTTGAAGAGCTTTCAATAGCAAGGATCTATGATAAGGTAGGTTTCTCGCAGCCCGTATTGATGATATGTCTGCCCGTTCATGTTATAACATTACTACTGGTGAAGGCAGTATCATTGTAAATGTGAGTCTCGTGAAAAATTCCGATCTGCCTGAAGCTGTTAACCTTCTTTATGAGAGTTTTACATCCGGATATACAATGGGAGAGCTAATTACTCTTTTTGAACCAGGAAAGAAAACAGCTCCGGTTTTTATACCCTGGGGATATACAGGAATAGGAACTGTCAGTTCTGTAAATATTAATTCAATTCTGCTAAAAAAACAGCGTGCCTGTTAAATCGGCTTTCGGCGGTATTCTCGAAATAGCAGAAAAAAGTCCGGTAAGGTTTCTTGAAATAATTAAATACGGCGGAACCAGTATTGATCCTATCGAAGTATTTATCAAAGGGGGGATGATAGATATTTCAGGAATTCTTAAATCAGGAAACGGCAGATCAGGGGCAAGTTTTATTGAATTTCCGGAAAGCTGCAGAAAAAAAAGTAATTGAACTGAATTCCCGGATAGAGGGGGAGGGCTTGGGCAGTCTTTTTGCGTTCGGTTGGCCTGGAAAAGAGCTTTTTGATATCCCTGTTAACGAAGGCCGGGTCGGGGAGTTGTTCCCAGCGGCTTAAATGCCGTTGCTTATCTTGAAGAGAACGGAATAGAGGTTAAATCAAGTGCTTTGTCAGCTCTAGTCGATTCAAAAATGATGTTTTCCTACCGGGAACTTAAAAACAGGATACACTGAGCGGCAAAATTGCCGTGAAAAATCTGCAGATTTAGCCGTATAATATCTATTTACTTTAAAAACTCAATAAACTCCATATAAATGTTAAAAGTTATTTAAATACAGCTCTTGAAAATTGACGTGGTGACAGACAGGGTGATATGTTTAAATCAATCAAACGGCAATGACTTGCCGCAAGAAATTAAAACAAGTTTTCAATTTTTTATAAGTGCTGTCGAGCACTTTCTCTTTGAGAAAGTACCGGTCGCTAATTTGAAAACAAGTTTTCAATTTATTCTGGAGAATTGATATGGAACAAAATACTTTGTACAGAAAATCCTATGAACATGATAACTGCGGTGTCGGCTTTATTGCTGATATAAACTGCTCTGCGTCTCATGAAATTATTACAAAAGGTCTTGAAATTCTTGAGAAGCTTGAGCACAGAGGAGCATCAGCCGGCTCAGAAAAGTCGGTGACGGAGCAGGAATTATGACAGGAATTCCTCATTATCTCTTTAAGGAATATGCTTCATTATCAAAAACATACTTCCGGCCGAAGGCGCATACGGAGTTGGTATGTTTTTTCTTCCTCCGGATAAAAATGAAATAAAAAATATTAAATATGATATTGAGGCTACTGTTTCTGAAGAAGGCGGAGAACTTCTTTTCTGGAGAGATGTTCCAACAGATCCTGCTGTTTTAAGCGAAAGCGCCCGAAAATCAATGCCTGAAATAAAACAGCTTTTTGTCTCATTCAGCAGTCTTAAAGATGAAGCTCTTGCGAAAAAGCTTTATATGCTCAGACGTCTGATTGAAAAAAAAGATTTCTCCACGATTTACTATAGATCAGTTCTATATTCCCTCTTTTTCATCAAATACTATTGTCTACAAAGGACTTTTTGTCGCTCCCCAGCTTGCAGGATTTTATAAAGATCTTAAAAATCCTCTTTATAAAAGTTCATTTGCTGTGGTGCACCAGAGATACAGTACAAATACTTTCCCTTCATGGCCTCTTGCACAGCCTTTCAGATATGTAGCTCATAATGGAGAGATTAATACTATACAGGGCAATGTAGACAGAATGAAGGCAAGAGAAAAATCTATTCTCACTACAGCAGCTCAGCCCGACTCCTCGTTTACTGAAGAGGATTTCTGCCGAACAGTTATGCCTGTTATCAATGAAGATTTAAGTGATTCAGGGTGTTTTGACAATGTATATGAACTTCTTGTACACAGCGGAAGAAGCGCTGAACACAGTATTATGATGATGCTTCCTGAACCTTTTCGGCCGGAATATCATATCAGCCAGGACAGAAGAGCTTTTTATCAGTATCATGCAGCTCTAATGGAACCGTGGGACGGACCTGCAGCACTTGTGTTTACAGATGGAAAAAGAATCGGAGCAACTCTTGACCGTAACGGCCTGAGGCCTGCAAGGTGGTGTATTACTAAAGACAATATTATGATTCTGGCATCAGAGGCCGGTGTAATTGAAATAGATGAGGAGAATATCCGTGAAAAGGGGAGACTTTCCCCGGGCAGAATGATAATTGCAGATCTTCTTAAAAAAGAGTTCTCTCTGATAATGAAATTAAGGCAGTAATATCTAGGCAGAAGCCTTACAGGAAATGGTTCAATGAAAACCTTCTTGAGCTGAAAAATCTGTTTCAGCCCCCTGAATCTTCAATTATTGAAGAGGTTGATATCTCCTATCTGACAGACCTCTACGGTTATACAGATGAGGATCTCAAAGTCACTCTCAAAACCATGGCTGAAACAGCACAGGAGCCTGTTATTTCAATGGGAAATGATACTCCTTTGGCAGTATTATCTGATAATCCGCAGCTTCTCTATAATTATTTTAAACAGCATTTTGCTCAGGTTACAAATCCTCCAATTGATCCTTTAAGAGAGAGGATTGTTATGTCTTTAATGAGCTTTATAGGACGGGAACATAATCTTCTTACCGAAACTCCACAGCACTGCAGGCAGATAAAGCTTAATCATCCTGTTCTTACAAATGATGATATTAAGAAGCTTATTGAGATTGAAATTGAAGGTCAGAGAACCGAAGTTTTAAAGACTTTTTTCTATCCGTCTGAAAATAATGCTATGCAGCTTGAAAACGCAGTTAAAAAGCTGTGTGAAAGAGCGGAAAACATGATAGATAACGGAGCTACATTTGTGGTTTTAAGCGATAAAAATCCTGAAGCCGGGCAGGTTCCTGTTCCTCCGCTTCTTGCTGTTTCCGCTGTTCATAATTATCTCTCAAGGCAGAAGAAAAGGCATCTGACAGGCCTTATTGTGGAAACAGGAGAGGCTAGAGAAGTTTTTCATTTTGCAACTCTTTTAAACCTCGGAGCAAGTGCGGTTAATCCGTATCTTGCTTTTGAGCTGATAAATTATCTTAAAACCGCGGGATGATTGATTCTTCAATAAAGACTGATATCGCTTTTGAAAATTATATAAATGCAGTAAAAAAGGTCTTTTAAAGATAATGTCAAAGATGGGTATTTCAACTATCAGAAGCTTTAGAGGCGGCGGAATTCTTGAGGCAGTAGGTCTTTCTGAAGATATTATAAACAAATATTTTCCTTCAGTAATTTCAAGGATAAACGGCATAGGTATAAGTGATATAGCTGATACTGCTGTAAAAAGATTTGAAAAAGCTGAAAACAGCAGAGGTGATGAAAACCGCTTCTTTCGTAATCCGGGCAATCTGCATTATAGGAAAGACGGTGAAAAGCACCTTATGTCTCCCGAAGCTATAGTACTGTTACAGAGAGCAGTTAGAGAAAATGATTATTCTTATTATAAGAAATATGTTCAGGAGATTGAGAATAACTCAGGAAGTCTTAACACTGTAAGATCACTATTCCGTTTTTCAAAGAACAGACTTCCTGTTTCTCTTGATGAGGTTGAAGGTGTTTCATCGATTGTTAAGAGATTTGTTTCATCTGCAATGTCTATGGGATCTTTGAGCAAAGAGGCTCATTATACTCTTGCCGCAGGAATGAACCGGCTTGGAGGTATGAGCAACTCAGGAGAAGGCGGGGAAGATGAGGAAAGATACAGTATTGCAGAAGACGGAAGTGATTACCGAAGCCGTGTTAAGCAGATTGCATCAGGACGTTTCGGAGTAACAAGCAATTACCTTGTAAATGCTGACGAACTTCAGATTAAAATTGCCCAGGGGGCTAAGCCTGGTGAGGGGGGGCAGCTTCCCGGATATAAGGTAAACAGCATAATTGCAAAGATAAGATGCGCAACACCGGGTGTAACTCTTATTTCACCTCCTCCGCATCACGATATTTATTCCATAGAAGATTTAAGTCAGCTTATTTACGATCTTAGAAACGGTAATCCGGATGCAAGGATTTCTGTCAAGCTTGTTTCAGAGTCAGGAGTCGGAACAGTTGCTGCAGGTGTTGCAAAAGCAGGCGCTGATATGGTTCTTATCAGCGGACATGACGGGGGAACAGGAGCTGCTCCTATTTCCTCTGTAAAATATGCAGGTCTTCCCTGGGAGCTTGGTCTTGCAGAAACACAGCAGACACTCGTAAGAAACAACTTAAGAGGCAGTGTGAAAATACAGGTTGACGGGCAGCTGCGTACAGGGCGGGATGTTGCAGTTGCAGCGCTTCTGGGAGGAGAGGAGTTCGGTTTCGGTACAGTATCTCTTGTAAGTTTAGGATGCATAATGATGAGAAAGTGTCATAACAACGGCTGTCCTGTAGGTGTTGCAACTCAGGATCCTGAACTCAGAAAAGATTTAAAGGAAAGTCTGAGCATATTATCAATTTTATGATGTTTACAGCTATGCATTTAAGAGAAATTATGGCGCAGCTTGGATACAAAACTCTTGATGAAATGACAGGGCGATGTGAATCTCTTGAAACAGATACAGATAATAAGGCAGTTAGTGAAAATCACTTGATTTTCAGCAATACTTGCACCTTCAGATATCGAGTTTAAGAATCCTGTCCGCTTTACATTATCTCCTGCAAATGAATGTCTTGATCTGCTTGAAGAGCGAATGATTAAAGCTCTGTCTAATAATATAGAGAAAAAAGAGGAAGGGCATTTTTCTGCAGAAATAAGAAATATTAACAGATCAATCGGGGCCAGGATTTCCTCTGTAGTTTCAAAAAAATACGGATCAAAGGGTCTTCCTGAAAACACAGTAAATGTACTTTTAAAAGGGACTGCGGGGCAGAGTTTCGGAGCATTTCTGGCACCCGGTATAAGTCTCAAAGTTGAAGGAGAGGTTAATGATTATCCGGGCAAGGGCTTATCAGGCGGTATTATTTCTGTATATCCGCCGGCAAAAGCAGGGTACAGAGCCGGCCGCAATGTAATTGCAGGAAATGCTGCTCTTTACGGTGCAACTTCAGGTAAGGCATATTTCTCCGGTATCGCTGGAGAACGGTTCTGTGTTAGAACAGCGGAGCATCTGCAGTTGTAGAAGGTGTGGGAGATCACGGCTGTGAATATATGACAGGCGGAATTGCTGCAGTTCTCGGGAAACAGGTAATAATTTTGCTGCCGGTATGAGCGGAGGGATTGCCTATGTTCTTGATGAGGATCAGCTCTTTGACACCAGGTGCAATCTTGAAATGGTCAATATTGAGCCTGTTATGATGATGCGCGATAAAATAGAACTTGAAAATATTATAAAAGATCATGTTGAAATGACAGGCAGTGAAACAGGAAAAGATATTCTGTCCAGATGGGATGAAATGTGCCCGCTTTTTGTTAAGGTTGTTCCGTTTGAATACGGTGCCATAATGAAGGATATATGGGCAGAAGAGGAAAAGAATAATGGGATCAAATAAACAATATCTGAAAAATGAAAAAGTAAATGCTCTTTATCAGAGTGTAGAGGAGAGAACATCGCATTACAGGGAGTTTGCAGAATATCCTGATGAGAAACAGATCGAAACTGAATGTTCAAGATGTATGGACTGCGGTACTCCTTTCTGTCATTCCTCGGATGTCCGCTCGGGACTCTTATACCTGAAATCAACAGCGCTATTACACTTGGGGACTGGAAAGATGCATATTTACGTCTGTCCGCAAACAATAACTTTCCTGAGATAACAGGAAGGCTGTGTCCTGCTCTCTGTGAAGCTTCCTGTTCGCTTTCAATAAGCGGCAGTTCCGTCTCGTTCAGATATGCAGAGTACAGGATCATAGAAAAAGCTTTTTCCGAAGGCTGGATTAAACCGCAGCTTCCCGAAACTGAGAACGGAATAAAGGCGGCTGTAATCGGTTCCGGTCCTGCCGGTCTTGCAGCGGCTCAGCAGCTGAGGAGAAGCGGGTTTTCTGTAACAGTTTTTGAAAAGGAAAAACATCCGGGGGGACTGTTGCGGTACGGGATTCCCTCTTTCAAGCTTGAAAAATGGATTCTTGACAGGAGAATAGAAGTTCTGGAAAAAGAGGGGATTGTTTTTGAAACAGAAGTTAATGTAGGAGAGGATATATCCCCTGCATATCTTAGAAGAAGTTTTGATGTAATTCTTCTTGCCCAGGGAAGTTCTGTTCCCCGTGATGTAAATGCTCTTGGACGGGGGCTTGAGAATATTATTTTTGCAATGGATTATCTTTCCGGTATAAACAAGGCTGTTTCCGGCGAGGATAACGGGGAAAGTCTTATCTCTGCCGAAGGGAAAAATGTCCTTGTTATAGGTGGAGGTGATACAGGATCAGACTGTGTCGGCTCTGCTGTAAGGCAGGGCGCTGCAAATATCTGGCAGTATGAAATTATGGATGAGCCGCCGCTTTGGTCTGATCCTTCAAATCCTGCATGGCCTTATTGGCCTGTTATTAAGAGAGTTTCCACTTCTCATGAAGAGGGAGGGATCGGGACTGGGATTAGAGGTTTATCAGTTTTCCGGAAGAGATATTGCTGTAGAGAAGGCATGGTGCAGGAAGATTGAATGGTACTGCGAAATAGACAGAACAGGAAAAACAGTGAGAAAATTCCGCCCTGTATCAGGTTCCGAGTTTCAGCTGAATATTGACCTTGTAATAATATCTGCAGGTTTTCTTCATGTTGAACAAAGCAGACTTTTAAATAATCTTAAAGTTAAATATGACAAAAGGGTAATATCGGAATAGATGAAACAGGCCGAACATCGGCTGAAAAATATATGCAGCAGGGACAGTACAACAGGTCCTTCTCTTGTAGCAAGGGCAATGAACAGCGGAAGACTTGCCGCAGCAGCTGTTATTGCAGATTTTTCCGTCTGATGTATTTTTACAGGTCCTACAGCAGCGGATATTACGGCTTCACCTTTGATTTTCTGAATATATCTACACTTCTAAAGAAGCAGTCTTTTTGCAGGCGCTTTTTTTATCTGATTACTGATTTTTATATACTTTGACACAGCTTCTTTCTTTTGCTATAATTCTACAAATGTAGAATAAATATCTTATATTCAATAACCGACAAGAATTAAATATATAATTATTCTGCAGAGATAGACAAAAAATAAATATAAG
>LQAH01000149.1_pt1 | contig 20757 bp, 39 predicted proteins | sample 1535791 | NCBI WGS metagenome assembly LQAH01 (sample SAMN04331585, study PRJNA305678) | bioreactor metagenome | isolation source: bioreactor_4 inoculated with Wadden Sea sediment 2nd replicate of a... | place: Germany:Bremen
TTTTGCCACAGCTATGTTATTCTATCAGCTAAACTGCTAATTGCTAAATGCTCGATTAATAAAAAGCCCTATCTCATTTAATGAGATAGGCTTTGATATTTCGCCTAATCAAATAATCTGTGAACCAATACACCACTTCTAAGTTTTGGCTCGAACCAAGTTGACTTAGGAGGCATTACTTCGCCAGCATCTGCGATAGCTAAAAGATCGTCCATTGTAGTTGGGAACATTGAGAATGCAATCTCCATGTCAACTGTACAACGTCTTTCTAATTCACCAAGACCACGGATACCACCAACAAAGTCGATACGTGTATCTGTTCTTGGGTTTTCGATTCCTAGTAATGGATCTAAAAGATTCTTTTGTAGGATCGATACATCAAGACGGTCTACAGGATCTACTGGATCGTATGTGCCATCTTTAGCAGAAATGCAGTACCATTGCTTGTCTAAGAACATACCGTAAGTCTTAGCAGCCATTGGCTTGTAAGGTACAGAAGAATCTACTTCTGCAACGTCAAACTTCTCTCCAACCTTAGCTAAGAAATCATCTTTGCTTAAGCCGTTAAGGTCTTTAACAACACGGTTGTAGTCCATGATGAAAAGATCTTCGTCTGGGAAGATAACAGACATAAAGAAGTTAAATTCTTCGTCGCCTGTAAAGTTAGGGTTTGCTTCACGACGCTTCATACCAACTTTTACTGAAGAAGCTGAACGGTGATGACCATCAGCAATGTAAAGGTAGTCGATACCAGCGAAGATTTCTGAGATACGTGCGTTAATAGCATCATCTTCAATAGACCAAACGATATGTGTAATATCATCTTCAGAAATCCAGTTGTAAACTGGCATGTGGAATTTAATCCAGTCGTTAGTAATTTGGTTGATTTCGTCATTTTTTCTGTAAGTTAAGAAAATTGGAGCTGTGTTAGCATCACAGAAATCAAAGTTGTTTATTCTATCTTGCTCTTTTTGAGGTCTAGTAAACTCATGCTTCTTAATTACATCGTTCATGTAATCGTCAATTGAAGTACAACCAACAATACCTGTTTGAACACGACCATTCATAATTTGACGGTAGATGTAGTATTGAGCTTTTTCGTCTTGAACAAGTGTACCTTCAGCAATGAAGTTATCAAGATTCTTACGAGCAGTTTTGTAAACTTCCTCGTCGTATTGGCTCATTTCAGCAGGAACATCCATTTCACTACGAACAACGTGAAGGAATGATTTTGGGTTGCCTTCTGCCATTTTTGCTGCTTCTTCTCTATTCATTACGTCATATGGAAGTGACGCTACTTTTTCGATTAAATCTTCTTTAGGTCTGATTCCTTTAAAAGGTCTTACTACTGCCATGATTAAATCCCCCTACTTAAAAAAGTTAATAATAGTATCTACTGTTTCTACACCAATACGTGTTTGAGCTTCTGAAGTCGATGCGCCAATATGTGGTGTCATAGACACTTTTGGATGCGTGTATAATGCTTCGCGTTTAGTTGGCTCTTCTTCAAATACATCAATACCCGCTGCAGCAACTTTACCTGAATCTAGTGCTTTAAGAAGTGAGTCTTCACAAACAACACCACCACGAGCACAGTTGATTAAGTAAACGCCATCTTTCATCATATCGAACTCTTTCTCAGCGATTGCCGGACCTTGTTCTTTAATGAATGGGATGTGTAATGTAATCACGTCTGATTTTGGATTAATTCTTCTTTAGAAACGTACTCAAATTGGTCGAATCCTTCTGCTTTACCCATAAGGTCAGTGTAGATGATGTTCATGCCTAAAGCATTTGCTTTTTTAGCTGTCGAACGTGCGATTCTACCAAAACCAATAAGACCTAAAGTCTTACCAGCTAATTCGATACCTTTGTAAGCTTTCTTGTTCCATTCGCCATTTCTCATTGTTACGTTAGAAATATGAATGTGACGAGCAAGTGCAAACATATGTGCAATTGCTAACTCAGCAACTGAATCACTACTTGAGTTTGGCGTATTACGAACTTCGATACCAATTTCTTTTAGCGTGTGCAACGTCGATATTATCAACACCAACACCAGCACGGATAACAAGCTTAATGTACCAGCTTCTTTAGCAATATTTAATAGTTCTTCACGAACTTTAGTAGCAGAACGTACAATAAGCACATCTACTTCTTTAATTTTTTCTTTAAGTTCATCTAATGGATAATGGTCAAGAATTACTTCGTAACCAGCATCTTCAAGCATCTTAGCTGCTGCTTTGTCCATTCCATCGTTGGCTAAAACACGTACCATTTCATTACCTCCAAGAGTTTATAATGTTGTTCAGATTATTCTGATTACAGTCCCCAGATATCTTCGATTTCTGAAAGAAGTGCTTTAAGCGTTTCCATGTCCATATCTGCCATGTGAGCAATACGGAATGTTTTTCTTTAAGTGTTCCATAACCATTAGAAATCATGTAACCACGCTTAGCAAGTTCTTTGTTAAGGTCTGCAACAGAGTTTCCTTTAGTATTTTTCATTGTTGTTAATGTATTAGAAGCATATTGATCTTCAGCTAACATTTCGAAATGTTTTTTAGCCCACGCACGTGTAACTTCTGCCATATCAATATGTCTTTGGAATCTGTTTTCAAGACCTTCAACTTCAAGAATTTGAGTTAGTTGATAGTCAAGTGCAAACATGTGCTCTAAAGAAGGTGTTGATGGGTATTGGTAATCTTTACGTACACGATCAACAACAGAAATAAGGTCAAAGTATAAACCTCTATTTTCAACTGTTAATGCACGGTCGTATGCTTTTTGAGATACAGATGCAATTGCAAGACCAGCAGGTAAACCAAAACATTTTGAGTAGAAGTAACGCACATATCTACGCCCACTCGTCTACTGGAACTTTAGCTCCACCTAGTGAAGATACAGTATCAAGACAGAATACTACGTCTGGGTACTTTGCAACAACTTTTGCAATATCTGCAACTGGGTTCATAATAGCAGTTGATGTTTCGTTATGCGTAACTGTAACAACATCGTACTTACCAGTAGAAAGTGCTTCTTCTACCATTTCTGGTGTTGTAGGATCTCCTAGCTCAGACTTGAATTTGTCTGCCGGAATACCATTCGCTTCACACATTTTGAACCATCTGTCACCAAATGCGCCAACTGAAAATACTGCTGCTCTTTTCTTAGTACAAGACTTAACAGCCATTTCCATTAAACCACTACCTGAAGATGTGCTTAAAATGATGTCATTCTTTTGTGAACATAACTTTTTTGCATTTTTTCGTAGATGCTTTTACCTAATTCTGTACATTCAGGTGTACGGTGGCCAATCATAGGTGTAGCCATTTTTTGTAGTACGTCTTCTCTAACGTCTACAGGACCTGGAATAAATAACTTTTTGTGCATTCGCAAAAACCCCCTGTTTTAATAATAAGATTTTGGTTTTGAGTTTATTTTTAACTACAAAGCGATCATCACCTTATAGTTTGATTCCGTTAGTTAGATATCAGGTACTAGATATAAGATATCAGTCAGTTCAAAAGATTAAAATCAAGTGAACTGCGTTCATGAGGGGCGCAAGACCCATCGCTACGGTTTCGTTTTTATACCTATTTCCTGTTTCCTATTTCTTGTCTCTAAGTTTTAGTTCATATATGTCATGCCTACGTGCTTTTAGCAGCGGCAGTTGTTCTCGATATTTAGGTATTTCGTCCATGTCTATTTCTGCATATAAAATAGCTTCTTTTTCTTCAAGCTCTTTTACTTTATTGCCCCACGGATCATAAAGGACTGAATGACCGTAAGCTACGTAACTTGCTTTTTCATCTCTCGCAGGCGAAGCGACAGCAAAGTACACTTGATTATCTATTGCTCTCATTTTAGCCGTACTATGCCAATTGTGCAGGACCAGTAGTCATATTGAAGGCGGCTGGAATAAATATCATCTCAGCTCCTTCATCTACCATTAAACGCATAAGTTCTGGGAAACGCATGTCAAAACAAATAGCAACTCCTAATGTGCCATACTCTGTTTTACAAACCGTTACTTCATTCCCCGGACTTAAGGTGTCAGACTCCATAAATCGAATGCCATTTTTGATGTCTATATCAAACAAATGCATTTTACGGTGCCGTCCAAGTATATGCCCGTTTTGTCAAAAATAAACGATGTGTTAAAATTTTTTCATATTCTTTTTCAGGAATTGATCCTCCAATGAGGTAAATTCCGTTTCTGATGCTATTTCACTCAAAAAAATCAGTTGTGTATCCCCGGACAAACTTCTGCATATTCTGGGAAGTAGTCGTTCTGATACGGCGTCGAGAACATCTCTGGTAGTACTACAATTTGAGCACCTTGCTCCGAAGCCTCTTCGATCATTCTTTTTGCTTTATGTAAATTGGCTTCTTTATCTGCTATAACACCCATTTGTATTAAAGCTATTTTTGACTTTTTTTCATGATGATTCTCCTTATGAGCAATTCTGATATTTCTTTTGTATACTTTTTATAAAAGATTTACTTTTATATTATCAGATTATTTAATAAAATCGAAATGATTATTTTTCATAAGGGGTCACGTCTTTACTTAGAGTAAAAACAAGGAAAAAGCATGACTATAAAGCATACTTTTTCCTGAATTATTGAATTGGTTTCTACAATTTACTGTTAGCGATTGAAATGATTTCTGCTTCAATAGCTAATGCTTGCTTTTCGATTTCTGCAACTTCTCCAGAAACTTTAGCAACAAACTCTTCGTCTTTAATAGAACCTAAGTTAATTTTTACATTGTATAAGGCACCAAGAACTGCTGTTCTTGCTTGCATACCTGCTACAGCTGCATCTGTTACTGCATTGCTGTTACCTTTTGCTACTGCTTCTTTAATAAGAGGCATTATTTCTACAGTACCTTTAGCTACTGCTAATGGAACTGCTGCTGCATTTTTCATACCTGCTTGAATCGCTGCTGAACGTGCTTTCTTTTGCTCGTCAGTGTCTTTAGGCATTCCAAAAGCTTGCATTACTTCGTCAAATGAATTTGCATCTTTATCGATGTATTCTAAGAAGATTTTTTTTGCATTCACATAGTTTTTCCGAGATTTTCTTTCATCTCTTCTTCTACTTCAACATACTTCTTTCTACCGATTGTTAAGTTTGCTACCATTTCCCCAAGTGCTGCAGCGATGGAGGCACTTAATGCGGACACACTACCGCCACCTGGGACAGGCTCATTTGATGATGTGATTTCTACGAAACCAGTTACTGTTTATTGACTAACATGAGATCAACCTCCTTCGATTATCTGGATCAACTATATCATCTCAGAAGCTGAGACTATATGTTGAACTCTTACAAAGTATAACATGTTTTTAACAAAGTTGTTTTATCCCATTTTGGCTTTATTTACTACTATTTCACCATTTTTAACAACAGCTTCAACTGTACTAACTGCGATGTGGTATGGTAAAAACTTATAAGAAGGGAACTCATGTATTAAAAGGTCACCTTGCTTGCCAATATCGATACTTCCAACAATGTCTGCTTTGTCTATTGCAGCTGCTCCATTTAAAGTTAAGGCCATTAGTGTTTCTTCTGCCGTCATGCCCATATAAAGGGTTGCCAGTGCAATTACAAGTGGTATAGATTCTGTAAAACAAGAACCTGGATTAAAGTCTGTAGCTAGTGCAACAGCACAACCAGCGTCGATCATGTCTCTTGCGCGAGCGTAATCTTCTTTTAAAGAGAATGCTGTACAAGGTAACGCTGTGGCAACAACATCTTTCTCTGCCATTAAAGCGATCCCTTTATCAGATGCTTGTAATAAATGGTCTGCAGACACTGCACCAACTTCTGCTGCTAGCTCTGCACCACCTAAAGGCACAATCTCATCAGCATGCATTTTTAACTTAAATCCATAGCTTTTTGCCTTGTTTAAAAGCTTTCTTGACTCTTCAATCGAAAAAACCTTGTCTTCTGTAAAAATGTCACAAAACTCTGCAAGTTTCTTTTCCGCGACAACAGGTAACATTTCATCAATAATAAGATCAATGAACTCACCTGATCTACCTTTGTATTCTGCAGGAACTGCATGAGCACCCATAAATGTAGGTACAACATCAATAGGATGCTTCTCGTTTACAATTTTCATTGCTTCAAGCTGTTTTATTTCCGTTTCTAGGTCTAAACCGTAGCCACTCTTACCTTCTACAGTTGTTACACCAAAATTAAGCATCGAAGTCAGTCGCTTATGTCCAAGTTCAACAAGTTCTTCAACAGAAGCTTCTCTCGTACCCTTAACCGAATTTATGATACCACCACCGCGGTTCATAATCTCCATGTAAGGCATACCCTCTAAACGCCACGCGTATTCATCTGCACGGTAACCACCGAATATAAAGTGTGTGTGTGAATCTACAAAGCCTGGTGTAACACACTTACCTTTAGCATCAATTACTTTTATATTTACTTAAGTCATATTTTTTTTCAATTTCTTCAGACGTGCCTACAGCAACTATTTTACCAGCTTCAATAACAACTGCACCCTTTTCTATGATGCCAAGATCTTTCATTTCTGACCCTTTTTTGCCTTGAATCCGCTACAAGTAACAAGTTCTGAAGCATTGATTACTATTATATTCCCTTTTGTCATAAGACTACTCCATAATACGTCGTTCAAGAATTTGATTCATGGAGAAATCTTCAACGCCTAGGTAGTATTCTGCTGTAGAGATCATTGCTTCCATTGGTAGAAGACCAATAACTTCACTTCCAATTACGTTTACACCATAACGTTTTGCTTCAATTTTAATAAGTTCAAAAGCTCTGTATAATGGTGTTTTAGTAAAATCAGTCATGTTCATAGAAACTTGTGTCACGCCACGGTCTTCCATATCGATACCAATTGCCTTACAATATCTAAGTCCACCGCTTAAGTGACGAACATTTTTAGCGATCTTATTTGCCATTTCCAAGTTTGCAGTATCTAAAATAACGTTAAATGCTACTAATGGCATTCTAGCACCAACACCTGTAATACCTGCTGTTTTATGAACTTCTGTTCCAAAGTCTGGAGCCCACTCAGCATCTTTAATTTTTTTCTGGCATACCTTCAAATTGACCCTTACGTACCTTCGCAAGATTTTGACGATGGGTAGCAGTAGCTGCTTTTTCATATAAGAAACTTGGCACTTTATAACGGTTGAAGATTTCTTCAGCTGTTGTATTTGCTAGTTCAACACACTCTTCCATAGTCACACCTTTAATCGGAATAAATGGAATAACGTCTGTTGCACCCATGCGTGGATGTTGACCTTCATGTTTTGTCATATCGATTAATTCAGTCGCTTTACCCACTGCATTGATAACAGCATTTCTTAATGCTTCTGGCTCACCAACAGTTGTTACAACACAACGGTTGTGGTCTTCGTCACGGCTGTAATCTAAAAGCTTAACACCTTCAACGCCTCTAAAACACTCAACAATTTTTTCGATCTTACCTGCATCTCTACCTTCACTAAAGTTTGGTACACATTGAACAATACGCTCCATGATTAATTTCCTCCTAGTTATTATCTCTATAATAAGTTCGTTGCATCTTCCTACCATGGTGCCAGCCTTCCGATAAGGGTCATCCTTTTAAGAAAAGACTGGGACACCTGTAACGTTATGTTGAAAGTCTTTTCGACTTTCTGATTAAAATAGTTTAGAGTTTTTTTTACATTTTTTTCAAATTGCATTTTTCGTCTTCGTTCACAACACAACAAGATTCGTGACCGAATCTTGTTGGATGTATTTGATTTTCCCTGTCTCTTGTATCCTGTTTCTTGTTTCCTAATTCACCTGTTTCTATTTTTTATTATCGTATGTTTTGCTTACAAGATCTTTAACTAAGTCTTTGTCTGCAATATAAGGAATCGTAATATGATCTTGTCCATCATAGATTTCGTTATATTCCATACAGGTTGTAATTCCGTTTTCGTTGCGTGCCCAGTTACGTCTTGCAACACCAACCATTGTATCCCACGGAACAGCTCTTCTCAAAATACGATCTACCCGCTCTGAACCGTCAAGTACCATACCGAATCCACCATTGATAGATTTACCAATACCAACACCACCACCGTTATGGAGTGCTACCATGGTCATACCGCCGCGCAGTGTTACCAGCGAAACATTGCGTTGCCATTTCTGCCATTACATTAGATCCATCTTTAATGTTAGACGTTTCACGGAATGGTGAATCTGTACCGCCTGTATCATGGTGGTCACGACCTAACATAATCGGTCCTACTTCACCTTTACGTACCATCTCATTAAATTTAAGTGCAATATTCATACGCCCTAATGCATCTTGGTATAAAATACGTGCTTGTGTACCAACAACTAGTTTATTTTTTCTGCATCTCTTACCCATACATAATTGTCTCTATCTTGACCACGACGGTTTTGATCTATACAATTCATTGCAGCATGGTCTGTTTTCCTTAAATCTTCAGAATCTCCCGATAAACAAACCCAACGGAAAGGTCCATACCCATAGTCAAACAACATTGGGCCCATAATGTCTTCTACATACGAGGCCATATAAAACCATCTGTTTCATCGTTGCCATTTTACAAATTTCTTGGCAACCAGCATCGTAAATAGCTTTCATAAAACTGTTTCCATAATCGAAGAAGTAAGAACCGTTTGCTGTTAACTTCTTAATTAACTCATAATGCATGAGTAAAGACTCGTGAACCAACTCTTTAAACTTCCCTTTATCAGTTCCCAGTAATTCTGTTCGCTCATCAAAAGTTAAGCTTTGAGGACAATAACCACCTGAGTATGGTGCATGGCATGATGTTTGATCCGAAAGCAAATGAATTTGTTCATTATTATCTACAGCATATTGAAGAAGATCAATAACATTACCGTGGAATGCTATTGCACGACCTTCTTTTTTAGCCATGTATTCTTTCGCTTCTTCAAAACAAAACAGCAGGATCATCTGAGTAAGAGTCTACCCAACCTTGTTCATAACGTGTCATTACACGAGAATGATCTACTTCTGCAATAATACCAACGCCACCTGCAATTTTTACTGCTTTACCTTGCGCTCCACTCATACCACCAAGACCAGATGTTACAAAATAAGAATCCACCTAAGTCTTCATCGTCTTTAATTCCATATTTCAAACGACCTGCATTAATTACAGTATTGAAAGTACCGTGTACAATCCCTTGAGGTCCAATGTACATCCAACCACCTGCAGTCATTTGCCCATAGTTAGCAACACCTAATGCAGCGGCTTTGTGCCAGTCATCTGTATTATCGTACATACCAATCATAAGTGCATTGGTCATGATTGCACGTGGCGCTTCTTCATGAGACCTAAACAGCCCCAAAGGATGTCCAGACATACACGCTAGTGTTTGGTCTTCTGTTACTTCTTCAAGATATTTCATTATAAGCTGGTACTGCATCCAGTTTTGACATACTTGGCCTGTTTCACCATAGGTAACAAGTTCATAGGGATATAATGCAATGTCAAAATCCAAGTTGTTATCGATCATTACTTGCATAGCTTTACCAGCAGTACATTTTCCTTTGTATGCATCTATTGCTTTACCTTTTATGTTTCCAACAGTCTAAAACGGTATCCGTATATACGACCATGTGTATAAAGTTCGTCTAAAAATTCTGGAGCTAATGTTGCATGCCATTCTTCTGGCACATAACGTAATGCATTTTTAAGAGCTAATTCAGTTTGTTCTTGTGTTAATAAGAACTCTCTTTTAGGCGCTCTACGAATGCCTTCAACAAATGCTGGGTATGACGGAAGGTCGCCATCAAGTTTAATTGTCATCGCTTTACTAATATCCAAGTTCGAAACCATCTTAACACTCCTTTAAAATATACTCACCCCTGCGTTCAGGGCTTAAAAAGAACTTCATTGTATGAAGGCTCTTTTTTTACAGTATCCATTCATTATCTGACAATACTTTATCAAGGCCACGTCTTTTAAAACGTCAAAAGTCAATTTTGTTGTAAGTAAATAGCTTTTTACTCAATGTTACAAGCATACTTTCTGTCATTCTGGATAGATCAAACTTGGGTTTCCAATCCCAATCTTCTCTTGAAGCTGTATCATCTAACTTATCTGGCCAAGACTCTGCGATAGCCTGTTTAATATCATCAATAACATAAGTCATTTCAAAGTCCGGAATATGTTTTTTAATCTCTTTATAAAGTGTATTAGGATCGAAGGTCATGGCAGTCACGTTATAAGCATTACGGTAACGTAGTTTATTTGAATCAGCTTCCATAATTTCATGAATCGCCCTTAACGCATCGGGCATGTACATCATATCTAATAAGGTATCTTCTTTTAAATAACATTCAAACTTTTTATGTTTAAGAGCTTCATAAAAATGTGTACAGCATAATCCGTCGTACCACCACCTGGTAAGGCTACGTTAGATATAAGCCTGGATAACGCACACCACGAGTATCAACACCAAATTTTGATGGTAATAGTCACATAATAATTCGCCCGCAACCTTAGACACACCATAAATGGTTGATGGTCTTTGTATGGTCTCTTGCGGCGTGTTAAATTTAGGTGTTGTTGGCCCAAATGCTGCAATGGAACTAGGGGTAAATACAGTAAGCCCTTTTTCCCTAGCTACTTCAAGCACATTATAGAGTCCCGTCATATTTACGTTCCATAGTAACTTGGGAAATTTTTCTCCTGTCGCTGATAAAATTGCCGCTAGATGAATAATGGTTGTAACACGGTGTTTATCGACAACCTCTGCTAAACGATCTACATCCGTTACATCCACAAGTTCAAATGGTTTTATATCATTCCAATCAAGATCATCGTGAGGACGTCTACTTGATGATATGACTTGGTCATGTCCATATATATTTCTTAAATAGGGTACCAATTCAGTCCCTAATTGTCCCAAGGAACCCGTAACCAGGATTTTGCGCATGGGAACACCTCCATAAAGTGTAGTCTTATTTAGCTTTTATCCCATTTACGTAGACTCGAATCAGAAATATAAACTCGATTGTTTAAAATGCTAATCCATTAAAAGTAGTAATCATATTATTTAAAGCCACACGCATTCAAAGTCCTTTTGTTTTCTTATTTGATCTTTGCTCTCCGAACTCCGAACTCTGAACTCCGTGCTCCGTGTTCTTCACTCCAATTAGTGATATAATAGTCTTGTTTGGTAGGAATAATTCTGGAGGTAAATATATATGACAAGCAATGATTTTATTTACGCACGAAAAAGTATTCGTAAGTTTAAGGATACACCTGTTCCGACAGAGGATTTAAAAGAAATGATCAAGGCAGCTACCTACGCTCCATCGGGTAAGAATCTTCAAAATTGGCACTTTGTCGTTGTTAGTGACAGAGAAAAAATTGATGCTATGGCAAATGCTGTACTAGCAAAGAATGAACTTTTGGCCTCATACTCCAAAGATGAAGAGAGTGCTAACAAGTCAGAAAGTTTGCTAAGTATTCGACTGTTTTCAAAAACGCCCCTCATGTTATTCTTATTTTTGCAGGGCCTTACCCAACATCCGGTTTGCAATTTTTAAAGGATAAAGGTGCAAGTATGGATGAAATACACACACTTCTTAAACCTTCACCAGGTGTACAAAACGTTGCCGCTGCTATGGAGAACCTTTTACTTGCCGCTGCAAACATGGGTTATGGTGGTTGTTGGATGACAGGGCCTAACTATGCTTCTGAAGAAATATGTGAAGTATTGGATTTGAAAAAGAAGGATATTATTTAGCTTGCATGACACCTATGGGTGTGCCTGAAAGTTTTGATGTGAACCAACCACCTCGTAAAGCTGTTGATGATGTAACAACTTTTATCTAATTAAACATAAACAATAAACGCTGATTCTCTTCCTATTACTTTGAAATCAGCGTTTTTTTATAGACACAAGAGCTCAAATTCCGCTAAAAAAACCAGGAGCTCTAGCAGCTTCTGGTTTCTACGTGATCATTCTTAATTTCTGGTTCTTCTTCCTCAACTTCTTCCACTTCTTCAGGCATGAGCTGTTCAACAATAGAAACCTCTTCATCTTCTTCATTTAACATGATTTCAACAATAGACTCTTCCTGAACTGGTGGCTCAAATGAAACAGGTTCTTCTACAGTTGGTTCAACAGGCGGCTCTTCAATCGGAGCCTCTACTTCTGGTTTTTCGATCCCTGCCCAATCATCGAGTTTTTCCATTACTAAATCGTATGTTTGTTGAGAAATCTCTGGCAACTCACCACCAAGTATTTCTTTAGCTGCGTCGAATCCTGCAACAATGGACTCTTTCAAAAGATCATATTTTTCAACATCTCCACCTGAAATAGCTTTAGCAAAACTGAAAATCCGCTCTGCTGTATTCTCAGCATTCAAAGGACCATCAGGACCAATCATATGAGCTGCTTCTGCTTGAGCTTTTTCATCAATGACTACACCCTCAAGATCTTCATCTTTCAAGTGTTCTAGTTTTTCAACTTCGACACCTTGGCGCCGGAGCATGTCTTTCACAATGTCTCTAAGTCTGGAGTAATTCTTTTCGCTTTCCTCCTGTAAATAGGAAATTGTTAACTGATCATCTGGACTCAGTATTGAAAATTGATTTTTCCCCTGGTTAATATAAGCTTGAGGATTCAGATCTTTTGCTTCTTTTTTCTCCATAGCTTTTACATATCCAGGTGGAATTGCACCTTGTATTTTCATTCGATCCACCTCCATGCTACGAATGAGTACGAACACTAAAACATACCCTTAGAAAAGGGGGTTATAAAAAGTTTATCGGCAAAATTTCTATAACACTTTAGCTTTTTTCATTAAACTCATATTTTGATGTTTGTTCTCATACATATCGTCATCCGCTTTTTGAATCAAACTCTCTACCTTTAAAATCTCTAAATGACTATATTCTGCTAAACCAAAACTGAAACTTACTGTGTATTCTTTTTGCTCTAGCTTATTATAATTAATAAACTGTTCTAATATACGTTCAAAAACATAAGATGCATCTTCCTTAGAACAATCAGGTAAAATCATTACAAATTCATCCCCACCAACTCTGGCTAGTACATCAGCTTCTCTCTTGCATTTTTTTATAATTTCAACTGTCTTACATATTAAAAAGTCACCTTCACTATGACCATACTCATCATTTACTTCTTTCAATTCATCAATATCAAGATAAGCCAAGGACATAGGTTTCTTTTGTCGCTTAGAAACATACATCATATTCTCTAATATGACAAATCCTTCTCTTCTATTATAAACACCTGTTAATGGATCACGCTCTGCTTCATGTTTTTAGCATGACACGGTACCTTCTGCTCTTATCCATGGTTACTGCCAAAATAACCGAAAAAACGGAAATGGTTATAAAAGCTGCAATTGGAATATAAATAAGTTCATTAAAAGCGTCTACGTGTATTTGCTTAAGGTTACTTTGAGGCAAGTGACTTAGTATATAGAAAGTTACTTCATCGTTTTCTGTAACTATACCTTTAATGTTTACTTGATCAAGAGCCCTATTTATTTTTATTGATCCTACTCCAAAAAAACCGTTTTCTGTGTATAGTATGGTTTCTCCCAGCAAAATGCGGTTCCACTCATCAGTATAACTATTTTTAATACCTTCACCCGTTGTCATAACCTTACCATTCTCACTATTGTTATCAATCTCACTTATGCTGCAAGTACCATCCCTACTTACCATGGTTTTTTTTGATACCTTCTATTTTATTATGACCGTTAATAACATTTAGTAGGCTCTGACCATTATAGGTAACAATCATATAACCCTTATGAATACCATTCTCGTGTATTTTATTTCCCATTTGAATAGCCGGTAACGTCTTAACCTCTGAACCTTCTAACATATCTACCATTTTGAGAGGCGATACATGAAGCTCTCCAGCAGTTATGTTTTTTAGCTTACTTACAGCATCAGCGTATATACTATTTACATACTCAGATTTATTCATACGTACTTGATTATTACTCATTTTATTGATAGCAGTTTTTAAGTTACCCTCTGTATCTATAAAAGCGATTTCTAAAATAATATCATCATATAAAAGATAATGATCCAATCGTTTCATCGTAAAATTCATAAAAGTATCATCTTGCCATGTCAAAACATCTTTTTCGTCAAATGACTCCGATACAGTCATGAGCACTTTCGTTATACCTTGAATGGTTTTTTCAATTATTTCTGCAGAATGATGGTCACTGATCATACTTTTCATTTTCTATACGTTTAATTTCTTCAATGGCTTCTGTAGTATAGCGCATGTAAACAATGACACCAAAAATAATGTTCAAAACTATAAATGTTGTTAAGAACACAGCAATACCATATTTTTGTCCCCTAAGACGATTCCACCTCTGTTTTAGTGTTGCCATATTGGATCACCTACTTGCTTATTTCATATAATCATTCATACCCACTAAGAAAACAAACTATCGCAATCACCATTATTAGACAAACGTCATCAAAGACATCAAAAAAATAAAGCCCTCTAACGGGGTAGAGGGTTAAAGGAGAATGATTATGATTGAGTGTAGAATGAAGTAAGAAGTCACGCGAGAGATTTGGGGATCTGTGGGTGCAATAACTTCATACTTTTATGGGATTCTACAACAAACCTTCTCTATTTATCGATTTCAAATATATAAGTAATGCTATAGGAATAAAGCTGACCATTTTTTAATAATTGACATGTATCAGGAGTCGAACGAGGTGCATTTGGCACTTCTTGAGCTTCGAAACAAATCCCTTGATGTTTGATCATGTTTTCATTGGTAACTACCCTTGCTTCATTTAGAAAGTTACCAGTATAAATAACAATATGAGGATAACTAGTTAGTACTGTCATTTTTCTTTTTGAAATTGGATCTTTTTAATATTGCTGCTTTCTTGTTTTGATCACCTGAACCATTATCATTTAACATGAAAGGATGATCTATTCCTTGATTATTAAGGATTTGATGATAAGACGTTTCTAGAGCTTCCCTTATTGTTTTAGACTGCCTGAAATCAAAGGGTGTATTTTTTACTGTATGCCATCCCTGACGTGGAATCATATCTGCATCAACAGGACCAAAACGATCTGCATAAATGGTCATTTCATGACTCAGTACATCTTCATTTTCCTCACCTGACAAATTGAAGTAACTGTGATTAGTTATATTCATATAGGTTGTTTTTATTAGAAGACGCTTCCATGGTCAACTCAAATGTGTTTTGGGTTTTCAATAAGGTATATAAAAATTTTACACTTCTGTCACCAGGCGTTCCATCCTCTAAATCAAAGGCTTCAAATTCTAATTCTAATTTGACAGACCTTTCATCCTCATACATCTTGCTGTTCATTACTCTATTATGAAAACCTTTTGAACCACCATGAAGTGTATGGTCACCACAGTTTTGTTCTAACTTATAGAGACTGTTCCCTATAGGTAATACACCACCTTCTATACGTCCAGAAGTAGGTCCAATCATAGCACCAAGATAAGCTGGATTGTCTTCGTAGGCCTCTAAGTTTTCATAACCTAAGACAACATTTCCCAATTCGCCTTTGTCATCCGGAACCCACAGTTCTTTGATAACACCCCCATAGTTAAGGATAACCACTTTCATTCCAAGTTCGTTTTCTAAAGTAAATGAAGTGACCTGTTGGTCCGTTTTAAGTCGCCCAAAGAGTTCTTTCTTAATCATGTTACATCCTTTCAATTACAACCTCATATGGCTCTAGTTCTAGCCCATTATAGTGAATGACTTCACTGTTATGATTCAATATGATGCGTATCTTATCCTCTTCATTACCCCTTGTGACTACCTCTACTTTTTCTGGTGAGATCTCATAATTGAGGTTCATGGATTTAATTGCTATTTTCAACGATATGGTCTACCGCGTCAGAATCAATACCACAACCAATATAATATACTTTTCCTTCACCAACTCTGTTTTCAGTTATTGCAGCGTAAGTATGATATGGGGCATCCTTATAGTTAAACAAGACTTTTGCAGTATCCACTTCGATTAAGTCTCTCCACACGTGGGCACTGTACGATTGACCTTGGCCTTCCAATTCCACTCCCCTGAGATTGCCCAATGACTCGATTTCTTTTATCTTTATACCACAAAGATCTCTAATAAAATGAGGTGATTCTTCACCGAAAACAAGGTTGTTTTGACGGTCTTTAATGCCAGATCTATACGTGAATATAAGGGTCCCACCCAAGGCGGCAAACTGACTTAGTCTGTCTCTTAATTCAAGATCCATCACTTGCATTACCGGAAGAACAACCACTTTGTAATCTTCAAAGGATGCTTTGCTATTTAGCACATCAACCGTTACGTTTTTATTATGGAATCCTTCATACAGCCTCAGAAATTCCTTGGTAAAATCGAACCCACTACTTTGAGGTTGACTTTTCCATTGACCATTGATTGTCAAAATCATAAAGCATTGCTACTTCAGCTTGTATCGGTGTTTTTAAGTTGATTTTCATATTTTTTTTATGTCACCAAAGAATTCAGTTACTTCCTTCAACTTTCTGTTATCTCTATTATCTACATCAAGAATTCCTTGACAGTGTTGCTCTGCACCACGTGTCATTGTTCGCCATCTGAAAACAGAAGGGATTCACACCCTTTAGCCATGGCTTGGTATGCCCATAGCTTAGCTTGGTTTGGTCTTGGTAAATAGCCAATATCGGTATGCCCTTGAGCACCCATAAGTTCTTCAAGAATCCAAAAATTCTGTTTTTTAAGCCCACGCATATAGTCATGTGTCATGGCAATATGGCCAGGTGATATTGGCTCCTCTAAACCACCCCACACAGGATAATTATCATAAGAAACAACATCTAAATTCTGACTCATAACATGCTGGTCATAAGCTTGATCAAAAAACCGCCAAAGTAATTATGAGTTACTTTTTGATGGTAACCCTTATGTTTTTTACAATATCAATTTGTAGCTCAGCAAAGGTATTAATTGATTCCGATTTAAACCTGGCCCAATCTAGTTGTAAACTTGGGTTATGGGTGGTAATAGTCCTTGTTGGCATAGGGATTTCATTAAAATCATTATAGGTTTGCCCCCAAAATATGGTTCCATAAACTTTATTGAGTATATCAACATGACCATAAATACGATGTAGATAGGTTTGAAACTTTTCATGGCATGTTTCACAATAACAGAGGTCACTACCTTCATGGCCAAACTCGTTATCTATTTGCCATGCAACAATGGCCTCTTCATTGGCGTAATGTTTAGTCAATAGCTCAGATATTCGCTTTGCATATTGAATATAAATATCTGAATTAAAACAGTATTGTCGCCGTCCTCCAAATACGCGTACATTCCCTAATAGATCCTTGGACAGTATAGAGGGATGCTTTTTTACTAACCACGCAGGAAAAGTAGCAGTCGGTGTCCCAAATATGACCTTGAGTTCATACTCTTTAGCTTTTTCTATTATATGATCAAAATAGGAAAATCTACTTGACCCTCTTCAGGTTCCATAGATGCCATGCAAACTCACCAATACGTATGGTGTTAGCACCTGTCTTCCGTATGCGTTTCATATCTTCATCAACCATAAATTGATCCCAGTGCTCTGGATAATAATCGACTCCTAAGTACATATAACCCTCCCTAAATCACGTTTATCTCCCTTGATTAAAAGCGTTAATAAACCTTGCCATTGCTTTATTACCAACATCATTTTTCTTAAAAACACCTGCATGTTCTAGTCCTGTTACAAAGGTTAGTCCTATAGACTCTTTTATAAGTTCTTTAACGCTTCTATGGTCACTCTTTTTACACTTCAATAAAGATTCATAAAGGTTGCTGAACTTTCCTATCCGCTTATCTTCTTTAATCTCATCTATAGATTTACCTAGAGTTACAGCTTCTTCTAAGAGCATCATTTCTTCCTTTAAACGACTTGGTAAGACAGCTAGTCCCATGACTTCAATGAGTCCTATATTTTCTTTTTTTACAGGATGTATCTCTACATGAGGATGAAAAATACCATCTGGATATATTTGAGACGTCCGATTATTTCTCAAAACAATATCCAGTTCATATCGGTTATCTTTTTTTTCTTGCTATGGGTGTCACTGTATTGTGAGGTATACCCTTGGTTTCCGACAAAACATCTACTTTTTTCATCTGAATAGGCTCTCCAGAAGGTTGTTAACTGTGTCGCTAATTCAATTATTTCATCACTATTTTCGCTACTTAGTCTTAATACTGTTAAAGGCCAGTTTAATGAATGAACCCTACAGTTTTCGAAATTAGAAAGCTTATATTCCACATCTAAAGATGCTTTTTCCATTGGAAACTCAAACCTGCCAGACTGATAATGGTCATGGGATAGCATCGATCCGCCTACAATGGGTAAATCAGCATTTGACCCTATAAAATAATGTGGTAAATAATCTACAAAATCTATAAGTCTAATAAATGTCGTCTCACTAATAGTCATAGGATCATGTTGTTTTTTAAAGACAATTGAATGCTCATTAAAATACACATATGGTGAGTATTGCAAACACCATGGTTCTTCATTTAACTTTAAAGGAACAACGCGATGACTTTGTCTTGCTGGATGATTAACATGCCCTTGGTATCCTACATTTTTCATAACACAACAAACATTTTTGGATAGCCTGTTTGCTTCTTTCCTTTTGCCATGGCTATGGCTTTGGGATCTTTTTCTGGCTTGGACAAATTTACAGTTATGTTGATTTTCCCGTATTTCGAATCTACATCCCATTCTATATTCTTTTTAATACGATCCATTCGTATATAGTGACTATTTATCGACAGGTCATAAAAATAATCCGTAGCACTTACAGGATTTTCTTGATATACCTGTTTAAATGTTCTTGTTACTTCAGAAGGTCTGGGTACCAATATGGACATTATTGAAGTGTCAAATAGATCACTAAAAGGTGGATTAGGTGATTCTATCAATTTCTTTTCGTATGCATATTTCACCATTTCATCTAAAACTTCAACATGGTCTATATCATTTTTTAAAACACTGTTTGATGCTTGGTAATCTTGCAAGCCAAATTTCTCAAGCAGTTGATTTTGTACATAAATACAATCTTCCTCATGAATCAATTGTTTTTGCAAACCGTATTCAACCAACTGATCTATCAATGATATATTTGCATATTAGTCACTCCTATTAATCCATTAGGTCTATTTTCATAAAAACGCCACGCACTTCTAATAATATCTTCTACATTGGTCCATTTAGGTTCCCACTTAAGTTCTTTTTTAGCCAGTTCATTGGATGCTACTAAAACAGCCGGGTCGCCCTCTCTCCTAGGAGCAACTTTAGCAGGAATCGAATGACCTGTTACTTTACGAGCTGCTCCTAGCATTTCTTTAATAGAGTATCCCTGCCCTGTTCCTAGGTTATAAATACCACTTTCGCCACCTTGTACAAGTCGTTTAATTGCAAGTATATGAGCATCGACTAAGTCTTCAATATGAATATAGTCCCTTATACAGGTGCCATCTTCAGTATCATAATCATCTCCAAATATACTTAGAGCTTCTCTTTTACCTAAGGGAACTTGTAATATGATTGGAATAAGATGGGTTTCAGGCTGATGACTTTCTCCTATTAAGCCACTTTCATGAGCCCCAGCAACATTAAAATAACGTAAGGATATATACTTTATATCATGGGCTTTAGAAGTCCATTGAATCAGTTTTTCCATAACCCGCTTTGTTTCCCCATATGCATTTATTGGACGTGTTGGATGATGCTCAGTTATAGGCATAGCAATTGGCTCGCCATAGGTTGCAGCAGTTGAAGAAAACACAATATTCTTTACTTGATTCTTCACCATTGCTTCTAAGAGTTTCTGCGTTCCATACACGTTATTGTCAAAATAAGCCAAAGGTATTTCCATGCTTTCACCCACAAGTGAGTTGGCTGCAAAATGAATAACACCGTCTATTTGTTCTTTCTGAAATACTTCATCTAAAAAGTCTAAAATCACGAATATCACCTTGATAAAATGTTGCTTCTTTGTGAACCGCTTCTTTATATCCTGTTTGAAGATTGTCTATGACGACTACTTCATACCCTTTATCTATTAAACCGTATACAGCATGGGAACCAACATATCCGGCACCACCCGTGACGAGAATTTTCATATTTATGCCTCCTAAAATAACCGAACCTTAACTATAAAGGCAATAGGCATAGCCTACTGCCTTTATAGAGAGAAGAGAGTGTATTAAATTTCACCTGCACCGTTTCCAACTTCTACAATGTAAAAATCGGGTTCATAACCAATTGCATTGGTATATGCAGGTTTTACCGTCTTAAGGAAATGATCTACAAAAGCTTTTTTCACAATACTTACTGTACACCCACCAAAACCAGCACCAGTCATCCGTGACCCAATGACACCTTGTGTGTTTTGTGCCAGTTTTACCAAGGTGTCTAGCTCAAGGCCAGTCACTTCATAATCCTCTTTTAAAGATGTATGGGATGCATTCATCAACTTTCCAAATGCATCAAGCTTTCCTTGATTTAAATAATCAAAAGCTTCCAAAGTACGTTGGTTTTCATTGATGACATGTTTTGCACGTTTTTCTATATATTTCATTTTCAATTGAGTGCTTATGTTTTTCGAAACTTTCTACAGTTAAATCACAAAGCGCAGATAGGTCAGATCACTTTCTGCAATGC
>LQAH01000150.1_pt1 | contig 20735 bp, 28 predicted proteins | sample 1535791 | NCBI WGS metagenome assembly LQAH01 (sample SAMN04331585, study PRJNA305678) | bioreactor metagenome | isolation source: bioreactor_4 inoculated with Wadden Sea sediment 2nd replicate of a... | place: Germany:Bremen
TTGTGATGCCAACATTTCCCTTCGGCCCAGAGGACAGGCCGCCTTCGGTACCCGCACGGAACTGAAAAACCTCAATTCTTTCAGGCATGTGGAAAAGCCATCCAGTATGAAATTGACCGCCAGACCTTTATCCTGGAAAAAGACAATGCCGTGATCCAGGAAACCCGTCTGTGGGATCCGGGAAAAAACCGAACCGTGTCCATGAGGGGCAAGGAAGAGGCCCATGATTACCGGTATTTCCCGGATCCGGATCTTGTGCCGCTCATCGTGGGCAAAGACTGGATCCGTCAGGTATCCGAACAGATGCCGGAACTGCCGGATGAAAAAAAAGACCGGTTCATCTCCCAGTACCAGCTGTCGGAGTATGATGCTCAGGTCCTGACGGCAGATATCCATCTGGCGGAATTTTTTGAAAAGGTCATGGCCGGCCTGTCCAATGCCAAACAGACCGCCAACTGGATTACCACCACCCTTTTGGGCCTGCTCAATGCCAAAGGGATCGGCATCACCCAGTCACCGGTATCGGCCGAACACTTTGCTGCCCTCATGAAACTGCTGGAATCAGACACCATCACGGCCTCTGTGGCGAAAACCGTATTTGAAGAAATGGCTGACACCGGCAAAGACCCGAAAACCATTGTCAAACAAAAGGGACTGGAACAGGTAAGTGACACCTCGGAACTGACTGCACTCGTGGACACCATCCTGGACCGGAACCCGAATGAGGTGGCCGCTTATCGAAAAGGAAAAACCAAACTGTTCGGTTTTTTTATGGGTCAAGTCATGAAGCAGACCCGGGGCAAAGCAGATCCCAAAACCGTCACCCCGATATTGCAATCCAAACTTCAATCAGGGAGTTAACATGAAATCTGTCCACCTGATCTTTCTGACCCTGTGTCTGGTTGCCTGGGCCGGTTCGCCGGCTTCAGGGGCAACGTCGCAGGCAGACCCCGTGACGGACCAGCCGGCGGCCACCATTGCCGTGCTTCCTTTTGTCATGCATACCACGGAATCCGGCTCCCACATTCAGCAGGGGGTGATGACCATGTTGAATACCCGTCTGTCCTGGCCGGACCAGGTAAAGGTGATCCCAAGACGTGACGTTTTCGACATTCTGGACGGACTGCCTGAAAAGAACCGCAATCAGGTCATTTCCCTGGTGGCAAGGCAAACCGGATCCCGCTATATATTGGACGGCAGCATTACCCGGCTGGCCGGGTCCTTCAGTATTGATGCCGTGGTCTATGACATGCAGAACAAGCAGCACATGACCTTTTTGAGCAATCCGACAACAGCGATGAATTGATCGAAAAAATCAGCCGGATAGCGGCCGGTATCAACAAACAGGTATTTGACCGGTCCACCACTGACTGGGAAAAATCGAACAGGAACGCCAGGCCAAACAGCAGGAACTGCGGCGCAGAAATCCGGAACACCTGATGCAGAACCCTCAATGGCAGCAGACAGAAAAGTCACCCGGCTGGAAAATATGGAAATATCTGTTCTAGCGGAAACAAAAATCTAACAAAAATCGTGTTTACGTGTAAAAGCACTTGACACCAGCATGTGGCAAGGATACATCCCACGTAAGAAAATGGATCATCCAGGCCGTCTAAGCTGGAAACCTGTTGAACTACCCCTAACTTATTGGAAAGGAGAAGCAGATGGAAAAGGCAAATGTGAGTATCTTCACGGCATTGGTGCTGCTGGTCGGAGTGTTTTCACAAACCGCTCTGGCGGGAGGGATTGACAACAGGCAGAACTGGTCGGCCAGGTATATCGCCACCGGCTCTCGAAACGCGGCCACGGACGGGGTGGATATTGCCGCCTACAATCCCGCAGGCATCATGCAGCAGCAGGAAGGAATCGGGCTGGGCCTGGACGTGCATTATATTTTCAAGAATTATGAACACAAGTATACCAAATTTCCAGGGGTCCGGTGGTGACCCGGGAGCAGGATGAAGCCTCCATCATCCCGGGCCTGTTTGCCACCTACAAATCCGGAGCATGGGGGGTGTTCGGCACCGTCACAAACAACGGCGGAGGCGGCAAAGTCAAATATGACTCCGGCAATACCATCACCAATGAAATCGGGGCTGCATTATTTCTACACCCGAATCCCATGATTAAAGGAACCCTTCTCTCAAATGAATCGATTCAGGCGGAAAGCCATTATATCACTTATACCTTGGGAGGCGCCTACCAGTTTAATGAGATGTTTTCCATGGCTGCAGGCATCCGGTACGTGGATGCCACCAAGGATGTAGAATCGTATGCCGACTCGACATCCCCTCTGGGAGCCGTGTACGCCTCCTATGATGAAGAAGCGGACGGATGGGGCTGGATAGCCAGCCTGAATTTTAAACCCAGAGAGGACTTGCTCTTTGCCGCCCGGTATGAATCCCGGGTGGAACTGGAATTCGAGACCAACGTGAATGATACGACCCCGCTGGGGGCCGGAGTTTTAAATTCCCTGGGAAAAACCCAGGGTGCCAAATACGACCGGGATCTCCCGGCGGTTCTGGGTCTGGGGATTTCCTGGGATGCCATGGACCGGTTGAATCTGAACTCCTCGTTCACCTATTACCTGGAAGAAGATGCGGACCGGGATGGTGAAGAAGACCTGGTGGACAACAGCTATGACATTGCCGTTTCCGCCACCTACCGTTTCTGGACAACCTGCGGGCCAGCATCGGCTACATGTATACCGATGTGGGGATCGATGCCAAAGATTACGGGCTGACAGAAAAAATGAGCCCGGTTCTGGATGCCCACTCCTTTTTTGTGGTCTGGGGTATGATATCAGAACAAACATAACCATAGACCTTGGCGTAATGATCAATTTCTATGATGAACAAACCGCACTGGACCCCATGGGTAACCCGGTCACTTATGATAAACAGAACAATGCGGTTGCACTGGGGATCGCCTTCAGGTTCTAACCCCGTACCCTGCATTTTAAATTTCCCAGGGCGGATGGTCGTTTGATCCTGAGGTCATCCGCCTTTTCTTTTGTTCGGTAGCAATAAAACAATCCCAATTCTAAAACCGACACCCTCGGGTCCCGAATCAGGGCTTTCCGCCCAATAACGAAACCCGGTTTTCAGTTGGACCGGCAGTCTGCCAAAATGAGTCGGCTCTGCCACACTCAGGTTGACAGGAATCGTCCATTTTTTCGTTTCCCAGGAATAGGTTGATTCCGTTTGTAGTGACAGGGCTCGCTCTTCGGAAATATTACAAAAAATGTGTTGTTGATATCTGAACGATCATCATCTCCGGCCACATCCCTGATGTGGTTGGCCAGAATGCCGTATGTCCATCCTCCTTTTTGCATAAGGATGACACCGGTGGGCCCCAGTGCCCATTTTTCACTGCCCAAAAGATCATCTGTGGCAGTTGGCAGCAGCACAGCAGTCCCCAAACCCCGAAACTAAATTCCATTTGGAATTCTTTTTTTTTTTAACAATCAAACACCGTCGGGTCTACCCGGCAGTCTCGAGTATTAAGCTAAAATGGAATTAGAAATGGAAAAGGATACCCAGACCCAGCCCGAATTCGTCAACATCGTACAGATACCAGTCAGCATTGCCTTTGGTACCATTTTCAAATTCTACGGCGGTATATTTTCCGAAAAAATTGGTCGACCAATTTTTATGAAATCGCCATGTCAGGCCGCTATATGCCTGATACGTTCCGTCAGATCCTCCGTATCCCGCGTTTAAGCGGTTGTCCCAGCTGACCGTCCGACCCAGGGGGATCTGTGCGGATATCCCGATAACTCCATCCACCCAGTCATTATCAAGATCCTTTGTATATGTCGCACCGTTATATACCAGAGAGCCTGTTATCTCATGATTGGTATACCGGACGCCCCGTGGACTCTGACGAGGATATCGGAGCGTTTCCAAACAGGGTATCCCACCATAATTTCCAGCCCGCTGGACTCGAATTCAAGTTCGACTCTACTTAAAGCTCCCCCTGAAAAAGATTCACCGTCTTCCAGTTTCAGGTATTGGACGGAATAATCGATCAACCAGATTCCGTTAGTGGCATATCCCCCGAATCCCAGAGCAGTATCAATTATATCCCTGACATCACTGGCGTTCATGTCAACATCGAATTCCACGGGAGTATTAATCCGGGTGAGATCCATCCCCAGGGTACCATCGAGGTTCAATCCGAAAAATCCCGTTCCAAGACCAAATTTCCACTGAGAGCCTCCAGTTTTGGCCAGTGACTGTGAAACCATCGCAATCAGGCACAGCATGGTCAATAAAAAAAGTTTGACGATAAGTTTTGTCTCAGAAATTGATTTCATTTCATACTCCTTAGTACTTTTACAGGTTAAAACAAATTTATTGTAACGCTATAGACAGGGGGGGCTTTATGTTTTTATAGGTTCTTTCAGATGCATACGTCAAGTTAAAAAAATCTTCCTCCAGTTCCGTCATGCGTGACATTTTTATCCAAGCTCATCCATCTTGTTTTTAAAATCAAAACGGATAAAATAGCCATTCTTCTCGTCGCGAAATGTCGATTCAGCTTGGAATGTGATCAAAAAAGATAATTTTTTTTTGAATGTCCATTATACGGTTATTGTGAGGCCAACACAATTCATGTCAGAAGCTATTATGATAAACACAACTCGTGAGCATAATTCACTCTGAATTATGCTGCATTCCGTTTTGCGGCCTTAGTTTTTGGAACCAATTGATATTTACCCTTATAAACATAAGATATCAGGAGTTCTGAATTTTTGAATTCTTGAGTGCTTGGCAACGCCCGGTCGTGATAAAAGATACTGTCATCATCAAGACAGGCCGATTGGTTTACCTGCTGTAGTCTATCGTCTTTTTTTGATTCCAATGTTCATATTGAAGCCGGCTTACTTAGGAGATCTTTATTTCTTTAAATCATTTTGATCCACTTTTTACCCATGAAATACGTTCCACCGTTTATGAGTCGGATGTTTGGCGATACGCAGTTTGCAGTTTGAGCTTGCAGAATTGTTAAATCACCCAAAGGCAGAGGCCGATCAATAGCCAGTTTTCACTGCGATCAAATGATAAGCCACGTAATACTTGAAAATATTGCTCACGTATTGAACCGTCTCCCGGCCGATACGTTTCGCCGCCACCACCTCTACATTTTTAAACCAGACATTGGGATCAAGGTTCATTTTTTCCGCCTCTCTTCTGAGTTCGGATATTCTTGCCGGGCCTGCATTATACGCTGCAAAGCTAAGCAGCATTTGATTGAATGGCTCAATGCCGGGATCACTGAAATACCGGTCTGCAACAAACCGCAGATATTTTGTTCCGGCATGGATGTTGGGTTCGATTTTGTCAATTTCGGGAATGCCCACGTTTTTATCTTTGGCAGTGGACGGCAGAATCTGCATCACACCCAGGGCTCCCACTGGGCTCCGCTTGTTCTGATCGATGCCGGACTCCTGGTATGCCAAGCGCCAGCATCAGCCAGTCAAAATTATACATGCCCCCATACTTCTGAAAATACAGAACGGTTTTTTCAAATTGCTGCCGTTCTTTTTCCGCCAGACTGTTGCTCACATATTTCGTATTTTGCAAATACCGCTTAAAGATGATATTCCCCATCAGGGTGCCGCGTTTATTGTCTTTCACAAAGGCGTTTATTTTTGCCTTGAGATCCGGGGTCTTTTTCTGCACGGCCCAGGCAATGCTGGCGTTCTCCCGGAAACGGATTTCCGGATGAAGGGTAATCCGGCCAAAAATCTGTGCCCAGAATTTCCCCTTATGGCTGTCCACCACCGTCATGGGGATGAGACCTACATTCAGCATTTCCAGAAGGTCTTCATCTTCAAGGTTTTCATCTGCCGGCACAATTTTAACCTGTTTTTCCCCCTGTCCTTTAGTTCATGGTTAAAAGCCTTCAGGCTGGCATAATAGCTGCTGGATTTTCTAACATATATTTCCTGGCTGGCCAAATCTGACGTATTTTTCACCTTGGGACTTTTAGGCCCGGTTACCAGGATTTCGCTGACACCAGTTCCCATGGGATCACAAAATCCACCAGTTTTGTCCGCTCCGGGGTTATTGTCAGATTGCCCACAGCAATATCGCCCAATCCGGCGGCAAGGTCTGGAATCAAACGGTCCCTGGCTGTGGGGATAAACAGGGCATGAATTTTTAGATGACGGGTTTTCAATTCTGCATTGATCTGCTTTTCAAAGGCCTTTACCATCTCATAAGAAGCGCCGCGCTGGGTTGCCTTGTCCAGAAAATAAAAGGTTTTGCTGTAAGGGATCAATACCCTGAAAAACCGTCGCTGGACCAGTGCGTCAAAATCTCCTTTCCATTTTACATTAGCCGGCAGGGCATTTTTATCAAACTTTTCTGAGTTGCCATCAGCCAATACGGTGCCGCAAGTGACCACTGCCAGGCCAAGGACAAAAACTGCGGCAACCCATGCGGTTACTTTTGAATTCATCGTCCCTCCGTGTTTTGATAGAATTCTTGACGGAAAAAAGCTTTCCTATGGAAAATATCAGGAAGTTGATAGAATTTCAATATCAGAAAAATGAATATAATGGGTTTTATTGTTTTCACCATCTCTTTTCGGTCATGGGGGGCTGAGGAATACCATCCATGTTCAACTGGCGCGTCATTCGCATTGCATATCGTAACATATCATAACCGGTTTTGTCATTCGGAAAAAACTCAATCATTTTATTAGCCACTGAAATCGCATTGTTGGGCATTTTCCGTTTGATATAGTGATCCGCAAGAGCAAAAAGGAATTCAAAATTGCCGGGTTCAATCGCCAGTGCCCTCAAAAGCGCCCTTTCCGCCTTTTTCTCTTTTTTTTAAAAATTGCAGCAGTAGGCCCAGATTGTAATGAATTCTCGAACGGCCCGGGAGAGCATCTGCCGCCATTTGAAGATAGATTGCCGCTTGATCATATTTTTTTTCTTCCACCAGCAAAAGGCCCAGGGAATAAGAAATTTCATGCATATCTGGACGGTTGTCAATGATCTTTTTCAATAGTTTTTCCGCATTTTCATTTTCGCCTCTGGCATTATACAACATTGCCAGATTGTTCATTGCCGGGATGAATAGGCTGTCTATTCTGATGGCCTGCTCATAATTTTCTATGGCTTGTTCCGCTTGCTGTTGCGCATGATACATTAGCGCCAGATTATATCGACCTGAAGCAAAATCACCAGCATATTCCATGGCGGAAACATACTCTTTAATACCTGAATCAAAAACTGTTTGCTGGTCAGTCGTGAGTTTCAGATTTTGCATGGATGCAACTCCCAGGGCGGCTTGGATTCTCACTGCTTTGACAGGATCATAAAGTAAAGGAAAAATAAAGTTTGGCATCCTTGTCAAACTGCAGCAGATTGATGGTAGAGATGGCTGTCTGCCGAACGAGAGCATCAGGATCTGAAAGGCCGGATTCAATGGCAGCAAAACTTTCCTTGACAGGATAGCCGGAAAGAAGGGACAATGCCGTTGCCCTGACAATATCAGGATAAAGCATATTTTTGAAAGGGAAATCAGGCTGGATAGACTTTTTGGATTCCCTTGCCTGGCCTGTGCAAATGTTTCTCCAAAATGGGGCGTTTTTTTGCCATACCATTTCGACATATGATCATTGGTCCATTCAAGAGTTTCATCATTGTGGCATCCGGCGCTATTGCAGGAATTGGGAGTTTGATAGGCCGGGCTCAAGTCGGGTCGCGGGATTCGAATGGAATGGTCTGCACGTTTATCGATTCCCATATAGGTTGTTTCCGGCATATGGCATTGAATGCAATCATCGCCTTTGCTTTCTTTCTCCTTATCCATTTTTTGTGGAAATGATGGTTCACCGTGTCATAAGTATCTGCCCTGTGACAGGAAAGACAGAGATTATTGCCTTCAATTTTAAGTTTCTGTGAGTGAACGTCATGACAGTCGCTGCATTTGACCCCCCTTAAAAACATCTTGCTCTGCGTGAAGGAACCGTATACATAAACCTCATCTAAAATCTGGCCGTCGGAATAGTAGAGAGGCTCTGTGATGAGGCTTGGGACCATATAATCCATGATATTTTTGTGGCCATGGGAAAAATCATCAATGGAAGCCCGTCTTGAGTGACATCTGGCACAGATTTCAACCATATCTTTTGATGGGATGTTTCTTGTTCTAACGGTTAAATTGTAATTATCGACATCTTTCCTTCCCAGATCAGGGGTCCTGGCCCATGCTAAATGTTCAGACCCCGGCCCATGACAGGCTTCACAGCTGACATCTATTTCAGACCATGAGGTATTGAAGCTGTCACTGATCATGTCATAGCCTTTTTAAAATTGGTGACATGGCATTCAGCACACATGCCATTCCAGTTCTGTCCCTGCCTTGTCCAGTGGAGCCAGTCGGTATGATCATCGGTGTGATTGGGAAGAGCATACCATTTTTTCTGCACATCATCCCAGGCAATCGTCAGGCATTGAAGCCTTCCCCTTTCAAAGGGAATAAGATATTGCTGTAAGGGGAAAAACCCAAACGTATGGGTAATCGGAAAGTCTTCATATTTACCGTCCGACCCAATGGTATTGACAAAAAATGCCCCCTGTTTTTAAAAACCGTGTAGTTACATTGTCGTGGGAAAATATCGCATCGTCAAAATCACCCAGCACTGTTGTGTCATCGGCGATATCCATGGCCTTGTCATGAAATGAATTTTGCCATTTCTCATATTCGTTTCTGTGGCAGTCTCTACAGTTTTCCTTTCCCACAAAGACAGGTCCCATTTTTATATTTTGGGCGTGATCTTGAATTCTTTGACGGGATTTGAAAAAGGAAAGCGGAATAATCAGCACAATGACAAGGGTTGCACAAATTCCCGTAAGCATCCATCTTTTGGAAAGTTCGGTATAGGATGAAAAGTCATCGGTCATTGTCGTTACGGCTCTCTTGAATAATGGAGACTGTTTCAGGATAAACAAGCTGTTTTCTGTTAAACCGGTCCCGTTGGACCCGGGTGCTGATATCCACCCGGATCTCTTTATTGACAATACTGACTGCAAAAAGATCCAGCGCCCTGGGTGCTGGTGAACTCAACACGTTGCCCAAAATGTCGAATTGTGAGGCGTGGCAGGGACAAATGAATTTTTGCTGTGATTCATCCCAGGGAAGAGCACATCCAAGATGGGTGCATTTTGCTGACATGGCCATGAATCCTCCGTCTTCGTGACAGACCAGATAAAACTGTCCCACAAGAAAAGAAACGACAGTGCCAGGTTCATAAGCATCTATTTGGCCAGCGTGGATGATCCTTGGCGGAGAAATCGCCGCTTCTTTTTGGAAGTAGATCTGAAAAAAGAAAGGATTGCCAGGATCAGTTCGCCAAGGGCGACAAATCCCAAAGAAACCCATAGGATCTTAAGAAAATTTCTTCTGGGAGCCCTCATTTCGGTTTTTAATTCAGGTTGGTGCATCACCCTCCTCCTGTGAAAATCAAATTCATGCCTTTCCCCCGAAGCCAGACGCAAGTCAGGGTCAGGAAAACAAATGCCGTAATTAATAAAACAACTGAACGTCTGAAAGGCTTCGGCACGAGTAAGCGCATATCTTTTTTTTACACCGGAGTGAAAAAGGAGCAATAGTAATAGAAACAGTGAAAAGGGAATAATGCCAGTGGAAATCATTAATGGCATGTTTGGGAAGAATTTTTGAAAATCGATGACCGTTTCATCAAGAAAAATAAGGCCCGGAGTCAGAACCAAAGAAAAAAGGCATGCAGTTGCCGCCGCTTTTCTGCCTTTGTCGGAAATAAACCAGGTCCCTTCATTTTGCAAAAACCCTTGTCTAAATGGCAGATAGATCATGATGCAAAAAATAGTACCCGGGATGACAAATACGGCGAAAATCGGGTGGAAATGAAACAGAAGTTCCTGGAATCCCGCAAAATACCAGGGCGCCTTGGCCGGATTGGGGCTCATCCCGGCATTGGCCATGTCATCCAGGGGAGCATTAAAGCAAAAGGAGAGTAAAAATAGAATGGCGATAAGGACCATGGATGCAACCGCCTCCCGCAGGAGCAGGGAGGGATTAGTGTCCACCATAACAGGTTTTCCCCTGCTATAAGGTGACTTCCACCAGACGTCACGACCCCTTTGCCTTCCTGATTTTCCAGAAATGGGTGCCCAAAAAAGGATCATCAATGCTGGGAGCAAGGTGGTATGAAGAGTGAAAAAAAATGCAATGTCTTTTCGCCCACGCCATTACTGCTTATAAGAAAATTTTGAGAAAGCCCCCCCCGGGGATATAGTCAAACATATTCATGCAAATAGTCACGGCCCAAAATGAGGTCTGGTCCCAAGGGAGAAGATAGCCGGTAAAACAGGACAAAAGAACCAGAATGAAAACACTTACACCGACAATCCAGTTCAAACCCCTTGTTTTTTTGGAATCCGCCGGTAAAAAAAAACCCTCAGCATATGACAAAAAAATAAGCAGCACGAGCAGATTCGCGGAAAAATAATGCAGACTTCGTAAAGTTCGGCCAAAAAGGACCTGGTTTTCAAGAATTTGAACTGAAAGGTAGGCAAAATCAATAATAGGCTTATAAACAAAAAGCATAAAGCCGCCTGAACTCATGAGAATCAATACCAATAAAAGGCACATGCCTCCTAATCCCCAGGTACTTTTCAATTCCAGGGATTTTAACGGGATCTTTTTAGGATGAATGTGCGTTATAAAGCGAACAAAGGAATTTGATAGCAGTTTGATTTTTTGTCTCCATATGTTTCCATTCAATAAATATGTAGATCAAATACAATAAAAAGCCAAATAGTGAAATAATTTTCTGAAAAAGGATTTTCAATCATCACCCATATTGATGTTGCCCTAATTGTGAGAAGAAAACCATTAATGGCCAAAGGGTTGGATTTTACGAATTCCACGATTATCAAATCATAGCGGGGGGCATAGTCTGCCGTCATTTTTTTTTAAAACTTCTTGACACATAATATTTGCTTTTATAATCTTATAACATACTTTAACTCCCAATCATGAAATTGTGAAAAGTAAATTTCACTCTGTTTTTTCGGATTTAATCGGCAAATTTGGTAGCTGTTTTACTATTCATCAACAAAGGAGCGAATAATGAAAAACCGCGCACCAAAAAACTGTTGCCTATTTTTGGATTACATTGGCTGCAGCAAGTATTATGTCTGTCATTTCATCGACCTGGGCCGCAGAAAAACCGAACATTCTGGTTATTTGGGGAGATGACGTCGGCGTCCACAACATCAGTGCTTACAACCACGGTATAATGGGCTACGAAACCCCCAACATCGACCGCCTGGCAAGTGAGGGGGTCATTTTCACAGATGCCTATGCCCAGCAGAGTTGTACTGCTGGGCGCGCCGCTTTCATACTCGGCCAGCATCCGTTTCGAACCGGTCTGCTGACCATCGGCATGCCCGGATCGGAACATGGTATTCCGGACTGGGCCCCGACCATCGCCGATCTGGTCAAGGATCACGGCTATATGACCGGGCAGTTCGGCAAAAATCATTTGGGTGACCAAGACAGGCACCTGCCGACCAACCACGGATTTGACGAATTCTTCGGCAACCTGTACCACCTGAACGCTGAGGAAGAGCCGGAGACCTATTATTATCCGAAAGATCAGGAATTCCACAAAAATACGGCCCACGAGGTGTGATAAAATCCACTGCTGATGGGACCATCGAAGACACCGGCCCGATGACCCGCAAACGAATGGAAACAGCTGACGAAGAGTTCCTTGCCACCGGCCTGGACTTCATTGAACGCGCACATAAGGCCGACAAACCGTTCTTCGTCTGGATGAATACCACCCGGATGCACGTCTGGACCCGACTCAAGGCTGAATCTGAAGGCCGAACCGGCATTGGTCTATATCCAGATGGCATGGCCGAACACGACGATCACGTGGGTATGTTACTTACCAAACTTGATGATCTTGCATTGCCGACAACACGATCGTGATTTATAGCACAGACAATGGTGCAGAAACGGTATCCTGGCCGGATGGCGGCATTACGCCGTTCAAGGGAGAAAAAGGGACCACCTGGGAGGGCGGTTTCCGCGTTCCTCTCGTCGTGCGCTGGCCGGGCGTGATCGAGCCAGGCAGCAAAAACAACGACATCATCTCCCACGAGGATTGGCTGCCGACCCTGATGGCAGCCGTCGGCGAACCTGACATCGTTGAAAAACTCAAGCAAGGACACACCGCCAATGGCAAGCAGTGGAAAGTGCATCTTGACGGATACAACTTCCTGCCGCGTTTCAGCGGAGAGGTCGACGAGGGCCCGCGCAACCAGATTTTTATTTTGACCAGAACGGGTCCCTGAACGCGGTGCGCTGGGATGACTGGAAGGTTCACTTCGCAACACTCGAAGGCAATATCACTAATGCCGTGCGTTTTGAGACAGCCTGGCCCAAAGTCATCAACCTGAAAGCAGATCCCTACGAGCATGCCTGGGAGGAGTCCGGAATGTACATGCGCTGGATGGCAGACAACATGTGGCTCTTCGTGCCGATCCAAGTAGAAATTCAAAAATTTCTTGGCACAATGAGCGGTTACCCCTTCCAGGAGGGAATGGCGCTCAATGCGGGCGGCATCAATTACCGTTCGATCAAGGCATTAAAAATTCTCGATATGATTAAAGAAAAAGGCTTTCGAAAGGCCTGGCAATTGAACCAGGTAACGCCTTGGTAGAGGAAATGGGTGGCAGTGGCTTTTCTGCCCACCGCCACCCGCCTGAAATGCGTTTGGTGCCAGCCACACAGGTGAACGGATCGTCTGCCATCAGGACATTTTCCACGCATCATGAGTTAATCTGTCCTTCTTGGTCGGGGGGTGTAAATGGCAGATCCGCAGTCTCAATCTTTAGACCAGATTTTTGAACTCAAATCCATGGTCGAAAAATCAATTATTGGACAGGAGCATCTGGTTGAAAGACTTTTGATCGGACCTCTCGCAGGCGGAAACATCCTTTTGGGAGGCCTGCCCGGTCTTGCCGAAACACGGGCGGTTAAGTCCCTGGCAAAGAATCTGAATGCCGGATTAAGCCGCATACAGTTTACGCCAGATCTTCTGCCTTCGGATATTACAGGAACAGAAATGTTCTACAGCTCCGGTGGTAAGGAGTTCTTTACGTTTCAACCGGGCACCTGCCAAGGTTCAGGCAGCTCTTCTTGAAGCCATGGAGGAAAAACAGGTGACAGTTGCCGGCAAAACCCGGAACATGCCTGAACTTTTCAAGGTTCTATCCACACAGAATCCCATATTTCCGAAAATATGGAAAACTACATTGTGGCCATCATCAGCACCACCAGAAATCCTGGCAGATACAGTAAGGATCTGGAACGATGGATAGAAGTCGGCGCAAGCCCCAGGGGATCGATCGCCCTGGACAGGGTTTACCGGGCTCATGCCTGGCTTTCAAAAAAAGAAATGGTTACCCCTGACAATGTCAGAGCCGTTACCCATGATTGCCTACGTCACAGACTTATTCTGACTTATGAGGCCAATGCAGAAGGAATCTGTCATGATCAGGTGATCAGTGAGATACTCAAGTTTGTGGCATTTGCCTGACAAATAGAAAACTGGCTTTACAAAACGGACAGTATGTATGGAATTTAACCATCCTGCACCCGGTGTCTATGCCAGCCTTGAAGACCTGATTCAAATGAAATTTCAGGCAAAGGGGTTTTGTTTCCATTCAAAACAGGCAGTCCAAAGCCTCTTATCCGGACGGCCAGAGATATTCCCGGTATGGTATTTCTGCCGTTCAGCCCCGGAAAAATTGACGGCATCAGTGTTTATGAGACCCCGCCTTATGTCGAAGATCGCATGCAAAGAGGGGACTTCTTGGGAAAACGGTTGGGACGCATCACCTATGTCTGTGAAAAAGAAGGGCATTTTGAAATTCCGGGAGTCACGTTTTTTTGGTTTTGATTTTGGGACAAAAGAACTAAAAAAACGCTGTCGCACAATACAGTCCAACAGCCTTAAACCGCTTAATCCGCTCCATTAATGTGTTTATGAAATTTTTTTAAAATTTTGAAACCAAAAATTAGACAGGGGGACCATATGTTTTTTAAATTTAATTTCATATTACAGTCAAAGAGATGGGTATTTTTTCTCATCATGATGCTGATGGCTTGTATTCTGAGTATTTGTGCAATTTCCCCACCCGGTTTTGCTTCATCTCTCCCCCGCCCCTCCCGGCTTATCCTGCAAATTACCATTGATGAACTTCGGGGAGATTTTCCGTTTCGATATTATGATCGTCTGCCCGAGGGTGGTTTTAAATATCTGATTAAAAGTGGCACCGTTTTTATGGATGGCCACCATGATCATGCAAATACTGAAACCGTTGTGGGACACGCCACGCTGGCCACTGGTGCCTACCCGTCCGTTCATGGCATGATTGCCAATGTCTGGCTTGACCGGGAAAAAGACAGAGTCGTGTACAATATTGAAGATGATCAATTTGAACTGCTGTCAAAAGATGCCGATGTGGACAAGAAAACCGAAATAGATCCCACCCAGAAAAAAGCCGGTACCAGTGGACGTTCTCCTTCTGCACTGCTGGTCACGACATTCAGTGATGAACTGTCCATCCATACTTATGGCAAATCAAAAATTTTCGGTGTTTCCGTAAAAGACAGGGCTGCTGTAACAATGGCCGGTCATGCAGGCAAGGCCTTCTGGTTTTCAAAAGCCAGTGGAGAATTTGTCACCAGTTCTTATTATTATAAAAATATCCCCAGTGGGTAATGGACTGGAATGGCAAAGGTCTTATTTCCAACTATTCAGGCAGGGCATGGACTCTCTTAAATGACCCTTCCACCTATCTGTTTAAAGATGCTGACGACCAGAAATGGGAAACGGATGTTTATGGTTTTGGACGCACCTTTCCCCATGAATACGGAGAAAAAGAGAGTAAGACATTTACTACCTTCTTAACCTTAAGCCCCACCGGGGATGAGCTTTTGCTGGATTTTTCCAAAACATTGATCGAAAATGAGGCGCTGGGGAAGGACGATATCCCGGATTACCTGAGCATCAGTTTTTCCTCCACCGATTATGTTGGTCATGTATTCGGACCATCCAGTCTTGAAAGTGAAGACAACCTGATCCGGCTTGACCGGACCCTTGCCGATCTTTTTTCCTATGTTGACAAAACCGTGGGACTCGATCACACGCTGATTGTTCTTTCCTCTGACCATGGTACCCCTGAAGCACCCGGGTATCTCCGACAGTTGGGGATACGGCCGGATACGTGAAACCAGACACCTGGGACAGAAAACCAGCGATTCAACTTTTGAAGGACAGATTCGGGATTGCGCAAGAAGTGATAGAAAAGTATGAACACCCTTATATTTATTTGAATCAAACGCTCATCGCAGAGAAAAAACTTGATCCCCTGGAAGTAGAAAATGCCATCGCCAAAGAATTGAATCAGTTTGAAGGCATTGCCCTCGCAGTATCAAGCACAGCACTTTCTTCAGCTGAGCTGCCGAATACAGGACTTCACCGTATGGTACTGAACAACTTCAACCCGAAGCGCTCCGGCGACATTTATGTTGTATTTAAACCCCACTGGTTTATCAATGACTTTGACGGTCTGACTGTCACCTGCACCCATGGGTCTCCCTGGCGATACGATACATTTGTTCCCATTATGTTTGCTGGAAACCAAATACCTGCAGCACACATTTTCCGCCGCGTGCATTCAATTGATATTGCACCGACCCTGAGCCGTTACGTGGGAGCAAACCCGCCATCCGGTAGTGCCGGGGATGTTCTGGAAGAAATTTTCAGCCAATAATTTTACTACTTAGTCTTCATTATTTTTTTATAACGGAAAGGCGGTTGGGTGGGAATACCAAATTAACAGACTAAGAATTTTTGTAGCCTGTTGCCTGATAACGGTCCCCGTCTTCTCATGGGGCTGATAATATTATTTCTCGGTGTTTTTTTTACAAAATGGGTGATAAAACCAAAGGAATTCAGGGTTCAGTATCAAAAACTGGAGAACTCAGAACTGGTGACTGAGTATACACCCGGGCTGGAGGATGTCGGTCTTGATTCAGATGTCACAGCATAGCGCTATGCCTGGAAATTATATATGTCCACGAGGACGGAATCCATGAAGGTTCAAGCAGGTGAGTTAATCAATATCCGCGTTGTCGATGAATGCAACAATTCCATTGCATATTATGTGTCCTGAACGAAACTTGACTTGACAGTGGCCACATGCCCCTGGGGTCATTTCCCCTCGCCGTCTCTTATTTCGATATTTTTCGGCTCATACAACTCTTTTGGCCTCCATGAATGATTTCATCGGAGTCTGCCCTTTACCAGGAATGCCCGCAAATTTTATGGTGCCACCTATCTTTTTGACCGTATAGCTGAGGATACCGGCCTGCTTGAAGATTTGGAGGCATGCTTTCAGACAACTGGCGAAGGATTTCTTATTGTGCCTAAAATGGCAGCGGCCTGGTGACATGTTGTCACCAGGCCGCTGTTGAATTTTCAGGTGGTCGTACGAAACAAATAAACCGCTTCTAAATCAGGCGAAACAAACCTTGACTAGAAGTTGATCTGCCATTTGGCGCCGTAATAAACGGTTTCTTCGCTACCAGTTTCTTTGCCGTCAAACATACCGATTTCAGGCGTAATGAAGACACCCGGAGCCAAGGTGATGGTGGACTGTACATAGTAGGACTGTACTTCATTGTCGTCCATCAGGCCGCCCATCCGTTCCACTTCGGCATATCCGTAACCGGCTTCAAATGCAAACATGTCATTGGCTTTGAAAGAAGCCACCAGGATAAAACCCATGGCTTCGTTGTCCAACACTTCGGTGCCATTCCAGTCTGCATACCCGTCATTCCAGTTATTGTCGCCATCAACGGAAAGAGCCATAATGTTCCCGATGTTTTCGCCCATGTATACATTTCCGCCGAGAGTAACCGGACCTAAATCGGTTTTTGCACCAAAGGCAACCACGTATGAATCCACATCATGATCACCCGTGGCGGTTCCCAGCAGTTCATAAGTCTGGTAACCGGCACCCAGGTTAAAGCTGAAGGCGTCCATGACCAAGTTGTAGTTGGCTTCGATACCCGGCATAGATATCTCAGTACCGGCGCCACTGCCAAGAGTATTGGTTTTCGGTCCAAGAACGGCAATTTCAAACCCACCGAATTGCAGGCGGATCATGCCTTCACGGCCGGAGTAAACCCCACCCTGGGCCAGCAGGTCATTGTCACCGCCATAGACCTGGTTGGAGTAGAAATAGTTCAACGGCGTGTAAGTTTGTCCAATCAGCAGAGACCCTGCCCCAAAGTTCCATTCACCATACAGTTTACGAAGATTAACTCCAGAGCCGTATTCAAAACCACCGGTCAGTTCATCGGACACTTTGACCTTGGCACCGATACGGGCGTTGCCCTGAAGGCCCTGCTCATAATTGGTGGTGTCAGCCAAATCTTTGTCAGTGTAAACGTAGCTATACGGGCAGACCCGTAAAATTCCAGTCCGCTGCTGCAGCAGTCATTGCAGAACCGGCCACCAGTGCCAGGGCTGCAACCAATACCATTAATTTTTTCATCTTTTTCTCCTTGTCATAAATTGAAACAACCACCTGACGAAACGGCACCACACCCTCCTTTTAAAGGCCTGATACCATGCAATAATCCTTTTTAATTTAATTATGCTGCATTGTCAATGCTTTTTATTTATCGGGCCAGTTCATAAGAAATGATACTGGAGGCCTTGTCTTTGGACAAGATGGCCAGTTTGGTCTGGGTCACCACCGACACAATCAGTTCATCATTTCCATCGCCATCGATATCGGCAATGGCGAAATCGCTGACCCATCCCTGAAGGGCATGGGTCTGAAACAACGGCGCCAAAGCGATCCCGTTCCATGACACTACCTGGATATTCCCGTCTTTAAACCGTTTATAACGGCCCACGGTGCCGCCACCGAACTCCTTGTTCTGAACGGCCATGACTTCCAGGTTCCCATCGCCGGTCATGTCATAAAACTCAAGCCGGGGATGAATATAAACGCGCTCGCGGTAAGACACATCCGGATCATTTTTGGGCATCAGCCAGACATGGGCCGTGCCCCCGAATTTTTCCGTACTTTCCCATTCCGCCGTGCCGCTGTCATTGGTCACCACCAGCCGGCCGAACCGGTTGGTCATCACGTATTCTTCCGCAGATTCATTTGTCACCGGACCCTTGGCTAAAGACAGCACCGAGGTGTTTCGGGGAAGCCGAACCTCTTTCTGGCGGGAATACCCGGTGCCGTCCGTCTGCATGATATAGACCGGCCCGTCAAATGGATCTTTGCCGGTCCGCTGGCCCATCAGCATTTTGGACCCGTCCGGAGCATTCATCACCCGGTAGTAATAATGCTGATTCTCCACCAGGGTTACATAATCGGTGCCGTTGAATTCCACCACAAAGGACTGAAGTCCGTCCTGATGGATGGTCAGGCTGGTGACAAAGATCTCGGGATATCCGTTTCCATTGATATCCCCAACATCCAGGGCCACAATCCGGTGAGTAGTGCTGAATTCCAGTTGTTTTTCCTGCACCAGCTGGCCATCTGACAGCTGATGAATCATCAGGGTGTTGTCTGTGGCCGTTACGACCTGAAGGGAACCGTCATTGTCGAGATCCCCCGCTGCCATGGCATTGATCACGGTATCCAGGGTCAGGTGGGTGGCAAACCCACCGCCGCCTCCGGGTTGCTGCAGGTTGACGAATCCCCCCTGCCCACTCTGTTGAAACCCGCCAGGCGCCCGATGGCCTTCCTGGGCGGGCTGGACATACAGATCATTGTCAATGGACCGGTTGAACACCTTCCGGTTGATATCCCCGGCAAACGTGTTTACCAGTGGAATCACATCCCCCATGTTGTTACTTTGTTCAAAAAACGTCAGGGCCGGTTTCTCACCGGCGACATCCACCATGGCCGCATCCAGGCTGACACTCTCACCGAAATGGGTTAAGCTGCCGAACAGCACGTAATCCGCGCCCAGGAGATGCCCGATATCTTTAGCCAGGTCCTGGGTCAGGTCTGCAGAACTGCCGGATAACGCAGCGTCCACGGCGGCCCGGTCCAGGATTTCCACTTTGCCGGAGTCTGAAAGCCGGGAAGAGAGCATGGAAAACAGCCCGTTCTGCAAAAAAGTCAGATCCTGGGGAGAATTCATAGTAAAGGGAAGCACTGCAACGGTTTTCTGTGCGGCATGTACGGCCGGGGAACTGATCCCCAGCAGAATTAGAGCCACGACAAGCAATCGGATTTTCAAAACAACACTCCTTACAGTTATGTTAAGATCAGGTATTATATCTTAACGCTCATCGTCAAACAACCCTTTTAAACAGCTTTTCCATCTGATACCTGTCAAAAGTGACCAGGGTGGGCCGCCCATGGGGGCAGTGAAGCGCATTGTCACAGGCCCACAGATCTTTGATCAGGGTTTCCATTTCCCGAACGGTCATGTTCCGGTTGGCCCGTATGGCATGATGGCAGGCCATGGACATCAGACAAGCTTCCCGCCATTGCTCCTGGACCCCGATGTCATCGGTTTCCATCAAGGTATCAACGATTCCCGTCACCAGGGTTTTGACGGACGTATGGTCCAGAAGCCCGGGCACGGCCCGGATCACGAACGTGGCCCCGCCGAACGGCTCGATCACCAGTCCCAGCGCCGCCAGGTCCGGCAGAATGCCGGTCAGCAGGTCCGCTTCTTTGGCATTCAGTTCCAGGGTTTCCGGCACCAGCAGGTACTGGGTATCCGCAGACAGGCGGTCATGCCGGTGCTTTAACGCCTCATATACCACCCGCTCATGGGCCGCGTGCTGATCCACCAGCATCAGGGAGCCGTCCTGTTCCGCAACAATATACGTTCCCAAAACCTGCCCCACCACCCGGGGAACCGGGGATCGGGAACGGGGTCTTGTCCTGAGTTTCAGCCGATTCCTTTTCCGGAATCGTGAACCTTTCGGAGATCTGCCGGATCTCGTCGGGCGGATCCATGGCATCTGAATCCCGTATCGATCCCTCAAAAGCCTGCCACGGGACAGTTCCGACGGCCGGGCAGTGGAAGGGCCGGCAGGTACTGGATCGGGTTCCCATGAAATGGGAGCCTGTTCGAACCGGGGGGCGTTGACGACCGAGGGCCGGCCGGGGGTCAGTGTCCGGCCGGGACCCGGCATACGTGGCCACTTGACTCTGGGCGGCTGTCAATGCTTGAGCCACGGCCCGGGTCACGGCCTGATACACCGGCCGGGCATCCAGAAACTTGATTTCCCGCTTGGATGGATGCACATTCACATCCACCCGGTCGCAGGGAAGTTCGCAGCACACCACGGCCACCGGATACCGCCCTTTCATGATCCGGCCGGCATATCCCCGGAACAGGGCTGCTACCACGCCTTTGTCATGTACCAGACGTCGGTTGACAAACAGGTAGATGCGGCCGGCCGTGGCCCGGGTCTCGGCCGGATTGGCGCAAACCCCGGTGACACGAATATCTTCGGCTGAGTGTGCCATTTCATACAGGTGATCGGCCGCATCCCTGCCCAGCACCAGCATGGCCCGGTGCCGCAGGTCCTGATCCGGGGGAAAATGCTTGACCAGCCGGTTTTGAGAAAACAGCCGGAACCCCACTGAAGGG
>LQAH01000151.1_pt1 | contig 20655 bp, 24 predicted proteins | sample 1535791 | NCBI WGS metagenome assembly LQAH01 (sample SAMN04331585, study PRJNA305678) | bioreactor metagenome | isolation source: bioreactor_4 inoculated with Wadden Sea sediment 2nd replicate of a... | place: Germany:Bremen
TCAATCTTGGTATGTATCATTTGAGCCCTTTCTGTTTGATTTTATTGTGCTTTTCGCAAATTCACTATATATCAAATAGCAGGGCTCATCAACTTATTTTTATCACAATTTCAAAGAGTTATGTCCTTTTTTCGGGAAATTCAATTGAATCCCGAAAGCTGAGTTAAGAAATATTCTGGTTTTCTGCTGAATATGTTTATTTAATTCAACGCATGTTGTATATTTTCAACGAGTTATTTTCGTTTTGCATTAAGATTCTGATATCCTTCCTGGATTCCCAATTAATTCTATCACCACTACCGGTTTCACCATGGCCCTATCAACAACATATAATTTTGATGTTTATCAACCGCGCAACCCTAAGGCAAGCGCATATTATCAGTGTGTCCAAAATCATTTCGAAGATTGGAACGGATGTGGGACGGCATGTATGCATCCCGTCTGGGCTTCTGGCGAACATACGTCATGACCGTAATTTTCAAATACCTGGACTGTGGGGATCTTCACATGGGGTTTGCCAGGCTCCGGTGTGAGGAATGCGGCCATGAATACCTCCTGGCTTTCTCCTGTAAACGCAGGCAGTTTTGTCCCTCTTGTCATCAAAAAGGGTTCTTGAGTATGGGGAATGGCTGCTTTCCAATGTGCTAAAGGATGTGCCTCACCGGCAGCGGGTCTTCAGCATCCCCAAGCGGTTACGTATCTATTTTCTCTTTGACAGGAAACTATTGGCAAAGCTGTCTATCTGTGCCTGGAACGTCATCAAAAATATCTTAAATCCAGTATACCCGAGAATGATGCTGTGCCCGGCACCAGTATTGCGGTTCAGACCTATGGAGATTTTCTCAACTTCAATCCCCACCTGCATGCCATCGTTTCTGACGGATGTTTTTTAAATGGCGGTGACTTTCATATGGCTCCGGGGTTCGTATTGGAAGAAATCTTCCAGTACGAGGTTCTTAAAATGCTCAAAAAAGAGGGCAAAATAACGGATGCCGTTATCGAAAATATGCTTTCATGGTGCCATTCAGGTTTCCATGTCTACATCGGTGATAGGATCTTTTCCAATGACCAAGCCGGTCTCGGCAATCTTGCCCGATACATTATCCGTGCCTGTTTTTCTCAGGAGCGCATGGCCCACATACCCACGGAAGATTCCCATGACGGTACCGCCAAGGTCGTATACACCTCGAAAGACCGGAAGTCCCGGAAAATTTTTAACGCTATGGACTGGCTGGCAAGGCTGGTGACACATATTCCCGGTCGGTATGAACAGACGGTAAGGTATTACGGCTGGTATTCGAATAAATCCCGGGGATGAGAAAAAAGCCGATCTGGATGATACCATTCCTGCCGTTATCCCGAACGAGATGTCTTCCAAAGAGTTTCGTCAGAACTGGGCTCGTCTGATTCAAAAGTCTATGAGGTGGACCCGCTGATCTGTCCAAAGTGCCAAGGCACGATGCGTATCATCAGCTTTATCGAGGAACTCGACATGATCGAAAAGATTCTGCGTCACCTTGGGCTTTGGGATATCCGTAACCATGATCCGCCAAAACCTGCTATTCCCATTTTTATTCCAGATTTGGTTTACGACTTTTCCGATTCCCAAATCCTGGTAGCCGATTGGAATTGATTTTTTCAACGCTTAAGGGGTTTTCCGGTGGCGTATGCTTAAAATCAGCCTAAAAAAATACTTTTTACCCCTTTTTCGAGTTTCTGCCCTTTAGGGTATGAATACAATCCGATTATTTAATTCTCCGTTCTCCAGAGTTGTTCTTTATCCCCAAAGCCGATTTGACATCGAAGCCCCAACCGGAATGTCACCGCCCAGGCTGCGGCCCTGGAAACGCCGGATGAAAAAGACCTGGAAAACCCCGAGGACTCCCCCTTTTACCAGACCTTTGCCCGGGAATTTTCCGCCTTTTACCAGCAAGTGATCGACATGGGATTCACCATTGCCAATGCCTGCTATCCCATGAGCATGGCCGATGATGCGGATAAACAGAATCTGGATGCGGTGTATGCGGCCGCCTCACCGGACCGGGTCGTCTGTTTTACCCGGACGGAAAAGGCCCTGCTGGACACCATTCCCCGGTTCCGGCCAAAGATCAGGATTTTCTCCCCTTTGACCTCCCTCTACGTTCTGCAGAGAAGCTATGCCCGTCCCGGAACCGGCAGCCCCGTTCCCCAACCCCCCGGGGCCTATCCCTGCCGGGGGGGCATCGACTTCTTCTTTGTCAACTGCCAGGACGGCAACACCTATCCCTGCGGCTACCGGGGAAGCGAGGACCTGGGCCTTTTTGAGGCCCTTGATGTGGCTGCCATTGAGTCCTCCCCCTTCTGCCTGGCCTGCGACTGGGAATGCTTCAGGGACCCGGCCGAACTGGGCGGCCCCGTGGCAGAGGGCCTGACCCGGCCCTTTACCCTGGCCCGCAAGATGCTCCGGGATAGAACCTATCTGAAATACTGGATCGGGGACATGGCCTATTACCGGTCCTGCGGCTATTTCAACGGCCGGATCCCCGCCCCCCCAAAAAAATAGGGTTTAAACGTCAGAATTAAAGCTCAGGCTTAAGAGATCAGCGCAGCCCCCAGGGCCACGGTGAACTGGGGATGTTCCGCCACATGGATATCACAGAGCAGGGTGTCCTCAAGGCTGTGGATGAGCCCCCGGTTCATGGCCGGGCCCCCGTCCACAAACACCGCCTCCTCCAGAGGAGATGAACCGGCCAGATTGCCGATACGCCGGGCCACCGCATCGTTCACCCCCCTGATAATGGCGGCCCGGTCCGCATCCCCGGCCATGAGGGAGACGATTTCGCTCTCGGCAAAAACGGCACAGGTGGCATTGATGCTCACCGGATCCACATCCCGGGACACGGCAAAGGCCTCAAGGGGAGTGTCCAGGATATTGGCGGCGATCTCGAAAACCGGCCGGTTCCTGCGGCGCACTTGTCATTCATGCGAAAGTCCGTCACCTCCCCCTGGGACCCCAGGCAGATCACCTTCACATCCTGGCCTCCGATATTGATCAGGGTTCTGGCCCGGCCGGAGGTGAGATGATGGATACCGGCGGCATTGGCCGTGATCTCATCCACCACCTGGTCGGCCCCGGCAATCAGCTTCCTGCCGTAACCGGTGACGCAGACCTTTTCAATATCGCCCTTTTGGGCCCCCAGGGTTTTGAGCCCTTCTTTTATCATCTGGTCCACCACTGCCTTCTGACCGGGCCGGGTGGGCACCACCTTCTTCCAGATGACACGGTTTTCCCAAGAGAGAAAGACGATTTTTATGCCGGTGCTTCCCACATCAATACCGATTTTCATTCCGTTTTTCCTTTGTCTGTATGGCCGGCAGCGCCGGCGTCACTGTCCCAGGCTCCGGGCAAAGGCCTCCAGCCGCGTGACAATATTCTGGACGTCCGAGGTCACATAATCCGTTTCCACCTTTAAAAACCGGATGCCTTCGGCCCTGAGGCGCTGCTCCATGAGGCCGGCCTCCATGTCAAAGGGATGGCAGCCCTTGAGGACATGAAAGACCACCCCCGCCAGCCCGTCTTCCCGGACCCGGGCCACCAGGCGGTTGGCCCGCCGCCTATTGTCGGCAAAGCTGGGGCAGGAGCAGGCCCTGTGGTGGCGGTCGGCCAGAGCCCGGATCAGGCTGTATTCGCTGGGGTCCCGCAGGGCCGCAGTGCCGGGGAAGGCCCGCTCCAGGGTGCAGATATCATCCCCTGCAATGACCATCCCGGCCTCCTCGATAAGCCGGAGCAGCTTATAATTGGGGAAGACCACGGGGCTGCCCGTCAGGAAAACTGAAGGCCCGGTCCTTTCAGGGGGCGGGCAATCCCGGATATAGGCTTTGAGGGCCACGGTCCAGTCCGTAATGTCCATGCGGGAGAAGGCGTTCATGACGAGGGCAAAGGCCCGGGCCGGCACCCGCCCCTCCCTGCGCAGCCCGGCCAGTTCCTCCACATGGACTGCCGCCCCGTTGGACGCGTTAACGGTAGACAGGAGCCGTTTCCGGGTAATTTTCCGGCCGGTCACCGCCTCAATCCACAGTTTTAAGGCCATGATCTCCCCGGCCCACCGCCCGGCTGCCGCCTCCCCCTCCCGCAGATGGGGCAGTTCCATGAAATGAATCCGGGCCCTCTCCTCCAGCCCGGTCAGCTCCGGAAACTTGACCACCCAGTCGCAGGTAAAGGGCAGTACCAGATTGAGGGGTTGACTCCCCTCCTCCAGTGCCAAGAGGCCGGCCAGGGACTTGATCATGGGGCAGGCCAGGGCCGGCAGATGGCGGGGCGCCGCATCCTTGGCGGCAAAGGAGCCGCAGGCCAGCCGAATCCCTTCCCCGCCGGCGGCATGAAAGAGCTCGGGCGGGGCCTGGACGCAGAGGGAAAAAATCCGCCCGGAACCGCCGGTCCCGAAGGGGGCGAAAAGGTCCTTGTTCAGGGCGGCCAGAAAAGGGGCCAGGCGCTCTGCCTCACCGGGGGGAAGCTGCTCGGATACGGCGCGGGATTCCGTGCCCATGGCCCCGAGAGTCCGCTTGATGAGCCGCTCTTCTCTGGCACTTTGGGGGACGGGGTCATTTTTGGCTCCATTTGCGGGTCTGGTAATCTCTGGAAGACGAAAACAGGGTGAAGCCCAGCCATTTGAACTTCAGGGTGCCGTCGGTTGGGCAGGATTCGGCACAGCTCATGCACCCCATGCAGTCCTGGGAGAGGACATCCCTCTTTCCATTTCCACATAGGTCTCTGAAATGTTCATGGGACAGACCCGCTCGCAGCTCCCGCAGCCCGAGCAGGAGGCCGGATTCTTTTCCATCCGGACGGGGCTGAGCCGTTTAAGCAGGTGCATCAGGGCCAGCATGGGGCAGAACATGCAGAAAAACCGCTCCTTGAAAAAAATACCCGTCAGGAACCCGCCGGTGAGGAGCAGGGAGACCAGGGTGAAACCCAGGGTCACCCCGTTGGTCTGATCCAGATGGACATAGGAGAAATCCCCCTCAAACATGGGCAGAATCACCCGCCCCGGGCAGATCTGGCAGAAGGGCACCACCCAGTCGGGATGGAGCCCGAAATTGGCAATGGCCAGGGGCAGGATTACCATCAGGGCCAGCAGCACATACTTTATGGGTTTTAATCTTCTCCGCAGGGGTCGCCCCATGATCATGGGACGGATCCCGAGCCTCTTGCGGATCCAGGTCACCCAGTCCTGGAAGAGGCAGAAGGGGCAGATCCAGCCGCACCAAAGTTTGGACAGGGGAAGGAAAAAGAGGAGAAAACTCCCAAAAGGGATGAGGATGTTCACTATCCCGCCCGAGGCCATCATGGCAAAGGGGGTCTGGAACCCCACAAAGGGCCGCTGAAAGGCCATGAGATAGCAATGCCCTCCGCACCCCGAAACAAAGGGGCAGGCAAAACAGGGCAGAAAACTGCCCAGATGGATGCCCAGCCGCCCCCCGTAGATGAGAAGGGCAAAGGAGAGGTGCTGACTGATCTGCCTTAAACGTTCCACCATGCCGCCTCCTCTTTATCCCCAGCCAGCTTAAGGGAATCAGGGCACCGGTTCCCATGAAGGCCCACCCCAGACCATACTTATTCTGCGCGGTCCGGGACCGGTGCACCTTGAGGGTATAGGCGGCCTGAATCTTCGGGTCCTCCCCGGCCGGATCGGCAAAGATGACATCCCCTCGGAAGGCTGCGGCCCCCCGCCGGTTCAGGTCCGGATCATGGGCCGGGATATGGACCGCCTCAAAGGAGGAGGGTTCGCCGGGGGGCAGTGTTTTTACCCGGCCCTTTTCAAGACCCGGAATTGGGGTGCCGCCAGCAGCTCTTTAACCGGATCCCCGGTTTCCAGGCGGAAGCGGAAGGGCTGCCCCGCCTGGGTCCAATAGGATCCCTTTTCAGGAACAAGGCCCACAAAGGGGAGGCCGGCCATGGCCGAGACTGCTGCCGGGGGGGCCGGCTCCCGCGGGGACGGGATCTTTGAATCCCCCCAGAGGAAAAAAGAGGCGGCCGCGGTCAATATTTTCTCCCGACCCCGGGTTTTCACCCGCCCAAAGGCGTAGAGGTTGACCCGGTTTCGCCGGGAACCCGTAATTTTAAACGGCCCCGGCCCGGGCTCCAGCCCCAGAGCGCGGGGCTGTCACCTTCCCGGAAGAGCAGATAAAGCTCTGAAAGCCCGTCGGGCTTGACCAGGTCAAGGGTCTGGGTGAACCGGCCGTTGATCTCCTTTTGGCCTCCAGGCATTGAAAGTAAAAAAGTGGCGCCTCCACGGCCCGGACCGGGCAGGGTCGGATCCCCCAAACCGTAACCAGGCAAACCGCCACTGCCGCCAGAACCCTGCCCTCTTTCACCATGCCCTGCCGCATCCTCTTTCCCATCCCCCTCAAAAGCTGATGCTCATCCCCAGTTCCAGGCCGATCCCGTCGTCGGGATAGCCGTAATGGGAGGCATAACCCTTGTCAAAGATATTGTGGAGATTGGCAAAAACCAGGGCCTTTTTCTTTCCTAAAACCAAGGGGTGGCTTAGCTTTAAATCCGTTGTCAGATAGGGATCCAGGCGTTCTCCTTCTGTATTTTCCGTGTCGGAGTACTGCTTGGAATACCCCCGGGTGATCCATTCCAGCCGGGTCTTGAAGGGCAATACCGTCTTAAAGATGAGTTTCCCCGAATGGGTGGGGGCGTAGCTCAACCGCATGCCGTTGTCCTTGTTTTCCGTCTCCTGGAGGATATAGCTCAGTTCAACGCCGGTATTTTTGGTGATCCCGAACTTGAGGCCGGTTTCGATCCCCTGCTTGTAGGCCCGGCCGATGTTTATGGGCTCACTGACATCCTCGCTGTCCCGCTGGTATTTGATCAGGTCCCGGGAATCGGTCCTGAACAGGGAGGCCGACACATTGACTTTCTCAGTAACGGCATGCTCCAGCCCCAGGCTGGCGGAAACAATTCTTTCCTTGTCCAGGTCCGGATTTCCCCTGACCTGATCCACGGCCCCGTGGCTGGGCTGGTAGAGCTGGTTGAAGGTGGGGATATGCTCTGTATAGCCGGCATTGACCTTGACCTGGGTGGCCTTGGACAGGGAGAGGCTCAACCCGGCATGGCTGCCGGGGGAAAAATTGAAATCATTGGTATAGTCGGCCCGGCCCCCCAGGGTATAGGCAGCGGAGCCGCTCCGGATGGTGTATTCGGTATGGCCGGAGACCCGGGTGCGGTCATGTTTCCCGGTCAGGGTATGGTCCACCCGGTTGTGCTCGGCCTGGGCCCCCAGGCGCAGCTCATCCCCCCTGTCCCCCAGGGCCAGGAAGACGTCGGATCCCGCCCCTGCGGTCAAAGTATCCAGGGTATAGAGATCTCCGCTCTGGGAGGTGTCATCCAGTTTTGTGACATCGGTCCAGGCCTTGAGGGTATAATCGGTTTCACCTGAAAAACCTTTGTATTTCAGGTCCAGGCTTCCCTTCTCGTAGCGCTGGCCGGCATCGGGGGTGGGTTTGTAGGTGGGGCCGGGAATCCCGTGGTCCGAGACATAGGCCTTGGCATTGATCTGGAGTTCCTTTCCCTCTTTTTTTTGGTCAAACCCCAGGGTGAGATGGCCCTGGTCCTTGTCGCTGTTATCCCGCCTGCCGTCCTTATGGGATACGCCGCCTGTGACCAGGAACTGCTCCTTTTCCGTGTCAAACTGGCCTGTGGCCGTCAGGGTGGCCAGGCCGTAGGAGCCCCCGGAACCCCGGAGTTTTCCCTTCTTTCCCCATTGCGCTTGGGTCTTTTTCTTTCGGGTCTCGATATAAATGGCCCCGGCCGCAGCATCCGGTCCCAGCCAGACCGGGACCGGCGGCTTGAAAACGGTGATCTTTTCAACGATATCGATGGGGATCCCGCTTAAATCCACCCCGCCGTACTGCATGGCGGCGGCAGGCCGGCCGTCGATGAGGACCAGCACCGCCCCGGATCCCCCCCCGCCCCGGATGGAGATCCGGGTCCCCATGCCCCCGGCATTGGACCGGACGTCCACCCCGGGCATGGCCCCGAGGACCTCCTGAACCTGGAGAAAATTGCGGCTCTCAATCTCCTTTGCCCCCATGCTCACCACCTGGGCGGGATTCTCCCGGATAAAGGCATCGATCTTATCCCCGGTCACCACCATCTCCCCCAGATCCCCGGCAGGAGCCCCAGGGGCGCCGTGCCCGGCCGCCTCGGAAAGCCAGAGAAGCAGCCAGGCCAGACAGAGCAGGAGGGGAAAAAAGGCTGTTTTCCTTTTTGAACGCATGGTCATTCTCCTTGTCTCATCAGCAGGTCTAAATCGGCCCGGTCATAGAACTCCTTTTTCCGGGTCCGGACGGTATCCAGTTCATAGCGGCAGCCCTCTCCCGGGCCTGCCTTTGTAATATTGAGCACCCCGTGGATGCCTTTCATATGGGCGATGAGTCCCCTGTCCCCGGCTGCCGCCAGGGCAAGGCTATCCAAAGTTCTCATGGAGAGCAGGCGGATATCCCCAGGGGAAAGATTCTCCGTCGAGACCAGAGCCAGGTCGCAGCCCAGCTTGGAGAGCACCAGGGTCAGCTCGGGATGAGTGACGGCTTCCAGTGGCACCATGGCAATGGCGGCCGGGCCGTAGAAAAGCAGCTTGAAGGGGAAGGCATCCCCCTTGTCCACAAAGGAATGGATCCCCTCTTCTGTCACCAGGACAGCGAGTTCCTCTTGGCTGCCCGCTTGGAGACCCGTCCCGGCAGACAGGGCAAACGCGCAGGAATGGGCACGGGCCAATCGTTTCAGCCCCTCCATATCCGGATCTGCCGTGGCCGGCAGGACCCAGAGGGCGGGGCCGGCATCTTCCGCTTCCCTGATCCGGGCCTCAATATCTTTTGTCGTTAAAGGCCTCTCTCCCCGGGCCAGGCAGTGCAGGGACAGTTTCCCGGGCTGAGGCAGGCTGTAGTACCGGGTCAGGTCCTCGGTCCAGGGCTCCAGGTAGAGCTGGCGGTAGAGGGCCACGTCCCGCTGCTTCAGCCGCTCAAGCCGGGGACTGCTGTCCATTTTCCCTTCCGGGGTCAGGGGGATCTCTGCCAGCACCAGGGCCGAGTCCGGGGATGAATGCACCTTCAGCGGATTGCCGTCCGGGGTGATCACGGCGGAAACGGCCTGGTGCAGTCCATGACCCTGTCCTTTCCGGTCCGGTTGCAGGCGGCCAGATAGACCCCGTTCTCCATGGCCCGGGTCTGCCAGACATCCAGGGGGGAGACCAGTCCCGTAGGGGCCAGTTGGCCGGGACCCAGACCAGGTCCGCTCCCTTGAGGGCCAGGGTCCTGGGAATCAGGCCGAAGTAGCTGTCCGCACAGACGGCCACCCCCACCCGGCCCCAGGGGGTCTCAAAGGTACTCTCCTGCATGGGATTGCCGGCCCTGGCCCAGCGCTTTTCCCCGTAACCTTGCGGTAATTGAGCACCATCTCCCCTCTGGGGAGAAAACGGCCGCAGCATTGTAAAAGCTGTCCGTGGCCGGATCCCGCTGGGGAAAGGTCATGCCGATATAGACGGACAACTCCTGTGCCAGCGCCGCCATGGCCCGGATATCCCTGTCCTCCAGGGTCCGGGTAAAGGGGCGGACATCGGACCGGGAGGAAAAGGAATAGCCGGACAGGGCCAGTTCCGTGTTCAGAATAAGCCGGGCCCCTTTCGCTGCCGCCTCCCTGTGCAGGGCGATCAGGTCCCTGAGATTTTCATCCGGCGCCTTGTATGTCACCTTGAAATGCACCAGGGCGATTTTAAGGGTCTCCGCGCCGGCAGGGGCCGGAGAAAAAAACAGGGGGAGGGCCAGCAGTGCGGCACCAAGCCAGCCCGATATGCAGAACCGTTTCACCTTCAGCGCTTTCATTTCTGTCCTTTCTGAGGGCTTTGGCTTGGAATATAGATCACCCGCCCGTCCTTGAGCTGATAGGCCGTGCCCAGTTCGAATCCCTCATCCCCGCCCACGGTGCGGTCGGTCACCTTCTTCACCTTGACCTCTTTTCCCTTTTTGGTGATGATCTGCCACTGGTCCTTGACCTTTTTCATCACCGTGATTTCGCTGTCCGGATTGAAAAAATCCAGGACCTGGAAGGCGGCCATGAGCGAGAGCAGCAGGGCCACAATGAAAACCAGGGCCACGTCAAAGAGATTGGCCACACCGCTGAGGGGATCCTGGTCTCCTGCCCGTCTCAGCCGGTCCGGGCGGGAGGCAATCATGTACTTCATGCGGCTTTTACCTCCACGGCCCGGCCCTCTGCCTCACGGGTCATGGCCTCGGTGATGACATTGATCTGGCGCAGGTCGTCCATGGCCCACTGCTCCCGGATCACCGAAAAAAAATGGGCGGTGATCCCCAGAAACAGCCCCACCACTGTGGTGGTAAAGGCCAGAATCAGGCTGGAGGAGAGCTGGGCCATATTCCCCTGGGTCAGGCCGGCAAGGCCGGTTCCCATGGGGATGAGGGTGCCCATGAGCCCCAGGCTGGGACCGATGCGGACCATGAGGCGGATCCGGTCCACCTCCCTGAACCGTTCCAGCTGGGCCTTCTGGTTGAGGGATTCCACCCGTTCGGCTGTGAACCTGTCCCCCTCCTCTGCCAGTTTTGACAGCTTTTCGGCATAGGCCGCCACCGGATAGGGCAGCTCTGCGGCCAGCTCCGCCGGCAGGGCCCGCTGTTCACATATCGCTTCCATGGCATCCGCCGCATCCGCCGTCATGCGCCGCCGCTTGATCCATTCCCCGGCAAAACCGCCGGAATGGACCAGCAGCCACACCGTCAGCAGAATCAGGCTGATGACCACCGGATAGAGCAAGGCCGTTGAAATGGTATACAACACGGTCTGGCATGCAGGAAAAAAACTCACCTTTGATCTCCTTTCTTATGGAACACCCGGACAAAGCCCAGGCCGGATAACAGGACGGCAAAACCCGCCAGGACTCCGATGGCCGTCATGTCCATCTGCCCGGTTGGGGAGTTGGACAGGGCCATGGCATAGGCCGGTTTGATTTTCGGATAGATGGGGGAAATGAGCACCGTTGAGAAAAAGTAAAGGGCAATGAGCACCATGGCCCCGCCCAGAAACCCCTTGTCCATTCCCGACCGTCCCTTTGCCAGGATTAAAATCCCCAGGGTGAGGCTGGCAATGGCCCAGAACAGGACAAAGAGAGTCAGGGTGGTCTTAAGCGGCGTCAGGCTGGACAGGGAAAGGGCCAGGGTAAGATTGAGAAGGATCACCGTGGCGCAGACCGGACAGGGCAGGACCAGGAAAAGCCCGGCATAGGGGGTGGAGGCCCCCTCCCGGCGGGGGCCAGCAGCAGTCTCAGCCCCCAGATCAGCAGGCCTGCGGCCACGGCAAGGTGCACGGCCATCCCGTACTGGATCAGGCGGGTGATCCGGTCCAGATAGGCCATGAGATTGAACCGGGTCACCACCACATGAATGAGGCCGAAAAGCAGCAGATAGATCAGCACCGTCACCAGGATAAAAGTGACGGCCCTGGCCCGGCCCCCCTCCCGGCCAACCTTCTGACCAACCTTGGGATCCAGCACCTGGGAGGCCATGCCCGTCCCGGTTTTGATGCCAAAGGAGAGAAAGGCCATGGCCACACCGCTCATCCAGAGTTGTTCAATCATTAAATTCTCCTCCGCTTCCAGCCGAACACCATTAATCCCAGCACCAGGCCCACAATGGCCATGACTATCCAGGACGATCCAGAAGAGGTGACATGGGTTTCCTGGGCCTTCTCCTCCACCATCTCGTAGCCCTTGATCTTTTTCTTGTCCTCCCGGGATTTCACCTTTTCCTCCTCGCGGTTCTGTTCCGAGGCTTTTTTCAGGGACTCCCGCATCTTCTGATGATCGGCCTCGTGCTCGGCCTGGGTCCGGCCCACAGCCTTGGCCACGGTCATCTTAAAGGCCTCCATCTGCTCGGGGGTAAGGAGGCCGTGAAGGGAGATGATATTGGTGACAAACTTGTTGAGCATGGGATTGTTGCAGGTATGCTCGCAGCAGGCCACCCCTTTGTCGATGACGTTGAGGGCATAGGTTTTGGCCAGGTCCTTTTTGACTTCCTCCGGCGCCTTCCAGTATTTCTTGCGGTCCGCCTCCAGCATGCGGGCGGCCATGGACTGCATGGCCCATGGATTGTTCTCGTCAAAAAATTCCTTGAGTTCCAGGCCGTACTTGTCCTGGATATAGACCTCGTAGATCTGCTGCCATTTGGCCCCGTCAACGGCAAAGGGGGTCACCACCTGCCACCCCCAGAGGTATTCGGAGAAGCGGTTCATCTCCCTGGCCCCGGCATAGGCCTCCTGCTTCATCCCCTCTATCCATTTGGGATTGAGATACCGGGACCGAAGCTCTTTTCCGATGGCGGTCTCGATATCCTCTACAAAGGCCTTGTCCGGATCGGCCTGGTTGGAGAGGACTACGTCGGGATAGGCGCCTTTCACCCGCTTCACGGCCAGGGCCAACCCACCCAGCTCGGAAAAGACCCCGTCGGTATCCAGGCTCTTGAAAATATTGGAGGACCGGGTGTGCATGGTGATGTCCACCCCCTCCAAATTCTTCTTGTAGGCCGATTTCAGGGGCTTTCCCCAGACGTCCCTGCCATAGGCAAAGGAGACGTAATTGATGAAGACATCGGCGATCTCTTTGTCATCCTCCCAGGTGCCCGAGGCCGGAATCAGATCCTCGATGGTGTTGCCGTAAGATCCCGGCTCGTTGGAAAAGACCCGCAGCTGTTTGAGCCGGTCCGCCTCAGCCTCGGAATACCCCTTTTCAATCAGATAGGTTTTTATGGTTTCGCTGTTCCGGGCAATAAAATTTTCCACGTCCTTTAACTGCCCCGCCCTTTGGACGGCTTCGTCCATGAAGAGGATGAGATTGGGGAAATTGTCCCGGAAAAGTCCTGAGACCTGCATGTGCACATCGATGCGGGGCCGGCCCAAGACACGGCCCGGAATGGCCTCAACCCCCGTGACCTTGCCGTTCTGGTCCCAGACCGGCGTCATGCCCAGAAGCCTTAAGGCCGTGGCCACCTGGGTCCCCTCGTTGCGCTGGAGTTCGATGCTCCAGAAGACCAGGGCGATTTTCTTGGGATATTCCCCCCCATGCTCGGCCCGGTACTTGTCAATGAGCTGCTCTGCCTGGTCCCGGCCCAGGGCCCAGGCATCCTTTGAGGGCACCTTGGCGGGATCAAATCCGTAGAAATTCACCCCGGTGGGGATGGATTCGGGATTGCGAATGGGATCGTTGGCCTCCCCCGGGGGCACATAGCCGCCGGAGAGGGCATTGACCAGATGGTCCGTCTCCCGTCCGCAGAGGCCAAGCTTCTCCTTTACCGCTGCCAAATCGAGTTCCGGATTCCGGTCTATGATGAGATCTGCAAAATCATCCAAAGCCGTTCCTTGGGGAGACTCCCCAAAGGTATGGAGGCCGTAGGGCAGGGTCTCCTCGGTGATCTCCAGAAGATAATGCTCCACCTTTTCCAGGGCCGCTTCATCAAAGGTCCCTGATTTAGATCCGGTTGCAGGTCCTGAAGCAGTCCCAGTTTTCCACCAGGGCCTTTACCCGGTCGAATTTTTTGGCAGCCAGTTCAGGGCTTTTCTCCGCAGCTTCCTTATAGCCGGAGATCAGCTCGGTCAGCTCGGCATATTCGGCATAGGCCCCGGCCTTTTTCATGGGGGGAATGAGGTAATCGATGATCACCCCGCGGCCCCGGCGCTTGGCCTGGATCCCCTCCCCGATATCGTCCATGACATAGGGATAGATATTGGGCAAATCCTGGATCAGGACCTCCGGGGGGCAGGCCTGGCTGAGGCCCGCCTGCTTGCCCGGCAGCCATTCATGGGTGCCGTGGGTGCCCAGGGAGATCAGGCATCGGCCTTAAATCCTCTGGTGAGCCAAAGATAGAAGGCGGTGTACTGATGATGGGGCCAGAGGGTGGTGGAATGGTAGAGTTTGGTGGGCTCGTCATGCCATCCCCTGGAGGGCTGGGGGGCCAGGACCAAATTCCCCAGGGTCACACAGGGGACGATGATCTCGGTATCGGTGGTCATGACCTTGCCCGCTTCCGGGCTGCCCCAATCCTTTTCGATGAGGCTGCGGTATCCGGGATCCAGGGTTTCGTACCATTGCCGGTACTGCCCCATGGGGATGCGGACGGCCCGGCCCCGGGCCAGAAGGTCATCCAGTTCCCCCGGGGCCCAGGAGCCGATGTTCCGCCCGGCCGAGAGGATGAGTTCCTTGATCTCCTCTTCCCCGGGCAGGTCCCCCTCAATGGTATATCCCTCGGCCCTGAGGCGGGCGATGATCTTTTCCAGGCTCCTGAAGACGTTGAGATAGGTGGCCCCGATGTTCTGCTTGCCTGGGGTATGGTTCCAGAACATGATCACGATTTTTTTATCCCTGTTGGGCTTGGCGGCCAGGTTCAGCCAGGACCGCACCCGGCGGACAAAGAAATCCAGGTTCTTTTCAATGGCGGCGTAGGTGTAATGGGCCCGGCCGGTCTGTTCATCCCGGTGAATAATCTTGCCCCCCACGGCCGAGGGCTCGATGAGGCCGTAGACTTCCGGATTGGCCATGGCATAGGAGATCTCCATGGGGGAGAGGCCCTGGGGATCCTCTTCCCACTGGTCAATGGTCAGAAAATGGATCCGCAGGGGATTGAGCACGGGGACGTTGAGGCGTTCAAACATCTTCCGGGCGCCTTCAGGGATCCCGGGGGGAAAACTTGAAGGCCAGGGTGGCCACCAGATCGATCCTGGACTTACCGGTATTTTCATCAAAGAAAAATTGGTCCGCAGCCCCGGACGCGGGATAGCCGTACACCGGCAGCACGTTTATCCCCGCAGCTTCCAGCTTTTCCACCAGCCGCCCCACCACCCTGCCGGTTTCTCCGGGATAGACATAGGCGCTCATCTCGGGGATGCCGATCCAGGCCCCCTTTTCGGTGAAATGCCCGGCCTTTCGGTACCAGTCCTCATAGTCGTCAAAGGTATCGAAGACCTGGTCGCCCGCAGGATGGAAAATCCCCTGGGCCGGGATCTTCTGGGGGCGCCCCAGGCAATGTCCAGGCCCAGCTCCCGGTGGAGGAGAAACCGGACCAGAGCGGCCAGGTTCTTTTGGGTCAGGGGCCTGGCATAGGCCTTGACCGCCTTATCCGCCATAATCCGCTGGGGATCATTGTCCACGGTGGAGAGGCCAAAGACCTTTGCAGCCTTGAAATCCGCATGGTCCAGGACAAATTCCCTCAGGCTCCGGTACATGTCATCCAGAATGATGATCCCGGAGCGGGTGATCACAGCGGGGTCAATACCATTTTCCGCCAGGTCCTTTTCCGTATAATAGACCAGGTCCACTCCCCCGCAGCCGGATCCTCCCGGACCTTTTCCAGGGCCGTGGCCATTTTATAGGAATAGGAGGATCCCCCTAAAAGGGTCAGGGCCTCCCGGGCCGGTTCTGCCTGGCCCGGCCCTGCCAGGGATATCATCACAAAAGAAAGAGAGGTAAAGAAGGCGTTTCATTTTCCATATCCTTTAGGTTTCCTGATCTTTTAAAATTTCCAAACCTTTGATAAGTGCCCCCAGGGCCGAGGCCAGGGACGGCGGCACCTGGTCCGACGAGCAGGGGGCCGGTTCCAGCCGCCGGCCGCAGATCCGAAAAACCGTATCCCGGCAGGTCTCCTCCCAGAAGGCCGTGTCCGTGATCAGTTCCCGGGTCCGGGCATCGGAGAGGGCCAGGGCGGATTCCGTAAATGCGGCATAATAGGGGTCCTGCAGCAGGCGGTCGAGTTCGGCCACCAGGGATCCCGTGGGCAGGCGGGTCTCAAAGAGACGGACCAGGGCCTCCAGGCTCAAGCCCCGCTCGGCCAGGCGCTGGAAGATATCCCGGCCGGGCCTGATGCCGTTCTGGCCGGCAACGGCCCTGGTCACCCCCTCATGGACCGCCTCGGCCATGAGCTGGGCGATCTTGCTGTGGCCGCCGGCAAAGGCCACCTCCCGCCCCTCTCCCTGGATCACCAGGATATTGTCCGTGCCCGTGCCCGTGGCCGCATTGGCCCAGGGGGAATAGGTGCTGCGGATATCCAGGTCGGTCAGGGCGGCGGTCTTGGCCTCGGTGATGGTGATGATGGCCCGGGACATGGCGGCCAGGGACAGTTTCCGGTTGCAGCCCACGATGATATTGATGGTGCCGTGGGAGAGATAGTATCCCCTGTCCTTTGACAGACGCATGGCATTGCCCCGGACCCCGGCGGTGACCAGGGCCGTGACTCTCAGGTCCTTATAGGTTTTTTCCGCCACGGCCAGATTGTCCATGTCCGCCCCGGTCATGAGGGTGGAAAATTTCCCCCGGGCAAAGCCCAGATTGGCCTCGATGGTCCGGCGGACCCGGTCCACCCCGTACCGCATATGGCCCAGGCTGGCGGCCATGGGGATGAAGGTGTTGCCGCAGCCCACCTGATCCTGTTTCACGCCTTCAAAGGTGGACAAGAGGGTCTGGGGGGTTTTGAAACGGATCACCAGGGATTTATAGGGGGTGTCCGCAAGGCGGTGCCCCACCACCCGGGCCGAGGCCACCCAGTCCTGGTTCAGGGCCTGATCCGGAATTTGATCCCGGGCCAAATCCTGAGATAGATCCTGCCAGTAAAGCGGCTTATCCGGGGTAAGGGCCCGCTCCGGATCCCCGAACACCTCGGGATAGATGACGGCGGCCAGCCATTGGACAAAGTCCCCGGTCCGGGTGGTGACCCGGCAGGTCAGCTCGCAGGGGAAAAAATGGATCCGGCCCTGTTGCACCGCCTCCACCCCCGCAAAGGCCTGAGAGACCAGAAGTCCCCTCACCCTGGCCGCGTTGGCGGTGCATCCGTAGATGATCTGGGGTTTAAAGGCGCAAAAGTCTTCGGGGTCCGGAACCACGGCCGCCCCCTTTTGCCCCAGACCCGGCACTTGGCCGCCGGCGGCCCGGATCATCTGGTTCTGGAAAGACTCATCTCCGGGGCAGGTTAAGGTGCTGCCGCCCATGACCCGGACCACCCGTTTTTCTCAAAGGTTCTTATTTTTCTTCTTCGGCGGCCAGGCGCCCGGCCACCATGTCCAGCCGGGTCCGGATATCTTCAAGGACCCCGGCCGCCTTCGCCTCACACCCGAAGAGCCGGCCCAGGTCCCGTACCTGATTAAAGGCCTGGTCCATGGAAGCAGCCGCCATGACCATTACCGGAATCTCCAGGCTTAACCCTGCCCGGATCTTACCGGCCTGGGACGGGGTGCAGATGATCAGATCGGGCCGGCTGCCTTCAAGGGCGGCAATATCCGGGCTGAAATAGGAGCCGGCATTCACGGCCCTGATCCCGGCATGGTAGACCAGATCCTGGCGGGTCAGGGCGGCAATGCGCCCGGCCTGTCCCAGATCCTTCAGAATCTGGGCGATATGGGGGCCAGGCAGGCCACCCGCTCCGGCACCCTGTGAAAAACGAGCACGTTTCTTTGAACATCCGTGAGGGACACAGGCCCTGCCCCTGCCGGCGCCAGGGCCCACATGCCCTCAAAGAACCAAAAGAGGAAAACAACGATCGGAATATGCTTCATGAGTCAGAACCTTCCCCCAAACGGGATATCAGGGCCGCCCTTCCCGGCATGATGACCGGGAAGGGCGGCGGGTCTCTCATCCGGGTCAGAAGGTATAATTCAGGCCCAGGTAAAAGGTTCTTCCGGGACAGGGATACCCCTGCACCAGGGCATAATCCTTGTTGAAAAGGTTGCCCACCTCCCCCTTGAGGGAGACCTTGCCGTATTTCTCAAAGGAGAAGAGCCGCTTGGTTAAAAAGACGTCGGCCAAGTTGTCGCCGCCCAGAGTCTCGGCCCCTGTGCCCTCATAATCGGTGATGTCATGCTCCCCGAAATGGGTGAAATTCAGGCGGGAGAAAATCCCAGTTCCGCGTTGTTGAACTTTAAGCCCCAGGAGGCGCTTTTCTCGGGGACATACTCCAGATTGGCCCCGTTGCTGTCATCCTCGTACCGGGTGTAGACGGTGAAGGAGACATAGGGGATCACCCCAAAGGCCCAGTTGAACCGGGCCCCGATATCATACTGGAGGGAGCCTTCAAACCCGGACAGGGTGGCCCCCTCGATATTTTTATACTGGGTCACATCCGTATCGACCTGTTCATAGGCGATCTTGTCCTCAAAATCCGTATGGAAATAGGTCAGGGCCGCATTCAGGGTTCCCATGACATAGTCGATACCCGCCTCATAGGTCTGGCTGGTCTCGGGCTTGAGGTCTTCGTTCCCCCTCCAGATGCCCATGCCCCAGGCCGAGTAATCGTTTTCCATGAAAAGCTCGTCTGCCGTGGGCATTCTGAAGGCCTGGGCAAAGTTGGCCCGGACCGAAAGCCCGGCCAGGATCTTATAGACGGCCCCACGCTCATGGACCAGTTGGTCTCGTCCTTGACCTTTCCCTCGTCACTGACCACCTCATAATCATCGTAACGCCCCCCTGCAGAGAGGATCAGCTTCTCGTCGAGCAGGCGGAGTTTTGTCATGACAAAGGCGGCCGGGTTCTCGTAGGTGTTTTCCTTTCCGGCCACGGAATAGGAGTTGCTGATGGCGTAATCGGTCCAGTCCACCCCGCCGGTGACATGGAAAATATCCCATTTGGCGGTAATCTGCGCCTGGAGGCCCTGGTTGTCCGTATCCCGGAAATAGGTCAGTCTTGACGCCTGGCTGCGGTCACGGGTTTCATACTCATCCGTTCCCTTGAAATACCGGGCGTTCCAGATGAGAAACCCGTCCAGGGTCTCGCCGTTGTAATAGAGATCCCAGGACCTGAGGCCGTGGTCCACATAGGAATCCAGATCATTGATGCTCAGGTAGCCGGGGCTGCCGATCTCATCACCGGCATAATGGGAAAAGCTGATCCCCACCCGGTTTTTCTCCCAGAGGGTGACGCCGGCATTGAGGTCCACATTCTCCTTGCTCTCGTATCCGGTGTTGTAATACCGGGTGCCGTCGGCCGTATCGTAATCACCCTGGGCGGACCGGGAGGCGCTGACGGAATAGTCAAATTTTGAAACCGCACCGGACACATCCGCCTTTGCCCGTTTGTACTCCCAGCTGCCGATGGTGCCCTCCACAGAGGCCGAGAACCCGTCCTTCCCCTTTTGGTGATCACATTGATCACGCCGCCCATGGCCGAGGCCCCGTACTGGACGGAACCGGGGCCCCGGATGATCTCGATGCGCTCCACATTGTCCATGGAAATCTTGGCCAGGTTTCCCGTCCCGGCCCTGCGGCCGTCAATGAGGATGAGGACATGGCTGGCCAGGTCATTGCCGTGGGTTTCGGTTCTGAATCCCCGGACCCCCACCGATATGGTGGAATTGGGATATTCCCGGATCATGAATCCCTCCTTGAGCATGAGATCGCTCAAGTCGGATACGGAAAGCGTCTCCAGATCCTCGGCGGTAAACACCGTGATATTGGTGGTGACATCCTCTTTTTTCTCTTTGATCCTGCCCGAGGTCACCACCATGGACTCCATGACCTGGGGCTTTTTTGCCTGGGCAGCGCTCTGATCAGTCCCCTGATCAGTTCCTTGGGGGCTGCACTCAACGTCCCAGCGGTCAATACAAAACCCAGCATCACCGCACCGGCTGTCAACTTTGCTTTTTTCAACATGTGTCATCTCCGCAATTAAAGTTAAGTCCGGAAAAACAAATCCCCGGACCGATTTCTCGTCAATCCAGGGATTTCCCTTTTTTATCCTTGGGGCAGGACTCCCTCCGGCCCTGGAGGAAATTCCCATGTCTGTTCCGGCAGGTCTTCTGACTGATGGATCATCCTAATGGCTGCACCTTCCCGGCCCTTGTCCAGTGGCATCTTTGCAGCGGTCGTCCCCAATCACAGCGGCGGGCCCGTCCCTGATTTGCACAGGGTTCCCTTTTCAGCCTTTGGCAAGGCACCTGGAACGGCAACACGTCAATTTACCGGGATCCCAAAACACAAAATCCTGACCCGCTTGGACTGCGGACCAGGATTTCCGTTTTTTAATCCGACGGATATGCCTTTACCACGGGCATACCCCTATATAACATCAGGCAGGTCTTCTGACTTCCGGATCAACCTAGTGGCTGCACCTTCCCGGCCTTCTGGCCAGTGGTTTTCTTGCAGCGGTCGTCCCCGGTTACAGCGGCGGGTCCGTCCCTGATTTCAACAGGGTTCCCTATTCAGCCTTTGCAAGGCACCTGAATGGCAGAACTCATATTAGACCCCGGCCCCGGTGTCAAGTCTTTTTCTTCTATTGCGAATTCAGCACGAGTCAAATCCTCTCTTTTTCCCGCCGTTGTTCTCTTTTTCAATTCCTCATCCCCATGTCTTTGTCACCAGTCTCGGCGCTCGGGGTGCTTCCCAGCAGTTGCCCTATCCTCCGGACTGGCGTGGGGATATTATCAATGTTACAAAAATAGCAAGAAAATAATCGAAAATAAATACAAAATCAGTGAGTTATAAAGAATGAAGAACGGGAATTTTAATTGTCGTTGAGGGGCGCATTGACTCGTGTTAGATGTCACCATATTTGTTTTATTGCCTCACGAAAAATGTTACCCAAAGCATATGCAGAAAAAAATGAAGGGTGACTTATGAGGTTAACAATGAGTTCT
>LQAH01000152.1_pt1 | contig 20643 bp, 32 predicted proteins | sample 1535791 | NCBI WGS metagenome assembly LQAH01 (sample SAMN04331585, study PRJNA305678) | bioreactor metagenome | isolation source: bioreactor_4 inoculated with Wadden Sea sediment 2nd replicate of a... | place: Germany:Bremen
ATCCCCAACATCGTTGAGGCTCAAAATATAAAAATTTATTAACAGTGGCTACTTAACTTATCAACAGGGATATGTTAATTATTCATCTTCACCTTGTATTTCCTGTATTATTTTTTTTAATTTTTATTACTTAAATCTTCATTTACTGATAAATCAGAGCTTATTTTGTCATATGCATGTATAACTGTTGTATGATCTCTACCACCAAATTCTTCACCAATTTTGGGTAGAGATAGATCTGTCATCTCGCGACATAAATACATTGCTATTTGTCTTGGGAAAGAAATTGAACGCGTTCTTCGTTTCGATTCAAAATCTTTAACTTGAACATTGTAGTACTGAGCAACAACATCTTTAATTAAATCAACATTGACTTGACGAGGTTTAGAAGATGAAATGATATCTTTTAAAGCTTCTGCGGCAAGTTCTACTGTTATTTCTCTAATTTGTTAAAGAAGAATAAGCAACTATTCTTATGAGAGCTCCCTCTAATTCACGAATATTAGATTTAATCTTTTTAGATATAAAATGCAGTACTTCATTAGGAATATCAATATCTTCAAGATCTGCTTTCTTTCTTAATATTGCAATCCTAGTTTCGAAATCTGGTATTTGAATATCTGTAATGAGTCCCCACTCGAAACGTGATCTTAATCTGTCTTCTAATGTAGGAATTTCTTTTGGTGGTCGATCACTCGATACAATTATTTGTTTATTAGCTTCGTGAAGGGCGTTAAAAGTATGGAAAAACTCTTCTTGTGTTCGCTCTTTACCAGCTATAAATTGAATATCATCTACAAGGAGTACGTCTACTGTACGGTACTTGTTTCTAAATTCCTCATTTTTATCATCTTTAATGGAGTTGATCAGTTCATTTGTAAATTTTTCTGATGAGACATAAACAACTTTAGCGTTGGCATTATTATCAAGTATATAATGACCAATTGCATGCATAAGATGGGTTTTACCAAGTCCAACACCACCGTATATAAAGAGTGGGTTATATGCTTTAGCCGGAGCTTCTGCAACTGCTAAAGAAGCTGCGTGTGCAAATCGGTTACTGTTACCGATTACGAACTCGCCAAAAACATACTTTGGATTTAGTTGAGGTGGCTCAAATAAATCAGATGATTTGTTGTTTAATTGTTCTTGTGAGTTTGCAAGATTATTCTCTGGCAAATAAAGTCTAATGCGTATTCTTTAGAAGTAACTTGTTTAACAGAATTAGCTATTAGTCCAAGGTAACGGGTTTCTAATATCTCTTTATTAAACTTATTAGGTACCTCTAAAATGAATGTTTGATTACGAATACCTACGGGCTCTAAAGTTTTGAGCCATGTATTAAAACTAACTTCAGTAAGTTCTGTTCTAATAATTTGTAACGTCTTATCCCATATTTCTTGGATGCTCATACTCAAGATGCAAACCTCCCAATATATTATTAGCTTTAGAATGAAACGATTTTAAATTCTTTCATTTATCGAGAAGAATCATTTGAAAGACTGATGAAACAACCAAAAAATCGAAAGTCCTAAAAAAAATCCACACATTGTACACAGATTTTGTGAATAACTTATGGATTGTACATACTACGTTTTTGAAATTTTGAAAAAAAAAAAAGACGTATGAATTTTGTGGATAAGTAATTGGAGTAATAATATACTCCATACAATTAACAGGATGTAGACAATATGACTGTTAAGATTGTCAAATCCTTTAATTGGTGATGTTAAGGATATTTGAATTAAATTACTTCAATATCTATATACACAGTGATATCCACAGAAAATGTCTTGTTACCGGATATGAGGATAATTATTAACATATCAACATACTGACAACATCATATCAAATTAAGTGTGGAAATTCAACGCGTTTTTAAAAATTATCCACAACCCCACGTTTCTTATAATTATCATGACCTGTGGGTAATTTTATGAGATATAACAGAGTAGATTTCTTATAAAGGAATATGTAATCAGCTAAATACCTAGGTTTTGCTGATCATTAATTTGCTTGACACACCATACAATGGGAGTTATAATAATTGAGCAGAGTTTAAAAGTCCAATTTACTGCGGGAATGGATTCCGCAGAATCTTTACATGTTCAGAATATGTTCCTTATATATAAGGTATATTTTGAGTATGTGGGCAAGAATCGAATCATGTAACTTGGAAATCCGTAGATTTCTTTGGAATATAATGAACGATGAATTCAAAATTTGGTAAGGAGGTGTTTGAGGTGAAGAGAACTTATCAGCCTAAAAAGCGTCAAAGAAAAAAAAGAGCATGGTTTCAGAAAGCGTATGAAAACTGTATCTGGCAGAAACATTTTAAAAGCTCGTAGAAGAAAAGGTAGAAAAGTATTGACTGCATAAGACCGCAAAATGTGGTCTTTTTTACAATGAAAGAAAAAGGTATTTGAGTTGTAAAAGATCGCATCTTGTGAGTATTTTATGGCAGTGGATCCTTGGTTTCACGGAGGATGTCCTTTGGAAACAACAGAAAGAATAAGAAAAAATCAGGAATTTAAGCGGGTTTACAACAAAGGAAAGTCAGTTGTTAATCGATATTTGGTTATGTATTATATGAAGAATAACTTACCTTATAATCGTATTGGTTTTTCTGTAAAGTAAAAAAGTTGGAAAAAGTGTCGTTAGAAATCGCGTGCGAAGACTAATGAAAGAAACATATAGGTTACGCAAGATAGATATAAATAATGGATATGATTTAGTATTTGTCGCACGTGTCCGAATGAATCAGGCAGATTATCGAACTGTCGAAAAATCTATGTTTCATTTACTGAAAAAATCCGAAGGGATAAAAATGAAAAAAATCCTAATTAGCGTGATTTTGATTTATTCGAAAATTTATCTCACCTTTAAAATCGCCAAGTTGTCGGTTTTATCCGACATGTTCTCAATATTCTCTTGAAGCTATTGAGAAGTATGGTGCTTTAAAGGTGGATTTATAAGTTTAAAACGTATATTAAAGTGTCATCCATTTCATCCTGGTGGATATGACCCATTAAAATGATACTTACTGACAGGGGGATCTATTTTTGAGAGTACTTGCTGGGCCTTTAGGTCAATTATTAGGTACAATATATGGTTTTGTTGGCCATTACGCATTTTTCAATTATAATTTTTTACGATTATAGTTAAGTTAGTTCTATTTCCATTAACATTGAAACAAACTTAGAATCAACTAAAGAAATGCAAGAAAGTTCAACCTAAAATAAAAGCACTACAAGATAAGTATAAGAATGATAAAGAAACATTGAATATTAAAACAATGGAACTTTATAAAGAACACAAAATTAATCCTTTAAGTGGATGTTTACCGTTGCTTATTCAAATGCCAATATTATTTGGTTTATTTGCAGCATTACGTCAGCCTGAAGTATATGTTTTCTCTGCAACAGATTGGGCTGCGTTTGGACAACAAGCTATTAATGCACCTTTTTATGGATGCCAAATTTAGTGGATCCAGATTCATTAGCTAATATTATTAGTGGTGGTGCTATATTTGCTAAATTACCTGGTGTATTACCAATATTAGCAGCTGTATTGACATACGTACAAATGCAACAAATGAGTAAAGGTCAATCACAAGCTAATGAATCAAATGAAAATGATGAATACAATGATGCCATTTATGATTTTGTGGTTTGGTACACAAATGTCTGGTGGACTTGTTCTTTATTGGGCTGTGAGCACGTTATTCCAACTTGTTCAACAGACTATGATAAAAAGGAATACAAAAGAGGAAGTGAAATAGTATGAGAACCGTTGAAGTCATTGGTAAAAGTTCTGAAGAGGCAATTAGCCAAGCATTACAAGAATTGAATACTACTCGTGATAGAGTTGAAGTTGATATATTTGAAGATACTTCTAAAGGATTCTTTGGTTTTATTTTAGAAGTAAAGATGTAAAAGTAAAAGTTACTTTAAAAGATGATCCAACTCAAACTGCAGTTGATTTTTTTAACTAATATTTTTGAAAAAAATGAACATTGATGCAGAAATAGAAACACGTTTAGAGAATCGTAACTTAAATATTGAACTTAAAGGTACTGAAATGGCGTTATTGATTGGCCGAAGAGGTCAAACACTTGATTCGTTACAATACTTGGTTAGTTTAGTAGTTAATAAAGAGAATCCAGACTATATTCGTATTATATTAGATACAGAGAATTATAGAGAAAAACGTGAGGAAACATTAAAGAAGTTAGCCCATAAATTGGCTTACAAGGCTAAAAATATCGAAAGATATTATTTAGAACCAATGAACCCTTATGAGCGTAGAATCATTCACTCTGCACTTCAAGAAAACAAACATGTGGGTACACGTAGTGAAGGTGATGAACCTTATCGTAAAGTAATCATATACTTAAACCGTAATCAAAGAACCCAGTAGACATACTGGGTTTTATTTTTTAATTTTTCACATTGTATGTTAGGATAAGGTTAGTAAATTAATTTGGAGTGATATATATGTACGATACAATAGCTGCAATAGCAACTGCACGAGGCGAAGGTGCCATTGGCATAGTTCGCTTAAGTGGTGACAATGCTTTGAGCGTTTTAAACAAAATAGCATCATTAAAAAAGTGGACTGTCTGTACTCAATATGAAAGCTCGTAAATTGTATTATGGCCATATTGTTGATGGTGAAAAGAAAGTAGATGAAATTTTAGTTGCTTATATGAAAGGCCCTAAAACTTATACATGTGAAGATGTTATAGAAATTAATTGTCATGGTGGTGTAGTGCCGCTTACAGAGATTTTAAAATTGGTTTTAAAGCATGGTGCTAGAATGGCTGAGCCTGGTGAGTTTACACAGCGTGCTTTTTTGAATGGAAGACTAGATTTGGCACAAGCTGAATCTGTTATGGATTTAATTAGTGCAAAAACACAAACAGGATTTGATATTGCTATAGAGCAATTAGGTGGTTCTTTATCATCCAAGGTTGATAGTATTAGACAGCATATCTTAACAGTTATGTCTAAAATTGAAGTAAATATTGATTATCCAGATGAAGATATTGAAGAAGTAACATATAAAGAAATAGAGTCAGAATTTGAAATAGTAGAAGAAGACATTTATCAGTTATTATTAAGTTCAGAATCTGGTCGTATAATTAGAGAAGGTTTAAATACTGTTATTATTGGGAAACCAAATGTTGGTAAATCTTCGTTGATGAATGCTTTATTGCGTGAATCTAGAGCGATTGTAACAGATATTCCTGGTACAACACGTGATGTCATTGAAGAGTACATAAATATTAAAGGTATTCCTGTAAAAATTATGGATACTGCTGGTATTCGTGAGACGGAAGACATTGTTGAAAAAATGGGCGTCGAAAGAAGTAAGGAACTATTTAACAAAGCAGATATTGTTATTATAGTACTAAATTCTGCAGAAGCATTATCAGAAGAAGATAAGCACATACTTGATGTAATTCATGATAAGAAAGTCATTGTTATTGTAAATAAAAATTGATTTACCACAAAAAAATTGATGAATCAGAGTTATATGAAATACTACCTAATATTCGTGTAATTAAAACATCCATTACTAATGAAACAGGTTTAGATGAATTGGAAGATGCAATTGCTACAATGGTTTACGGTGGACAGATAACACAAAAGAATCAAGCAGTAGTTACAAATGTACGACACATTACATCTTTGGAAAATAGCTTAAAATCTATAAAGGAAGCTATGAAAGCTGTACGAGGTGGATTACCACTCGACTTTATAGAAGTAGATGTAAAGAATACGTATGATTATTTAGGTGAAATAATTGGTGAAACTGTTGAAGACGACTTGGTAAAGAAAATATTCAGTAGTTTTGTTTAGGTAAGTAAACATATTTAAAGAGGTATTCGGAGGTAAATATGACTGATTTTTATCAAGCAGGTTCATACGATGTAATTGTTATTGGTGCTGGTCACGCTGGGTGTGAAGCTGCATTAGCTGCTGCTCGGATGGGTAGTCCAACAATTTATGTTTTCTATAAATTTGGATTCTATTGCTATGATGCCATGTAATCCTTCAATTGGTGGAACTGGTAAAGGGCACTTAGTACGAGAAAATTGATGCTTTGGGTGGTGAAATGGGTCTTAATATTGATAAGACCTTTATTCAATCAAGAATGTTAAACTTTACAAAAGGACCTGCAGTTCATTCTTTAAGAGCACAAGCAGATAAATCTGAATACCATAAAGAAATGAAAAAAAACGGTTGAAAATACAGAAAATCTTTCTGTCAAACAAGCTGAAATCATTGATTTAATTATTGAGGACGACGAAGTAAAAGGTGTTGTTACAAGTACAGGAGCTATTTATCATGGAAAAACTGTAATTTTAGCAACAGGTACCTATTTGGGCGGAAAAATATTTATTGGTTCTTCTGTTTTTCAAAGTGGACCAAACGGTTTAGCGCCCTCTTTATTTTTGACAGAAAGTCTAAAAAAGACAAGTATTCATTTACGTAGATTTAAAACGGGTACACCAGCTCGTGTAAACATGAGAAGTTTAGATTTTAGTAAAATGGAAATACAAGATGGTGACTCTGAAATTGTCCCTTTCTCATTTATGAATCATAACCTTTCTGTAGAGCAGGTTCCATGTTGGTTAACATATACAAACGAGAAAACGCATCAGGTTATTAATGATAATATTACACGTTCGGCTATGTATGGTGGACAAATTGAAGGAACTGGTCCACGTTATTGTCCTTCAATAGAAGATAAAATAACACGATTTTCTGAAAAGCCAAGGCATCAATTGTTTATTGAACCTGAGGGGTTAGATACCAATGAAATGTATGTTCAAGGAATGTCTACCAGCTTACCAGAAGACGTACAACTGTCATTTATGAAAACAATAGAGGGTATGGAAAACGTTGAAATTATGCGGCCAGCCTATGCAATAGAATACGATTGTATTGATCCAATGCAGTTAAAATTATCACTGGAATTTAAACATGTAAAAGGCTTGTTTTCTGCTGGCCAATTTAATGGTTCTTCTGGTTATGAAGAAGCTGCAGCACAAGGTTTAATAGCAGGTATAAATGCAGTGCTTTTGATTCGTGGAGATGAACCCTTGATATTGGATAGAGCAGAGGGATACATTGGTGTACTACTAGATGACCTTGTAACGAAAGGGACCAATGAACCATATCGTATGATGACGTCTAGATGTGAGTATAGATTATTATTGCGTCAAGATAATGCAGATCTGAGATTAACTGAAAAGGATATAGTGTTGGTTTAGTTACAGAGGAACGGTATTCAAGTTTTAAGGACAAAGTTACTAAGATTGAAATGGAACTTGAAAGACTTAAGAAAACGAAGGTTCGTATTGACGTTTTAAATCCATTTTTCGAAAGTATATCTAGTTCATCTGTTAAGGACAGTATGACTCTATTTGATATATTGAAACGTACTGAATGTAATTATCAAAACATGAATGATATAGATGTTGATCGTCCAGATTATAGAGAAGACATTTTTTAAACAATGTGAAATACAGATTAAGTATGAAGGATATATTGCAAAACAACTTAAACAGGTGGATAAGTTCAAAAGTTTAGAAAAAAAATGGCTATCTGAAGACATTAATTATGATTTAATTGATAGTTTGCGTCTAGAAGCTAGACAAAAATTGAAAGAAATTCGTCCAAAGTCTGTTGGTCAAGCATCTAGAATATCAGGTGTTTCACCAGCTGATATATCGGTATTGTTAGTTTATTTGGAACAACAAAGAAGGTTGAGTAAATAAATGGAATTTAAAAAAATTTGTTAAGTGCATTAGAAAAAATGATATTGAATCAAATGAGTTGATTCTTGACCAATGTGAAATATATAAAGACTTAGTAAAAGAGTGGAATGAAAAAAATTAACCTTACTTCTATTACTGATGATGTAGAAATGGCAGAAAAACATTTTTTTGATTCAATTATAATGAGTAAGTTTATAAATTTGAATAATAAGTCTGTTATTGATGTTGGTACAGGTGCCGGTTTTCCTGGCTTACCACTAAAAATTAATGATCCTACTATAAAACTGACATTGTTAGATTCATTAAACAAGCGCATTCAATTTCTGGAAAAAGTTGGAAGTGTGTTAGGCTTGAGTAATGTTGCTTACTTACATGGTAGAGCTGAGGACTATGCAAGCCAAGCTGATCATCGTGAAAAATATGACGTTGCAACATCTAGAGCAGTAGCAAAACTTAATGTATTGTCAGAATATTGTTTGCCATATGTAAAAGTAGGCGGAACTTTCGTTGCTTTAAAAGGTAAGGATTATAAGAATGAACTGAAGGATTCTGAGAAGGCTATCCATATATTAGGAGGAAAAGTTGAAAAAATAGAATCCTATTATTTGGAAAATGATGATTCTACTCACTACTTAGTATTTATTAAAAAAATTAAGAAAACACCTTTTAAATATCCTAGACAGGCTGGAAAACCTACAAAGAAGCCCTTGGTTTAATGAAAACCTACACAGAAGTCGCTATATGCGACTTTTTTTTTGTCTTAAATTGCTCGATTATAAAACCTAAATGGTGTATTATAAAGGTAGTGTATAACACAGTTTGGAGTGATGATATGGGAAAAGCAATTGCAATATTTAATCAAAAAGGTGGCGTAGGAAAAACTACTACAAACATTAACTTGAGTGCAAGTTTAGGCAAGCTTGGTAAGAAAGTACTCATTATTGACAACGATCCCCAAGGAAATAGCACCAGTGGACTTGGAATTAACAAAAATACAACTATTTTTAATTTATACGACACTTTAATGGGCAATGCAGAAGCTCATGAGTCAATTTTGAAAACTGGATTCGATAATATTGATATAATTCCTTCTAATATTCAGTTATCTGGTGCTGAAATAGAAATGATTGATATTGAAGACAGAGAGTATAGATTAAAAAGAATAATTGAAGCAGTAAGGGACAAATATGATTACATATTTATAGACTGCCCACCTTCACTTGGTTTATTAACAGTAAATTCATTGGTTGCTGTTGATAGTATTCTCATACCTATCCAATGTGAGTATTATGCTTTAGAAGGCGTAAGTCAACTTATTAACACGTATAAGCTCATTCGTAAAGGATTAAATAAGGATCTAAAAATTCAAGGTGTAGTTGTTAGTATGTATGATAGTCGTACAAATTTGTCGAGTCAAGTTGTTGATGAAGTAGAGAAGTATTTTCAAGGCAAAGTATATCAAACACGTATCCCTAGAAATGTTAGATTGGCTGAAGCGCCTAGTTATGGATTACCCATTACAGAATACGATCATAAATCAAAGGGTGCTGCAGCATATTTAGATTTAGCAAAAGAATTCTTAACAATGGAGGATATACTAAATGGTGAAGGCTAAAAGAGGACTAGGAAAAGGCCTTGGCGCTTTAATTCCTGATGATAATTTGAATGTTTCACGTGAAACACAGGCTGTTATGACTGTTGATATTAACATGATTAAACCAAATAAAGAGCAACCAAGAAGTTATTTTGATGATGACAAACTAGATAATCTTGCAGATTCTATTAAGGAACATGGTGTTTTACAGCCTATTATTGTAAAAAGTATTGAAAAAGGTTATGAAATTATTGCAGGCGAAAGACGATGGAGAGCCTCAAGAAAAGCTGGTTTATCTGAAATTCCTGCTATTGTAAAGGAACTTAGCAATATAGAAATAGTGCAAGTCGCACTCATTGAAAACTTGCAAAGAGAAGATCTTAATGCAATAGAAGAAGCTGTAGCCTATAAATCGTTAATGGAAGAGTACGCTTTTACGCAAGAAAGAGTCTCTCAGGTAGTTGGAAAAAGTAGGTCACACATTGCTAATATTGTTCGTTTACTTACACTTTCGAATGATGTTAGAACTTATATTATTGAAGATAGGATCACAAGTGGACACGGAAGAGCATTAGCAGCAATTAGTAATGAGCAATTACAGCTAAGCCTTGCAACACGTATTGTTGAAGAAGGTCTAAGTGTTAGAGATATAGAGAGACTAATTAGCAATTTGGCTAGTAGTAAAGAGAAAAAAATCACTAATGCAACTGATAAAGATCCCAATGCTACGTATGCTGAAAGGGTCCTAAAAGACCATTTTGATACCAAAGTAAATGTAAAAATGGGAAAAAGAAAAAGGAAAAATAGAGATTGAGTTCTATGGAGAGAAAGATTTATCAAGAATACTTGAAATAATGAAGTTTCAATAGAAATATGGGCCAAATCATCACGATTTGGCCCATATTGCGTTTTTTGCATGTGCTTATGTCTTACATAGAAAGTGTTTGATAAGTAGTCATAGGGATGGAAAACAAGTTTGAATTACTGGTATACCTACTCTTTAGTTAGTAGAAAAGTAGTAATATATAGAATTAATGTTTCACGTGAAACATTTTACTCAATATATTCTATTTTAAAGCGTTTTTTTATTCAAATTATATTGAGAAGTAATTGAGTATAATTATAATGTAGTTATAGTTTTGACTACAAATGAATGGTTTTATACTAAGTATTTTGTAATAAAAAATAGTGAGAGTAAAATGAAAATATTGAGAGTGGTTAAAGAAAAAATCATAAATGAATTTATAAGTTATAGTAAAAAAATAGAAACCAGAAAAATGAATTGAGTGAACATCATTAACTTTATTATGTGATCTATGTGACAGAAAAATATACTCAAAAACGAGAAACAAAACCTTAACTATAATTGCAATATGATCATGAAAATTTTGAACACTTGATTGCATAAATAATTTATAGATAAGCATTGAACTTTGGGTGGAAAAATATGAGATAAGGATCGAGTCTAATTTTAATTAAATTGCAATTATTATTTTCAAAATAGAGATTAGATGTGATCTATTTTTTACCTCATTTTTACTTCACAGTGTTGAGAATAATATTTTAGTTTAATAACTTAAACAATCTAAGTGGATGAATGATACAAAATGATGTTTGGTATAAAATTTGGATACATGATAAAATAGAATAGGTTTATCCATTTTAGTTCTCTTTCTTGAAGAAAGAGATGTTACTGAAGTGCTGAAGTGAATAAATAACTTTAATTACTATTTATGGCAAAAAGAATGATTAAGGCGTCAATTCTGGCTCTCCAGATTCCTTATAATAGAGATTTAAAGACATTATGCACGCCTTAGGTATAATGAAGGTTAAAACCTCGCAAAAGGGCAAATAAAGCTAAATAAGCAGGTGTTATTATGAAAGTTGATTTAATGGTATTCGGTGCACATCCTGACGATATTGAAATAGGAATATCTGGGACAGTGGCAAAATATACCAGTAAAAATAAGAATGTAATTCTTGTAGATTTAACAATTGGCGAAATGGGAACTAATGGTAATACAGAAATCAGAAAAACGGAATCTCAAAATGCTGCAAAAATATTAAATGTTTCAGAAAGACTCAATTTATATATGGAAGATAGATTTATTGAATTGAGTAAGAAAAACATATCTAAAATTGTAGAGATAATAAGAAAATATAGACCAGATGTGATAATGTATCCTTTTGGAGTCGATTATCATCCAGATCATGAGGCAACTAATAGAATTGTAAGAGAAGCTATTCACACATCAGGATTGCTAAAATATAAAAATGATTATGAGCCATTTAGGCCTCAAAAAAGTTATCAATATTACATTAACCATGTTGAAAATCCATCTAGATATACAGATATATCGGATTATTATGATATAAAGCAAAAAGCTTATCAGCCCATATTAGTCAATTTGATAAGGGTAGTGGAACGGCAGAGACATACTTAAATACAGGATTTATAGAAGTGTGAAGATTCGTGATCAATATTGGGGCCATAAATGTGGTTGCCAATTTGCCGAAGTATTGTACACAGATCAAATAGCAAAACTAGAGTTGTAAGAGGAGTCTTTATGAACAGTCAACTTATATACGATGACAGTAGAATAAAAGATGCATGGCGTCTCTTTGTGAACAAAGGGATTGTTCGTAGAGAAATTCTAAAAAATGATATTGCATACTCATGGGTACGAAGCCGATTGCATGGTATTGAACTTGATTCTATACCTAGCGATACCGTGATAACGGGTGAAATACTTAGGCAATTTCAGAAAAGAGATGAATCTCTTATTTGTGTTTGCAACGCTTTTATACCAAACTTAGAAGCTCAAAGAGCATTAAAAGGGATCATACTAGGCGTTGCTAATAGAGACGGATTAGTTTTAAATACATATCAGAATGATTCTATAGACACGTCACTTATGTGTACTGGAAGAAGAATGACAGAGGAAGCAATAGGGACAAATGCAGTAGGAACAGCTTTAAAAGCCGCAAAGGACCTAGTTGTATTTGGTGCTGAGCATTATTCAAAAGCGTTTCAAAAGTATGTTACTTATGGATGTCATATATTAGATTCAAACAAAGAAAGTATAGGTTTGCTTGTTGCCTTATCGCAGTTCAATGATGCACCTGAAAGTGTACTTGAGAAAATGCAGGAACTGGCTATTATAATTGGGCAAGAGCTCGATGTACACGTTGATAACCGTAAATTGTTGACCATAAATGACCATTTGGATAACATCATCGATTCGATCCCTGATGCGCTTTTATGTGTAGATCATTTTGGAGAAGTTTTAGACTTTAACAGTAAAGCTGAAATAATGTTTATAGAACCCTTATCTCACAAGAAGATTAAAAGGTGAAAACATAAGAAATCTTATCCAAATGGATGATCCAATGGGGCTCGAACAGATGTTAAACGGCCTAGAAAATCAAACACATTGGGAAGGCTATTATCAAGTATTAGAAAAATGGAAACCATGCGATTTGGAAGTTATAAGCATGAAACGTGCTGATACTAACGCATCTAACAATATTCTTATTAGGATAGTTGACTTAAAAGAACTTTACAAAAAATGTGAATCGAATGATTGGGAATAAGGCTAGATACACATTGAACGATATTGTTGGAACGTCTGAAGAAATTGAGACCATAAGAAGGCTTGCAACCCAGCCATGCTAAATCTATAGCTCCTGTGTTAATAGTGGGTGAAAAGGGACCGGAAAGAAAATTTTAGCCCAATCAATACACAATGCTGGTAACCGCCAAAATGAATCGTTTATCATCTAGATTGCCAATCTATACCAAAAAACAAATAGAATCAGAGCTGTTTGGACATGTTTCAAGCTACAGTACTCTCGGACGACACCAGAAAGGCTTAATGGAGATTGCAGATGCTGGTACTTTGTATATTTCTAGCATTGAGGAAATGCCTTTACAAACACAGCTTAAACTATTGAAATATCTAGAACAGAGAACTTTTAGTAAACTGGGTTCTAATATTCAAAGAAGTTCAAACGTTAGGTTACTATTTGGTACACAAATAGATTTAGAAATACAAGTGAGCAGAGGCTCCTTCAGAACAGAATTGTATGGTCGTATTCGTATGATTCATATAGAAATGACGCCTATAAGAGAGCGTAGAAGCGATATTCCATACTTAATAAAGTATTTATCAGATGAAATAAGCTATACGCAAAATAAAGCGATTAAAGCCATAGAAACATGTTTCTACGACCGAATGAGCTCCTATCATTGGCCAGGTAACGTTAGAGAGATGCATAATGTATTACAATATATCTTTTTATCGTTTAAAAGATGAAGCAGTTTTAACAGACCAAATCATACCAGACCACCTTTTCGAAGGTATTGAGTCAGCCCATTTAAGGACAACAACACTCAAAATAGACGATATTGAGAAAGAAGCTATAATGAAAGCTATTGAAATAACGGATGAAAACCTCTCTAAAGCCGCTAAATTACTGGGTATTGGACGAAGTACCTTGTACCGGAAAATAGATAAGTATAATATTAAACTGTATCAAAATGACACATTATTTGATGTGAAAATGAGCACTGCATCGAAATGATACATGTCTAAAATATAGAATAATCCTGTTCCAGTTTGGGACAGGATCTTTTATTGCCTTAGAACGAGATGTGTCATTTTGGTACACTGATTGGTTGGATATATGTAAAGTCTTGCCTTTATTTTATATAAAATGTAGTGGGAATATGGCTGTAAAAAATATAAAAGGGTACATGTGTTAACTTAACAGTAAACCTTACATGCAAGTAATGTTAAGGGTTTTACCAATATATTTAGTAATTGAATTTTAAGGCAACGCACTAGGGTTTATGGGCCAACATGGTTTACTTTTAAGGTTTTATGAAACGTCTTGAGGAGCTGTTATAACTATAAAAAACGTTGTACAAATGGTAATAGCTTCATACAATTTACACATTGCAAAGAATGTGAGTGAAATAGGCGTTGCTGTATATGGAAAAAGGACAATGATATTGAAAGCACGTGTTAGAGCGTGTAGAGAGAAGTTAGAGGAAGTGTGTCATTATGACACAGCAATAATACTGTGTATATAGAATGTTAACTAAAAAACATGCCTAAAGGTAGTGATTGCAATGGTTATGCTTGGTTGTGGCGTGGTTTGTGAAAGTTTAAGTAGTCTGACAATTCTGAATAGTAAACGTCATAATATATATATGAACAGTAAAACCGGGGTTTACAGTACGTTAACAACCATTACCAAGAGGGGTGTGTTAAATAAGTTGTGTAAACTAATAAAAACGGTTGAAAGGATTATAATTAAAAGCGTGTAAGTTGTCGTGTAAACTCTGTTATGTTGTTCGTTGCATGATTCAAACTACTAATATTCTCAAAAAAATGATACCAATACGAGTATGAGAATAAGACTTTTTAATAACAGTTATAATAGAACCTTATTTACTTATGCTTATATAAACTAAGTAACGTTTTATAAATGATCATTTTAATACACTTGCAGTAATTAAAGTATTCATTTACAGTGGTTTAGCCGATTTATATTGGATATACATAAATGACTGTATAGATTGGTAAACAGTCATTTTTAAGCCTATAAAACAAAAATATATAAATAAACCTTACAAATATTAAAAAAATAATTGATTTTTTGGGTTTTCAGAGGAAAATAGAACTGTATATCGAATATTAACAGTAAACTTACTGTAATTCTACGGAGGACCTGAGAATGTATAAAATACGTCAGGTTGCAGAGATCTTAAACGTACCTACTGTACAGATTCATGAAAAGCTTATTTTTCTGAAGAAGGATCTAAAAGGCTGCATCCAAAAGAAAAACTCAATAACCTTAAATTGATGAAAAAGGTCTCATTTTAATTAAAAAAGCATTTGAGTCCGAAATGGTTGTAAAAGTTTCAGAAGCTGAAGCTGATGAAGTAATACCACAATCTCAAGAGATAGTAGACGATCCGTCTCATGAACTCACAGAGATTGAAAATACTTATGATTTAAAGGTCATTGAACTAAGAGAAAAAATAGGTCATTCTAAATCTCAATTAAACAAGCTAGATATTGAGATAATGAGACTAAACGATGTTATTTTGCATTATCATGATACCCTTAAAGAAGATATTGATATGCGATTGATTAAAGAAGAAAAGTGGGGTAAAACGCCTGTAGAAGCTCCAGTTAACGAACCTATTGAACCTGAAATCGAAGTAGAAGTTGAAGCGAAGAAAGGTTTCTTTAATTCGTTTAGAAGCAAGTAATAAGAGTTGTTGTAAACTTGTTTACAGAAAGGAGCGACTATGTATAAGGTTATAGAAGTAGCAAATATGCTGAATGTAAGTAAAGTTACAGTCTATAAAAAGATGACTCAGCTAAAAAAAGAACTTAAACCATTCATTAAAAAAGAAAAAGAATATTACATATTTAGAAACTGAAGCAATAGAACTCATTAAGAATTCATTAGCTCAGTTTTCTGAAGAAGATCAACCAGAAGTTAATGAGCTCGTTATTAAAAAGGTTGAGGATGCAAAAAAGAGTTAGAAAGCAGTTTGGAGCAAAAGGATATTGAAATTGAAAGAATTGCTGCTAACCATATTGTTGAACTACAAAATCAATTAGATTACTTAGAACAACAAGTACGTGTTAAGGAAGAAGTTCTTAAACAAAAGACAGAAATAGTAGAAAACTTGAAAGTTATAGTAAAAAAGCAATAAAGAAAGCTTGGAATTTATAGATAGATTAGAGCAAGAAAAACGAAGTGAGTAACACTTTTATTATTTTAAATAATATTGAAGTGCTATTATAAATTTATTTGAAGATTTGGGGATGCAATCAAACTCACATTAATAGTTTATAGCAGATCTAGATTCGATACAGAGATAGATTGCATCTATCATACTAGGGAGGGTTGCCACTTGGCTGGTAAAAAAAAATATATTTGAAAAGTTAGGTTTAATAGAACCTAATGAAGAGGCCATGGATAACGTAGAAGACCAAGCGCCGGAAGAAGAACAGAAACTTGAAAAAGAAGTCGTGGTTACAGAAGCACCAAAAGTAGAAAAAGTGGAAGAAGTAAAAGAGACACCTAAGGTGCTTAAAAAAGAAGAAAAACAAATAGGCGATAAATTGGATGTTTTAATTGAGTCTTATGAAAGAGATAAATTAATGTCTGTTGAAGACATTTATCGAAAATCAAGTCTTGTTAAAACAACAAAAGAGTCTATCTTTATGGCTGACGTATTTTTAAAAGCCTTACCAGAGAACTTACCAACAGACGTTAAGCGTGAATCATTATGGAACATCATGAAGGCGTCAGATATAAATGTAGACTCTTTGTTAGGTGATGCATACCAACGTATTGATGCATTAAATAATGTACTAGAGAAAACAGTAAGTGTTACTGATGATGTTAACAAGAAACACGAAAATACCATTGGAGAACTTGAGAAGAGAATTCAAGATCTTAAGAAAGATATCAAGGATCGTCTTAAGTTTCAAGAAGCTCAAAATACGACGATTGAATATGAGATTCAAAAGATTATTAATTTAGTTGAGTTTATTAAAGCAAATTAGAATAAAGCAATCAAGTTACCTTATAAGCTATATAGATTTTTATAACTTACTATTGTTTACAATGGTCATAAGGAAGTGAATGAATGCGATATAGAATAACAACACGTGGTAAGATTGTACTCGTGGTTTTCTTGATTCTTATAGTAGCAAGTGCTATTTCGTTATTGTCACCTGAAAAGCCTACTGAAGTGGTTGCAGAAATAGAAACTGATCAGGAACAAAACACTGATACTTTAGAAACAGATGTTGTAGAAGAACCTGACAAAGTGGAAGAGCAACCATCAGAAGAAAATGAATCAGAAGATATAACTGAAGATAATAATACGATGGACGAAGCTATAGAGTCTGTTTAAAAGACGCTGGTACTAGGATACACTTAACCTGATAAGTATGAATATTGACTCAGAATAAAGAAGCTGGGTACAATTATTGAAACGCATGCGTTATATAAAGATCAAATGATTATTATTGAGGGAAACATCAACGGATATCCTCAATATGACGATACTGAATTTGGGATGACTTTTGTCAGATAAACGTGCAGAAGTTGTTAAAGCATACCTAATTGAACAAGGGATAGCTAAAGACAAAATCTATATTTTTTCTTTAGGTAGTCAAAAACCTATTCAGAATACAAGTAATCCAACAGAATCTTGGAAAAACAGACGTACAGACGTTTTATTTCAAAGACTATAATGATTTAGAGTACTAAACCAAAATTGAATGTATGTCATCGGGATTTGAAGTACCCGATGACACTTTTTATTTGCACCCATAGCTCAGCTGGATAGAGCAATTGCCTCCTAAGCAATAGGTCGAAGGTTCAAATCCTTTTGGGTGCGCCAAAAATCCCCTGTGTTGAACGACATAGGGGATTTTTAATGGGTTAAAATTATAGTTGTCCACGTTTTAAGAAAACTTCGAATGATCCTTCAGAATGACCTAGTTTAAACATTTGGTGTTGCCATTGAAGCAACTCTTTTGACACGAGGTTGCATTTTATGGGCTTTAAAGGGTTGATTCTTTAATTGGGGTGGTCTTGGACACGTATCTTTTATAAACCCTTCTTTGATCCCAAAAGTGTTATTATAAAGTGCCATGGACAAACCAACCTAAATGCAAACCATTAAAGCCGTATATTTTGCTGTTATCAATTAAATAAGCTACTGCTTCTCCAGTATGTAAATAAATAATTTGCTCAGGTGTATTCTCTATAAATCCTTGATTAAGCCCTTTACGGTCAAAAAGTGGTGTAAACATAAAAACCTCCCTACTGTTTGCACAATAATTATAACATGTATAGGAAATGTTACCAAGGACATAAAAACATAATATGAATTAACTGGTAATACAGATGTGATAACAATTTTATATTTAATGAAACTTGATTTAGATTACATATTAGAATAGACTAAAATAAGGGAAAAGAATGACATTCATAGGATATGTCATTAAATAATTAAATGATTATGGAGGGAAATATGAGCGTACATATAGGTGCCCAAAAAGGCGAGATAGCAGAACGTATTTTATTACCAGGAGATCCTTTAAGAGCAAAGTATATTGCTGAAACATTTTTAGAGAACCCAGTATGTTATAACGAAGTTCGTGGCATGTTAGGTTACACAGGGACATATAAGGGTAAACGTGTTTCTGTTCAAGGTACAGGAATGGGTGTTCCATCGATTTCGATTTATGTTCATGAACTTATTCAAGAGTATGGTTGCAAGACACTGATTCGAGTTGGAAGTTGTGGTAGTATGCAAGAACATATTAAGGTTAGGGACGTTATTGTTGCAATGAGTGCGGCGACTGATTCTAATTTTAACAGACTTAATTTTGGTGAAATGGATTATGCTCCTACTGCTAATTTTGATCTTGTTAGTAAAGCCTATGGCTATGCAAAAAACAAGAACATGCCAGCATGGGTAGGTAGTGTGTTTACAAGTGATAATTTTTACGCAGATTCACCAGAAGGATGGCAAAAAATGGCCAAGTTCGGTGTTTTGGGTATAGAAATGGAAGCAGCAGCTCTTTATACAATTGCTTCTAAATTGGGCGTTGATGCGCTTTCGCTATTAACTGTTAGTGACAGTATGTTAACACATGAAGCTACTTCTTCTGAAGATAGAGAAAAAACATTTAATGAGATGATTGAAATAGCATTAGAAATTTGCTAGTATAGTCTAAGTTGAACCCTGATATTTTATCAGGGTTTATTTATTGCTATATGGGTAATTGGTAAGGAGTCCACAATGGAACAATTTATGCGCGAAGCTTTAACCGAAGCTTGGAAAGCTTATTTAATAGCAGAGGTTCCAATTGGGGCCGTTGTTGTTAAGGATGGAAGGGTTATTGGAAGGGGTCATAATTTACGTGAATCGTCTAAAGATCCGACTGCTCATGCTGAGATAATTGCCATACGGGAAGCCGCTAAATACCTAGGTGGATGGCGATTGACAGGGTGTAGCTTGTATGTTACAATAGAGCCCTGTCCAATGTGTGCTGGTGCCATTTATCAGGCACGTTTAGACAAACTTGTATATGGTGCGCCAGATTTAAAAGCCGGTGCAGCAGGTACACTATATAACATTCCACAAGATGATCGGCTTAACCACCAAATGGAGGTTATTCCCGGTGTTTTATTGGATGAATGTGCAAATATTATGAAGTCTTTTTTTAAAGAGCTTCGTAATCGGAAGTAGCTGGAGAGGTGTCCGAGTTGGCTAAGGGGCACGCCTGGAAAGCGTGTAAGGCCGCAAGGCCCCGCGGGTTCGAGTCCCGCTCTCTCCGCCAATATTGCTTTGGATTTTGCCGTGCTAGATGGGGAGGTAGCGGTGCCCTGTAACCTGCAACCCGCTATAGCAGGATTGATGCCTATTGGAGACATAAAAATGTAAGGTCTGACCTCGATAAGTGGTGTTGAGAATTGGGTCCTACGCAATGAAAACTTGTGAACCCCGCCAGGTCCTGACGGAAGCAACGGTAAGCAGGCCCTTTCATGTGCCGTGGGGGTTCCTAATTTGAGCTAACTGTCATGGTTCCGCTTGTATTTTTATTGCCGATAATAGGTGCACGGCCTTAATATAATATGATGAACAGCTCAGCGATGTATAACATTGTTGGGCTGTTTTTAATTACATTTAAATGCAAAAAAAATGAAGCACCCTATGATATAATAATTCGGGGAACAACTTATATAATGACAGGAGTTTTAACATGGGATATACGGCTCTTTATCGTAAATGGAGACCAACAGTATTTGAAGATGTAATAGGACAAACACACGTTACGCGTACCTTAATGAATCAAATTGCCAATGATAACATTGCACACGCATATTTGTTTAGTGGTACCCGCGGAACAGGTAAGACGTCTACAGCCAAAATTTTCTCTAGAGCTGTAAATTGCTTAAATCCAAAAGATCAGAATCCTTGTAATGAATGTGATGTTTGCAAAGGTATTATGAACGAAAGTATTATGGATGTAATTGAGATTGATGCTGCGTCGAACAATGGTGTAGATGATATTAGAGAATTACGCGAAAAACGTTAAATATCCGCCTTCAAAAGCTTCATATAAGGTCTATATTATAGATGAGGTACACATGTTATCAAAGGTGCTTTAATGCCTTATTAAAGACCCTTGAAGAACCGCCTCATTAC
>LQAH01000153.1_pt1 | contig 20625 bp, 28 predicted proteins | sample 1535791 | NCBI WGS metagenome assembly LQAH01 (sample SAMN04331585, study PRJNA305678) | bioreactor metagenome | isolation source: bioreactor_4 inoculated with Wadden Sea sediment 2nd replicate of a... | place: Germany:Bremen
AACAGATTCTGTCCGACCACACCGGCCTGTTTGTCAGCTGCGGTCATGAGCTTTCCGATACCCTGAATTTCGAAACCCGGGCCGTCACAGCCATGCTCAACGCCCGGATCATTCCCCGGCTCAAACACCTGCTGACGGATCTGGAACAGGTGCTGGAACGGTTTGGTATTGCCGCCCCATTGTGGTGGTCAAAGGGGACGGAACCCTGATGGATGCGGACATGGCCAAAAAAAGGCCCGTGGAAACCATTCTGTCTGGCCCGGCGGCTTCCGTGGCCGGGGCAAGGCACCTCACCGGCAGAACCGATGCACTGGTGGTGGACATGGGCGGGACCACCTCGGACACGGCCGCATTGAAAGACAATCTGGTGCGACTCAATGAAAAAGGCTCCAGAGTCGGCGGCCGTCGCACCCATGTTCAGGCCCTGGACATCCGCACCGCCGGGCTGGGCGGTGACAGCCGGATTCTTTATGAAAAAGGGGAGTTTATCATTGGTCCCGGCCGGGTGGCACCGATTGCCTGGGTGGCCGGCCATCGGACTGGAACAGGGAAGGCCCTGAAATATATAAATCATCATCTGAGCCGGTTCACCACCGCCACTCAAAAAATGCAGATCATCACCGCCACTGGATCGGTTAATCTGTCCTGTCTCACGCCCATGGAAGCCCAGGTGATGTCCCTGGTGATCCGACGGCCCTTTTCCATCGAAGAGCTGATGGAAAAACCGGAGTCCTAACGGAAGCGGGCCTGCCCCTGGCCCGGCTGGAGGAACGGTTTGCCATCCAGCGGTGCGGCCTGACCTTCACCGACCTGCTGCATATCCAGAAAAAATTCACCCGGTGGGACCGGGCCGCAGCCCTGACATATGCCGAATTCATGGCCCGTCTGGCCAGAATGGACCTGGAAAAGATGATCCGTCTGCTCATGGAAAAAGGGATCCGGTGCCTGACCCTGGAACTGCTCAAGCGGCAGCTGGATGACGAGATCGATCCGGACGGATTGACCACCTGCCCGGTGTGCCGGGCATTGATCGACAACCTGATGGCCGGGGGCAGCCCGGATTATCAGGTACGTATCAACCTGAAGCGGCCGGTGATCGGTATCGGGGCACCCATCGGATTTTTCCTGCCCGAGGCGGCCCGGGCACTGGGCACGGAAGCGATTCTGCCGGAAGATGCGGACGTGGCCAACGCCATCGGCGCCATCACCTCGGATGTGATGGTTCACCGCCAGATCCGCATCACGCCGGGCCACCGGGGCGGGTTCATGGTGGAGGGCATCGCCGGCACCCGGCAATTCAAAGACTTTGAAGCGGCCGATGCCTTTGCCCGGGAAGCCCTGGTGGACAAAGTCCGGGATATAGGGCGAGCAGCAGGGACCTCCTGCCGGACCGTGACCCTGTCCATCAAAGACAAGGCCCCGAAAACCGCATCAGGCGATCCCATTTTCATGGAGCGCGTGATCCAGGCCACCCTCACCGGACCACCGGACCGGGTAATCCAAAATCCGGTTCCGGCATGACCCGGCCGTGTACCCGGAGAAACCGGGACAGCTTCGGCCGGGTCTTTACCCCGATACACCTATAAAATGATATTGAGGATCCGGCGTAACGGCTCGGCCGCTCCCCACAGCAGCTGATCCCCCACGGAAAACGCCGTGAGATAGTCTTCTCCCAGGGTCATCTTGCGGATTCGGCCCACCGGCACGGTCAACGTGCCGGTGACTGTGGCCGGGGTCAGGTCGGTGACGGTCCGATCCTTGGTATTGGGAACCACCTTGACCCAATCGTTGTTGGCGGCCAGCATGGCTTCGATCTCAGCCAGGGATACATTTTTTTTTCAGCCGGATGGTGAACGCCTGGCTGTGGCACCGCATGGCTCCGATTCTGACGCACTGGCCGTCAATGGGCACGGGACGGTCGGACCGGCCTAAAATTTTATTGGTTTCCACAAACCCTTTCCATTCCTCTCTGGTCTGGCCGTTTTCCATGGCCCGGTCGATCCAGGGGATCAGGCTGGCCCCCAGGGGCACCCCCCAGCTGGCTGTGGGAAATTCACCTGAGCGCAGGGTGTCCGTGACCTTCCGGTCCAAATCCAGGATGGCTGAAGCTGGATCATCCAGAATCGGGGCGGCCGCATCACCGATGGCCCGCATCTGGGCCACCAGCTCGGTCATGTTCTTGGCACCGGCACCGGAGGCGGCCTGGTAGGTCATGGTGGTGAGCCATTCCACCAGGTCATTTTCAAACAGTCCGCCCAACGCCATGAGCATCAGGGACACGGTGCAGTTGCCGCCGATATAGTTTCTGATGCCCCGGTCCAGGGCATCATCGATCACCTTCCGGTTCACCGGGTCCAGAACGATAACGCTGTCATCGGCCATGCGCAGGGAGGAGGCCGCATCAATCCAAAACCCTTTCCACCCATTTTGGGCCAGCTTCGGCCGCACCGCTTCAGTATAGCTCCCTCCCTGGCAGGAGATGATGATCTCCATTTCCATAAGTGCGTCGATGTCATGGGCGTCGATCAGGGCCGGAACTTCTTTTCCCACATCCGGGGCTTTTTGTCCGACCTGGGAGGTGGTGAAAAAAACCGGGGTGATTCTGTCAAAATCATTTTGTGCCATCATCCGTTCCATGAGCACGGACCCCACCATGCCCCGCCATCCCACCAGTCCTGTTTTTTTCATTTTCCCTTCCTCCAAAAAAATTGATCAAATCTTTTTTATATCCGCTTTTCACCCCGGATGCCAGTCCTGATTCGATATCATTGAAAATTTTTCGCTTCCAGCCCGGATCTGGTCATGGACGTTATCGAATCAGATCGTACAGCAGCCTGATTTCCGCTTCCCACAGGGAATCGTCCGGAGTTTCCAGTACCAAAGGCATGTTGTCAAACCTGGCATCGTTCATGATGAATTCGAACGGTGCCAGGCCCAGTTCGCCTTTGCCAATGCTCTCGTGCCGGTCTACCCGGGAATTGAACTCCTTTTTGGAATCGTTTAAATGCAGGGCTGCAAGATACTGAAGCCCCACGATCCGGTCAAATTCATCCATGGTTTTCTCGAATGCTGCAGCGGTCCTGATATCATAGCCGGCCCCATGGAGATGACAAGTATCCAGGCAAACCCCCAGCCGGGTTTATCAGAAACCCGATCGATAATCCGGGCCAGGTGGTCAAACCGGTACCCCAGATTGGTACCCTGGCCGGCGGTGTTTTCGATCACGGCTGTCACCCCGCCTGTTTTCCCCAACGCCAAATCGATTGAGTGGGCAATGCGGTCCAGGCACTGTTCCGCTGACAGCCGGTTCAGATGGCTGCCCGGGTGAAAATTCAGATATCTCAGAGCCAGTTTTTCACATCTCTCCATCTCTTCGCAAAAAGCGGTTCGTGATTTTTCCAGTCCGGCCGGGTCTGGATGCCCCAGGTTGATAAGATAGCTGTCATGGGGAAGAATAAACGATGAATCAAACCCATACTTCCGGCACTGGTCCCTGAATCCGGTGCTGTTCTCATCGGTCAGGGGAGGGGATGACCATCGTCGCTGGTTTCTGGTGAACATGGCAAAGGCCGTGGCTCCGATTTTTTTTGCGTTGGACGGCGCGTTCTCCACGCCCCCGCGGATGCTCACATGGACCCCGATGTATTTCATTTTCTTTGTGTCTCCTGTCAAATCCGGCGTTGTTGACAATAAGATATATCGGTGCCATATATTATGATATAACCCCGAAGGGGTAAATTGTTTTTTTCATCCACTGGTCCGACCGGATTCCCCATACTCTCCGGCAAAGGGTCAGGCAGTAAAAGGGACTCAAAATGACACCACTGATTCATCGTCTTCGTTCAATCATTTGCACCATCCTCCTGGTCAGCCTGGTGACGGCAACTTCGGCTGCCGGAGACGGAAAACCGGTTTCTTTGTCCCGGGGGCAGGTGGTCTATGCCCCGGTCTACTCCCACATCTACATTGGTGACCGGGAACGCCCGTTTCTGCTGGCTGTGACCCTGAGCATCCGGAATACCGATCCAAAGGATGTGATTCTGGTCACCAAGGTTACCTATTTCAATTCAAAGGGAAAAATTCTGGAAGAATATCTGAAAGAGCCGGTTATTCTGGAAAGAATGTCCGCCACACGCTTTGTGGTCCATGAATCGGATAAGGCCGGGGGATCCGGCGCCAGTTTTTTGGTGGAATGGGAAGCCTCCAACGCCGTGAATCCGCCCATCATCGAAACGGTGATGATCGGAGCCCAGACCCAGCAGGGGATTTCCTTTACCTCACGGGGAAAGGTGATTGAAGAAAAATAACCCGGCAATTCGACAAGCGGTCAGCAGACATCCGGATCTGACACTTTCTGAAGTTTCTGCAGGTTTTCCGGCTTTCCTAAGGCGATGAACAGATCTCCGGACCCGATCACGGTGTCCGGACCCGGATTGAACACCATTCACCGGAAGATTGTTTAATGCCGACAATGAGGATGTCGAACCGGGGGCGGATTCCGGAGTCCTTGACCATTTTCCCCACCAGTTCGGAACGGTCCGAAACGGGCAGCTCCTCCATCTGAAGGTTGATATCCCCCCGGATGGCCAGATCCATCAGGCTGGTGGCCGTGGGTCTGAGCACACTTTGAACCAGGCGCATTCCACCGATGCTGTAAGGCATAAAAACCCGCTCTGCACCGGCCTGTTTCAGCCGGGACACATGCGCTTCCGTGTCAGTTCTCGCCACGATGGTGATGTCCGGATTCAGCTGCCGGGAAGTCAGGGTGACAAACACGTTGGCGGCATCCTCGGCCAGGGCTGTGATCAGACACCTGGCTTTTTCAAGCCGGCGGAGAGAAGCACCTCATCCGTGGTGGCATCCCCGGCGATAAACAGCATTTTTTGTTCCTCAAGCTGTTCCAGGGCCTTTGGGCTTCTTTCAATGATCACAACGTCGAACCCTTCTTTTTTGATCCCCTGTGCCACCACCCGGCCGATTCTGCCGTATCCACAGACAATATAATGCCCGTCGAGTTCATCGATGATTTTCTGCACCCTTCGCCTCCCGAGAAGATTTTGGAACTTGCCTTCCACAAACATCTGGGCCAGTGACCCCCCCAGATAAAAAAAATGCGCCCACTCCGCCGAAAATCACCAGGATGGTCATGACCCGGGAGACATTGGACAGGGGCCGCACTTCCATAAATCCAACCGTGGAAAGGGTGATGATCACCATGTACACACTTTCGATGAAGCTCCACCCTTCCAACGTCATATAACCGGATGTACCGAACAGGATCACCAAAAAATGAAAAAACTGCCCATGACAATGGACCAGCCAAAAGGGTACTCGGTTCGCATCTGCAAACGGAACCCTTTGAGCTTTTTCAGCAGATTCATTCACATCCTCCATACGGTTCATGATACCGGTTTCGTTTCTCAATACCATAAAGGGTGGCATCGCAGGAGTCAAGCAGTTGATTCAGCAGACTGGGGAATTGTGTTCTCGCCATCGAATGTTTGCTGGCATTTTTTGGCATCCCGTGATAAATTAATTCTACGTCCGGCTGATTTACATCATCTGATTTCCCGGTATTCTGAATAATTGAACGGTTTCGTTGAACCACAACAAGGAGGTGACCACGGTGGATTTTGACCATACATTTTCCCAAGTCGGCCTCAGTCACCATGCCCATGCCTGTATTATTTTTGATGACCTGAGCCGTTATCGAAAATCGCCTCTAAATTTATCCTTGACGGATTGAACAAGAATGAAAAATGCATCATGGCCGTCGATGACTATACCGAAGCCATGATCCGCGATGACTTTAGTTCTGCCCATGAAAATTTTGATCAATATCTTGAAGAGAAACGGCTTGTTCTTTTCAGCATAAAGGAATCCTATGCCGGCAACGGAGGATTCGACCCGGACAAAACCGTCAGAACCTGGCAAAAAATCTCAAAAAAAAGCGGTTGATGGAGGTTTTAACGCACTTCGAATGGTTGCAGAGGCGACATTTATCCTTGGCAGTCCCGAATTGGCGGAAAAACTAATCTATTATGAAAACATCATCAATCAGGTTTTATTTCCGTTTTATCCATTCAAATCCCTTTGCGTCTACAATAAAGACCTGTATCCGCCTGAAATCATCAAAACCGCCATCAGCGCCCACCCCACCCTGTTTTGCAACGATGAACTGTTTCTTCAGAACATTCACTATGTCCCGCCTCACATCCATTTTAAAAAACACAGGGCCGGGGATGAAATCGAAGTTTGGCTGGCAAATGTCAAACAAAACAATCAAAATATCCAGGCGTTGCGGGAAAACGAATACAAATTCCGGGCCCTGTTTGAAAACGCCCCGTTGAGTTATCAGTCCCTGGATCAAAACGGCAATTTCCTTGATGTGAATGACACCTGGCTCAAAATACTCGGATACACCCGTGACGAAGTCATCGGCCGCAACTTTGCCGAATTCCTCCATTCTGACTGGAAAAACCATTTCAGGGAAAATTTTTCTCGGTTCAAGGCGGTGGGTGAAATGCTTGGCGTTGAATTTGAAATAAAAAAGAAAGACGGGTCTTTCATTCCGGTCTCTTTTTACGGAAATATCGGTAAACATTCAGATCAGTCATTCCGGCAGACCCTGTGCATTTTTCAAGACATCACCGATAAAAACAAGAGGAAGAACGCCGCATTCATGAGAAGAAACTGGAATTCATCCGTGCTATTTCCCAAAAATCTCTCATGATTTCAACAATCTGCTGCTTCCCATCACCGCATGGCTGAACTCCTGATGAAGGCCCTGCCGGAGGACAGTGAGCTGTACGAAAATGCACACGAAATTTTGACGGCTGGCCAAAAGGGCAGAGTCATGGTCAAAGAAATCATGTCCCTGGGCTCCCGGACCGCCCCCTGAAACAAATCGGTCAGGGATTCCACAAAACCCGGACCGATCATTCCGGCTTGACCCGAATACTCTTAAGACAAAGAATCCCAAAATTTCCGGCTCTGCTCGGTCATAGTGGATTTCTGTTCCTTTGATTCATGGGGCCCGAAATCATTGGACGGTCCGGCACCGGTCAGCCGCTTGATACGCTCTTCCAGGGGAGGATGGGTGGAGAACAGACCGGCAAACCGACGGCCGGACAAGGGGTTCACAATTAACATGTGGGCCGTGGACGGATTGGCATTCACGGCAGCTCCCCGGCGGGTATATTCCCCCAGTTTGTTCAGGGCCGAAGCCAGCCCCTGGGGCCTGCCCGTGACCTGGGCCGCCATGGCATCGGCCAAGTATTCCCTGGAACGGGAGACCGCCATCTGCACCATCATGGCTGCCAGCGGTGCCAGGATGGACATGACCATTACCCCAACAAATCCCAGGCCGCCTTCCTCGTCGTCCCTGCCGCCGAAAAATGCGGAAAACCGAGCCATGGACGCTACAAACATGATAGCCCCGGCCAGGGTCGCCACAATGGTGGAGATAAGGATATCCCGGTTCTTGATATGGCCCAGTTCGTGGGCCAGGACCCCTTCCAGTTCTTCCTGATTCATCAGGTGCAAAAGCCCTTCGGTGACCGCCACCACCCCGTGCTCCGGATCCCTGCCTGTGGCAAAGGCATTGGGGGCCTGCTCGGGAATCACATACAGTTTTGGCATGGGCAGGCAGGCCCGCTGGGACAGCCTTGCCACGGTATCATGCAGTCCCGGTGCCTGGGACCGCTCCAGCGGCTTTGCCCGGTACATTTTCAATACAATGGTATGGGACTGCCAGTAAGAAAAAAAGTTCATGCCCAAAGCGATGATCAGGGCGATCACCATGCCGGTCTGCCCGCCCAGGGAATACCCGAGCACCAGAAACAGCCCGGTCATGGCGGTCAGCAGAAAAACGGTTTTTATGTGGTTTCCCATGGATTTCCTCTTGAAAGATATAAATTGTCTATATTTACTCCATTGTGCAATAATTTAAGATCAGTTACTACAAAATCAAGCGTTCTGACAGACAAGTTTTTCGCGCTGTATCTTAACATCCGACCAGTCGCTAAAGGATTTGACATATCCAGCCCTACGCAGAGAATTCTTTCTCCAATACGGATCAGATGATTTCAGGCAGGCGCAGATATCTGTGAAAGACGGTCTCATATTCGGTACCTGGACTATGAATAGCCCCCAAACCGAAAATAAAACTGATCCGATCGGAAGGAGAAGGACGAATTGAAATCATACCCGGAAGGATACAATTGGCGGTATCAAACTTGAAATGCTATTCTTGATAAACATCCACCCCGAAAACCGACATCTTTTCACCGGATTCTATGTAATGCTCTCTGATGACCTGCTCAATAATGGCAGCATCTTTTTGTTTGAGGGCATCAACGATTTTTTATGTCTTTGGTACACTTTGGCCGCCGGAAACAGTTTCAACCAGTGCCTGTAAAGTAAAAACTTTGAAATTCCCTGGCAGGAACGGCGGCAGAGATCTTTGATCAGATCGTTGTCTATTCGAGAGAACAGAACATTGTGAAAAGAATTATCCAATGTTGCCAATTCCGGCAAGCGATCCCCGTTATCTGCAATCTGCTTCATTTTGGAAAGAATGGATTCTAATTTTTCGAGGTCTTTATCAGTATATTGATCGAGCACCTGGGCAACTGCAGCCGCCTCCAGAATGCCGCCGGTGAAATAGCTGTCGCGAATCTGCTTGGATGTCAGTGCAGTAACATGTTTTACTTTTTGAGGGCGTGATTCAATAAGCCCCTCCCGAAGCAATATCTGCATGGCTTCACGAACAGGGGCACGGCTGATGGACAGTTCTGAAGCGATCGAACTTTCCATCACAGGCTCCCCGGGAGACAGATGTCCGCTGAGGATGCGATTCTTTACATAATCAACCACCAGTTCACTGTAGGTTTTTTTTTTAAAATCATCCATTTATCTCAGATGCCTTTACTGATTTCATCCTCCAACCGTTACCTGATTTTTCAACCAATCGATAATATTGTAAAGTGATCACAAAATCAATCGTTCCAGCGCATTCGTGTCCAAAAATTGCTGCCGCCTGAGATTCAGATATGAACGGGCTTTTTCGAGATTTCAGATAAAATTTTCAATGCGTTAACCGTCACATTCAGATAATGCAAACTATCATCAGGTGTAATTCCGGTATCTTATACTTATCGATCGTCTGCTTGGATACGCTCATTGAAAGAACGGCCGCCATTCCCGGAACGATGCCTGCTCCGGCAGCAATCTCGTGCAGGGGGGCTGTCATATAGGTTATCCCCCCGGCATCTTGACTGACCAGTAAGGCCAGTTCACTAACAAGAGCAGCCTTCTCAGAGGCGGTGCGGGCCTTTTTGATTTTTTCCCCGATCTCAATGACCCGATCTGCAAACTCAACCGTAGTTTTGAGCATTTCGCCGGACTGCCTTGGGTATGCCGAATCGGAGTGCATCAGTGGTAATCCCAGATTCTGGGCCGCGGTAATAAGTGCCTGGCCCACTGCCGGGTTGTCAAACTCACGGTTATAGCGTATCCAGAAATGATCCTCATCCAGGCCATCACTGACTGAAGGGATATATGCCTTGGTTTCCAACACAATCGTGGGAACAACATCCAGCCCGATTGTTTTCATCAAACGGCCCTTTTCGAGAAAATTCAGATTGCCTTCCAGGTCCTCAACCGGCCCTAAACCGCCTTGAGTGGCGTTCAACACCGCCATGGCCGAGACACTTATGCCGTCGACATCGAGAACCGCCCCATACAAGCACCGACATTCCCCTGAATTCCCTCACCGGAAGTGATGATGACATCCGGATATCGCCGTGCAAACGTATTGATCACCGCCAGACAAATCGCTGTCTGCAATGCTACTGGCGCTTCCAGCACTCCCTGCCCATAATCCGTCCCATACTGCGAAATGCCGCACTCTGGCTGAACAGTCCATTCAACCCGACGGCCCGTTTACCAATCAGCTTCATAAAGCGTAAACCCTCTTCTGGCTATGGCACGACCGGTCCCACCACCGCCGGTATGAACCTCCACCGTGTCTGAATCGATCGATACCTTTTCGATTATGGTGTCTGCGGGATACGCCATGCCGATCAGAGAGCAGGCCGCCGCAAACCCGGCGGAATCATCCTGAATAAAACCTGAATGGCTGTGCACATGACCGGCGCCGGCATGACCACTGACGCCCAGAACCGGTGTTTGATCTCCTGGGATGACGTTCATCATGACGAAACTCCTTGATTCTCGTTTTTAAAATAGCAGACCCAGCCTCAAAATTTCACACCCTAAGGATATCTGCAGCGAGGCATGACCCTTGATTCAAATATGACATATCTATGACAATCCCGGTAACCAAAGTGCAAGTGAAGGAACAAAGGTTATGACAAATAATGCGATAAGAAGGGCGCACAAAAACGGTATGACCGCTACACTCAACTTTTCAATACTGATGTTTCCAATGCTGCACCCCACAAACAGATTCACACCGACTGGCGGAGTCAAGAATCCCATTGAAGAGCAGGTGATCATGATTATTCCAAAATGGATCGGGTGGATGCCCAACTTGGTGACAATGGGTAAGAGCAGCGGGGTTAAAATCAAAATATTGGCCAGGGCATCCATAAATGTGCCCATAATAAGTAGAAATATCAGAATGATGGGGATCAGGACCATTTTACTTTCAGAAATAGCCAGCAGCAAATCAACCAGCATGTCCGGCACATTATGAAACAGCAGTATCTGGCCTAACGCGGTGGCTGTGGCCACAACCAGAAAAATGGAAGAGGTTGTGAGCGCCGTCCCCCGGAGTATCAGCCAGATTTTTTTCCAGGACAGTGTCCGAAGAATTATCCCTTCAGCGATCAGAGAATAAACAACAGCGATAACTCCGGCTTCGGTCGGGGTGGTAAAGCCGCCGTATATCCCCCTAAAACGATCAGCGGGACCATAAGGGCCAGGATGGAATTTTTCAGGGCGACTAGCAGATCCTTCATCGGGACCCTTTTTCCTGAACCGGTATAGCCATATTTCCTGGACAACAGATAACTGCATACCATTAAGCAGAGGCCAATAAACAGACCGGGAATGATTCCGGCAATAAACAGGTCGCCCACAGAAGCGCCCGCAGTGGTGCCATAAATAATAAGCGGGACACTGGGGGGAATGATAACGCCCAGCGTCCCGGCAGAGGTATTAACGGCTGTGGCAAAAGGCCTTGAATAGCCTTCCTTGATCATGGAAGGAACCATAATGCCTCCCACCGCTGCAACCGTCGCAGGTGCCGAACCTGAAAGTGCCCCGTAAAACATACTGGTCAACACTGAAATATGGGCCATGCCGCCGGTTATATGACCTACCAGTGCACGTGAGACCGCCAAAAGCCGTTCCGCCATGCTTCCTTTCTGCATAATTTCTCCGGCCATGATAAAAAAAGGAACCGCCATGAGTGGGAACACATCCAGTGATGTGAACATTTTTTGGATCAGAAAGGCACTTGGCAGGATATCCCCAAAAACGATTCCCACAGCAACAGAAAGCCCAATGGCAATACCGATAGGCACACTGAGAATCAAAAACATACCCAGCGAGATAAAAATCAAAATAATGATGGGATCCATAATCAAACCTCTTCCTTGTGTCCATTGGCAGGGTGACGTTTATCCGTTAACAACAACCATAGCCGTTCACACGTACGCAATCCCATCAGCCCCATTCCAAGCGGGATGGCGATGAATATCCAAAACATGCTGATTTCCAGAGCCTGGGTTTTCTGGCCGGTATTGAAGAGGAAGATAACCATTTGTGTCCCCCAGACGGCGACGCATCCGCAAAAAAGAATGGTAAAAAATAGGCAACGGCTGTTACAGGTTTGACAAATTTTTCATTTTTGATGTGACGAAGGATCGTCACTTCCAGGTGTCGATCCTCTTGAGTTGCAAAACTGCATCCAATATAAACGGACCAGATGAAAAAATAACGGGCCAGCTCCTCAGACCAGTCCAATGAGTTCTGAAGTACATAGCGCCGAAACACCTGTACCGAAATTATCACTATCATGGCGGCAAGGCATGAACTGGAAAAAATCTCTTCTGCCTTTGATATGATGGTTTTACCCGACGGCATGTTTCCTCCCAGCACCATCACCCGGACAGGCGCAATCCTGTCCGGGTGAACATGGCATGATAATTATTTTCCGGCAGCGATAGTTGCTCTGACTTTTTCTATCAGTTCCTTGCCTATCCGCTTTTCAAACTCTTCGTACACCACAGCTGTTGCCTCAGCCCATTTCGCACGTTCTTCCGGGCTAAGAGTAATCACGTTAACGCCTTTGTTCGAAAGTTTGTCCATGATCTCTTCCTCACCGTCGCGAATCAGCTTGCGTTCATAGAGTTTAATTTCCTGGAATGTATCAAGGATCATTTTTTTGTCATCTTCTGACAGGCTGCTGAGAAACTTTTTCGACATCATCACCAGGTGCGGGCTGTAGAGGCTGTTGACAATGGTTACATTGTTATTTACTTCCGGAAAATTGTTGAACCATGCCAAATTCAAATCGATGTCGATCCCGTCGACCGTTTTTGCTGGAGTGCGGTATACACCTCGCCCCAAGAAATGGGTGTTGGGTTCATCCCCAGGGCTCTCAACGTGGCAATATGGGCTTTTGACGGAGTTGAACGAATCTTCAATCCCTTTGCATCCGCCATGGTCTGGATGGCTTTTTTATTGTTCCAAAGATTACGAAAACCAATTTCGATATAACCTAATCCGATAATACCGCTTGATTCCAGTGCCTTAGCTGCTTCCATTCCAATGGGGCCGTCTGTGATCAGGTCCGTGGACTCGTAGTCAGGAAATAAAAACGGCAGGTCATAAATTAAAAATGAATCGGAAAAAGGTGACAAATTGGGTGTAGAGGCTGATCCCATCTGGAGCATGTTGAATTGCAGACCTTGGACGACACTGTCGAAATTCCCGAATTTGGAACTGTCATAAATATCCACACGAAACTTTCCATCGGACCGCTGTTCTACCAGTTCCTTAAATTTTTCAAAACACTGACCCATCGGATGTTGAGGTACGTTGGGGTGAGCGATTTTGATAACTGTAGGACCTGCCGCTGCTATCGAACCCAGAGAAATGGCCAACAACAGGGTCATTGCTAACATTGACATTTGGACATAAAGCTTTTTCATGGACAATACCTCCTTTTGGTTGAGGGAACAAACACGTGTACCCAACATAAAAACTTATCAATCCGGATCATGTCCGGGGTCATTTCAATGCGATTTCAAAAACCGCATGACATACTTATCTAAAACTGTCCAAGTAGGCATACAGTGCCGGAGAGCCGCCGGTATGCAGAAAAAGGACATTTTCACACTTGTCAAAAAACCTTTTCGTGACAAATCGATCAACCCCGCCATTGCCTTTCCGGAATATACGGGATCCATCAGTATGGCCTCTTTGGATGCCATCAGTTTGACAGCCTCCACCATTCCCGGGGTGGGCAGCGAGTACCCCGGACCGACATATTCATCAAAACAGGAAACGGTATGCCTGGCCACTGTTCCGGGAGCACCCACTCTTTCAGCCGTTTGAACGGCAAGTTCGTATACCAGTGATTCCTGGTCCTGTCTGGTTCGGCTCACGTTAATCCCGCTGACCGGAATCCCGGCATTAGTGCCTTCGATGCCCGTCAGTATGCCGGCATGGGTCCCGGCCGATCCACTGGGCACAACCAAGTGATCGATAGACAATCCTTTTTCAAATAACTGCTGCAACATTTCCTGGGCACAGGCGACATACCCGGTGGCACCGACAGGGTTGGAGGCACCGCCGGGTATGATATACGGGGTCCTTCCGTCCTCCTTGAGCTTTTCAGCAGCTCGCTGCATCTCCTGCGTCATATCGGAGCCCCCAGGTACCACAGTGATGCTTTTCACACCCATCAATTGAAACAGAAAATTATTTCCTGAAGCATCTGCTTTGTAGCTGCCTTTGACGCGTTCCTCCAATACCAGATGGCAATCCAATCCCTCTTTGACCGCCCAGGCCAATGTCAACCGGCAATGATTGGACTGTACCGCACCGCAGGTGATGATGGTATCCGCCCCTTGTGCGATTCCCTGTGCAATGCAGAAATCGAGTTTTCTGGTTTTATTCCCCCCTCCGCATCCCGGAAGAAGGTCATCTCGTTTAATCCAATAATTCACCCGTCCACCAAGTGCAGCGGAGAGTTGTTTCAACGGTTCAATCGGCGTCGGGCCTGAAGGTATCCACGACGGGGAAATTTAGAAAGATTCATTACCTGTCACTCCTATGTGATTAATGGTGCAAGGTGCGGCAGCTGCCGGACAAAGGGTTAATATCCAATAATGTCGAATGTCGAATGTCGAATGTCGACATTATAATTATGAATCACTGTTTCCCGTGTTGTCAAGTCTTTTTTATTAATTGTTTCCGGTATATCCAACCGCCGATAAACTAAGCACGATCGACCTTGCAAAGGCAAAACAAGAATGAATTTACCCCACTGCCCTGAATGATCCCACCGACCAGGAACAGGTGATCCGGCAGATTACCGAAAAGATATGAAAAACTGACGAACCACAGGCTCTTAATAAAAAAAATATTCATGGGCGATGAATATCGGTTTGAAAACATGATGATGCCGATTTTAACTTTAGTTTAACAAAGCGATAATCAATTTCTCACCAAAACCGGGTAATATTGTTGTCCATGACACAAACAACCAGAAAACATTGGATGCAGCTACTGGCAGAAGCGGAGGTGCAGGATCTTCAATCTGCTTTTGACTGCCTGGAACCAACGGTTGCCAGTACCTTTCTGATCAAGCCTGAAACCGGGATGGTCATGGTTCAGGGCAAAGCGGACGGGACCGGCATTCCATTTTGCATCGGAGAGATGACCGTCACCCGATGCATGGTCCAGGTCATGGACCGGATCCAAGGATATGCCATGGTCCCGGGCAGTGATCACGATCACGCCCGCCTGGCAGCCTTGTTTGATGCTCTGCTCCAGATTCCGGCATTTCATGCCCACCTGATGACCACCCTGATCCGGACTTGGAAACAAAAGAACATCAGCGGCATCAGGCCCTGGCCAGAGAGGTGGCTGACACCACAGTTGAATTTTCACTCTGACCCGCGGAGAATGACAGCAATGACCTCGCTGATGAAAGGACTGGATTCCGAGGTGCTTGACAGCCAGACCGTATTCCGGCATCTGCTCAACGCCATGGCTTATCCCGGCACTATCTCCGGCACGGGCATCGCTCTGTCCTGTCCGGAACAGATCTACCCCTCCGCCGGGGCCTTGTTGCTCACTCTCATGGACTTTGAAACCCCTTTCTGGGCCGACCTGGCACCGGATTCTCCAGAAGTTGGTTGGCTTAGATTTCACACTGGTGCGCCACTCACCTTTGATCCGTTTCAGGCTGCATTCGCCCTGATCACAGACACCTCCCATTCTATTGAATTGAACCGCTTCAACCCGGGCACGGTGACTTCTCCTGACCAGTCCACCACCCTGGTGATCCAGGCCCAAGGCATGAGCCACGGTGAACAACTGCAGCTTAGCGGCCCTGGCATCCCGAAACCAACCGGCCTGATACTTACGGGCATTGACCGGGATTTCTGGGAACACCGGACCCTGATCAACCAGGCCTGTCCCACGGGCATTGACATGGTTTTTGTCCATAAAGACCGGTTTTGCGCCCTGCCTCGAACCACGCAAACGGAGATTTCCTGATGTATGTGGCGGTAAAAGGCGGTAAAAAAGCCGTCAAAAATTCCCAGAAACTGGTGGCGGAAAAACGCCGGGGGACATCCGGGTGCCCGAACTTTCTACGGATCAGATCAAGCATCAGCTGGGACTGGGCGTGGACCGGGTCATGGCGGAAGGGTCTTTATATGATGAAACCGCCGCAGCTACGGCCATTCAACAGGCTCAAGGGGATCTGACCGAAGCGGTATTTCTGGTACGCGCCTTTCGCACCACCCTGAAACGGTTCGGTACCAGCCGGCCGGTTGACACCACGGAAATGACCGCTTTCCGGCGGGTATCCGGCATTTACAAAGATATTCCGGGCGGTCAGATCTTAGGCCCCACCTACGACTATACCCACCGGCTGATCGAAATCGACCCGGCACACGGCAAGTCAGTTGGCACTGCCCGAAAAAACCTGGATCAACCGATTTCCCCTTTACCTGAAAAGCTTCCCCGTGTCATGGATATTCTAAAAAACAAGGACTTATTTCAGAGACGCTTCCCTCTCTTTACCCGGAAAACGACCAGGAAACCGGGGAAGATCTGACCCGGCAGCCTTTGAGTTTTCCTGTATCCAGAACCCTTCGGCTTCAGGCCCTGGCCCGGGGGGACGAAGGGTTCCTGCTTGGATCGGCCTATTCACTGCAGCGGGGGTTCGGCCTGGACCGGCACCCGTTTCTTGGAGAGCTGAAGGTGGGATATGCCACGGTCTGTTTCACCCCGCCGGAACTCGGATTCGAAATCCGCATCGGCCGCATCCGGCTCACGGAATGTGTCATGGTCAGCCGCCAGGATGATACAAGCGGCAAAGCCACCGGGTTTGACACCGGGTACGGCCTGGTATTCGGCCAGAATGAGCGCAAAGCCATGTCCATGTCCTTGTTAGACCGTTCGCTCTCTTCTGGAGACATCGCTGAGGTGGCCGGTCAAACCGCCTTCCGGCCCAGGACCCGGAATATATCCTGTCCCACTGCGACAGTGTGGAATCCTCCGGGTTTGTTCAGCATCTTAAACTGCCTCATTACGTGGATTTTCAGTCAGACTGGTATTTATCCGCAGCCGCGGCAACGATCAGGTACCGACAAAGGAAGAGGACTGATGCCGGTATCCTACAATTTCGCCTACCTGGATGAACAGTCCAAAAAAATGATCCGCCGCGCTATTTTAAAGGCTTTGGCCATCCCCGGGTTTCAGGTGCCTTTCGGGGGCAGGGAAATGCCGCTGCCTTACGGATGGGGCACCGGCGGAATCCAGCTGACCGCTTCGGTAATCGGCCCGGATGACCGCCTCAAAGTGATCGACCAGGGATCCGATGACACGGTCAACGCCATCAGCATCAAACATTTCTTTCAGAAAACCGCAGGAATTGCTATCACCGAAGACACCGAAACCGCCACCATCATCCAAACCCGGCACCGGATACCGGAAACCCCGCTGAAAGAAAGACAAATCATGGTGTTCCAGGTTCCCATCCCTGAACCATTGCAGTTCATCGAACCCAAACGGCCCCAGACCCTGAAAATGCATGGATACGAGGAATACGGCAGCATGCATGTCAAGCTGTATGAAGACATCGCCCGGTTCGGCCGCATTGCCACGGCCTTTGACTATCCGGTGTGGGTCCACCACCGGTATCTGATGAGTCCTTCACCCATTCCCAAATACGACAATCCCAAACTGCATCGGTCTCCGGCGGTTCACCTGTTCGGCGCAGGCCGGGAAAAGCGCATCTATGCCGTCCCCCCTCACACCGACGTGGTGAGCTTGGATTTTGAAGACTATCCCTTTGAACTCGAACAATGGGAAGGGGCTTGTGCGGTCTGCGGGTCCACACAGAGTTTTCTGGATGAAATCATTATTGACGACAACGGCACCCGGGTCCTGATCTGTTCGGACACGGAATTCTGCCGGAAAAACACCGGGAATGCCAAACCATGACGTCTGCAGCCGACCTCAGCTTCCCGCCCCTGCTGAAAGTGGCCCACCTGTGCAAATTCTTTGGCCGTCACATGGGGTGCCATGACATCAGTTTCGAGGTCTGCCCCGGAGAGGTGATCGGGGTGGTGGGGGAATCCGGGTCCGGAAAATCCACGCTCCTTAACTGTATCGCAGGACGGCTCCGGCCGTCAAACGGCTCGGTCTGGTTCAAGACCTCTGCCGGAATGGAGGACCTGTGCCGATGCGATGAAGCCCGGATGCGCCGGATCATCCGGACCCGGACCGGGTATGTGACCCAGTATGCGGCCCAGGGCTTAAAATGCACATCAGTGCGGGTGGTAACATTGGGGAAAAACTCATGGCAGCCGGTACCCGCCATTATGGAAAGATCCGGGAAGCTGCATTGATGTGGCTTGAAAAAGTGGAGATCGATCCCGGGCGTATCGATGATCTGCCGTCCACCTTTTCCGGCGGCATGCAGCAGCGGCTCCAGATTGCAGCCAACCTGGTGAATGCCCCTGAATCCTGCTCATGGATGAACCCACTTCCGGGCTGGATGTATCGGTCCAGGCCCGGTTGATTGATGTCTTGCGAAAACTGGTGTTCAGCCTGAACCTGTCCATGATCCTGGTCACCCATGATCTTGCCGTGGCCCGGCTGCTGTGTCACCGGCTGTACGTGATGAAGCAGGGGGAAATAGTTGAATCCGGACTCAGCGATCAGATCCTGGATGATCCGCGGGAGCCCTATACCCAGCTGCTGGTCTCATCCGTACTCAAACCATAAAGGTTGATACCATGCCCCTTTCCTCTGAAACCCCATCCTGGATACTGAGTCTGGAACATATTGAAAAAGAATTTGTTTTTCATCACCAGCAAGGCACAAGGATGACGGTGTTCAATGACTTTTCCCATCAGTTTTATCCGGGAAAAGCCGCCATTTTGTCCGGTCCGTCCGGATCGGGGAAATCCACCCTGCTACGCATGATTTACGGAACATACAAAACCGAATCCGGCCATATCCGAGTCTGTCATCAGGGCCGTTACGTCGATGTGGCAGGCGCCTCGCCGGCATTGATCTACGCCCTTCGCCGGGAAACCATCGGGTATGTGAGCCAATTTCTGCGGGTGGTTCCCCGGGTGTCGGCACTGGATACGGTCATCGAACCGCTGCTGGCCAGGGGTGTGCCGCCGAAGCAGGCGACTGACGCCGGCCGGATCCTTCTGGAACGGCTGCATATCCCGTCCACCATGTGGCATCTATCCGCCACCACCTTTCCGGCGGAGAACAGCAACGTATCAACCTGGCCCGGGGCTTCATCGCCCCATATCCCATTCTGCTGCTGGATGAACCCACCGCGTCCCTTGACCTGAAAAACCGAAAAACCGTGATCCAGCTGATCACGGAAGCACTTAGAAACAACACCTGTGTCATCGGGGTGTTTCACGACCCCGCAGATCACCGGTCCTTTGGCGATCAGGTGATCGATCTTTCTTCGCAACACCGTCAGGAGACTTTGCCGTCATGACTTCAAAAAAACTGATACTGGGAGGTCCCCTTTTTGACGGGGCTTCCATGTCACCCAGGGGAACGGTATTGATTGATAATCAGAAAATCACCGCGGTTTTTGACGATACCATCCATATGATCAACGCAAAAGTGATCGACGTCCAGGGCCGTCTCATCATGCCTGGTCTGGTGGATCTGCATTCCGACAGCTTGGAACGAAGCATTGAAAAACGCAAAGGTGTGTTTTCGATATCGATTTCGCCATCCTGAACCTGGACCGCCAGGCAGCGCCTGCGGCATCACCACTTTCTGCCATGCCGTCAGTTTTGACGACAATGAGTTGGGGCTGCGCTCCCCTGAAGAGGCGGAACACTGCGTCAGAACTATCAAGACGTTCAACGATTCAGCCCAGACCCTGGTGAAGCACCGGGTCCACATCCGGTACGAGGTGGGATCTGAACGCAGCTTCCAAATCGTAACCCGCCTGGTGGAAGAAGGGCTGGTGGATCTATTCTCCATCATGGATCACACCCCGGGTCAGGGCCAATTCAAATCCATGACCTCCTATGTCAGGTATCTGACCAGTGAACACCAGATACCGGAACACCAGATCATCGAAAGAGCCAGGCAAAAACAGGCCAGCAACGCCCGGGACTGGGAACTGGTGAGTGCCCTGGCACACACCGTAAGCAATGCCGGTATTCCCATGCTCAGCCATGATGACGACACCATCGAAAAGATCGATTTGATTCAGACACTGGGCATTGGTGCCAGTGAATTTCCTATCACCCTGGAAGCAGCCCGAAAGGCCGGAGACTTAGGTTTGAATATTTTCATGGGCGCCCCCAATCTAGTGCGGGACCGCTCCACCAGCGGCAGTCTCAAAGCCTCGGATGTGCTCAAACAAAATCTGTGTACCGGCCTGGTTTCCGATTATTACCCGGAATCCCTTCTCCAGGCCGCATTTCTTGGAAAAAAACACACCGGATGCCCGGTATCGGCCCTCAGACAAGTGACCGCCGGCCCCGGGGATTATCTGTGTTCCTCGGCCCGACCCGGGCGAATAGCACCCGGCGCGGATGCGGATATCATCATTGTGGACCAATCCCATACCTGGGCCCATATCACCCACAGTATAGTTAAGGGACGTACCGTTTTCAACACCCAACTCCATGAGGCAGTGGCATGACAACCATCGGCGCAAGCATCGACCCGATCCGCATCGACGGATCCCTAGACCGGCTGGAACAAAATTTACAAGCATATCAAGCCATCGGCCTCAAAGCTGTGGAACTGCCGGTTCACGGGCTGGATATCATTTTGAACGGCACCCTGAACCCGGACAAAACCCGGCAGGTCATGGCCTTGCTTTCCCATTTTGACTTTTCCTATTCCATT
>LQAH01000154.1_pt1 | contig 20543 bp, 33 predicted proteins | sample 1535791 | NCBI WGS metagenome assembly LQAH01 (sample SAMN04331585, study PRJNA305678) | bioreactor metagenome | isolation source: bioreactor_4 inoculated with Wadden Sea sediment 2nd replicate of a... | place: Germany:Bremen
ATATAGAGAAAAAGATAAGTCAATTACCGGATATTTAAAAAAAGGAATATATAAAAGCGTAGTAGTATCGGTTCTGTTTACATAAATAAAAGTAACAATAACAGTAGAAAGAAGTATCTGTGCAACAATTTTAAACTTCGCCTGAAGCCCTGCACTGTTTTTCTTATAGACTTTAAGATAATCATCAATAAATCCTATTACACCGAAACCTATTACAGAAAAAAGCGAAAACCCATGTAAAAAGATTTTTTATATCCTGCCACAGAAAAACAGATACTGATATGGAAAAAATTATCATTATCCCGCCCATAGTAGGAGTCCCTGACTTCTTCAGATGACTTTCAGGTCCGTCTTCTCTGATCTCCTGGCCGAGTTTTTCTTTTTTCAGCCATAAAATAAGCTTAGGACCGAGAAATAGTGATATAAAAAGAGCAGTAACTGCTGCATAGGATGCTCTGAATGTAATATACTGAAAAAATATTAAAAAAAGTAATTTTATTAATAAGCGGTAGAAATAATTCCTTAAGCACCTGATTCCCCCCGAATTTTCCTTAATAGGTTCTATAAACTGCTCAAGAGCCATCCCTCTTGACCCTTTAAATAAAACAAGATCGCCTTTTATAAGCGAACTGAGCAGCTTATTCTTCATATCACTGCTGTTTTCGCTGTGATATAAATCAATCCTGCTTTCAATACTGTCTGCAGCCTTATAGGCAGCTTCAGCATCCTCACCGAAGAAAAAGCAGCATCAATTTTGACCCGGCAATCCTTCTCCCTATCTCGGAGTGTATATCTTCAGACTGATCACCAAGTTCAAGCACAGAGCCGATAAGCACTGTTTTACGGCCCTTCCAGTCAAGTTCGTCAATAAAATCAACTGCAGAAAGAACAGCTTCCTTGTTTGAGTTATAACACTCGCTTATTAAGGTAACAGCTCCGTTATAAATCTCACCCCTGCCGAACAGCGCCCGTACACTTTCTATTCCCTCTTTAATAAGTCTAAAATCAACAGACAGCTTTTCAGCTGTTTTAATAGCTGCTGCCGCATTCTGGACATTGTAGAACCCGATCAGATTAAGAGAAATATCGCCTTTATCAAAATGGAAAATACTTCCGTTAATACCGCAGTCTTCTATACTTTTCAGACCTGTAAGATGCTCAGCATCGTAAAGTTTCACCTTATTCTGTGTTAAAGATGCTACATTTTCCGCATAGCTGTCTTTTGCATACATCAAACCTGATTTAAAACTGTTATTATTTAAAAATATTTTTGTTTTTTCCTCTGCAATCTTATCCTGGGATCCAAGCATACCTATATGAGCAGTGCCTATATTTGTTATAATTCCGAACTCAGGTTTAAGAACATCAATAAGAATATCCATTTCACCGGCACGGTTCATTCCCATTTCAAATACACCGTATCGGTGATAATCCCTTATTGAAAAAACAGAAAGCGGAAGCCCGATTTCAGAGTTCAGGTTTCCCTTATTCATAACTGTGGGAGCTTTCTTGGACAAAACAGCAGCTGTAAGTTCCTTACACGTTGTTTTACCGCTGCTGCCTGTTATACCGATTATATAAATGTCATTAAATTTTGATCTGTAATACTGAGCAAGTTTCTGAAGAGCGGAAAGAGTATCTTTAACTTTTAAAATCATACAGCTGCTGTTTTCAGCAGCTTTTTCAATTCTGCTGTCTATTTTATCAACTATGCAGCAGGATGCTTTTTCTGCAAGATCAGATACGTAAAAATGACCATCGCTTCTTTCTCCATGAAGCGCAAAAAAATATCACCCTCTTCTGTCTCCCGTGAATCAATTGCAGCACCTGTAATTTCCCTGCCGCTTCCCTGAGAAAGGACTTCGCATTCAAGAACTGAAATAATTTCATCATAGCTTAACAGAAAGCCCTTATCAGTCAATGGATCCCTCCAAAGCCGGTCTTATATTTACAATAATACTCTGTCCCGGATCAGCTGTGCTTAATTCCGGAAGATTCTCGGTTATCTTCTGAACTCTTGCCGGAGAACTGAATACTGAGTATGTAGAAAGCATTTTCTTATTTTCCTCAAGCCATTCTTTCTGCTCAAGTTCAAAGCTGTCAATTTCTGTCGCAAGTCTTTCATACCTGAAACTCTGATTTACATTCATAAAAAGAAGAACAGGGACCGAAAGCACTATAATAAAAAAGAATATTTTTCTTATAAATTTCATAATTTCATTCACCTTTTCAACAACACGGAGCTTGGAACTTCTTGAAGGCTGATTTTCCTTAACTTCAGATTCTTCAGGAGCAACAGGTTTCTTAGTTAGTATTTTCACAATACTTTTCGCCCTGCATGTACATACCGGTGCCTCAGGAGGACAGATGCATTTAAGACTCATTTTCTTGAAAAATCTCTTAACAATTCTGTCTTCAAGAGAATGAAAGCTTATAACTCCCATTTTTCCGCCCGGTTTAAGTACTCTTAAAGCAGCTTCCAAAGCTTCTTCAAGCCGTGCAAGTTCTCCGTTTACTACAATCCTTATTGCCTGAAATGATTTTGTTGCCGGATGATTTCTTCCCCTCCTGTAGGGAGCAGGTACTGCTTTCCATATTACATCAGCAAGCTGTTTGGCATATTCAAATTTTGCCTCTTTCCTTGCTTTTACAATTGCTGATGCAATACGTCTTGAATATCTTTCTTCGCCGTATTCAAAAATAATATTGGCAAGTTCCGTTTCCGGATAACTGTTTACAATATCAGCTGCAGATAATTCAAGATTCCGGTTAAGTCTCATATCAAGCTTTTCATCTTTCCTGAAAGAAAATCCTCTGTCGGATTTTTCATAATGGTATGTGGAAATTCCAAGATCAAAGAGGATTCTGTCAGGTCTTTCTATATTATCGGGATAATCACGAAAAACTGATTAAACCATTGATTATAAAAGGTAATCTGATCCCTGTAGCATTCCAGTCTTTTTTTTGCAATTTCCATAATAGATGCATCAGCATCTAGACAGACAACTCTCATATCAGGGTAGGTTTTAAGAAAAAGTTCAGTATGCCCCCCCTCGCCTGTAGTACAGTCAATAAGAATCTGACCCGGTTTATCAGGTTTTAAAAATGAGACAACCTCTTTATGCAGAACAGAATAGTGAACTATATCCATACACTATATTGAGACGATTTTACCAAGCTCCTCAGCAGCATCTTGAAAATCAGCCTCATTTTCCTCCCAGTATTTCTGATAAACTTCTTCATCCCAGATCTCAATGTAATTATTGATACCAAGAATGACACATTCCTTTTTTAATTCCGCAGCACTTCTTAATGCCGGTGTGATATTTATACGGCCGGCCTTATCAAATTCTATTTCCTGTGCAGGTGCAATAATTCTTCTTTGAATAAGCCGTGCTCGGGACTGAAAAATAGAGGTGGAAGCCATAATCTCTTCAGAAACCTTCTTCCATTCATCGACAGTGAAAAGCCAGAGACATTTATCAACACCCCGTGTCAGAACCAGAGAATTCCCCTCAATCTCTGTTCTAAGCTTAGACGGAATCATGATTCGTCCCTTGTCATCCAAGTTATTAAGATATTCTCCACTTAGCAACTTAAATACCACTTTTTACTATTTTTCCCACCATTTCCCACATATTTCTATAATATAGTATAAAATTCATCTGTCAACGCTGATTCAAATTTAAACATAGAAAAAAGCGATTAGCAGTTTTTTTTACTTAACATTATTTTAGTATATGCCGATAGAGTCTTTCTGCTACTATCAGGTTTATGAGATACAGCATAAATAAAATTATTTACCCGGAAGGGGACAGCAGGGAAATAAGTCACAATCTGAGAATGAATCAGCTTGTCGATATAAACGGATATCCGCTTCAGCTTCCGCTTAAAACTGTGAAAACAATAGTCTACAGAGTCTACCGAAAATCAACTTCAGAAAACAGAAATGAAGATGTAGTATCCTATTATCTGGAACAGCTTTTTGGAGATGAGCTCTCAGAGCTTGTATAAAAATGCTCTGATTTTTTTTATTTTATCATCACTGTTATATTACAAGACATGCCGGATTACTCTTCCAGGTGATTACGGAAAGAGTGTTTGCAGTATATTTACAGAAAGCCTGAAATGCAGATTCTGTAAATTAAAAAACCTGTGCATCCTATTAAGGAAAAGCACAGGTTTTTTATTTTATCTGATGTAAATATTTCTAGTCGTTTTTAGCAAATATTCTGTAATCAATATCAGGAAAAAGATTGTTCTTTTTCTCAATATTTGTGAGCCATTCAGTATCTACAGTATTTCTGCACAGATTATCATAGATTACAAGGAAATTATGAATATGCTCCCGTACTCTTTTCACAGCATAAGGTTCTGCAATGCCGGTTTTCATAATAAAAGGCCAGTCAGATGCCTGGGAAAGAAGAACTTCTCTTGCTGCCTGATTAAGTGCTCTTTCTTTAAGACCTTTCTCATCAGGAAACCGCTGAACAAGTTCAGCCATTTTATCAACAAGTGAATGGATATGTCTGTAAATCCAGTCATTTGAACCATTCAGCCACACTCTGGCATAACCGTTATTTCCCCAACTGGAAAATGAAAGGTTCAGGTACTGGTTTTCAGGATATTTTTCAAGATATTTTTCTGCTGATACAGGTTCAATTGAATCCTCTGTACTGTGAATAGTTCTTATAACCTTTTCAAGCCATAATGGACCTTCATACCACCAGTGGCCGAAAACCTGGGCATCAACAGGACAAACAACTACAGGCGGCCTGTCAATCTGTGATGAGATTTTCTTCACCTGTTTTTTAAGATTGTAAATAAAGTTCTCTGCATGCTCTTCTACTCTAATCATAGCATCATCAGGACTGTAAGGTTTCTTTTCCTCTTTAGGCTTACCTGTATTGGCATAATACTTATAACCTGAATTAACCCTGATTCCGCCGTCATAAAGAATTGAAGAAAGATAATCTTCAGGAAGATCAAAACTGATATCTCTGTAAAATTCCCTGTAGTCTCTGTTTCCGGGATATCCTTCATCATATGACCATAATGCCCTCGATGTACTTAAATCACGCCCGAATGCAGCTATCCCTCCGCAATTTGCAGGTGCATAAACCCCGTATTCAGGTTTCTGGGCCGCAAAAAGAAAAGAATGAACAGAACTGAAAAAATATTTTATATTATTTGATTTAAGAACATTCTCAATTCCGGGAGCATATCCGAGTTCCGGCAGCCAGAAGCCTGAAGGCTCTTTACCGAAAATTCTGCTGTGTGAAATTACTGCAGTCTGAACCTGAGCTTCAAGAGCATTAGGATAATCACTATAAAAAGGAAGAAAACTGTGTGTAGCTGCTGTAGTCATAATAACAATATGACCTGCTTTTTCAAGTTCTCTCAGTCTTTTCAGAATATTGCATCTGTAATCTTCAACAAATTCTTTTCTGGCTGTTTTTATAGTTTTCAAGATACATTTTAGCAAGCCGGTTAAAAACAGGATCAAAAGAGGTTCTTTCAACTTCTTTTTCACCAAGTTCAATCCGGTTGTCAAGATATTTAATAAAACGCTTCTGAAGCATTTCATCGTTAAGCATTGACGCCAGTGTAGGTGAAACAGCTAACGTTATACAGAATGGAACATTATCAGCTTCAAGTTTGTTAAAAACCCTGATAAGAGGCAGATATGTTTCTGCAATTGCTTCATTAAGCCAGCTTTCTTCAACAAAACTTTCGTAAGACGGATGTCTGACAAAAGGCAGATGTGCATTTAATACAAATAACAGATATCCTTTCTGCATATTATTCCTCATTTCCGTAGTCATTCAGATATTTTTCTGAAAGTAAAGATATAATTCTCTGCGGTATTTTCTTGATTCGCCTTATCCTCTTCAAAATCATAAACACCTGTGAGCAAAAGAAGATCTTCATCTATATTGTGAATAGTCTTTGCAGGACTTTCAATAATCCCTGATTTTGCAAGTTTTTTCTCTTCACCGTACATTAAATTGATAAATTCAATATAATATCTTGAATTAAATGACGGAAGGTTTATATACCAGCTGTTGTCATCTATTTCAATAGGTATATCAAAAAAATCAGGCAGGTTGTTTTCTTCACATACAGTACATGACATTTCATGCACTCTAAGAAAAAGTTTTCCTGATTTTGAAGTTTCAGTATAGGCTGCTTTATCCTTGTCTGATATTTCCCAGTACGAATATGCAAGCTGCGGTTCTACCAGTATAAGCCCTACTTTTGTTTCGTTATAGGATGAAGGTATATTATATACAGTTTTATCCTGAGCTTCTATTTCCTCATCCCGGAATATGTCATATTTTTTTCTCTTCGCCTCTGATAGACATATTATTATGAATAATCCTGTCATTTCGATCCTCTTCAAGAGCATCAATAATAACATCAATAATTTTTTCTCTGTGAAGGTTCTCATAATCAGAAATTCCCATTTTTTTGGCAATATCCTTAAGAGAAGAAAGAGGTTGTGATTGCAGTCGGTCTTTTGTCATATTCCCCCCCGATAACTTAATATCCTATTTAAATGGGAGAATAGTGTCAAGTAATAGCATGAATTTAGACTGGAAGCAAAAACAAAAGAATACGAATTAACAGATAATTATTACATTATCTGCCTTATTCTGCGAATACAAAAATATAAAAATGATTTCAGATAAGAACAGTGATTATCCGTATTCATTTTAATTATACTTATTTATGATTAAACCATAGTTATATAAAAATACCGGTTTTAAAAATGCTCTTTTCTAAAAAGAACAATTACAACATCTCCCCATCCGGTTTTTTAACAAACCAGTCAGCAGTTTTTTTAATTAACAGAGGAGCAGTTCCAGCTCCAAGTCCTCCCCACGTAGCAGTTCTGATACAGCTGAATCCGTATTTTGTCCCCAGATTTATCAGAGTTTTCTTTGAAAAAAGAAACATATGATCAGCAATTGCAGATCTCCAATTATCTCTAAACAGCAGAGACTGAAAGCCGCTTATATTAGGTGTAACAAGAGCAAGGTATCCACCGGGTTTAAGAATCCTGTATAATTCCTCAATAAATTTACCAGGTTCATTCAGATGTTCTATAAGATGCGATGCATGTATAAAAGAAAAAGAATTATCAGGAAAATTATTTTTCTCAAGAGGTTTGGTACTTATATCAATACCGTGCTTTCTGCTTCCGTATTCTGCAGCAGCACTGCATATTTCAACTCCCGAGGCATTCCATCCGTTTTCCTTAAAATATGCCGCCAGCCTGCCTGTTGCGCATCCTATATCCAGAAATCTATTTTCTTTACCGGAAAAATCAAGTTTATTAAACTGTATATCATCAAGTCCTTTAAGCATCAGATCAAGAAAATTTTCTTCATTGTTGATTTCATAGTCAAAATATTCATCATCATATCTTTTTGAAAGATCTTCAAAAACCGGCTGCGGATTCTGGAAAACAAAAGAGCATTTCCTGCACTTTACATATGAAAAAAGAGGATAGGAGTATAATTTAAATGTGATCTTTAATATCGGATCCGCAATAGGGGCATTTAATTACATATGCTGTTTCATCTGAAGGTTTTTTTGAAAATGTCTTCATATTTCATCTATAGACAGTAAGCAGCCTGTCTCTTGTTGATTCATTTCCTGCAAAATCCTTAACTGATATTTCAAGCCTGATTGTTCCGGGAATAAGATTTATTTCGCCGATATTTACTACCCAGTCTTCTTCTTCACTGTAATACTCGTCAACAGGAGCTGAATTGCCTGCAAGAACAACTTTCCCCTTTTCCCTTACAAGAGTATCATATTTTATTTCAATAACCTGCTCTCCGTTAAGATAAGCAGAAATACTGTAGGGTGCAGTCGGGCAGAAATAATCAACATTACCGCAGATATCATAAACCTGAGCTGTCAGCTTATATTTACCGGTTTTAATTTTTTCTCTTCTGGAAAGGACTTTATTAAGAGAATTATCTTCATTGTTTAATACAATTTTCTTGATAACAGGTTTTGTTTTATCACTTCCTTCAGAAAGAAGTTTTAGCGGATTTACTATCTGATTAAGCTCACCGTCTATTACTTCAAAATGAAGCTGCTGTCCTCTGGAGGCTCCTGTATCGCCTATTACACCGATTTTTCACCCAGCTCAACATTTTCCCTGTTTTTACAACGGATCCTCTTTTTAAATGGGAATTAAGTTGTTTTTAAAGATCTTTCATGCTCAATTACAATAAAACTGCCCATCCCACAGGGTATATCGGAAAAAGGAGAATTTTCTTCAAAAACAAAAACAACCCTGCCGTCTGAAACAGCTACGACGTCCTGCTCTCCCCCCGCCGATATCAATTCCGCTATGATAATGATCACCTCGTTTTTTCTGCAAAAGTAGAGGTAACAGTGAGTTTTTCAACAGGCCATTGAAGAGAGTAAACAGTTGCTATATTTAGAACAATAAGCAGAAAAATAATCTTTTTCATATAATCACCATGCTATTCAGAGCTCAGCTTAACTGAATATATTTTATCATCAACTCCGATGTAAATATTATCGGAATCATTCTTCATAAATATGTTTTCAGCAGAAAAACTGCTGTTGTAAATATTACGTCCGTCAGAATATGTTATTACAATACTGTACTCACCTTCATAATCATGTGAAAGAATACAAAAAATATCATATTCTTTTATATATGACACCTTCAAAATCTGTTCATTTACCGGGATCTTATACAGATTTCTTTTTTCGATATCATAACAGTAAAACGACTCAAAAACTTCCGAAATATAAATATTTATTATCTTCAGTAAAATCTATCAATCTGGAATATCTCAAATTATCAACAAAACTGATAGCTGAAAATCCTTGTATACTTATCATGGTTTTTCCGGAAAAGAAGCATATACTGAGGCTCAACCCCGGAGATAACAGAAATATATTCAGAATTATCAGATATTCCTGTTCCGTAGACTGTATTTATTCTGCTCAAATCAGGTTTAAACAGTTTTTCTATTTGATTTTCAGAATCGACAATAATAACATCGCCGTTAACATATCCGGCAATGACATTACTGCTGTTTGAATCAAGAGATGTAAGTTCTGAAAGATTTTCATCCTCCCACAGAACATCGCCTTCTGTTGTAATTTCGGAAACTTTTTTCCGGTTTGTTGAAACTATAAAAAGCCTGTTATTGTTAAACCAAGGATAACCGTTAGTTGCAACAGTATTTACGAAGTCGCCCTTATTATCGTTAATGACTATCTGATCTGTAATACTGGAATAATTTATAAAATTATTATCAGACTGAGCCAATCCGTAGAAAATTCTGTCCCGGTATGTAAGAACACCTTCCGGATTGAAATATCCGAACAGATTCCCCATCCTGAATGGAATTTCCTTTTCCTTTTCTGATATTTCCATAACAGAATCATTTTTATCAATAATCCATTGAGGATCTATCTTAAATATCCTCCCCTCATTTTCAGGAGAAATAAATATATAAATAAGTAATATAAACAGCAGGCCGATTTTTTTCTTTTTTTCTCATTTCCGGATCTTTTTAAAATTGATTTCAGAAATCTTAATATATATCTGCTCTCACCCGGATCTGCATGTAAAAATACAGTTTCTTACTGATGATCAGAAATAAAACAGCCAGGGGAGAAAGATATTAAAAGATTCCTTTATTTCAGTAATTGTATATAATAGAATTAGAGGTGTCAACGAAATAAAAAGGAAGCATATTTTGAATAAAATTAACGAACTGTTTGAAGAAGCTGTAAAAATCTCTGAAAATGCCTATGCACCGTATTCAAATTTTCATGTAGGAGCAGCTCTGCTCTGTGCTGACGGATCAATTGAAACCGGTGTTAACGTAGAAAACCGATCATTCGGGCTTACGAACTGCGCGGAAAGATCCGCTGTGTTTACTGCCATTTCTAAAGGGAAAAAAGAATTTAAGGCTATTGCAATTTACTGCAGAGATGCCGATTATCCGGTTTCTCCATGCGGTGCCTGCAGACAGGTACTTTCCGAATTTCTTGATAAGAATACTCCGGTTTATTTCGCGGGGAAAACAGGGAATTCAAAAACATACGATGAAAGAGATATTTCCTTTTGATGCGCTTCATGAACTGGGGGGAAATAATCTACTTTGTTTTGAAATTATTCAAATATCAGATGAAATAGATTAAACGCTTTTTGCAGCATCCTTTTCCATTTTATCTTTCCATATCTCGATATTCTTTTTAGTGGTGTCGGCTTCATTTGTTTCACCCAGATAAATATGGATTCTCCTAAGAGCAGAAAGATAGCTTATGGCAAGTTTAAAATCATCTATTCTAAAAGTATTTAGCTCATATTTTTCTCTGTATCTCTTGATGCTGTATGAAGAAGCTCTTTACAAGATTAAGGTGTACATTCTGATCTCATAACCATCAACAGTAGGATCCATCCCTTTTACAAGTGATTTAAAATCAATAAGGTTTTTTGCAACTGTTGCAAAACGGCCTTCAAGTTCAACGAAAGACCATTTCCATTTCGAATTATCACCAAATGCTTTTTCGATAGTTTCTATAGTAAATCCAAGCTTTTTAATAATTTCATATCGTTTTTCATCATCATATCCGGCTATGCTTTTCTGGTTTTCTGTAAGTTCAGACAGAGGTACATCTATTAGATCAGAAACAATACTTTCCATATATATAATTGCTCTGTAACAGGCTTTTCTGGCTTCATTTAAAAAATTATCGTTTTTATTCCAAGCAGGGCAACTGAAAGTGTATTGAGAAGAATATAATAGGATGCCATATTAAGAACACAATCAGACATATCCAGCTTTTCTTTCTACATCCTCAAGTATTTTTCCGGTTTTTATATCATAATCCAAAGCTTTTTCACGTATTATTATTTCTTCAATAATAATCTTGTACTTCTTTGTATATTCTGAATAATTCTTTCTTGCCTGCTGACTAATTTTCCCCATCAGTACCTCTTAAACTCTGTTTCCTAAAAGCTCCCTGGCATGTTCTATCGATATGCTGCCGGATAAACTGCCGGAAAGCATTCTTGCAACTTCCGAAACTCTTTTATCATCTTCTACTGCTGAGACATTTGAAAGAGTTCTGCCGTTTATAACATTTTTTTTCAGCTTTTAAATGATTATCGGCATTTGCAGCAATTGAAGCAAGGTGCGTTATACAAATTATTTGCTTCTTTTCAGATAAAAGGACAAGATGTTCACCTAAAGCTACTGCAACTTCTCCCCCTATGCCTGTATCTATCTCATCAAAGAGCATTGAATTTACATTATCCTTTTCTGAAAGGACGCTTTTTACAGCCAGCATAATCCTTTGATATTTCACCGCCCGATGCAATGTTTTCAACAGGTTTGAGATTTTCCCCTTTATTTGGAGATATAAGGAAATCAACTTCATCCATACCGTAGGGTCCGCATACAGGCTGACCTGAGCTGTTTTTTTCTATCTTCAACATTGATCCTGAATGAGGCATCCTTCATACCGAGATTTTTAAGAATATCCTCAATACGCTGTCCAAGAATAACTGCGCTTTCCTTTCTGGAAGCGGAAACAGCTTCTGCTGATTTCAAAATATCCTTTTTCAAGAGCAGCTGATTTTTCAAGCAGACTGCTTTTATCCTCCTCATAGTTTTCTATTCTAAGCAGTTTTTCCTCAGAATCTTTAAGAAAGCTTAAGACTTCCTCAACACTTCCGCCGTATTTCTTTTTCAGCTTATGAATTACAGAAAGTCTGTTTTCACATTCTGCAAGTTTTTCCGGTGAATAATTATCCTTTAAGAGGTAATCTCTGAAAGTCTCTGATATATCTTCAATTTCATAAAATGCATTGGAAAGTCTGGAGGAAATATTATCAAGTTCAGGATCAATTTCCGCTGCTTCTGCAGAAGCATTCAGAGAAGACCTTAGTCCTGATAATGCACCGTTACTGCCTTCTGACAGGTTCTTATATACATCTTCAACTGCACTGTAGAGTTTTTCATGCTGAACAAGCATTCTGTGTTCATTTTCAAGTTCATCATCTTCACCTTTAACAAGGGATGCTTCCTTTAATTTCATTTATTGAAAATTTAAGAATATCTATTTCCCGCAAGCGCTCCTGTTCCGAACCCTCAAGAAATGATAATTCCTTTTTAATCCTGCCCAGTTCATTGTAATTATTTTTAAGCTTTTCAACATCATCAGTTAATGATGCATTGCTGTCCAGAAGTGATCTCTGCCTGGCAGAATCCATTACTGTATGATGCTCATGCTGACCGTGAATATCAAAAATATGAGATGTAAATTCTATTAGATCATTTCTTGTCACGGGAGATGACTGTATCTGTATAGTTGATCTTCCGTTCTTTTAATTACCTTCCTTATTATTACAGAATTATCATCACTTTCAATCCCTTTATCTTCAAGCCATTTTTGAGCATCAGCATTTCCTTCAGTATTGAATATTCCCGAAATTTCGGCAGTCTGCTCCCTTTTCTTATTATATCAGAATTATTCTTACCGCCTCTAAGCTGGGCCAAAGCACCTGCTACAAGAGATTTACCGCTTCCTGATTCACCGGTGAGAACATTAAAACCTTCTTTAAACTCAATGCGCAGATTATCAATAAGAGCATAATTTCTGATTATCAGTTCCTCAACCATTAGGGCCTCCGGACCAGTTAAGTTTGGTTTTAACCTTTTTAAAAAAATGATTTTCCCGTGATTTAAGTATCAGAGTTCTGTAATCGCCTTTTGTACACCGTATAACATCCCCTTTTTCAACAGGGAAGGCTTCCTGCCCGTCTACAGTAAGCAGAACTTCTGTCCTCTGTTCTTTTCTTACCTCTACTGTAATTTTTTTTATCAGCAGGAAAAACAAGAGCCCTGCTTGATAATGAATACGGGCATATAGGAGTAAGGAGAAATGCATCCATATCAGGATATAGAAGCGGCCCTCCCGCTGCAGCAGAATAAGCAGTGGAACCTGTTGCTGTGGACAGTATAATACCGTCAGCTCTGTATTCCCCTAATTCTGCATCTTCTACAAAAACATCAAGTTTAACAATTTTTGCAATATTTCCTGCAGAAATTACACAGTCATTAAGACCTGTATTTTCATATATCAGCTGTTTTTCTCTGAATACCTTAACATTCAGCATAAGATGAGCTTTAATATCATAAATTCCGTTAAGATAATCTTCTATTGCCTGTTTCCATTCATACCTTTCAACTTCTGTAATAAAACCGATATCACCGAAATTTACTGCAAGTATTGGAGTATTAATTTTTGAGAAAATCCGAGCACACCTGAGAACAGTTCCGTCCCCTCCAAGTGTTATAACGAGACTGCAGCTTTCTGCTTCAAAATCCCTGTTAATTTTATCAATATTTAAACTTTAAAGCATTAATTTTTTTCCCGCACAGATATTTATAAATATCATCAGCCATAATATCCGAACCTTGTTTATCCGGATTAAAAATAATAAATATTTTGCAGTTTTTTTCAATCAAAAAAGTATCCCTGTTATGGAAGTGTTGTAAGTACTTTTACAATCTGCTCAATATTAGTTTTTCCAAGATTCGGATATAAAGGAAACAAAAGACTTCTGAGCTTCAGATTTGAAGCTTCCGGACAATCTTCAATTTCATATTCAGCAAGAACTGAGTCTTCAAAAGTGCATATTACTTCAATTTTTTTTCTTTGCAGCATATTTAATTATATCTTTAGTACTGGAAGCTGCAATTACCGGAAAGAAAGGATACACAGGGATACTGTCCTCCCTATGTATAACAGTTTTATGCTTTGTCTTCATAAGAGCATTTTTATAATTTTCCGCAATTTCACACCGGGTTTCTATATATTTATCAATTGTAGAAAACAGAGACAGTGCAAGAGCGCAGTTTAAATCGGAAGAATTTTATCACTTCCCAGATCAGCAGCTGCTTTTTAAGCTTTTCTCTTCCCTTCTTGCTTCCTGCAGCAGTAAAAACACCACAGCCTGCAGTAATTATCCTTTCCGGATCCATATTCATTATAACATAGTCAGCACTGCTGCCGTTTTTTGATTCCTCAGCACCGCCTCCTATTGTATTTGAAATATCTTCAATTATTATTATATCTTCATCCAGTTCTGAATAATCAGGGCTTACTCCGAAAGGAGATTCAATAACTGCTGCTTTAATATCTGCAGAATCAATTTCTCAATAGATATTATCCCTGTATCAGGATTTACATCTATTATTCTGGTTTTAATACCCAGAGAATCCAGTACCTTTTTATAATAACGTGATGAAAGAGGTGAAAGAGCTACTGAAGCATCTGCTTCAAGATTCAAAGCTCTGAAAACAGCCTCAATTCCTCTTTCATATTCCTTAAAAACAAAACCGTTTTCTACTCCTATATAATCTGAAGCAGCTGCTGACAGCTCTCTGCCTATTCTGCCGCAGCCTATTTCCTCACTAACAAGTGTGGTTAATACAGAGTCCATATCTTTTCTGCTTATAAACGGTTTAAAAATTCTGATGCTCATTCTTTAGTCCTTAGCTGATCAGCTATCGCCTCATCATTTCAAGCTGTTTCAGTTCTTTAAGTGCAAACAGGCGTTCAACATCAAGGATAATCAGATAATTATCATCTATTGATGTTACACCCTGAATATATTCACTTCCGATACCTTTAATCATCTGAGGAGGCGGCTGTATTTTATCATTACCAATAGTTACAACTCTTGAAACTTTATCAATACGGACAGCAATTTTCATCTTGTCTACTTTAACTATAATCAATCCGCTTAAAGATCATCAGCCTCATCATTTCAAGCTTTTCAATCTGAAATCTCTTATGAAGATTTATTACAGGAAGGATATCACCTCTAAGGTTAAATATTCCTTCTACAAAAGCAGGAGCATTAGGAAGATCTCTTATTTCCTGTTCCCGGACAATTCCTTCAACCTGCATAATATTAATACCATATTGTTCTTTCCCAAGAAAAAAAGTTACAATCTGTAAATTATCTCCGAATTCCATAATACTGTCCTTATTCTTTATTATAGGCTTATCAGTAAGCCTATAAGCCGTTTCAGGCTGCTGCATCCTGTAAATCCTGATTCCATTATATAGGAATTCAGCTTTAAAAGAAAACTTAATTAATCATAAAATCAGGTTTGTTCATCCGGATAAGACAACTGAAAACCTGAATGTTCCTTAAAGCTGATTCCCGGATATATATTGAAATACATCTTCCAGGAGTTTCGATATAATATTATGCTATATTTTTATTTTATTTGCAATTTCCTTTTCATAAACATAAGTTCATGTTCGCGTAAATATATAATATTTACTATTTATATTATTATTCAGCCTCTTTACCGTTAAAAGTTATAATATAGCATCTTTAATATTACAGAAATATAAAATAAACATTCAAAAACCTTTTCCTTGACAGTGAATTTATCCTATTCTATCCTGATATTAGGATTGTTTTTCATATCATCTTATCAGACAGCCCGTATTTTCACTTTTGTTTATATCTCAAATTATTAACACTATAAAGGAGCATTGTAATGTATAAGATTCTTGTTACAACAGACGGATCAAATCATTCTGAAAAAGTTCTTGATGAGGCAATTATAATTGCATCAGGAATGGGAGCTGAAGTTACAGTTCTAGGGGTAGTTGAAGAAGGGGAACATTCCTATTTTTCCAACATCCCAATAGATGTTGCTAACGTTGTAAAAAAAGATAAAGAGGATTTTTTCAAAGATACAATTGGGAAAGCTAAATCAAAAATTGAAAGCAAAGGTGTAAAAGTAGAATCTATTATTATACCGGGAGTTCCTTCAGATGTTATATGCAGTTATGCAGAAAGAGAAAATTTCAACCTTATAATAATGGGAAGCAGAAGAATGGGTAAGGTTCACGGTTTTCTCCTCGGCAGCGTAAGCAGTAAAGTCCTGCATACTGCAAAAACAAGTGTATTGATTGTCCGTTAATTTATTTCCGGTTTATTTTATAAAAAGAGAAATAAACCGGAAAAATATCAAATATACTGCCCCATTTAACAGTGAATTATTCAGAAATAATTGACAGTAAAACATAGTTCTCCTACTATTATTCAAGCATTCAGTTATTTATAAAAGCTGATTTCACAACTATCAGTTTTAAATTTATAAAAACATTATTATTACAGATTTATATGGTATAAATAGACAAATATGAAAAACAACTTTAGAACAGAACATGATCATCTGGGAACAGTTAAAATCCCTGAAAATGCTCTTTACGGCATACATGCCCAGAGAGCAAAAAACAATTTCCCTGATACAGAACGCTTCTCAAAAGAATGGTACAAGGCAGTGGGAACAGTAAAACTTGCCTGCTACAACACAATTGAAAAGTTCAGGAAATCATCGGTAAAACAATTCGGAGAGGATGTTCCAGTAAATTTAATCAGCCTGGATACAATTACAGCTCTTCAGAAGGCTGCTTCTGAAGTTGCAGAAGGGGAATATTTTGATTCATTTATTGTTCCCGCAGTTCAGGGAGGAGCCGGAACAAGCATTAACATGAATATAAATGAAATTATTGCAAACATGGCATTGATTCATACTGGTAAAAAAACCGGGTGCATATTCAGATATAGATCCTGTAGAACATGCAAACCGGTATCAGAGCACCAATGATGTTATACCTACTGCACTTCATACAGCATCCATGAAACTTATGCTTAATCTTGAAAATGAAATAAATCTTCTCCGTCATGAAATTGAAAAATATGAATCTGAATACAGAAACAGCCTCAGAATTGCATACACACAGATGCAGCAGGCAGTACCTTCATCTCTGGGCCGACTTTTCAGCACTTATAACGAAGCGCTCTCCCGTGACTGGTGGAGAGTCTCCCGCGCTCAGGAACGGCTTAAAGTAGTGAATCTGGGCGGCAGCGCAGTAGGAAGCGGCATAAGCTCTCCCCGTTTTTTTATAATGGAAGCAGTCAGGGAACTGCAGAAGCTTACTTCCCTGCCCCTTACCCGAAGTGAGAATATGCATGATGCAACCTGTAATCTTGACCCCTTTGTAGAAGTTCATGGATTTTTAAAAGCTCATGCAGTAACTCTTGAAAAAACAGCGAGTGATTTACGGCTTTTAAGCTCTGATCTTTTACAGCAGAATGAAATAGAAATACCTCAGAAACAGGTAGGAAGCAGTATTATGCCGGGAAAAATCAATCCGGTAATTCCTGAATTTATTGTCAGCGCAGCTCACAGGGTTTATGCTAATGATCAGATAATATCAGGCCTTGCAGCACAGGGAATGCTTGATTTGAACGCATATCTTCCCCTTATCGGCCATTCATTTCTCAACAGCATTGAACTGCTTACTGCAGCCGATAAAACACTCAGGGAAAATATGTTTAAAAATTTAAAAATAAACAGTAAAACTGCAGAGAACAAACTTTTTGCAAGCCCGGCAGTATGTACAGCTCTTCTCCCGTTTATCGGCTATCATAATGCTGAAAAACTGACTTCGGAAATGAACAGCAATAGTCTTTCTGTTTTTGAAGCAAATAAAAAACTGGAACTAATTGATGATAATAAACTTAAAGATATTTTATCCCCTTCCAACCTGCTTAAAGAAGGTTTTTCCCTATACGATCTCAAAGACTGACTGGTGTTATTCTAGAAAATGTTATTCAGCAAAGCTTTAAATACTCTTATTCAGAGAATCAATTGATAATTTTTATTTTCTGTGTTTTTTTCAACCATATTTATTAATTAATATATCCGTTTTCAATAAATAATGTTAAATTAAGCATGTTAAAAATACAGTGCCTGACAAAATAATTATATATGTCAGGTTATAACTTGAAAATATACAGAATATAAGAGAAAAAATGAAGGGAAGAATCAAGGCCTCATATCGGAATATTCGGACAGACAAATGTCGGTAAAAGTTCATTTATAAATGCAATAACAGGACAGGAAATATCAATTGTAAGCAATACCGCAGGAACAACTACAGATCCTGTTAATAAAACAGTTGAACTCACAGGCATAGGTCCGGTTGTTCTTGTTGATACTGCAGGACTTGGTGATTCAACCGATCTTGGAGCCTTAAGGATAAAAAGAACAAAAAAAAGTCCTCAAAGCAATAGATGCTGCTGTTATGATTATATCGGAAAATAACATTACAGATTCTGATAAAGATCTTATAATGGATTTTTCAAATGAAGATATTCCTTATATTATTATCCACAATAAAAGTGACATTGAAAAATATAATTCAGAACAATCTGATTTCTCTGACAACATCAGTGTCTTTGATTATTCAAGTATTTCAGATCAGGATCCCTGGCCTGTATTAAGCAGGCTGAAAGAAATAATTCCTGAATCCGCCTTTAAAAAACAGACACTTATAGGAGATCTGCTTTCATACGGAGATATTGTTCTGATGATTGTTCCTATCGATATTGAAGCACCTGAAGGAAGGCTAATACTGCCCCAGGTTCAGGCAATTAGAGATATACTTGATAATGATGCAGTTGCTGTAGTTCTCAAGGAACGTGAAGTAGATATATTTCTCAGAAAAACAGGCATCAAGCCTGATCTTGTAATTACAGACAGCAGTATCTTTTTAAAAGCTGATGCTATGATCCCGAGTGATATCCCCCTGACAGGATTCAGCGTTATACTGGCACGCTTTAAGGGTGATTTTGATGCATATCTAGAAGGGACTCCTAAAATTTCAGAACTAAAAGACGGAGATAAAATACTTCTTCTTGAATCATGTTCTCATCATACATCATGCGATGACATTGGAAGAGTAAAAATCCCCAGATGGATCAGCCAGTTTACAGGAAAAAAACTCCACTATGAAATTGTTGCAGGACTTGATGATATTCCTGGAAAATAAACGACTACTCTCTTGTAGTCCAGTGCGGAGGCTGTATGATTACAAGAAAGCAGCTTTAAACCGTCTAAAACCGGCAAAAGAAGCAGGAATACCGATAACAAATTACGGAATGACAATTGCTTATGTCAGGTATTTACAACAGGGCAATTGCTCCTTTTGTAAAATCAGATTCAGAAGAGCAGCACAGTAATTATCTTTAGCATTATTTCATTCATATGGAATTACTTAATTTTCAGTAGCTGAAAACCTTCTGCAGTTTTTCTGTTTCTAAAGCATACAGACTAACTGTATATCCAGCTTCAGTAAGCAGAACAGGTAGAAATTATAATCATCCAGCAACAACTTTATCAAGAAATAATACTACACAGATTTCTTATAATACAGGAACAATTACTTACAAGCTGATTTGGTATATGCTCTTAAGATCAATAGCTCCGGCTGACAACTGATGCAGTAACTGTTCCTGTCTCTACATCAACCAGTCGGTTTATGTAATCTGTGTATTCTCCATTTGTAACAGTATCATCTTTATGAAGATAAGCTGAAACTTCAAGAACATGAGTAGCACCGGTTAAACTTCCAATTTTCAAACTGCTTTCAACTAAACCGCTTAGTATCAATTTTTGTTCTTCAATAATAACGTCCAGCAAACGACGGTCTACAATGCTGAATCTTCTGAATCCTGAGAAATTTGAATACCATGCCGATTCTGTTGTTGCAAGGAGCATATTCTCTGCAGTTTTTTCCAGTTTTCTTTTTCCGCTTTGCTGAATTTTCGGTTTGTTTCAATATCACCGGAAATAATTGCCAGATTTATATTCTTGCCGGATGCTAATACTCTGAGTAATTTTTCATAATCTGAAGGAACATTAGACTGGGACAGAGAAAATTCTACCGTCATTTTTTTTACCGTCCCTTAAGATCCAAGCCTGTACATACTGACTTGGAAAGTATTTAAACATTATTGTATAAAAGGACTCCCAGTTTTCAATAAATTCACCATTAATAGCTTTAATTATATCGTATTGCTTTAAAACCCGGGATGCTCCTGAATCCGGTATAATATCATTTACCAGATACCCTTTATCTACATTACTTCCTTTTTGGAATATATGCTCCGATATGTGGAATTCCAGTTGTTCCGGAAATATATTCAAATGTACTTTTATTATCAGTGTTTTTTTCTGCTTCGTTATTGATTTTATCATTTGTTCTGTCTTTGGATTTAACAGTATTGCTGCTTATATTCGTTGTACTTTGTTTATCAGAGTTATATAAGCTGCTGCAGGAAAAATATATAAAAATAAGGAGAACTAAAATAACAGCTGATAAAATATGTTTTATCAAATAAAAAATATTTCTTCATAATATTATATCTCCGTTTTTTTTTTTACATTATTAAATCATTTTATCATATATTTTTCAAAGTTTCATGCTTCAGTAAAATATTTAAGGTAAAACAGCAGTTAAAAACAAAAAAACCTGAAACTCTACACAGCCGTTTCAGGGTATTATTCTTAATGAATTATCATCTCATTATGTTTATTTATAAACAGGCTCTGAATTATAAGAGTTTCAGGGCGTTCATCCTGTATGGA
>LQAH01000155.1_pt1 | contig 20494 bp, 34 predicted proteins | sample 1535791 | NCBI WGS metagenome assembly LQAH01 (sample SAMN04331585, study PRJNA305678) | bioreactor metagenome | isolation source: bioreactor_4 inoculated with Wadden Sea sediment 2nd replicate of a... | place: Germany:Bremen
GATGCCGTCATCATCTTTGGGCGAATATCCCGGCGAGAACAGACCCAGCTCTTTCCCGTCAAAATTATACACCCCCTTGAACCGTTTGCCCATGCCGATGGGCCAGGTCAACGGCACGCATTCAATCTGAAGCTTGTCTTCAATATCCTCAAAAATATCCAGCGGATCGAGCCCTTCCCGGTCCAGCTTATTGATAAAGGTGATGATGGGGTGTTGCGCATCCGGCACACCTCCATGAGTTTTTCGGTCTGAGGCTCCACGCCCTTTGCATTGTCAATGATCATGACCGCACAGTCCACAGCCGTGAGCACCCGGTAGGTGTCTTCGGAAAAATCCTGATGTCCCGGAGTGTCCAGCAGATTGATCTCATACCCTTTGTATTCGAATTTCATGACCGACGACGACACGGAAATGCCGCGTTCCTGTTCGATGGAAAGAAAATCGGATGTGGCGGCCCGGTTGGTTTTTCTGGATTTCACTGCCCCTGCCTGCTGGATGGCCCCGCCGAACAGCAGCAGTTTTTCAGTCAAGGTGGTTTTCCCGGCATCCGGGTGGGAGATAATGGCAAAGGTCCGACGTTTGTTGATCTCCCGGACCCCTGCCCTGTCTATGGTGTCTGATTCCATTCACTGGCATCCTTGGTTGTCAAATAGTTCCCTGGATTTCAAAAAAACGGCACCGTCAGCATCCCTGTCGATACCCCCTAATTGGCTCCACCGTTTCTCCCAGGTTGTCATGTATCACATGCTTTTAGCATTTTCCATGGCATCCGGCAATTGATTCCTGAAACAAAACAGGCCATGCGGCACCCCCATGGCCTGTAACGGAAAACATGGAACATATCCGAAAAATCCCACTCATACCCCGGTTCTGCCGCGAATTCTAAAAACAGAATCATGCCCCCGATCATGCCGGCAGTATTCAGGCCGATATCGGAAATTCCCCCGTATCGGCCCGGCACATAACACTGAAGTATCTCGAGGAAACCGCCGAGAGAAATGGCAGCCAACGCCGTAACCGCGGCATTGGCCGGCCGGGAAAAGCGGATGCATTCAAAATAATGAAGCGATATCAGCGTCAAGGTTCCGTACATGGGAACATGCATCAGATTCGTCATCACAGACCGTATTTTTCCCAGACGGTTTTATCCTGCTCCGGTATGTCCGCCATAGGCATGAGGGAGCCCAGCAGTATCAGAATCACTATCGCTGAGAACAATACCGACAGCCACTGTTTTTTTCACAATGTAAGGACATGGTGACTGATCAGGCGGACAGAGATTCGATGATATCCGCCACCCGTCCGGCAGTTTTCCCGTCCCACAGCTCCGGAACGGTTCCCGAAGAATGCGGGTTATCCAACACGGTGGCAACATGATCAGAAAGCATGGCAGGCGTACACAACCGATTGGTTCCGATGGTAATGGTGACCGGTCTTTCCGTGTTGGGCCGCAGGGTCAGACAGGGAATGCCCAGATAGGTGGTTTCTTCCTGAACCCCGCCGGAATCGGTAATCAGCAGTCTGGCGTTGAATACCAGGTTCATGAAATGGATATACCCCAGCGGTTCGATCAGATGGACCGCCTTGGCTGTTTCTAAAAGATGATCCAGCTTAAATTTTTCCAGATTCAAACGGGTTCTGGGATGAACGGGAAATATCAGGGGCAGATCCCGGGAAATCTTTCCCAGTTCCATACACAACCGTTCCAGACTGTCGGGGTCATCTACGTTGGAAGGCCTGTGAAGCGTCACCAGGCCATATCTTTTTCCCGGCAGCCATACTTCAGAAACACGGCATTTGCTTCGATATTCGGCCTGGCCATCTCCAGAGAATCGATCATGATGTTGCCCACCAAGGTAATTTTTTCTCTGGCAACACCCTCTTTTTCAAGGTTTTCATTTCCATCCGCCGAGGGAGTCCACAGATAGTCGGCGATGGCATCCGTGACAATCCGGTTGATCTCTTCCGGCATGGTCCGGTCTCCTGAACGAAGTCCGGCTTCCAGATGGGCGGTTTTGGTGCCCAGTTTCACCGCTGCCAGAGTGGCTGCCACGGTTGAATTCACGTCCCCGACCACCACCACCAGATCCGGCCGGGTGTCCATGAGCACTTTTTCATAGGCGATCATCACACTGCCTGTCTGCTGGGCATGGGTCCCGCTGCCCACCCCGAGATGGATATGCGGGGCCGGCAGTTTGAAATCCCTGAAAAAGACATCCGACATGTTCAGGTCATAATGCTGGCCGGTATGAACGATGATCGGTTCCAGGTCGGGTCTGGATACCAGTTCATGATACAGAGGCGCGATTTTCATAAAATTGGGTCTGGCAGCGGCGATCAGGTGTATTTTCATTTTTTTTCAGGGATCAGGCATATAGTTAAGGGTTTTTCCGAAGGTCCGTCCGTCTGTTCAGGCCGATCCGCCTGAAAAACAGACGGGGTAAACTCATGATGAAAAAAATTTTTCAATTTTCGGCCTTTAAATCGGATTTGTGGAATTTTGTGGAATTTCGCTAAAATTTTGTGCTTTACTGAGTATCACTTGATGTGGCTTCCTTAATTGGAATATTTTTCATTTTTTATATATATTATAAGCGTTGTTCATGCGGACCCTCAAGTCTTTTTTACTAATTTTCTGTTTTTTTGTACACTGTCAGGGTTTTTCCGCAATCATTGCTGAAACGGGCAATCAGAATAACATATAACTTATTTCAATCTTTCTATATTACTGGAGCCCCCATATGAATAGAAAAAAAATAATGGAGCGGTTGATCCTGCTTTTTTAATCTTTCTTCTGGTAGAAACGGTCAATGCCGCCCAGTTCACAGTATCTCCAACCTGTCTCCGGAAAAGGCAATTGCGGTTATCGAATCTGCTTCTGCCGGAGATGTGGTACTGATCGAACCCGGCACTTATCAGTTCCGGGTGTATTTGAAAAACAATGGGGTGATCATCAAGGGTTCTGACCCCGGAAACCGCCCGGTATTTGATTATGCGGGAAGGGATGTCCCCCAATGGCCGGGAAGCATTTCCGGCCGGTTGAGCTGGTGGGCCTGGCAGATTCAGGGCAGTGATGTCACCCTGGAACATTTGGTGATTCGAAACGCCAGAATCGATTCGATTGCCACCCGTTCTTCTGCCGGGATATTTTTGGGTCCTGAAACCATTTACAAGGAACCGACACCGGCAACAACCATCCCCGCCGGTATCACACTCAGACATATCACAATCAATGGATGTGATGATGGGTTAGGGGGGACTGCTGAAGACACACTGGTGGAGAACTGTGAGATATTTCACAATGGAAGCAAAACATCAAAAAAACCAAGGCACAATGTTTATCTCCAGGGAGGCAGTGCCATCTTCCGGTTCTGTAAAATTTATGAGCCGATACACGGGGCCAACCTGAACCTTCGAACACGGGATCTGCGCATAGAATACTCAGAGATCGGTGCATTTTCTGCCGCTTCCCATTCCATCTCGTTGTTGACCGACAAGGCTCAGCAAACCAGAGGAAAATCTTTCCAGCAGACAATCACCCTGATTGGAAACCGGTTGAGCGGTGTCAGGAATCACCTGAACCAGATGTCAAAATTTTTAATTTTAATGAACAGCAACAAGTATGCCGGCAACAGAATGCATGCCAACTTATACTATAATACATTTGAAGGCGTTGAAGGCAATGCCGGATCACTGATCTATTAAAATACAGAAATGGAACCGAACGACTGGGCGCACATATCTACAACAATATTTTTATGAACAGCCATACGCCGCTCAGGTTGGTTGATCATCACATTGTTACCGGGCCATTGTATGACGTGGATATACGGAATAACTGGTGGGAAGGTCCGAACAAAACCTGGAAAGATGTCATGGCCGACAATTACTTTGGCGGGAACCCTTTGAAAAATCTGCGGGAAAAGCCATTCCATCACTTGGTGAAACACCGACCTATGAACCTTTGGGAGCCGTCAGAAAATCGGTCACCGACCTGGGAGCGTATGATCTGGACAAGTTGTAGCAAAAGGAAATGTGTACAATTTCATTCGACAAAAGATAACCGCCCTTGTATCAGATCAGAAGTTTTCTGAAATTCTGAAAGGATCTGTCTGGACCTTAAGTGCCCAGGTGGTTGCCACTGCACTGGGGCTGGTGACCACCGTGATCATCGCCCGTATGTATGGTGCGGATATTTTGGGGATTGTTGCTGTACTTCAGTCTTTTTTCTGCTGGCAACCATCCTTACCGTGATGGGCACGAACACTTCCATCCTGCGCCTCATCCCGGAATATCTGTCCAGACACTCTGCTTCCGCTGCATTTAAAGTATATCGTAAAACCCAGTATTTTGTGGCAGTGATGTCCCTGATAACCGGAATTGCCGTGTTTTTCGGTTCAGGTTTCATCGCAGGCGCTGTCTTTTCCAAACCCCACCTGCAACATTACTTTTCCCTGGCCGCTATGTTTGTTGTTTTTAATTCTTTGATGCTGTTGAATCAGCAGGCCGTCAGGGGATTGCGGCTGATAAAAGGCTTTGCTTTTTTACAAATGCTGCCCCAGTTATCAAAACTTCTGATTCTAATACCGCTCACCCACTTCTTTTTTCATCCGGACAACCCGGTCTATGCCCTGTTTGCCTCCTTCACTACCACTGCGCTGGCCGGGATCTGGATAGTGAACCGCATTTTCAAAAAAAGATGTCTCCGGATGACGCGCCCCACCCCATGCCGATGAAGCGTATCGTCTCACTCTCTGTGCCCATGCTCATGACCTCCACCATGACGTTCATCATCGGTCAGACCGGGGTGATTATGCTGGGAATATTCCGGCCGGAAACTGAGGCAGGGTATTATTCCATTGCGGTCAAACTAGCCACGCTGACGGGATTTCTCCTGTATGCTGTCAATTCCATGGCAGGTCCCAGGTTTTCTGAACTTTATCATTCACACAAGATAGATGAGCTGTTCTATGTGGCAAAAAATCAGCCAAACTCATTTTCTGGACCACCACACCGATTCTGCTGGGATTTGTCATATTTGGGAAGCCGATTTTACATATCGCCTTGGCCCGGAGTATGTGGTGGCTTACCTGCCTCTGGTGCTGCTGGTAATCGGTCAGTTTGTGCATTCGATATCCGGCGCGACAGGGCTTTTTATGAACATGACCGGGCACCAGAATGTATTCAGAAATATCGTTTTTATTGCCGCCGTGAGCAATATTGGGATAAACCTTTTGCTGACACCCCGGTACGGCATTTACGGTGCGGCAATCGCCGCCATGGTTACGCTCACAGGCTGGAACATTGCAACGCTTGTGTTTATGAAACGAAAATTTGGAAAAACAACCGGATATTTTCCAGTCCTGCTTTAAACCACTATCGTGAGGGTTGTTTTTCCTCCGGCCGAAAGTATGACGGATACCCAAACCGTTCCATCTGAATTTCACAGATTGTTTCAATACGTCTCAGGTTCTTTTCACCGAAAAAACCAACGGGCGTTACATCGGATCTGCCTTTTGACTGGTATTGTATGTTGACTTTGTTTGAGATATTGTGCTGCCGGTCCAGGTTTAGCCTGTCCGCCAGGTGATAAATTTCTCTTTCCTTGTCTTTACGGAAATCCTCATATCGGATTAAAATCATTTTTTCCTGGTTGGCCAAATAGATATCTGCCATGTAGCGCCATCTTTGTGCCAGCATTTCAATATACCCATTGCCTTTCAATCCCAGCCAAGTCCCGTCGAAAATGATGTGCCAGCTCTTTTTTATCTGCATGACATCCTCGGGCCTGAGCTCCTCCATATTCCCCGGAATATTCCAGCGGTTCAGCTGGCTTCGCAGATTATCGGCAGGATCTCTGATGATAAATACAAATTTTGATTTCGGAAACCGGGCGGCAATATCATCATAAAACGCCGTCAGGTTGGCTTCTTTGATAATTTCACGGGAAAAGTCCAGTCTGTTTCGTTGAACCACCGTGTCAAAAGCAGCCCTGCCGTTTTTTATTTTTGTAAAAATCGCGCCATCTCCCAAAAATTCTCTTGCCAGGTCGATACTGACGCTACAACCGGTTGTCTGACTGAGCAGAGCCGAGATCACGGAGGTTCCCGCTTTCTGGTTCCCGAGTATAAAGACCGGTGCTTTGTGGATTTTTACCAATGCGCCGCGCATGATAAATTCCCCTGTTTTGAACAGGTTCAGAAGGTTGATGATGACCGGTTTGGATCGGGAGGGCACTTTTTTACCCACACTTTTTATGATTTGGGAGTCATCGAAAAAAAGGGATCGTTTTTTCATTTTTCAACCCTTTGCATGACTGAGCTGTTTTTTTCAACAAATGATTCGCTTATCTGTGTATTGAGCGAGCTGATCCGTTCAACTGCCAATCTGTTGAGCACAACGGTCAGCGCAATGATGATCCAGAACATATTATCGTGCAGAAGGCGGTTGAACATCCCGATCATCATGGAGCCGATGATGCAGATTCTGAGGGAAACAGCGATGGATCTCAAGATATCATCTCCGGCTTGAAAAAAAACTTCCTCTGACCTTTTTGCATCCTTATATGCTGTTATAACGATTGATAGATAGATCAACAAACCCAGAACACCCAGCTGCCCTCCCACCTCCACATACGCATTGTGTGCGTTTAACCCCCGGTCACCGTATCTGCTCTTTACCAGGTCAATATCTTCTGAATACTGGGCGATACGCGCATACTCATATCCAAATCCGCCGATACCGACCCCAGGAGGGGATGCTTGAACATCATCTTCCAGCCTGCTTTTGCCGTTTCCACTCGGCCTTCATCAATCTCTTCCAGTGATTCCGCCTCAAACAGGTTTGCAATCCGATTGGTATATCTCCATTTTACACTGTCAGGAAGGGCAAAATAGCCGATGGGTAACAGGAGAATCGTTAAAACAAACGCCATAATTTTTTATTTCCCCTATGGTACATGGCCGGTGTAAATAACAGAAAAAACACCATGGGGAAAAAAACATTTCGGGAACCTGATGTCATAGCCGCCAGCACGAAGAGAGCAGCCAGAAAACACAACCCGAGCCGGTACGCCTTATAAAAATTTACGAGCATCAAGCAGAGGGCGATGGGAATCAAAATGACCATTGTATGTCCAAAAGCATTGGGATTTGACATGAAGCTGACGATGCGCACCATTCCTCTGTCACGAATGCCGATATTGGCTTTTACGCAATATATGCCGTATAAAGCGGCAATCGTTCCCATTAACAACAGGACAAAAATGATGACAATTAATTGTTTTCTGGTCTGAACCATGTATACCAGAATAAAAAAAGGGATGATCGAAGCCATCAGATAGGACACGTGGGAAAAGCCGGATAAAGGACCCAGAGCCGATGAGATGAAAATCTGCATGATAAAGAAGATGACCAGCCCCACCTGCTTGTTCCTGGCGGGGGTGATATTGCCGGTAAACATCATATTCATCACCCAGGCCACAAGAACGGCAGATCCGATCATGATGCTTGGATTGTATTCCCGAAGCGCTGGAAAAAACTGAACCGGTTGAAAAAAATGCCCGAAAATAAACACAGGCAACACCCAAAAGGGATTCAGGAGTGTTAAAACAAACACACCTGACACAGCACAAAATAGAAAAGTTACCATTTTAATGCATGGCCGTTAGTGACAATGTGATTTTCTGCATGGAATATTTTTTCATATTTTTCTCTGAGCCACTTTGCGTTATTTTCCCATTTCAACCCTTTGTCAAGCAGAAAATTCAACCCTTCTTTTCCCATCGTCTGACTGAAAACATGATCTTCGTCAAGTTTTTCACCATCTCAGCCATCTGACCGTAGTCATCAGGCGCAACCAATATTCCGGTTTTCATGTGTTTGAGTATTTCTGCCGCGCCATCAACATTGGATGCAATAACAGGGGTTCCGCAGGCCATGGCCTCATAAAGGACATTTGGCATCCCTTCTGAAAAACTGACCAGCATAAAAATATCAGCCGCATTCATCCAGATTGCCACCTCGTCCGGGTTTTTTCTGCCCACAAACTTTACGTACTCTTCCAGATTGTTTCTGTATATCTCGTTTTCCATTTCAGATTGAAGCGGACCTTCACCAATCCAGACAAAAAGAAACTTTTTCCGGTCCGGATCTGTGTAGCTTTTTAAAATGTTTACAAAAGAGTAAGGGTTCTTCCTGGAAATCAACCATCCTACCGACAGAACAATTGTTTTATCAACGGGAAGGTTGAGCTTTTTTCGGATGTCTGGTTGAGGCATGGGTTTAAAAATTCGGGTGTCAACACCCTTTGGCATGACTGAAATTTTTTCCGGATCCGCCCCGAGATCAATGGCTTTCCGGGAAAGACTCCTGGAGACGGTGATGATCCCATCGGCATTATTCAATGCGGAAGTAATCATCGGGCGCAAAAGAACGTTGTCAGGCAGTTTGTGAAGATCGTTGCCCCTGCAGGTGATAACCAGGGGTTTCTTGAAAAATTTCTTAATTAAAGAGGCACAGAACCCCTCCGGATAGACATTGTGGGCATGTATCATGTCAAAATCAAACTCGTTCCGCAGTTTTTTTATCAGGCCGACGGTAAAAAGAAAAAACCACAATCCCTTGACAGGTTGAAACAGGGCACCTGGGAGAGGAAAATAACTTTTGTACAGAACGTCAATTTTTGAACCGGGTCACTCTGGACTCCTGTCATGAAAAAGATCGGATTCCCTGTGATGGAACCCATGCCCTGGGGACGATTATTTTCTGGGAGAAATAATCCGCCAATGATTCCACCTCTCTTTTGATGAAAATGCCAAAGTGAGGGTTTTCTGAATTTGGGTACAGCATGGTAATAACCAGAATCTTCTTCATGCATTATCCATTCGTCTGTCCAGGAAAACGGATTTTTTCATCATGACAGCAGTCCGCCGTAAACCGCTCTGTATTCCTGAGAAATCACAGACCATTCTCTGGTTTCAATCATATCTTTTCGGGCCTGCCGACCTGTTTCAATACGTTTCTCCGGGCGGCGTGCCAGATCAACCAGTTTTCCGGCAAGACCATTGACATCACCGGCCTTGAAAACAAAACCGTTTCGGCGGTCAATGACCAGTTCCTTGAGCCCGCCGACATCACTGACCACCACTGTTTTTTCCATGGCCATCGCTTCAAGGGGTTTCAACGGTGTCACAAGCTCGGTAATGCGCTTGCTGATTCTGGGATACACAAGAATATCCATGAGCGAATAATAATCCTGCACTTTTTCATGGGGTACCCGGCCGGTAAAGATGACAGTATTTCCGGCAAGTCCCGTTTCATCCGCCAGTGTCCTTAAATTCTGATCCTCCACCCCGGTTCCGACCATTAGGAGCACAACATCATTGATTTCGTTTTTTACCAAAGGCATACTCTTCACAAGATCCGCCAGCCCTCAAAAGTAAAAAAGATCCGATAAATCCGATGACTGTTTTCCCCGGGTCCTGTATTTTTCAACAAGCATAGGAGACTTGTCTTTTGGGACGAAGGAACTGGTATCTACCCCATTTTGAACAACACAAATTTTTGTTAGGAGACCGCCTGGCAATTTCACGTCTGAGGCCTTCGCAGATACACACAACCGTATCCGCCCGGTCAAACAGCTTCTGTTCCATTTTGGCGCTGATCCTGTATTTAACAGAATTTTCCTTGAAACGGTTACGATCCACCGCTGCATCTTCCCAAAAAGCCCTGACTTCATATACCACAGGAATGTTAAGACGTCTGGCAACCCTTAATGCCGGCAATCCGCATAAGGATGGTGAGTGGGCATGAATAATACGCACCTTGTTTTCCTCAGCCAGACGCTCTATCATTTTTTCCGTCCGGCGCATCATGACCTGCTCTCTGAGAAACGGCAATCGATGCAGTGCTTTTCAAATGATTCGGGCTTAACATATGACCGGTGGTAATCGATATCGTTCATCCGCTCAAACGGGATTTCTCTGTCATATTTGGGGGTCGTCATGACAATCGGTGTGAGCCCCATCCTGGATTGAAACTCTGCAATATATTTACTGCGAATGCTGTATCCGCTTAGATTAGGGATTGATCTATCAAGAACATGCAGTACTTTTGTTCCAGTCAAATCAGCAGTTGTTGTCATCCTTAAACTCCCGGCTGGATCTGGCTTTAATGGATCACCCGGTCTTTTTTCCAGGTATTGGCAGTATTTCCTGTAATAAAATACCATGTTCCGACCAAAGCCGCATAATTTAAATTAACAAAAAATAGATCAGATTCACAGGCCGTTTTTCACGAAATTTGGGATTCAGCCATGCAGAAAAAGCCAGGCCATAAAACAATATCTGGGCACCCAGAGTAAAGGTGAAAAAGGGTTCCCTGAGAAAAAAATTGCTGAAAAACAGATAAACCATCAAAAATGGGACGATCAGGCGAAATATTTTGTGGGAAAGAAAATTCCACCAGATTTTGTTTTTAAATGGATTGACCAGTCCGGGCTCGATTTTCAGTAACTGCCAGTTACCGGCGAGCGTTCTGATCTTCCGGGTCAATTCTGACCCTATGTCTTTCGAAACCAAATCATAGGCGACAGCATCAGGATCAAAAACACATCTGTAGCCCTGCATGACAATTTTCATCGGTGTCAAAACATCATCAAGAATAGTTCCTCCGGAATATCCCTGTACAGTGCTTTTCTGACAGCATAAATGGCTCCGGTCGCACCAACCACCGAGCCGCTCTTGCTTTCCATCCGTCGGATCACTTTTTCATAATGCCAGTAAGCCCCCATTTCTTTTTGAATGGTACTGGCACGCCCTTTAACAAAAACCATTTCTCCGCTTACACAGCCCACATCAGAGTCATTGAAATTGGCCACCAGTTCAATCAAAGCCCGCGAATGGAACCGCTGGCGGCTGTCTGTAAAGACAATAATATCCCCTTTTGCCTGTTTCACACCTGTATTTAAGGCAAACGGTTTCCCTCTGGCTGGATGATAGGCGATCAGAGTAATTCTCTGATCATGTGTCGAACATTCGGTGATGATTCGATTGGTATTGTCGTCCGACCCGTCGGAAACAACGATGATTTCAATGGAGTTTTCAGGGTAACAGGTTTCAAGAATGTTTTGAATCCGCTTCCCAATATTGATTTCTTCATTTTTTGAAGCAATTACAATGGAAATAAAAGGCGGTTTGGGCTGATATGTCTTGTGGATGGGTCTAAAAAAAACGGTGGATCGAATGAATAACCATAAAAGATACCCCAGATAGGTATAAAGAATAAATAAAATTGATAGGATGAAAAGCGTTTTCATTGTGTGTCAAATTAACCGGATATGATCCACGCAGGGGTTTTGTTTTCAGGCCGGTTCTTCGCAACCATCACCTCGAAATCAGGGGGAGGATGGCCCCGATTATTGCCGATGCCCGGAGAAAAGAATGGGCGGACAAGGGCCGGCCCTGCCAGGATAAAACGGACGCTTGTGATCAGAATTCCCGCCCGATGCCGTGGTATTCAAATCCGAATTCCGCCACCTCTTCCGGATCATACTGGTTTCTGCCGTCAAAAATAACGTTTTCCTTCATCAGTTCCCCCATGCGTTTGAAATCCGGCTGGCGGAAAGTTTTCCACTCAGTGACCAGGACCAGGCCATCCGAATTTTCCAGAGACTGGTAAGGATCTTTTGCCAGGACCAGGCGGCCGCTGTCCAGCCATTCTCCGGGCAGTTCCCGGACTGCCTGCTTCATGGCCACCGGGTCATAGGCCCGCACCATGGCTCCGGCATCCAGCAGGTCTTTCAGCAGCACCAGGGATGCTGCTTCTCTCATATCGTCTGTGCCGGGTTTAAAAGCCAGTCCCCACACGGCAAATTTCCGTCCGGTAAGGTCTCTGCCGAACCGGTCCCGAATTTTTTGGGCCAGCACGGTTTTCTGCCGGTTGTTCCGGGCCTCCACCGCGGCCAGCACAGAGGGCTCCACCCCGGAATCCCTGGCGGTTTTGATCAATGCCTTGACATCTTTGGGAAAGCACGATCCCCCATACCCGCACCCCGGATAGATGAATGAATACCCGATACGGGTATCCGACCCAATCCCTTTCCGGACATTTTCCACATCCACGCCCAGGTGTTCACACAGGTTGGCGATTTCATTCATGAAAGAGATCTTGGTGGCCAGCATGGCATTGGCCGCATACTTGGTCATCTCCGCATCCCGCACGTTCATCAGGATCATTTTGTCCCGGTTCATGGAAAAAGGCGCATACAGCCGGGTCATGATTTTGGCAGCCCGGTCCGAGTTCACCCCACGATGATCCGGTCCGGCTTGAGAAAATCCTGGATGGCCGCCCCTTCTTTAAGGAATTCCGGGTTGGACACCACATCGAATGCCAGATCCACCCCCCGGCGGTCCAGTTCGGCCCGAACCACCCCGGCCACCTGGTCGGCCGTGCCCACCGGTACCGTGGATTTGTCCACAATCACGGCATAGTCGGTCATGTGCGCCCCGATCTGTTTTGCCACAGCCAGTACATACTGGAGATCGGCTGACCCGTCCTCTCCCGGCGGGGTACCCACGGCAATGAAAACACCTGGCAGTCCTTTGCCGCTTCCTTAAGCTGGGTGGTAAACTGCAGTGTGCCCTCCGCCATATTTTCTTTGACCAGTTTTTCAAGGCCCGGCTCATAAATGGGCAGAACCCCTTTTTCAGGTTTGCGATTTTAACGTCGTCAATATCCACGCACGTGACCCGGCTGCCCATTTCCGCAAAACAGGCGCCGGTCACCAGTCCACATAGCCGGTGCCGATGATTGTCAGTTTCATTAAGATTATCCTGTTTGTTTTTTTTCAAGTTTCAGTTCAACGATAAATACCAGATACACCAGGACCAGTGCGGCCCCGAAGATGATCAGCCCGGATATGTCATGAAGAAATCCATGGGCGGTCTCAGGACTGATCCACACCGCCATGGCAGCGGTAACAGTCAGCCGGACCACATTAACGGCCACGGCAATGGGAACGGCTGAAAAAAAAAGGACCCATTTTTTCACCACAGACACCGGCGCCAGATACGCGGCAATTCCGGTCAACGCCAGCAGGGATGTCAAGGACCGAAGCCCTGAACACGCATCCACTACTTCCAGGGAGGTGGGGGCCAGATGCAGAATATTGCCTTCCCTGAACACCGGTATCCCGATCACGGCGATCATCTGTGCCGACAATTTTGCCGCCAAAAGCTGGAGCGGAAATGCCACCTGGTTCCACAAAATGGCAGGGATCGGGATCATCAGGATCAGATAGGCCACCGGAATCAGCACCGCCCGGAACGTTGAGATGCCAAACAGGTAAATGATGATCCCGGACAAGGTGATCACCATGGAAAACCGCATCAGGAAAAGCTCGGCCCCGATGGTGGCTGCCACATGAATCAGCAGTCCAAAAACAATCACTGCCAGTCCGAGACCGGAAGGCTGCCAGGGAATCTGTTTGAGCCGGTCTTTGTTATACCAGACCATGTAAAGAGCGATCGCTGGAATCAGAAATCCATGAGAAAAATTGGGGTCTATAGACCAATTTGATACCAGGCCTGCAATGGTTTTGAAAAACACCAGGATAAAGCCGGCGGCAATCAGACCGGCCTGGATCCGGAAACGAACAGTGTTGTCTGTCATGGTCGGCCTCATTTAGGGAGATATTCATCCAGCGTTGGTTTCAGAAGACCGGCAAACTCCTTCAGCAGCTGGACCGCTTCCTGCTGCGTGGATGTCACCGGAGTAATCAGCCGGACAAAAGAGCCGTCGGTGCGGTTGCGGAAAACGGCATCGATCACCAGCCAGATTTTCTGCATATACTCGGACGCAATGATTCTGCCCCTGGAATGAAACCAGTAGAGCACCATCTGGTACTCATCCCTTTTTTTCAGAACCAGGGAGGCCACCTTGTAAGTCTGCCCGGTAACAGGGTCGGTCAGAATTTCCCGGCCGGTTTCCACAATTATGCCATCCGGACCCGGGCATGCAGTTTCTGGGGAATGGATCAGGTCCCCTTTGCGCTGACTTTCGTAAACCCGATATACAGGTTTACGAACCGGTCCGGGGGCCGGGTAAAATCGGAGAGCACATACGCTTCCACCCCCAGCACCTGGAGGATGCCCTCCGCCAGTGCCCCTTTCCGGCCCTGCCAGGGGCGACCCGGTCCGGAAAACCGGAAAACGATTTCACCGGCAAAATCTCTTCGGTGCGGCTGGTGAGCAGAACCGTACCAAAAGCCGCACAAAACAAAGCGATGATTACAAAAAAACGGTTCCAGGACATAGTTACCGATCCCATCGAAACAACCGGTCTTCCAGGCTCTGACGGGTTGGATCGATTTCCGGGGTTATGGGCTGCTCCGGCACTAGGCGGAGAGTGAAAAACACGCGGTTGTCCGTATAATCCTGACGAAACAGGTCATCAGTTGTATTGAAATCGGTGAACTTATAATTAAGATCCACATACAGCCATTTCAACGGCTGCCACACCATGCCGGCCCCAAGGATCAGACGGGTGTCACGGCGGTCCACCGTGCGTTCCTGATACTCATCCATCCGGAATGCCCCGGTCAGGAACGTGGAAAGTTGTCTTGTCACCTGATGGGTCAACCGGGCCCCGGCTGGTAATAGGTGGTAAACCCCAGGCTGGCAGCTTCATCCCCGGCCGTGTCATAGCCGCTGATACCGGTGACGGACAGGGTGGTGGCAGGAGAAAAATTGAAATGTTTATACATGTCCAGATCCAGAAACCAGTCCATGTCGTCCCCCTGATCATCACTCCAGTCGTGGAGCAGGATCCCCGCCCCCGCAGAGATGCCGGAATCCGGGGTCACCTCCCAGTCAATACCGGCGGACGGGTGAAAAATATGGTGGGTATACGCTTTTGTTTCCGAATAGGTGTGCCGGTACTTCACATAGGTATCAAAGGTCTTGGAAAGAGACCGGATCAGCCGGACATCCCCGGAAACGGATCGGGCATACTCAGAGGTATCATTGAAATCCCGGTAATCATATGACAGCCCGGTATCCATCCCCAGCTTGGGAGTAAACCAGTAAGAAACGTATCCGGCAGGAGCATACCGGGTATAGGCGTCCGGATCCTTTTTTCATAGGAATCAAATTCATACAGAAAAGTCACCCGCGCGTGATTCCGTGGACCGTATTGATGATCGATCCCGGCCCGGGTGGTGTTTCGGACATGTTCTGTGTATGCACCGGTCCGGGCGCGGCGGTCATACAGATCCGCATAGGTGTGACCATAGGTAAGGCGGGTGTTTTTTGGCCTGGGTGGTTCCGGAGACGAACGCCTGATGACGTCTGGTCTCTCCGGAGAATTCATCCGAATTCCCGTCATACGCCAGGCCGTATGACAGATCGGTATGTTTTGCGGGGGACATGTTTCCTTCAACCGTGACATAATGGTTCAACCGGTCCCGGTCATCCAGATTTTTGTAGTCCTTATAGGTGGGGGAGTAACTCAGAAACAGCTGGTGTCTTTCGTGAAAATCCCGGCGGTAAACTGCAGGGCATAGGCAGTGATGAACTCTTCCTGCTTGCCGGTTTGTGTGGAAAAAAATTGTCCTGATATTCTTCAGTGATGGACAGAACCGGCATTGCCTGAAAAACCGTCCTGGGATGCACCTGTCCGGCAAACAGCCCCATTCCCGCCAGCATCAGAGGAATGAAACGGATGATCCAAAAGCCGGGTATGAAATCTGTCACTTTCATGAAAGGATCAGGCACAATGATGATATCATCGGCCTGAAGAAAGATGTCTTTGTTCATCTGCCCCTTGACGATGTCTTTGTAATCGATTTTAAACACGGTCAGATCATTTCCGTTCCGCCGGTAGAGCAGAATCCGGTCTTTGGCGGCCCATTGTGTGAATCCTTTGGCCAGAGCAAATGCCTGAATCACGGTCAGGTTTTGATCAAAGGGTATTCCCCGATTTCCTGGACCTCCCCCAGAATATAATACTGCTGGCTCAAGGCATTGATCAGTGTGACTGTAACCATGGGGGCATCCACGAACCGGGTCAGCCCTTCCTGGATTGTCTGCTTCAGTTCCACCGTGGTCCGGCCGGAAGCCGGAATGTCGTCCAGCAGCGGAAACGTGATCTTACCGTCCCGGCGCACCTGGACCATATCCAGAGACAGATCCGGCTCTTCCAGGTATGGATGCTGAGTACATCCCCGATGCGATGGTATACGCCGGATTTAAAACCGTTGCGTTGTCGTTTTGTCCGCCGGAAGCGGGAACCGCAGTCAGGACCACCCACACGGCCAGTACGGCCATAACCCCACAGCTTTTTTTCGCATAGCTCCGCCCTTTCGATGCCATTTTACGGCATGGCATCCAAATTCCTTGGCACTCACACGTTTGAATGCTTGTTTCTTTTTAGTATAAAACCTGAAACAATTCAACCAATCCCGCCATAATGGCCGTATGGATACCGGGATAACACCGGATTTTTTGAAAAATTTTTAATCACCCCCAGAATTTTCTTTTTCCCGTAAATATCAATCAGATTCTCCACCTGTTTTCGAGTGGTTTTGCCATACCGGATGACAATCACAATGCCGTCCACTACCCTGGCGATGGCATTGGTTTCTGAGGTAAGGGTGGGAGGAGGGGTGTCAATAATCACATACCGGTCCGTATACCTTGATTTGACCTCATGAAGCAACATCCGCATCTGTTCCGATGACAGCAGCTCCGATGGGTTTGGGGGAACCGTGCCCGCCGGCAGCAGGGTCAGTTTGTTGACAAAGGTCTTCCGGAGCAGTTCAGGCAAGGGCCTGGAGTGGGACAGATGGTCGCTGAGTCCCGGTAAATCCGGAAAGCTGAACAAGGTATGGAGGGACGGGGATCTCAGATCGCAATCCATGAGAAGCACGTATTCATCAATGCTTCGGGCGACGGTAACGGCCAGATTGGCAGCCACAAACGATTTGCCTTCACATGGTGACGGGCTGGTGATCATGATGGATCTCGGGGGATCACCGCTTTCCGGAAACAGAATCTTGTTTTTCAAAAGCCGGAACTGTTCCGCTTCCAGAGAGTGAGGTTTCAACAGGGTTACAATGGACGGGTGAAGAATTTCCGGTAGCTGCTGCCGGTCATTCGCGGGAATACCGGTTCCGGATGGGGCATGTTTTGAAAATTCACGGTCCTGTGGGTAATGGTGCTGTTGGGCCTGGTTTTGTCGGGTATAGTCCTGTCTGGCTTTTTCCAGGGCATCGAACAGGTTCCCCGAATCATCTGCAAGGACACCGGGGCCGGGCGTGTCATGATCGGATAATTCACGGTCGTGTCTGAGACGATCGTGTCCGGCATGGTCCTCCTGCCTGGCTTTTTCCAGGGCATCGAACAGTTTCCCCAAGTCACCCCTTATCGAAACATGGATTTAAAACGGCAGTATTTGTTTTAAGGCGGTCATGGTCCGGTCCAGCCCTTTGACGTAAAGAACGGCAAAAAAGGCGAAAAACACCGCCGCATACAGACAGCACAGCGTAAAGGCCGCCAGTTCCGTCCGTTTCCGGATGGTTTCGCCCGGAGACTGCAGTTCCGGAAGCGTAGCCAGAATCGTCAACCCCAAATCCTCTTCAATCTGTTCATCCCGGCGCAAAGATGAATCAAAAAATTCCAGAATAAAAATAATGCCGGAGGCAGCCCCAACCCGGCGGCCACAGACAGGATAAAAATTTGATTACATCCGGTGACACCGGTTTTTCAGGCAGTTTGGCCGGATCCAGAATCCGGAACTGTTCGCCCTTTTGTCTTTTTTCCATGTTCACAGACAGTTCCGCTTCCAGCTTTCGATTCAGCAAAGAATTGTATACTTCCTTGATATTGGCATAATCCCGGTTCAGGGATTGAAGCTCCATTTCCCGCCGGGGGGTTTCTTCCACCCGTTTCTGATAGACAGTCATTTTTTTTCAATATCATTCAGTTCCATGGTCAGGGCCTGAATATCCATCTTCAATTGACCCTTCTCGGTTTCAAGCCCTGCCAGCCGGGGATCACTGGGTGTCGCAGATGACCCGGGAGTTGCGGAATTACTGCTTTCCATATTTGACTGGTTGTCGGCGGCCACCCTCTTTTCCAGATTTTCAATGGTCTTGACCAGACGTTTCACATCCGGATGATGCGGGGTATAAACCGTAAGCAGCTGCTCATATTCCTGCCGGGCCAGGGCCAGTTTTTCCTGATTGCTCAATATGACAGTTCCGGAACCGGATGCCGGTATGTCAGACCCGGTCTGAGCCGGCTGCCGGGAAAGGGTTTCGATTTCGTTTATCCGGGATTCCACCATGGCCAGAGAGGTTCTTGCCTCCCTGAGAAGCACATGTTTGTCTGCCATCTGCAGCTGAAGCCGGTCCAGTGTCCTCAAATTGCTGTCCAGTTCATCCGGAAGACCGCCTAAATGCTCAGCCCGGTATGCGGACAGTTTGGCTTCCATTTCTTCCAGCCGTTGCCGGGTCTTTTCCAGTTCAAGATCCAGAAATTCACTGGTTCCCACTGCCTGGGCTTCCCTGACTTTGAGATTTTCATCCATGAAATAACTGGCAAGAGTATTGGCGATCCGCATCACTCTGTGGGATCACTGCCGTTGAACCGGATGGAAAAGGCCTCTGTACCGTGCCGGGCCTGCTCAATTTTCACCCGGACACGCTGCCTCATCTCAGCGATTTTGTCTTCCAGATACATATCAGGCTTGTCCGCATACAGGTTGAACTGATCAATGATTTTTTCAAGGTTGCTCCGGCTCAGAATCTGCTGGGAGATCGTGCTGATCCGCTGATTGATGCTGGAGGTTACAACGGACTGCACATATTCCGAAGGCACACTTTGCGGCTGAACCAGAATCAGGGTGGATGCCTCATATTTTTTGGGAACAACGAGCATCACTCCCAGCCCCAGGGTCAGAAAAAAACAGATCGGCAGAATGATCAGCCACCGCCTTCTAACAACGATATCCAGAATCTCTTCCGGTTTGATCTGTTTCTGGGGTTGCAGCGTGTTCACCATGACATTGTCATACCTGCTGAAAAAATTGATACGGCCGGATATCCTGCTTTACTGTATCACGGCATTCTTTCTTAGTGAAATCATTTTGTCAACCCCAAACAAACCCGGGTGCGTGCATATTGACAAGTTTTGTCATTCCATATTATGGTGCCTGATTATGACGACACCCAAAGAGATCCGACTCAAAGACTATTCCCCGCCTGATTTTCTCATCGAACAGGTGGCCCTGGTTTTCGACATTCAGCCCGGCGAAACCCGGGTGACATCGACCCTGAGCCTTTTTCGGAATCCTGCAGGAGCCCGCCCGTCTGCGGAACTGAAAATGGATATGGGCGAATATGCCATCGATTCCGTGACTCTGGACGGTCACCCTGTTTCCGCTGATGCGTTTCAGACAGACGAAAAACAGTTCGTAATGCCTGATGTACCGGACCGGTTTACCCTGGAAATCTGCAACCGGATCATTCCGGAAAAAAACACCCGGCTGGAAGGACTGTATCTTTCCCGCGGCATCTACTGTACCCAGTGCGAAGCCGAAGGATTCCGGCACATCACCCCTTTTATCGACCGGCCCGACGTCATGGCAGGGTTTGCCTGCACCCTTATTGCGGACAGGGATGTGTGCCCGGTGCTGCTGTCCAACGGCAATCCCGTGGAAAAAGGAAATCTGCCGGATAACCGGCATTACGTCCGGTGGGAAGACCCGTTTAAAAAACCCTGTTACCTGTTTGCCCTGGTGGCCGGAAACCTGTCTTATATCGAATCACCTTTACCACAAATCCGGCAGAGACATCACACTGAGAATCTTTGCGGAACCCAGGAACATCCACCAGTGCCGGCATGCCATGGACTGCCTCAAACAGGCCGTTAAGTGGGATGAAGACCGGTTTGATCTTGAATTTGATCTGGATCTGTACCAGATTGCGGCCATCAATGATTTCAATGCCGGTGCCATGGAAAACAAGGGGTTGAACATTTTCAACGCCAGATACGTACTGGCAGACCCCTCGTCTGCTACGGATGAAGATTTCATGAACATCCAGCGGGTGATCGGGCATGAATATTTCCACAATTGGACCGGCAACCGGGTAACGCTTAAGAACTGGTTTCAGCTCAGCCTCAAAGAAGGGCTCACTGTGTTCCGGGACCAGGAGTTCACTTCCGATTTAAACTCCAGGGCCGTGGAACGTATCACTCACGTGAAAACCTGCGGGCGTTCCAGTTTCCCGAAGACAGCGGCCCCATGGTCCATCCGGTGCTGCCAGAGGCCTATATCAAAATGGACAATTTCTATACCATGACCGTGTATGAAAAAGGCTCGGAACTGGTCCGGATGATCCATCAGCTGCTGGGGGAAACCGCGTTTCAACAAGGCATGGTCCTGTATTTTGAAAAGTTCGACGGCTTGGCCGTCACCATTGAGGATTTTTTGTC
>LQAH01000156.1_pt1 | contig 20413 bp, 28 predicted proteins | sample 1535791 | NCBI WGS metagenome assembly LQAH01 (sample SAMN04331585, study PRJNA305678) | bioreactor metagenome | isolation source: bioreactor_4 inoculated with Wadden Sea sediment 2nd replicate of a... | place: Germany:Bremen
GACACTCAAAGCCTGGATGAAGTTAAAGAAATTGCTCTGAATTTGTTTGATGAAAACAAAATTCTTCAAGAGCAGATCAAATCGCTGCAAAACAGGCTTTTTGGCCGCAAATCAGAAAAAACACCTAAAGATGATAAGCAAATGTCTCTTTTCGATATGCCGGAACCTGATCTTCCAATCCTGGAGGAACCGGAAACCGTGACCATTACCGGACATACCCGAAAAAAACGCGGCCGCAAACCCCTGTCGGCGGATCTTCCCCGTATAGATGTTGTTCATGAACTCAGCGAGGATGAAAGACAATGCAATTGTGGCTGTTTAAAAGACAAATGTGGCGAAGAAGTCTCAGAGCAGCTTGATTACATTCCGGCCAAGGTCAGGGTAATCCGGAACATCCGGTATAAATACGCCTGTAAAAACTGCCAGGGAGTAGAAGATGCAGGTCCCACCGTATCCATTGCCCGAATGCCGGATCAGATTATTCCTAAAAGTATTGCCACTCCCGGCCTTCTGGCCCATATCCTGACCGCCAAATTTGCAGATGCCCTGCCGTTTTACCGCCAGGAAAAACAGTTTGCCAGGATAGGCATTGTGCTTGCCCGGTCAACCATGTGCAAATGGGGCATGAGGATGGCCGATGCTTGTGAAATTCTCATCAGCATGATGAAGGACGATATTCTGGCCAATCCCATGATCGGTATTGATGAGACGTCTCTCCAGGTATTAAAAGGTCCCCAAAATCCAAATCTTACATGTGGCTTTTCAGGGGAGGCCCCCCAGGCAGGCCTATTATCCTGTTTGAATATCACCCGACAAGATCCGGGGATGTGGCCTCGTCGTTTTTGAATGGCTATCAAGGCATCGTCCAGACGGACGGGTATGTCGGGTATGATTTTCTGGATAACAGTAAGAATATTGTTCATGTCGGATGCTGGGTTCATGCCCGCAGAAAATTTAGAGAGGTAACAAAGGCTCTTGGCAACAAGACGGATTCTTCAGGCAATGCCGGCACGGCGTTAAAATATATCAGCAAGCTTTATAGAATTGAAAAGGAAGCCCGTGAACAAGGATTGACGACGGAACAACTGTACGGCTGGAGACAATCCCGGGCGGTTCCTATTCTCGACGAGTTCAAAAAATGGCTTGATGCAAGGGTGGAAAAGGTTCCTCCCAAAAGTCTGCTCGGCAAGGCGATTAATTATACCCTCAGCCAATGGCAACGACTTATCAAATACACGATTGATGGAATCATCCGGCCGGATAACAACCTGGTTGAAAATGCAATCCGGCCTTTTGTTGTAGGCCGCAAGAACTGGTTATTTTCTGATACTGTTCAAGGTGCCAATGCCAGTGCTGTGATTTACAGCCTGATCGAAACGGCTAATCCAACGGTCTTGAACCATACCGGTATCTGAAATACCTGTTCACGCACCTACCTGAAGCAATGACGGCAGATGATTTTCAAGCTTTGCTTCCATACAATGTGAAAGAGGATATGCTCTCTGAACCTCTCGCTGTCTGAGTGGGGTTAAAACACCGCTTACATTAAACCCGGAATGAACATTAAACCCGGAATGGTACCAGGAGAGCATATTCACGATAATGGCATCATTTATTTTGCCCTCTTTCTTGAGCATTTTTAATACCTCATACTGAAAAGCCTTTTCCAGATCTTCGAGTGTAAATAACGGGGAAGCTTGAAAACCGCCATCTTTCAGAAAACATCCATCTGAAACTATAGCGTGGAGGTGAGGATTGAAATTTAGAAAGTCACCGTAAGTCTGTACAGCAATACTGGCGCCGGGAACAGCATCTTTATCCGGCACAGTTGATTTGAGGTAAGCTGTAATAACATTCCATGCGCATTTAGAAAGTTTTGCCAGTAATTTGCGGTCATAAAGAAAATAAATCCGTAACCGTTTAGGAATGCTGAAAACCCATTGTCTATAGGGAACATCCTTTAAAACATTGCTCAGAAGCCATTCTCCATACTCAACAACTCTTTTCTGATGACAGGAGGGACAAAAATGTCTGCGTTTACATGAAAAAGCCAAAAGATACTCATGTCCACATTCTTCACAACGGATCCTGGCAAAACCAAAATGAAGATCGCCACAGTCATGATATAAGTCCGCCAATAGCCGTACCGGGATTTATACATATAATCCCATGCCTGCTCCAACTCTTCAAATGATTTTCAACGCACTTGTAATATGCGCTTGCCTTAGGATTGCGCTGCTGGTAAACATCAAGATAATATGTTGTTGCTTGGGCCATGGCGAAATCGATAGTTGTGATAAAATTTTATGACCTCCGGGGCGATGTTCTCAATGATTTTCCCCATCTGACAGTTGTACTTTTGAAGGAAATGCCGGCCCAATTCCTCGATATCCAGGCGGCGGTTTCTCAGGGCCGGAAGCTTGATATAGATGACGCCCAGCCGGTAAAAAAGGTCCATGCGGAAAGCACCGGATCTCACCAGCTCCCTGGGGGACTGGTTCAGCGAGGAGATGATCTTGACGTTGAGATCCATGGTTTTCAGGGAGCCCACACGCCTCACTTTTTTCTCCTGAATCACCCGGAGCAATTTGCCCTGGAGAGACAGGGGCATGGAGTTGATCTCATCCAGGAAAATGGTGCCGCCATTGGCCTGTTCAAAAAGGCCGGCCCGGTCCACGGCCCCGGTATAAGCCCCCTTGGCCGTGCCGAACAATAAGCCTTCGATGAGGTTCTCGGGAATGGCCGCGCAATTGATATCCACATACTGGCCCTGGTTCCCGCAGTAACAATTGTGTATGGCCTGGGCAAACAGCTCTTTGCCTGTTCCGGTCTCACCGCAAAGCATCACCGGAGACGGGGAATTACCGGCCATTTTGGTCGTTTTACGGCATCCACAAACCCGGGGTCGGACCCGATGATGGAGGCAAAGGTATATTGGGTGCCATCGGCAAACCGGCGGTTGTTTTTCGGAGAAAGAAATGCGGGAATGGCCCGCTCCAGAATATTGTAATCTTTCACAAAGCAGACGGTGGCAAAGACCTTCCCCCGATGAAACAGGGGAAACACACTGTGTATGGTATTGCCCACATTTGCGTTGTCCGAGCGATAGGACAGGGCGTAATTGATGATGGGCTTGCCGTGGGCCAGCACCCGCATACAGGTGGAGGAATCGTTATTGTACTTATAAACCTCAGTGATGGGTTTGCCCAGAACATCCGCCGGATCCATCTTATCAATGGTCGCCTGGACATCATTATAAAAAATCATAATGCCCTTATCGTCGGTCATGAGCACGCCCAGATCCAGATCACAGAGCAGATCCATAAACGCCACCCGGCTGAAATCCACCCCGGCCATGCAAAACCGGCTTACATCTTTTTTATCCACCTTCCCCATATCCGCATTCTGTCCAAAACCCGGATGGGGTCAAGCCCTGAAAATAAATCCCGGCCGGGAAGGATTCCTGGCCGGGGAAGGGGAGAAACAATGCTGTTGAACGATCTTGTTAGACCGCTCTGGGGTCCCAGAGCTGGCGGTCAAAGGGCCGGGGAAGCAGGCCGGCCTGGAACCACTGGATAAAGCTGTAAATGGTGTACACCGGCAGGTTGGTGGCCTGGCGGATGGCTGCCGCATAGGGGGCCATGTTGGTACATTCCAGGACGATGGCGCCCACGTCGGGGTGGTTTTTCTTGAGTTCAAGTCCGGCCTGGACCAGGTCCTGGGTGGACAGATCGGTGTCCAGGCGCTCTTCGTCGCCCAGGACCGCCCGGGTGAATTCCACCCCGTTTTCAACGCCCATGATGGGGGTGTCCAGGGGGACCCCCACGGCCTGGAGGTGATCGTTGGACAGGGAGGCTTTTTAACGGTGATCACACCGGCACGTTTGCCCTGGCCCAGCAGCCGGTTCACCAGGCAGACCTGGAGCAGGGAGGAGGAGGCCACGGGAACCGGAAGCTGATCGGCCAGTTCCTGCTGGTACAGGGACATGAAACCGCAGGAGGTGGTGATGCCGTCGGCACCCTGGGCCACCAGGTCCAGGCCGGCTTCCACAAAGGCGTCCAGCAGGCCGTCGGCCCGCTTGTTCACCACCAGGTCCAGGGAGGCGCCCTTGACGCATTTCATCATCACCGGAAAATTCCAGGTCATGGCGTTTCCGATATCCCCGTGGACTCTGGGAAATTTGGTTTCCAGCATCAGGATGCCCACTGCGGCACCGTAGAAATTTTTTTCCGCCGTATGCGATGTTGCTCATGATAATTCCTTGATTTATAGACGGCTGCTCAGCAGCGGCCTGTGTTTTTTATTGATGTAACATGGTTGAGCCCGGGTATAAAGGGCTTTTGGAGAGTGTTGGGCCGGCGCTTCAGGAGAGGGATGCGCCGGCCCCCATCGAATTTACAGGATGCTATTCGATGATCTGGTTCAGGACGCTTTTGCCCCAGTCTTCCCCTACGTCTTTGAGGACTTCCGGCCATACCGTTGCCTGAATCTTGGCAGCAATGGCAGCGATCTGCGCATTGGTGATGGGAACGATCTTCGCACCGAAGTCTGCCAGGCGCTGCTCGTTGGCCTTCTGGTCGGCCTCCACCACTTTCCAGCGACGGCTTTCAAATTCACCGGCCACTTCCATCAGGGCCTGCTTGCTGTCGTCGGAAAGTTTGTTGAACAATTTTTCATTCATGATGAAGTACCAGACCTCAAAATGGGTGTTGGCAGGGATATAGTATTTGGTCACATCCCGGAAAGAGGAGTAGTAGCCTTCGGCACCGGAGCCGATGACCCCGTCCACCACACCGGTCTGTACGGCGGTGAAGGCATCGGAAAAGGGGATGGGGGTTCCCAGGTAACCGGTGGTATCGGCCAGCATCTGAAAGGTTTTCATGGGGGGGACCCGCAGCTTGATTCCTTTGGCAGCTTCGGGGTCACCGGGGTTCACCGGCTCACGGTTCAAGGAGATTCCGCCGAAATATACCGGCCAGGCCGCCAGGAGCTTGATGCCCTGTTCCTGATAAAGAGTTTCAACGATTTTACGAAGGGAGCGCCCACCCGGTAATTCTTTTCCGCCTGGGCAAAGTTTTTGAACATATAGGGGAAGTAAGGCAGCTGGAAACGCTTATCCGCAGCAGAGGAAGGGGTCTGACAGGCCATGTCCACAGCCCCCAGGGCCACCCGTTCCTGGACCACGGTATAGTCTCCCAGGGCATTGGCAGGATAGAGTTTGGCCTTAATCGTTCCGCCGGTTTTCTCTTTGATGGTTTGGCGAACCATTTCAGGTCGTTATCGATGGCGGTTCCTGGGGCCGCAGATGGGAGATTTTCCAGGTTTTTGCATTTACGCTGCCCGCTGCAAAGCAGATGGCGGCAACAGCGATTACACCAAAAATAAGATTCCGTTTCATTAGATGACTCCTTTTCTTAATAATTAAGGGGTTAATTGTTGTCCAACATTCTTATCAGTACCCGAAGAGGCCCGGGAAGAAGAGCGACAGATCAGGCCACCAGGAGGTCAGGAAGACCACGGGTACATATCCAAAGAGGATCAGCAGCATGGCCGGCCGGATCACTTCGGAAAACTCGGTTTTGCCGATACGCATACTCAGGTAGAGGATGGATGCGTAGGGCGGGGTGACACCGCCCATGGCGGTATTCACGCCCATGATGGCGGCAAACTGCACCGGGGATACGCCGATGGCTTCCATCAGGGGCAGCAGCAAAGGGGCCAGCAGGATGATGGAGGTGATGTCGTTGACGATCATACCGACAAAAAGAGCAGGAAGTTGATGAGAATAAGCAGGATGAACTTGTTTTCGGTGATCTTGAACACCCCTTCCACCAGGGCCTGGGGCACATCTTCCATCACAAAGATCTGGCTGAGCATCAGAGAAAAACGATCATGACCATGATGGCGCCCACGGCGGTGGCCGAAGATTTGGCCGCGGTCAAAAAGGTTTTCAGGGTCAGTCCCTTGTAGATCATCACGCCCACGGGAATGGCATAGATCACGGCCACAGCCGCCGCCTCGGTGGGGGTCATGATGCCGCCGTAGATGCCGCCCAGGATAATCAGGGGCATGATCAGGGCGGGGATGGCCCGGGCCGTAAGAGACACCCCCTCTTTAACGGTTTCCTCCATGGGTTTGGGGGATCCAGTTCCAGGGGGAATTTGCGGGCCATCACCATGTTAACCGCGCAGAACAATGCGGTGATGAGCAGCCCCGGACCCATGGTGGCCAAAAAGCAGGCCAGGATGGAGGTATCCGTGACCCAGCCGTAAATGATCATGGTGACGCTGGGAGGAATCAGCAGTCCCAGGATGGAGGAGTTGGCCACCAGGGCCGTGGCATAGCCCCTGGGATAGCCCTTGGAAGCCATCTCAGGAATAAGGATGGGGCCGGTGGCCGCAACGCCGGTGAGGCCGGAGCCGGAGATGGCTCCGATGAGCGAACAGCTGACCGTGGCCACCACCCCCAGGCCGCCCCTGACCCTGCCCACGAATATATTGACGAATTTGAGCAAACTTGCGGCGATGCCGCTTTCACTCATCAATGTGCCGGCAAAGACAAAGAGGGGAATACATAAAAAGAACCGGGTTGGCCAGCTGGCTGTAGCCCCAGACCATGGTGCCATTCATGGTGGCGTCGCCGACAAACACCATGATCATCAGGGCCCCGCCGAAAACAAAAGGCAGGGGAACCCCGAAACTGAGCATCAATACCAGGACGCCCAGAGCGATAAATGAGACAGTTACGATATCCATTGTGTTATGCTCCTTTCACTTCTGCGGCCGCTGCCCCGACAGCCGATTCGGACATGAGGCTGCGGACATTTCTGGTCAGATACCAGGCCACATAGCCGGTCATCATGATCATGCCGATAAAAACGCGCATTCCGCATAAAAGGTGGGAATGTAAAGGGTGGGGCTTTCTTTCCATGTTTTCATGGCGTATTTCCAGTAGTCCCAGGCCCACCAGGTCAGCCAGCCGGAAACCACCAGGGACATGGCGTCGGCCACGATGCGGACCATAAGCTTTGCCCGGTCGGTCTTCAAAAAGATGTCCAGCACATTGGCCTTGATCTGGGTATCTTCCCGGCAGGCGTTGACACTGCCCATGAAGTAGAGCCAGAGGGTGGGATACACCAGGATTTCATCCAGCCCCATCACTGGCACCTCGAAAATGTAGCGCATGAGTACCTGGTAGAACTCAATACCCGCTACTGTACTGATCAGCAGGGTCAGGGCAATTCTAAATATTTTTTCCATCTCATTTGCCTCCAGTTACGGCAGGGTGACACATATCGTTCCCGAAGACGGCTATCCTGTTCAAACTGATATCGTCCCCCTGCCTGTTATGGATTTGCCTAATGCATCACAATGCGACGCACCTTATGCCTTGGGGCTGCAACAATAGACACTTCCACCAGAAGATCGGGGCGGGCCATTCTGGCCTCCACACAGGCCCGGGCCGGGGCGTGGCCTTCGGGCACCCAGGCATCCCATACGGCGTTCATGCCGGCAAAGTCTTTCATGTCACGGATGTAAACGGTGGCGGAAAGGATGTGTTCCCGGTCGCTGCCCGCCTGTTCCAGCAGCGCGTCCACCTTGGCCAGCATGTTCTCGGTCTGGGAGCCGATGGGTTCATCGGTGTTGTCCGCCACCTGGCCGCACAGGTAGATCATGCCGTTGTACTTTACAATTTTGCTCATTCTCTGGGCGGTGCCTTCACGGGTGATACTGCTCATTTTAAAACTCCTTAATTTTATGTTCTTTACTTTTATTTTTTTATTCTGTTCTATTTTTTAAGCAACCAGTTGCCGGCGGCGGTGCCGCCCTCCCCCAGATCCATGGCGGCGATCTCGGCCATGGAAACCGGTTTCACCGGGGGCGGATATTCAGCTGCCCGACCTTGTCCGGGGAGAGGGAAAGCTGTGCCCCCACAATCTCGGCCAGGGCCGGTCCGCACATGCGGCCCTGGCAGGGGCCCATGCCGCAGCGGGTGATGGCTTTCACCTCATTGACATCCCTGACCCCCTCGGCCACCATTTTCCGGACCTCGCCCACGGTAACGTTTTCGCACCGGCACAGCAGGGTGTCATCGTCAAAAAGGAAATCCTGGGGTTTGGGGGCGTATAGGCTGTCCACAAAGGGACGGGGCAGGCCGTCGTGGGACAGGGCCTTATGAACGGGGGCGGCCAGGCCGTCCCGCTCATCCGGGTGATCATGCCCAGCAGGCGGCGATCTCCAGGGCGGCCAGCTGTCCCCCGTACCGGGCGGCAAGCCCGCCCTGGACCCGGGTGCCGTCGCCGGCGGCAAACACCCGTTCAAAATTGGTGCGGCCCCATTTATCACAGGCCGGATACCAGTACCGCTGCTCCTTTTCCCAGACCATTTTGCAGCCCATCTGCCGGTAAATGTGGGTGTTGGGCACCACCCCGAAGTGAAGCAGCAGCATATCCGCCGGGAACACCAGTTCCTTATCCCCGGCCATGGCGGTGACCTGCGCCAGCTGTCCGCTGCCCGCGGCCTGGATCCGGGTCACCCCCTTGTAATGGGGCGCACGGGATTTTTTAATGTCCATGAGCATGCCCACCCCCTTAAAGAGGAAATCCCAGCGCAGCAGGGCCTTGGGCAGCCGGGGGGCGATTCTGGGAAGGTCCCCGGCCGGGGGAACCATGGGACCGGTTTCCAGGATCGCTGCGATCTCCACTCCCTTTTTCACCAGCAGGGAGGCTTCCAGCAGCAGCAGGGGACCGGAACCGGCCAGCACCACACGGCCGGTGGGGGTGAGCCCCGCTTCCTTGGCCAGGTTGTTCACGGCACCGGCTCCCATGACCCCGGGCAGGGTCCAGCCGGGAATGGGCATGGGCCGTTCCATGGCACCGGTGGCCGCAATGATGTAGTTGGCCCGGACCCGTTTGGATTCCCCGTTTCTGGAATAGGAGACCCAGCCTTCGGGTTCCACCTGCCACACCTGGGCGTGGTTTTCGTAGGTGACCAGGGCCTTGGTAAAATTCTCCGCCAGTTGCAGGCCTTCCCGGTAATCGGCACCGAAAAATTCCAGCTGCCCGTCGTCAGCCCCCTGGATATTCCGGTAGATCTGCCCCCCCACCTTTTCCTGCTCGTCCAGGACCAGAACCTGGAGCCCCAGGTCCCCGAGAAGGGCGGCAGCACTTAAACCGGCCGGGCCGGCACCGATGACGATCACATCATAATGAAGACTCATTTGGGATTCTCCTCATTCGGTTTCGGATTCGGTTCATCGGTATCGGCCGGGTTATCATTTTTCTCTGACAGGCCCCGGTTGATGACCATCCCCGGTTTCGGCGTGGTCATGCAGGCCTGGCGTTTCACCCCGTCAATTTCCATCATACATTCGCAGCAGACGCCCATGAGGCAGTGGGGGGAACGGGGCTCCCCTGAAGCGGGAGAAATTCTGGAAAGGATCTCCCCCTGTCCCAGCAGCCCGGCGGCCACACTGGCATCCCCGGGCAGTGAAACTTCGCGGCGATCCAGCGTCACGGTCACCGCAGGTTGATTTGTACTTCTTTTTTTAAACATCTATCTTCTCCTGAAACTGCCGCCATTAAAAACGGCTGTTGGAAAATTCCGGAATCTGTTCATCCTGCCGCTCCCCGAGGATCCAGGGTGCGATCACACTGGTCTGCAGCGGGGCCAGGGAAATTCCCGAGTGCTGGGCAATGACAAACACATTGTCATGGCCGTTGACCCGGCTGTATATGGGGCCCCGTCCGGGGTCATCACCCGGATGGCCCCCCAGCCCCGCACCCAGTTCAGTTTTGCCAGCATGGGGAAGATGCGGATGGCGTTCTGGGCCTGGGACTTCATCTGCCCGGCAGTGATCCGGGTATCCATGGCCGTATTTTCCGTGGACAGCCCGATCATAAAGGTGCCGTCCTGGGTCTGGCGCAGGCAGAGCAGGGAGATATCCAGTACCCTGGGCAGCGCTCGGTGACCATGAGCTGCCCCCGCTGGGGAAAGGTGTTCAGGGTTTCGCCCAGGGCGGCGGAGAGTCGGGAAGATCCGTGGCCGGCGGCGATCACCAGTTTGTTGCAGGACCAGGTCTCTTTGGCGGTTTCACCTCAACGGTACCGTTGGCCTTGTGGCGGACTTCCCGGACCATGGCATCGGCGTGATACTCCCCGCCGTTTTCTGGAAATCCGCCCGGACCGCCCCCAACAGTTTCAGGGGATTGACGTGGCCCTGTTCCGGGGTATACATGCCGCCGGAAATCTCTTCCCCAGTTCAATTTTGGGCATGAGATCGGCCAAATTCAGCCCGGTTGAGCATCTCCACCGGATAATCCAGTCCGTGTGCTTCACATTGTTGGGTCAGGGACTTTACCCCGTCGGCAAACCCGTCCCACTCTTCCTGGCCAAAGGCATGGATCGCTCCGCCGGTCCAGTCCAGTTCCACATCATATCCGGTATTATCCTCAAGGGTGGCGGCGAATTCGGGCCACTCAGCCGCGGCCCGCCGGGACCATCTGGCATAGCTGGGATTTCCCGCGCCCTTGCACATGAACCAGGTCAGACCGAAGTTCCCCCGGGAGAGGCGCTGGCTGGGCAGCTGGGCATCCAGGAGCACCACTTTTCCCGCCCCCTGCCGCACAAGGCCCAGGGCAGTGCTGCACCGCTGATCCCACCGCCTACCACCAGAATATCTGCTGTTTTCATAATTTACTTCCTTCACAACTCATTATTTACGCAAAAAATTATAAGTTTTTTGTAATATTTCATTTTTTCAAATCCTCATACAGCAAAGCCCGTACCAACCCAATGCCAAAATCTGCTGATATTTCAGAACCCCTTGTCCGGCGCAGGGTTCAACGCCATAATTTTTATTATTTTGTGAGATTTTCTTCCAAATTGAAGCACTTATGAGAATGCTGCATTTTGAGACACCCGACAGAGTTATTCAATACAGAGCAGCAAATACCGGGGCTCTTCAGCATGATGCCTCAAATTTAAACATGTCTCATAATGAGAAGGTGTATTATCCACATCCGTCATTCCGGTTTATTAATTATTTCCAGCGGGTTGAAACCGGCCTTCCCCATCTGTATACTGGGCCCGAGACGCTTCAATGACGGACAAACGCATTTGAACACGCCCAGAATCAAAACATGTATTAAAAAGAGACAGACCATGCGGACAGGACATATCATTTCCCCGGGGAATTGCGGGACAATATAAAAGACTCTTTTCGGCGGTCCAGAGCCTACGGAATTGACCCCATATACAGAAATAACAGTCAGGAGATGTTGTCACCGGCTGAACTCTCACAGCGGCGGCGGCAGAATGCCGAATTGCTGGATGTGGTCCTGCCCCAGTTCGACGAATTCTACAACCTGCTGTCCCCCAAGGATTTTTTCATTGTGGTGGCCGACGCCGACGGGTACATCCTCCACATCAACGGCAGTCCGATCTCATTGAAACCTCGGCCCGGCGCAATTGTGTCCCCAGCTACCGGTGGACGGAACGGGATGTGGGCACCAGCGCCATCGCCTGAGTTTAAAGCTGAAAAGCCCGGTCCAGCTGGTCAAGGAGGAACATTATTGCAAACAGGCCCACGGCCTGACCAGCTCCGCCGCTCCGGTGTTCGGCAAGGATAAAAGCCTGCTGGGGGTGATCGCCGTGTCCGGGGCCTGGGACAAAACCCACCCCACACCCTGTATATGATCACCACGGCAGCCCGGGCCATGGAACAAAAGCTGAGGGTGCTGCGGCGGAACAAGGAACTCAAGGCCAACATCAACTTCCTGGACCAGGTGATCTCCTCCTCCAAAAACGGGCTGCTCATCGTCAACAATGAAAACATCGTCTGGCGAATCAACCGCAAGGCCGCCCAAATCCTCCGGTGCAAAGACCTTGAAGGCACCCCCCTGTCCACCCTAAGAGGACTGACCATCGACCTGGACGATGTCCAGGCCAACCCCGAATCCTGGACCCATAAGGAGTGCCGGATCAAGGTGGAGGGGAAAACCGTGGATTTTATCTATTCGGTGCAGCCGGTGATCTCCAAAGAGGGCGAACGGCTGGGGGCTGTCCTGTTTGTTCAAGAGATCAAAGATGTCTACCGCATGGCACACACCATTGCCGGTACCCGGGCCCATTACACCTTTGACAGTTTGGCAGGGGGCTCCCCGGAATTTCTCAAGGCAGTGAAACTGGCCCGGCGGGCCGCCGGCTCCGACGGCACCGTACTGGTCCAGGGGAGACGGGCACGGGCAAGGAGCTGTTCGCCCAGGCCATTCACAACCACAGCACCCGGCGCAACAACCCCTTTATCCCCATCAACTGCGGTGCCATCCCCTCCAACCTCCTGGAAAGCGAACTGTTCGGCTATGTGGCGGGCACCTTTACCGGCGCGTCCAAAAAGGGCAAGCCCGGCAAGTTTGAACTGGCCGACACCGGCACCATCCTTCTGGATGAGATCGGGGACATGCCCCACCGCATGCAGGTGAAGCTGCTGCGGGTCCTCCAGACCGGAGAGGTCTACCGCATCGGCGCGGACAAACCCGTGACCATCGACACCCGGATCATCGCCGCCACCAACATCAACCTGCCCCAGGCCATCAAATCCGGCCGGTTCCGGGAAGATCTGTACTACCGCCTCAACGTTTTCGCCATTGAGATTCCGCCCCTCAAGGCCAGGGGCAAAGCCGACATCCTGGCCCTGGCCCGGCTTTTCATCAACGAAAACGCCGACACCCCGCCGGCCCTGACCCCGGAAGCCGAAGAGATCCTGGCCGCCTACCACTGGCCCGGCAATGTCCGGGAGCTGGAAAACTGCATGCAGCGGGCCACCCACCTCTGCGAAGAAGCGATACTCACCCCGGCCCACCTGGGACTCTCCCCGGCACAAACCGCTCCCCGGGCCCCGGCCGGCACCCTGGAAGAGCTCATCAACCAGACCATCATGGACACCCTGGCCGCCAACGGAAACAATATGGCCCTCACCGCCAAAAGTTTAGGGATTTCCCGGGCCACCCTCTACCGGAAGGTGGAGAAATTCAAACTCCGCTGAATCGAATTGTTTTATCATTGACAGAAAAGAGGCCCCTGGTTTACCTAAGGCCCGGCGCAATCGTTCCTCACGGCCGAAGCCGGACTTGCAGGCGACTTCCTCAAGTCCCTGTGCACCGGATTCAAGCAATTCTCGTGCGCGATCGATTCGTAGCTGCTCGATAAACCGGCCCGGACTCATACCGGTTTCCGACGGAAAGATTCGCGCAAAGGTTCGAGGACTTATATGTGCCTGTTCAGCCAACCGTTCCACGGTGAGGTTTAAGTCCAGATGAGTGTCCATCCAGTCGAAAAGTTTTTTGAATCGTTTTCCCGCTCTTGTCTGCATGGCCAAAGAGGTGCTGAACTGACTCTGGTTACCGGGCCGCCTGCGGTAAAGCAGCAGGATACGGGCCACCTCAATGCCAATGCAGGCCGTGGTCGTCTTCAACCAGAGCCAGTGCCAGATCGATACCGGCCGTACACCTGCACTGGTAAAATATTGCCGTCCTGTATGTAGATGGCATCCTGCTCCACGCAGACTTCAGGGTAACGCTCAGCCAGGCGGTCAGCAACAATCCAATGGGTGGTAACCGACGGCCATTGAAAAGTCCGGCAGCCGCAAAAAGGAATGCCCCACTGCAAATGGATACGATTCGCTGTGTTTTCTGAGCAGCCAGATGTATGGCCTGAACAATTTTTGAATCGTCGGATATGGTTTCGGCAACCATGCCTCCCGGTACCAGCAGGCTGTTCGCCGGCTTCATGCCAAGAGAATTGTCGGCGTAAAACCCAAGCTCCGACGAAGTGGGAACAAGTCCTGGTTGCAAAGCGGAGAAAACCAGTTCGTATCCTTCCTGCTCTTTCTGGTACTCCTGATCCCGGCTGTTGAGGCAAAGCAGCTCATTGGCGGCCTGAAAAACTTCCAACGGGCCGGTCAAATCGTCATTCCGCCGAAACTGTGGGAACCAATCATATCTTTTTAACTCCAAAGCAATTCAATGAAATTGGCTCTATTAAACAAAAAATTATCAAAAATGCAATTGGGTATTCAAACCACGTACCTTCAGAACAGATGCAAAATAACACTTGACTTATTATGAAATTACTATACATTAAAGTCCATAATTTGCCATTTAATAATAAGTAATTTATTTTGGAGTCGATTATGAAGATCTCAAAAGAACAAAAACTGGAAAATCGACAAAAGATAATCCGGGCAGGAGTGGACGTGATGATTGAAAAGGGTTTCAAGTCCGCCACCATGCGTGAAATCGCCCGGAGAGCCGAAATCGGCGACGCCACTATTTATAATTATTTCCCCACCAAAGAATCCATATTATATGCATACTATGAAGATCATGTTCAGAATTGCGTTGACACTCTAAAAGGTATCAAGGGTTTTAATACTTATTCTTTTCAGGAACAGATCCAGACACTCTTTGAAACAAGCCTGGACAGGTATCTGCCGGATAGGGAATTCGTTGCGCTGAGCTATAAAACCGTCTTTTTTCACTGAGCCAAAATACCCGGATGTTTGAGCCCATTCGTCAACAATTTATCGCTGCGATAAAAGAGATGTTCGATGCGGCGGTTGAGGTGGAAGAAATCCCACCTTTGATGTTCTCGGAATTGGTCATGCAATTGTTCTGGGATTATTACATCGCCGTTCTTGCCTATTGGCTGAATGATGCGTCGCCTAATTTTGACGACACAACGGTTCTCATCGATAAAAGCATGGATTTGACGGCAGCACTGCTGAAAGCCGGTGTGGTCAACAAGATGTTTGACCTGACCGTCATGTTGTTCAAGACTCATGTTCTCAATCGGCTGCCGAGGCTAAAAAATCATGTAAACATGGCGCATGCATTAAAACGCGAATTCATGGGAGGCATTGATGCAGACCGGGATTCCGGAAAATAAATGGCAACGCTCCCTGGCCGGAGGCAAAACAGCAATAAAGATCGGCGGAAAGGTGTTGAAATACCTGGCGGAAAAACCTTTTCTCAGCAGCGAGAAAAAAACGCCGCAAAACAGCGAGTAAACAAGGAGAGCGCCGACATCCTGTTTCAAGGACTGAGCTTGTTAAAGGGAACCGCTCTGAAAATTGCCCAGCAACTCAGTTTTGAAATCGATTTTTTTCCAGAAGAAATCGCCCGGGAACTCGAAAAGTCCTATCACCAGGTGCCGCCCCTGAATCGGGCGTTGATACGCAAGGTTGTCCAAAATGAGCTGGGTGGTCCGCCGGAAAAAATATTTTCCGCATTTGACTCCCAGGCCTTTGCCGCGGCCAGCCTGGGGCAGGTGCATCGGGCTCAAACCCATGACGGCGCGTCACTGGCGGTAAAAATTCAATACCCGGGGATCGACCGCACGATTTCCGGTGATATCCGCATGATAAAGAACATGCTCCGACCAACACCGGAATATCATTTGTATCGATCCGCCCTGGATGAAATTGAAGCCAGGTTGCTTGAAGAGATCGACTATGAAACAGAGGCCGCTAATCTGGCTTTTTTCAGGGGAAACCTGAATCCAGCTAAGGTCATCATACCGGAGGTCAGTATTGAATACAGCACGCGTACCATCCTGGCGGAAAGTTTTATAACCGGGCTTACCCTGGATCAATGGATAAAAACCAATCCAAGCCAGGACCAGCGTGACTCGGTGGCTGAAACGCTGAACCAAATTTTCTTTACCGGCCTGTACGAACTCAATTGTATCCATGCCGACCCGAACCCGGGCAATTATATTATCGATGAAGATCTGTCCGTGGGCCTGGTTGATTTCGGTTGTATCAAACGATTGGACAAGAAATTCGTTGAAAAATATAGTCAACTTCCCGCGGCGGTGATCCATCCCGACAAAGACCGGTATTTCAGGCTTCTGAAGGAACTAAAGATGATAAGAACTGACCTGGATGAGGATACGATGCAATTGTTTTACGAAACCATGATCGTTTTCAGCCAATGGTTTCGGAAACTGTTTCTGGAGGATTATTTCAATTTTGCCGAGAACCCCGGATTTTTGCTGAAGGGCAAAAACATTGGAATAAATTTTACCGCTTGAGAAAGCATGTCGATGTGAACCCCCATTTTGTGTTTCTCGACCGGACGCGATACGGCCTTCTGCGAATTTTTGAAAAATTGGGTGCGCGGGTCCGGATGCGCTCACCCTATGAATGGAGTTAATCAATGGACATCCAAAAAGATTGGCCTCAAATTAAAAGAATTTTTTATACCGGCTTTAAGACCAGCGGATATTTTACTGTTGCCTCCACCGGCCCGGATGGTTCGCCTCATCTCACTCCCATCGGCTCACTAATTCTATACGGCCCCGGACACGGAATCTATGCCGATGAATTTCCGGTCCGTCTCTCAAGAAATCTCACGCATAATCCCAGGGTGTGCGTGATGACGGTCAGTAGCAGCAGAAAAATGTGGCTGATGTCTCTGCTCAAAGGCCGATTCACTCAACCCCCTGGACTTCGTCTTTATGGGACTGTGGGAGAAAAACGCCCGGGTACCGAGGAGGAAATCGGCAATTGGTTGAAACGAGTTAAAATCTTCCGCAGATTAAAAGGCTATGATCTGTTATGGCGAAATATGAAATATGTCCGGGATATTCGCTTTGATCAGGTCAGAGTGCTTTCGATGGGAAAGATGAGTAAGGAAATAAAATCATGATTCAACACCGTCTACAAATTATGATTTCAGCACCCCCACAAACAGTATTTCACCATATTGACACGATGCCCGACAAGTTTCCGGTATATCGCATTTTGAAACCAAACCCTTCTTGTTTATCAGGATGTTACTCGTCGATGGTTTCCATTCGGCATGGGAAGTCGCAAATTTTGATAAACCCATAAAGGAAGTCCGTTTGAGGGTTGGCGAAACCATGGGGCCGTTTACCTTGGATGAACGAATCGCCCCATCGCGATACTGGTTTTCGCTTAAATCCTTTTTTATAAGCTGCCGCACAGGATATATACTTGAGAAAGACCAATCCGAAACCGTACTGCATTTTGATTTGATTGCTGAAAATCCATGTTTTATGGAAAAAATATGGTGGTTCTTCGTCAAGCCCATTCACGGTTTTTGGCGGCAAAGGTTCTGAAAACCATTAAAGCGAAAGTGGAGGAGATAGAAAATGGATAGTCAAATTGCAGTAAAAAACTCGAAATCTGCTAAAGGCATTCATGGCCTGCTTTTGATTATCACCGGTATTGCTCACTCGCTTTTCGCGGTATTGCCCGCTGCTTTCGGCAAACAATTTGCCGTGTTTTCCAACACCCTATTTTTCAACATTGATACGGGACTCATGGATTTCCCACTTTTCGGCGGAAAGCAGGATTTTGAATCGCTCTGTGCTTTTTTCTTCTTTTACGCCGGCCCAATGTACATTGTATTCGGGCTGGCTGTATATCACCTGGAAAAGAGCGTCTGGGAAATCCCTGTTTCAGTATCTTTGGGTTTTCTGCTGTATGCCGTGATCGGCGCCTATATGGTACCATTATCAGGCATGACGTTGTTTTTATTACCCCAAGCTGTTTACATGCATATGTCTGGAAGACTCTCCGAAAATGAAAATCGAAAAACATCATACCATTCATAAAGACTCTATTATTTCCGCTGATCTTACCCTACCCGTCCACTATATGGACCGGTTCGGTATTTCATTCCAAAACACAGCGGCTTGGAGTGTTGATTATCTATCAACCTTACTGTTCACATCAATACCGGGATGGGTGCGTGGCTTGCTGACAATGAGAGACGCCATTGTAAAACCTTTCGGATTATCAACAGGTGAACCGCCCATGCCGGAAAAAATCGCTCCTACGATTCGATCTTCAATAGGTGAAAAGGCGGTATACTTCACGGTAATTGAACGAACCGAATCTGAAATCGTTATGGCTGAAGACGATAAGCATCTTTACTTCAGAGTATCGGTAATAATAGATAGAAACAACACAACCGGCGATGACACCCTATACTTGACGACTATCGTTCACTTTCATAATATTTGGGGAAGAATCTATTTCACACCGGTTAAGCCTTTTCATCAATTGATAATAAGAAGTCTGCTCAAACGTCTACATAAGAACCTTCATGCCTGAAATAATTTGTTTTGCTGCGGCCCGGTCGGTTTTTCCTTTGACGACAGCCTGGATCAATGAGGAAAAAACAAGGCAATACCCGGGGAATTGTTTACAAATCACCCAATCTCAAACCCCAACCAGGAGAAGGACACATATGCCCAAACAACTATCGTTTACCAAAGATGAAAATCAAATCGTCGGAGGCTATCGGCAAAAACTCAACCAGGCGGAATCCACCGAGGATGTGCGAAGATGCTTCACCTATAAGGTTTCAGAGCTTTTTGCCAAAGTGTTCGACAGATACAAACAGATAGGAACTTGCTTTTTGACTCCCAAAGTATAAAAAAATATTAGAAGCTTGAAATATGCCTCCGCCTTGCTACAGGCACGGATGATATATCTTGCCAGGTTGCCAAGCCCTACTTTATCATCAGGCTCGATTCTGCCTCCGATATAAACATTATGCCGGTTTTACATTATTGCGAAAATCAATGAGCACAAGCACATCTCTATTCCCATGAAAAGGGACCCACAAGCAAAAGCATCACGAGAACCTCAATCAGGACATCAACGACCGTGGCTAAAGCCGCTCCCGAAGATAACCCAAACAGCATAAAAGCGGTGGCGATGGCTACCTCGGATTTGACACCTTCCATTTAGAGCAATATCTGCATCGCTTTGGTCAACAGATCAGTCATAAAAATCCAAAAGCAGTATCGTTTGACAAATAGTCCATATTCACCTTAACGTTGCATAAAAATTTGTAAAAATTCCTTCCCAAAACTACTTAAATCATGCAGCTTCCAGAAGTTTGTCCATAATATGTACCAGATCCTTTTTTACAGCACGATTTGCACTCATCACCAAGCTGAGTTTTCCCTGAGGCTTGATAAATCGGCCTGCTCTTTGAAGGATTTGATGCCGGATCGTATCAAGCCTTTTGAAAGTCCATCCTGCCGGGCGTTTGGGTCTGGCATGTGTTTTAGCGGGATTTGCAACCATCTGTATCTCAAGGGACAAATTGTGTGCCATCATTGATGCCAGCGTGAAAATCCGGTTGGCATTCAATCTTTTGCATGGGATAACACTGAGGGCTGTATCCTTTTTGGCATTTCCAAACAAAAGCTCCTGAGATCCGCGGCCATTATGAAACAGGACAACTGCTTTTGCCGATTCCATTTTGTTGGTAACGATCACCTTGTACTGATACTATTTGGAGACCGGTTCAAAAAGATCCAGTTGAATAGCGCCTTTTTGGATCTTTTTCACTTTTTTTCTGGTGAACACAAACCGATACCGGCTATTCGAGGATTTTGGTTTCCATTTAGTTTCAAAATACGACCAGTTGTCATCAATGTCGATCCATGAATCGCAGGTCTCTATCAATTGTTTGAGTTCTGTAAACCGGTGGAAAGGAACGGAAGCGGTGAAACTGATCCGCCGTTGGGACATCATATCAATGATTTTCTGGTTGAAAAATGCCCCATCCATACGGGATTCAATGACGGATCCTGAAAATTGTGATCTGACATGTTCAAAACATTTTTGCATGAATTCAGGAGCGCCATTTGAGTCATGGACATTGCCGGGGCGATGGTGCATATCAAAAAATTGTCCGGTCTGGGCAATGGTACAAAACAGCGGGTAATAGCTCCTGGCTCCTTTTCTGGTTTTGTTGAAACCAACGGAGGTACCTTGGGCATGACCTTTTGTCGACAACACGGACCCATCGAAATCCATAGTCAGGCGCGGGAACTGTTCCCGCACCAGGCCTTCAACTACAAGGGATCGGGACAGGTTTTGAACGTTATCAACGCTGGCATCATCCATTTGGGAAAGATTCCTTGAAATGGTCGATATATCCGGAAGAGACCTGAGCCCCAACGTTCGAAGAATCATTGGATCGTCTTTGTAATAGGCAATTTCACGCAAACGTCTGAAACCCAGAATCAAGTGGGTGACAAGAAGCATTACCACCATGTGATGGCCAAATATAGGGGATATTTTTAGATGGAAAAAGCATCTTTTTCAACCTTTTTTTCAGTGCAAGCCGCTTAAACAAAAGCGGAAATACGATCATGCCGGAAAAAGATGTCAGTTCTTGATCTTCAAAACGTATTGTCGGAATTTTTTGGAATTTAGCAAAAATTTTGTGCTTTACTGGACTTCACTTGAGGTGGCCTCCTGAATATGGTTATTTTTTGTTTCGCTAACTTCATTAGAACCTTTATTCATGTGGCTTCTCAAGTATTTTTCTACTTATTTTCTACTTTTTTTTTGCAATACCAGGG
>LQAH01000157.1_pt1 | contig 20247 bp, 32 predicted proteins | sample 1535791 | NCBI WGS metagenome assembly LQAH01 (sample SAMN04331585, study PRJNA305678) | bioreactor metagenome | isolation source: bioreactor_4 inoculated with Wadden Sea sediment 2nd replicate of a... | place: Germany:Bremen
ATAGCGTTCAAATTAGGAGTAACCTTTTTAACTCTTCTATAATTTCATCAACTTCATTGCTTTTAAGACCCAACGCTTCATCACCAAATTGAAGAGCATGAAAATACCTTCGATACTTTATTATTCGGTCTCAAGTATGTCTCTATAAATCAATTCATTTTCTTTGTTTTTTGTATCTACGGCATCATAATATGACTGCATATAATTAGAGATCAACATGGTTCGCATGCGTTGTGACCCTGATATGTTAATAGCAGAGCTAAAATACTCTGTATCAGAACTGTTATAAACCGATATGCCTATCCCTATAAAAAAAGGGAATATCGAAAGAATTAGAATGATTATATTTCTATATGCTAAAGATTTTTTTTTCATAAATATGACCTTCTTAAGAGTGTTATCATTCACGTAAATAACCTATATTCATTTTTACCCCTTGGAGATTTGATTATTCATCGACTCACTTCTGTATAAAGTTAAAAGTGTCGCTGAAGGATAGTTCAATAAAAAATGACACTTCACTATAGTGAAATGTCATTTAATCCATTATTATTTATTCAATAACTCCATTCGCTCATTAAGCTCTTTTAAGTTTTTGAACCCACCTCTTTTAATATCTTTATCCAATTTGCCTTCGTTTAAAAGATATAAACAATTGATCAAGATCGTAGCCATCGGGATAAAGTACCTCCGCCCTTTGGTCGAGGGTAACCCTTTTTTCGTGTAGGTCACTATATTTCCCGTCTTTAAATATGGTCACTTTACCTTCGTCTACATGGTGTTCAAATACCAAGCTGTGGTCATCTGTTTCATTTAAGAGGACACGGTCGCCCTTGTGATAAATAACTCTATCTTGATCAAGTTGACTATGGGCATTTTTAAATTTCTTCAACGCGGTTTTTCTTTTTAGAAAATTTGTTATCTTTTTTGGCAGTAACAATTTCGTGAGTTGCATTGATTCTTTTAACACGCTCTATAATTTTGTCAGATAATCCGAGTTCTTTAGAAATCCATAGGGCATTACTTTCACCCGCAACTCCCATAAGCAATCTATATAAGGGTTGCAAAGTCTTTTTATCAAAATCCATGGATGCGTTCATAAAGCCTTCGTGTATTTCGCTGTACTCCTTTATCTTACTATAATGTGTACTTGATAAAGTGATTGAACCACGGTTATATATTTCTTCTAAAATGGCGATTCCTAAAGCAGCACCATCTTTCGGGTCTGTACCTGTTCCTATTTCGTCGATAAGTACCAAAGTCTTTCTAGATGATCTTTTAACAATATCAACCAAAGATTTCATATGACCAGAGAAAGTAGATAAGGATTGTTCGATACTTTGAGAATCACCAATATCTACAAGAATTTTATTAAATATAGATATACTGCTCCCCTTACCTACAGGTGGTAACACACCACTTTGAGTCATAAGAGCCATCAGGCCTACAGTTTTTAATGTTATGGTTTTACCTCCCGTATTAGGTCCAGTAATAATAAGGTTCTATACGTATTCCCAAACTGAAATGTTAAGTGGAACAGCTTCACTACCTAACATAGGGTGTCTTGCCTTTTTTAGGTCAATGATCTCGTCATCTCTAATCTCAATTTCGTTTCCGCCAATGGCAACTGAATATTTCCCTTTTGCCATAATAAAATCATACTTCCCAAGAATATGAATCGCATTTTTCACGTCAGTTAAACGTTGGTTAATTAGGTCTGATAACCGTTTTAATATTTGATTACACTCTTCTTCTTCCTGGGCTTTTAACATAATAATTTCAACAGTATAGTCTTTAATACTTTCTATTTCTACAAAGACCGTAGATCCAGATGCAGACGAATCGATGACTGTACCTAGAACAAATTTTCGAGATGAAGCTTTTATAGGGATCACATATCTGTCATCGCGTTGGCTATAATAATTCTCTTGAATATGTTTTGCATTTTTATCTGCTGTTAGAAATTTATTAAGTTTATCTATACGTTTGTCATGAAGCACTGTTATTTTTTTTTCTTATTTTTTCTAGGGTATTACTTGCTCTTGAATGAACAATACACCCTTCAATACAAAACTCTATTTCATTTTCAATCGGTTTAAAACTCTCTAGTGATAATGAATATGAGTACAACCTAGGTGCAGTAAACTCGTACATTTTCAATTTGATTTTTTTAGATGTCTTATACATCTGAAGAAATCGGCTACTTTTTAAAAGTTCTTCCGGGCGAAGAAACTTGCCTACTTCAATTTTACTTATATAAGGGGTTATATCATTTATGCCACCCAATTTTAAACCAGATCCATCTCTTAAAATAGATACCGCTTCTCTAACTTCATCGTACTTAGTCAGTATGGCACTCGGATTTGTATTTGGCATCATTTCATCTGCTAATTTTTTACCTAAATTACTTGCTGCATAACCTTTAATTTCTCTTTTTATGTCGTTATAACCTAATAGTTCTAAAGTTTTAGAATCGTTCACTTGTTCATCCTCCAAATTCAGTTTTATACAAATCATATCTATCAGAAGTAAAAACAGTCTCAACATCTTCAAAAAATCTTTTAAGAGTAATAAATGGAGTCTTCTACGTGATTCCATAAAGAAGTAACATAGTATAAAATATGATCAAAAAAGCCGTGATTAATATAATCACGCTAAAAATTCTAATCTTAATTAGTAGGTATCAAAAATGTATATCTTTAAATAGACTATCACCACAAAAATAATAATGACTGTGCTATAAATAATAGATAATACTTTTTCTACATACTAAGGAATCTTGAATAATGAGACTGATCGTTAATCTAATAGTTTGTTGCTTAAACATAATTGCAAACTTATTAAAGCCTCTACACCCAAGGCTTCATACATTTACAATTCAAGGTCACATTTTCATATGACTTGATTTAAGCTATACTCATTTACTATTAATTACGATACTGCACTCATCAAAGTTCCTCCAATAATTGAACTACAAATATTACTTCTTCATAAAAAGCGTAACATATGACTTCATAACTTGTCAACTTGTTTACATAATTCTGCCCATTTCATTTTAGTCTTTAATTTCACTAAACAACTCATAAGCTTTAGCACGGGCTTCTTTTAAAACTTCTTCACCTAATTCTGTAGTGCTGTAATATTTACGAATTTTGCCATTCACATTTCGTTCTTCCTTTACCAGCAATTCTTTTTTAGTCATGTCCTTTAGAAGTGGGTATAAAGTACCTGGGCTCATGTCATATCCATGCCCTACGAGTTCTTCGATCATCCACGAACCATAGAAGGGTTCTTTTTTCCCATGATGGAGTATATGAATCTGAATAAAACCTAAAAACAGTTTTCTCAAATTTTCTCTTGCATTCTAAATCACCTCTGGTATAATAATATCAAAAGTTGATATCGGTTTTCGATATCGATGTTCAATATTTAACTTTAGTTTAACACAGAATTCATTCTATCACAATACGAGTGACTTATAGGAGGTTAATATGTCAACACATAAAGTCCCATGGCGGACCTTTTTAAAAGATGTTTTATTTGCTCCCTCGGAGCCTATGGTGGTCCAGCGAGCCACTACGGTGTATTTACCGACCAAATGGTTGAAAAAAAGAAGTACATCACTGAAGAAGAAATGGTAGAACTCATTGCCCTTTGTAGCATATTACCGGGTCCAACCAGTACACAGACCATGTTTCAATCGGTTATAAAATGGGTGGTCCACTCTTGGCATTCTTCACTATTCTCACATGGGCCTTGCCTGTTTTAGTAGCCATGACGATCCTTTCATTCTTATATCAAATGTTAGACCAAATGAACTTGTCTTATGACGCCTTACGATTTATTGGCCCTATGGCAGTTGGATTCATTATTATTGCGGCCATCCGAATTGGCAAAAAGGTAATCAAAGACCGTATGACCATTGCACTTTTATTAGTAGGAGCTATTACGACCTACTTCATACGCTCACCTTGGATTTTCCCATTGACTCTTATAGTAGGAGGAATCGTTAGCATTGTAATGAGTGATGAAAAAGATCTTTGGAACCATGTTAAATTGAATCCACCTTGGGCTTATTTTATTACTTTTGCTGTATTTGCACTGGGCAGTTTAGGTGCCGTCATGGTGTCAGATAATCACTTGTTAAGTGTGTTTGAAAGTTTTTACCGTTACGGTTATTTGGTCTTTGGTGGTGGCCAGGTGGTGGTACCTGTTATGCATACCGAACTTGTACAGGTTAAAGAACTCATGACCAACCAAGAGTTTTTAACCGGTTATGGTTTGGTGCAGGGTCTGCCAGGACCTATGTTTAGCTTTAGTGCCTATGCTGGCGGTATGTCGGCCCGTGGTGTTTCTACCTTCTACCAAGTCATGGGTAGTATCGCTGGGGCTGTTGGTATATTCATGCCAGGTCTTCTACTCATATACTTTGTCTTCCCCATTTGGGAGAACATGAAGAAAATCAAAGGCATCAAGGTGTCCTTAAAGGGTATCAATGCCGTTGCTGGTGGGTTGATTAGTGTTTCCGCTATTATCCTAATGCAAAAGAGCGGTTTTAGCATTGACAATATAATTGTTACAGCAATTACAGCTTCACTCTTATGGACTAAAAATTACCTGCTCCTATTATTGTTTTACTTACTTTAAGTCTTGGATTCATCTTGTGATATACAATGTTATTAATTCCGAAACTATAAACTTTCAAATTAAACAAAAACATCAGCTATTTATTTGATAGCTGATGTTTTTATATTCATTGATACGTAAATTCATTTAATCCTTTGAAATCGATTCTACCTCCAACATAAGCAAGTCAAACTGCTCTTTAAAGTGTTCCATTAACTTAGGTATACTTTTATCATCATTAGACACCAAAGCTTCTTGTAATATATTGGCTGTAATTCTAACTTGTTCAGAGCCTAAACTACCAGCACTACTTTTTACTTTGTGTACTAGTTCAGATGCCTCTTTATATGCATTCTGCTCTATATATTCTTCCATTCTTTTAACAGTGTCACTGTTTTCTTCTAAAAAGACTACTTGAACTTGTTTATATAATGATTCATTCCCACCCATTAAACTTTAAACCTAATGTTGTATCAATAAGTTTATCTTGTGATCTTGATACAGTCTTTTTGTTAAAATAAGTATACATTTTCTTAATAAACTCTTCTGGTACAAAAGGTTTGCTGATAAAATCATTCATACCATAGGCAAGACATTTTTCTTTTGACGCCTTCTATTGCATCTGCAGTCATAGCTATAATAGTTACGTCTGATGATTCACGTATTTTTCAGTTGCTTCAAAGCCATTCATTATAGGCATATGAAGATCCATCAAAACAAGATCGTACACTCCATGTGTTATCATTTCTACAGCTTGTTCACCATTATAGGCTTGCTCAACAGTTAAACCTATAGGCCATAACAACTCTTTGGCAATCATTTGATTCGTCATATTGTCCTCAACAATAAGCACACGTCCTAGGAGTTGATTTTGATTTTCATTTACTGATGATGAATTCAATTCGACTTGCGATGCAAGCACCTTGTATTTAAATAAACTCGGCTATTGAATTATAAAGCATAGACGGTAAAAACGGCTCATGCAATGCGCGTTGTCCTTCCCTTTCCTGCTCTACATCAAAATCATGTGCAAATGGATATATCAACATAACCTTAGGCAACTCGTCTGGTTTATAGGCCCCTCTTATATCATTTAAAATTTTTCCACAACCACTGGCTGTTGAATCACAAAAATAATAAGTAAATCATATGGTTTAGCATAGTCCTTTGCATTGCTTTCTACTAATATTTGTAAATTGTAATTCCGAGGATGTGAATTCTGCATCTAATAGAAAATTTCTTTAAATAACTTATAATCAGACTTAAGCTGTTCATATTATTATTCAAAATTAATGTTTTTATATCATGTATATATTCAAATCCTTTTTTTGCTTTTCCTTCTCTCTCAGAATCTACTCTTAACTTAATGCGTACGTAAAAATCGCTTCCTTTATCTACGGTACTTTCTACTAGAATACCACCATCCATTAGTTCAACTAAATTCTTTACTATAGAAAGTCCTAGACCACTTCCACCAAACCTTCTTGAAATAGAAGAATCTTCTTGATTAAAAGGCTCAAATAGTTTCGCCTGATGTTCTTCTGACATTCCAATGCCTGTGTCAGACACAACAAATTCTATTTGATAGACATCCCTTTCAAATCCATATAAATGAATATTAAGTGTAATGTCTCCTTCATGAGTAAACTTAATCGCATTATTTAATAAGTTCAATAAAACTTGACCAATACGTGTTGAATCTCCAAAAAAATAGTTTGGTAAATTTGGATCTTTTATTAAAGTAAAGTGAAGTTTTCTTTTCTTCTACTTTATGAGCAATTATGTTTAAAGTATTTCGAATGACCTGATCCAACTCAAAAGGCTCGTTTTCTAGTTCTATTTTACCTGCTTCAATTTTAGAAAAATCTAATATGTCATTGATAATACTAAGCATTGTATCTGATGCATTTTTCAATTTTTCCATATGAGTTCTTTGTTTTTGGTTAAATCTGTATGCAAAACTAAATAACTCAAACCTGTTATGGCATTTAATGGCGTCCTGATTTCGTGCGACATCCGAGCTAAGAAGGTCGATTTAATTTCGTTAGCTTCTTTAGCTTTATTGGTCGCTATTTTTAAGTTCTTCTTCAATCTCAATTCTTTTCTTAATTTCATGTCTCAGTTTAATAATCCAATAAATAGATACCATGGTACCAACTAAAATTACCGCACCTATTATTAGCATTGTCCTGATAAGAAAAGTATAATCTTTACCTTCTTTTACGCCAATCCAACGATTATGTATTTGAATTTTTTCTTCTGTTGTTACTTCATTAAGAACTTTATTGATAATACTATTAAGTTCTGGCCAATCGTCTCTTATAGCAAAGTGAAGTTGATTCTTTTCTACAACTTCAAACTCAATATATTTTGTTTGTGTAATTCCTAGTTCGTTAATCAAATAACTCGAGGTTGCCAAATTGCCTATAAAGTATTGTTCTTTTCCGTTAGCAAGCGCTTTTAAAGCATCTTCTGTAGTATCATAAAAGTTTAAATTAATTTTAGGGTAATCTTTTAGAAAACTGTGATGCGAACTGTTCTTTTGGACAGCGACACTTTGTCCAAATAAATCCTTATATGCCTTTACAGACCCTTCTGATTCTCCCATTACGATGACTCGTTGAAACTCATAATATCCATCACTAAATAAAAAGTAACGTTCTCTGTCGTTTGTTTTAGATATACTCGGCAGAACGTCTATGCTTTTTTCAACAGCCATTTCATAAGCTTCATTCCAAGTTAAACCTTCAGTTACAACAAATTGTATACCTGTTTATCCTCAATAATTTTATATATTCATTTGCAATCCCCTTATAAGAACCATCTGAATCAATAAATTCAAAAAGGTACAAAATGAGGATCTACACCAATAGTCACTATGGGATGATCTTGAATAAACATAAGCTCTTCCTCTGTAAAGCTTATATCCTGAGCAAAAGTAGACGGAAGGCAAATTATATAAAGAATAACCCATACTATTAGGATTTTTTCTTCATAGTGTATGCCCCTGACCATAACGAATGGAAATTTCCATGATGTCTTTTTCTATTTCAATAAAAGCATCAACTAAGTACGGATCAAAATGCGCACCCTTCTCCTCAGTTAAAACATCTATAGCATACTGATGTGAAAAAGCATCTTTATACACCCGTTTGCTCGTAATAGCATCATATACATCAATAATTGCCATTAGCCGTCCCTCAATCGGGATTTCATTTCCAATCAAACCCTTTGGATAACCAGATCCATCAAATTTCTCATGATGGCCACCTACAAGGTTTACCGCAGTATCAATAAATTCATCATGCTTAAAATGAGGATATTCTTTCGTTAATGCATTAACACCAAACTTCACATGATCTTTCATAATTTCGAACTCATCATCTGTTAATTTCCCTGGTTTTAATAAGATTTCATCTTTAATTCCTACCTTCCCGATATCATGAAGAGGTGCAGTTTTATACAAAGTTTCAATATAAGAAGGATTAAAGAATTGACCATACTTCTCTTTAGTTGATAAATGTTCTGCAAAAACACGCATCATTAATTTTGTTCGTATCGAGTGATTACTTGATTCTATATCTCTTACCTCTAACAATCCAATGGCGGCATTTATTGTAATATCACGTGTTCTTACAAGCTGCTCAGTCCTTAATTTAACTTTTCGTTCCAGTTCAAGACTATACTTTTTTTATTTCCTTTTTTAGCGTTTTATTAAACTTAAATGAACTTCAATCCGCTTTAACAAAGAATCCGAATTTAAGGGTTTTCTAACATAGTCGACTGCACCTAACTCAAGTCCTTTTATTTCATTTTCAATTTCTTCATAATTGGTTAGAATAATGGTTGAAAATTCAAGATGACTAAAGTCATTATTTAAGGCTTGCAAAACACCAAATCCATCCAATTTAGGCATGTTTAAGTCGAGGATCATCATATCAATATCCAATCCTTCAGATAGCATTTTTATAGCTTCTTCTCCATCATAAGCAGAGACCTGATCATATTCATTTAAAATGTCTTTAATAATCATTTGGTCAATTCTTTGAATCATCTACGATAAGTATGCGTGATTGATTATTCATGGGTAACCTCCAACATTTATTTTACCTTCTTCTTCTACTTTTTCTAAAAATGTCTCAATTGGCATTTCTCCATCAATAACACTTTTTAAATAAGGTGTGTATAATTGCTCTTTAATGAGTTGCCATTTAGGATGAGGAACATCTATACTCGGTAATGATAGGCGTTTTATGTAGATTTCAAAGGCTTCATAAGGTTCGAATGCATCCGATTTTATAACATCCTCTCTAACTGGTAATCTAAAAGGATAAAATGCATCATGTTCAGGGCTATACTCTCCTTGCATAATCATTTCTTGAGCTTCCAATGATGTCATATAATCTAAAAACGCTTCAATGACTTGAATTTTCTCATTTCTTAATCCTGATGGGTAAGCAAGAAGCATAGGACCTACTTCTGCATTGGCTCCTATTCTAGACAATGGTAAAATGCCGACTTCAAAAGGACTCCCATTTTTCCAAATATCAGTTACACCCCAAAGTCCTTGTATTTCAAAGGCAATATCCCCATTTCTAAAATGCTTCATCACTTCAACACCCGTATCTTGTCTCCAAGTAGCTTGTGCATATTGACTTAGTTCATTTACATAGAAGTGTATTGCATTTCTGCTTTTTTCATTATTAATAACAATATTTCCATTCTTCATTAAATTACTTCCGCTACCATATACAAATTGATTAACCATCCAAGAAAGATCATTGTGATTCGCACCAACTAAACCCATTCCGTTTTTATCTGTTACATCTTCAATTTGCTTTAATGCTTTTAAAAAAGTACCTTTATCTATAATATGGTCAGGATTAACATCTGCAATTTCTAATAACCCTTTATTATAAAGTAATGCCATGGAATGGCTTACCCATGGGAGACCATATAGTTTTCCATCAATCGTACCAAGTGCTTCAAGCTCTTCAGCAATATGTTTCGATTCAGTTTCAATTTCTACTTCAGCTAATAATCTCTCATGACCCAATAGTTGAACATAACGATAAGGTAACACAAAAACATCTACTTGTTTTTCATCTATGTGACGACGGATTTCTTCAAGATCTTCATTTCCACCAACAAGTTCTATTTCATAGTTTTCTTTGTTCAGCATTAAATACTTCGACGATCCTATTAACCGTTTCTCCACGTCCCGAGTACGCTTTCCATGTAATACGAAAATATATTTTTTCTTTTTCAACAACTTCTTCACTTGTACACCCTATTGTTAAGAGACAAATTAATATTATACATATCCATTTTTTCATCCTTTTCTCCTCATTCATAGGTACCCTATCAAATTAAAAATATGCCATTATTACAATTTTATTTTACCTTCATTACTCTATTTTCAACATATACATGTGTTGAAAACAAATTAATTCGTCCAATGTTATTATTAATATTTTTTTCAATAATTAGTCAATTAATTATAGCATATTCCAATTGTAATGAGTTTTTTTAAACACTATTTATGTCTCATTTGTACAATTCATAAAAACAGAAAGTTGATATTATAAAACTAAGTACAAATAAAATCTTTTTACAAGCATACGCTTAGGAGGTATACTATGCATTTTTATCCGTGTAAAATAACAGTCATTCATAAAAGTTATAACCAAGCATTATCAGATCGGTATTTAAAACCGCCACATACCATGGCTCTTTGTAATGTGCTTGAGGAAAACCAAACCTTTATAATCGAAAATCCTTATATAATGCCTGAAAATATGTGTGCATCAGCTTGGGCAGATATTCGTCCTTACATTATTACCATGGCTACAGGCGGTAAGTTCGACTTTATGAAGGATACAGATGTTACCGTAGCAATCTGTTCAGATCCATTTCGACCAGTGATCTTTGAAATCAAAAGAGTTATTCTTTAATCTTATACAACAAAAACCTTCATTTAAATTTACATAAATGAAGGTTTCTTTGTATCATTAAAATCATAAATAACAACATGTATCAAGAATCTATTTGTTCTTGCCCCTTGCAGCTCTATTCCCCATAAGGTCTGCTTCATTTTCTAAACCCACATTGTCATTAACAGCCATACCATTAACTTCAGTCGTTGGCTTTACCCGACCTTGCATTTGCTGAACCACATGCCAGGCTTCATGAGGTAGATGTTTATCTTGTCCTGGTGCTACATGAATATCGGATCCTTGCGTGTAAGCCATTGCGTTAAGTTGCGTAGGTGCTTTTGTATTTTGATGTACTTGAACATCACTTAAATCCATACCTTGTAAATTCTCTAGACCCGTTTTTAATGAATCGGGAAGTCCTGTTTTATTTTCTGATGCCGGACCTGATGTGTCTGAGATATCCTCTGTACCATTACCTAAAATTTGTCCCAAAGCCGCATTCCCAATAGAATCTTGGAGTCCCATTGCATCTGCAGGTGTTAAAAGGTCTGGTTGTAAATCCGCTTTCATCATACTTTCATTTATATCAACTTGATTTTCTAATCCATTATTCTCTTCTTGTTGCTGTTTTACAGCATCATTTTTCTTACGATTGGTTAGAAGATTCGTAAAATCGCTCACTCTGATACCTCAAGCTTTATTAGTCTTGATCCTATTTTCTTTATACCTTCAATGTGTTTCATCTAAACGTAACTTCTTGAGTTGCTATACCTTATTAATCAAATGTAAATAGTGTCCTATTGTCATTAATACTCAAAAAAAAAATAAAAAGATAGACTTTTTTTGAAATACTGTTAGAATTATAAACTGGTGTATCTTTTTAAGGAGGAATTAAATGTTAGATAAATTAATAACTAATCGTGCTGATTCTAAAAGCATTAGAATTGAAATATTAGCAGGACTAACCGTAGCATTGGCATTGGTACCAGAGGCTATTGCATTTGCATTCGTAGCAGGTGTAGAACCTCTTGTTGGTCTTTATGCTGCGTTTATGGTCGGATTGTTAACATCCATATTTGGCGGACGTCCAGTATGATCTCTGGTGCTACCGGAGGCTTAGCAGTCGTAATGGTCCATTTAGTGCATGAACATGGTGTTCAGTATTTGTTTGCTGCACTTGTACTAATGGGAATTATACAAATAGCCATTGGAGTTCTCAAACTTGGAAAACTGGTTCGTATGATTCCACATTCTGTTATGCTTGGATTTGTAAACGGACTCGCAATTGTCATCTTTTAGCCCAATTTGAATCAATTTAAGTCCCTGGTGCAGACGGCTCACTGGTTTGGATGACAGGTTCTACTATGTATACCATGCTAGGCTTGGTTGCATTAACAATTGTAATCAATTACACATCTTATAAGTTTATTAAAGCAATTCCTGCTCCACTTGTTGCAATTGTTATCATAACCGTCTTGGTAGGTGTCTTTGGCATTGATACAAAGACCGTTGGCGATATTGCATCTGTAGGTGGCGGATTACCTAAATTTGCATTACCACTGGTTCCAATCAGCTTCGAAACATTTTAAAATTATCTTGCCTCATGCAGTTATTTTTGCAGTTGTTGGCCTTATTGAATCTTTAATGACACTTACTTTAGTTGATGAGATCGTAGAAAACAAAGGTGATGGAAACAAAGAATGTATCGGACAAGGTATTGCCAACATAGTTAATGGTTTCTTCGGTGGTATGGGTGGTTGTGCCATGATTGGCCAAAGTATGATCAATGTTGAATCAGGCGCTAAAAAACGTCTTTCAGGTATTTCTGCAGCTTTGTTCTTACTAGCATTTATATTATTTGGTTCATCTTTAATTGAAAGAATTCCAATTGCTGTCCTAGTTGGTGTTATGATAGTTGTTTCAATTGCTACTTTTGAATGGACAAGTTTTAGAATTGCTAAGAGTATTCCAAAAGTTGATCTTTTTATTATTCTGCTTGTATCAGTAACAACAATATTTGTTGATTTAGCTGTTGCTGTTGTGGCTGGTGTTATTGTTGCATCTCTTGAGTTTGCTTGGGAAAAAGGCAAACGACTTGATATTACACAGTATATGGAAGGTGAATCGAAAATATATGCTCTTAACGGTGCATTATTCTTCGGGTCAGTTACCAGCTTAATGGATACATTTGAAGTTGCATCTGATGTGGATGATGTGATTATTGATTTTAGTCATGCGCGTATCTTTGACCATTCTGCTATTGAAGCCATAAATTCTGTTACTGCGAAATATAAAAAAGCTGGTAAAATGGTGCATTTAAGAAACTTAAGCACAGAATGTTTCGCATTTCTACAAGGTGCTATAGATATTATGGACGTTAATATAATAGATGGTGATGTTGCTTAATCAATGTCATATTTCAGTTTCAAATAAAAAACCACCGAATTCGCATTTTGAATTCGGTGGTTTTATTATTACTACTTTATACCATATTTACTTAATATCTCTTCATAAACACCATTTTCTTTAATGACTTTTAATCCTTTATTATATGCATCAATAATCTCTTTACTTCTTGGATTCGCAAGTCCTGATGCAATGTGTAAATTACTCGCTCCTAATCCTTTCTCAGTAAATTCAATTTCATCCAGCTTAGCTGGATCAGCATTATTAATTGTTGCGCTGGCTACGATTTGGTCTTCTAATGTTAGGTCTACTCTTCCTTCCATTAGCTTACCAATATTTTGCATTAAACCATCACTTTCATCACGTGTAAAATCTGGTGAGTTTACAAATTCATCTCCGTAACCATACCCTCTTGCAATACCAACAGTTTTTACCTTTTTAAACTAGCTAATCCATCGTACTCAAATGGGTCACCTTTTTAGTTTAATAAATTTCACTTCATTCACTGCATACTCATCACCATATAAAAGCAACTCTGCTCTTGCATCAGTGTACCAAACATTTGGCAATATGTCGTAAATTCCTTCTTTAACTCCTTCTTCAGCACGAGCCCAAGGAATTATTTCATGTTTAACTTCATAACCTTCTACAGCAAATGCTGCACTGACTATTTCTAGTGACATTCCTAGCGTTGGTGAATCTGGGTCAACAAAAGGTGGCCAAGGATCAGATACAGAAGTAATCACTTTATCCATATTCTCAGCTGGTTCTTCTTCTACTACTTCTGGCGCTTCCTCAGCTGGTTCTTCTACACTGGTTCTTCATTGGTTATACGGGTAGCTTCTTCTGGTTCAGAACCACATCCTGTATAAACTATAACGATGGTCAGTATCATGAGTATCCCCAACAATAATCTACTTCTTTTCACTTTTCATCCCTCCATGACTAATATAATTCCTAATCGTTGATCAATGACTTCTCTCAAAGACAATCATTTGTACTAATATGTTTATACACATTAATTCCTTCTTCAAACCCGTTCGTGGATATTTAAGCATTTATTCAATTTTCATCCACTCTAGGAATTTAACTTGAACGTCCTTTTTATGTTAAAGTGACTAACAGATTCTAAAAGTGTTTCAGAGATTCTTGCCAGTTCTTCCATAGCTTTTGACATTTCACTTATAACCTCTTCCTCATTTACAAGTGACATCATTGTTTGTTCAGCACTTGCGGCAGTGTCATCAGCAATCTCAGATATCACCATTGTATTTTTAACAATTTCAGAACTTTCATTAGATTGTGTCTCTGACTCAACATTAATCCGCTCAATAATGTCAAACACTTTATTAATCGAAATGACTATTGCATCTAGTGCTCCACCAGCTTCTTTTACAACACCACTACCTTGTTTAGCAATAGCTGCGCCACTATTCATTGTCTTTACAGCATCTTTTATTTCAGACTGAATATCATTAACAACGGTAGATATTTGACTAGCAGCTTCTGAAGATTGTTCAGCTAATTTTTGCACTTCATTTGCAACAACAGCAAACCCTCTCCCTGCATCTCCTGCTCTCGCTGCCTCTATAGACGCATTTAATGCAAGTAAATTTGTTTGATTTGTAATATTGCTAATCACATCTACAAAGGTCACAATTTTTTCTGAATGAGTTGATAATTTTTGAATCGCCACTGAAGTCGTTTCAACAAATTCACAAATCTCTGACATTTTGTTAATTGTATCATCTACAGCAGTTGTTCCTCTATTAGCTGCATCTTTGGAATTTACAGATAAATGAACGGCCTCACTAACATCATCTGTAACATGCTGTATCGAATCTGACATAGCTTGAATTAAACTAGCAACTTTTTTTTAGTTTTAATCGATTGATTTTCAGTACCTTCAGCTATATGACGTGATGTTTCTGTCGACTCTTTGGTAATGTCGAGTGTATCTGCAATTGACGCCGTAACTTCTTCAATTGCAGCAGCAATTGTCTGAGCACCATCATTTACCTGATAAACCATTTGATAAAGTTGTTTAGTCATATCATTGAATTTAACTGTTAAATTGCCTAATTCATCATTTGACGTAACAGGAATCTGAATGCTTAAATCACCTGAAGCAATACTTCTGTACCTTCAATCAAATCATTTAAAGGACGTGTAACTCGTCTACTAATATAGGTAATCGCAACAATCATAAACACTATAGTAACAAATACTACGACCATATCAGATAAAAGCTTCTCCTTGATCCGCTTCAATTGAAAATAACTAGTCATTCCAATTTCTACTTTTCCTAATTCTGTATCACCGCGCTTTACGACAACATCAGTATAAAGCAAATTTTTACCTTGATAATGTTTTCCCTCAATATAACTATTATAAATTTCTTCACCTTGTGTATTTAAGATTTTCACATAACTTACTTCTACATCCTGAAACAAAGACTCACCAAAAGCTTTAACACCTTCCTCATTTAGATTCCACATCGGATCACTAACTGCTATGGCACTTAACTCATTTAAAGTAACAACACGATTTTTTAAGTGTCTTAATAGCATATGATCGATCTTTACTTGCATTAACAAGAGACACTGCTATTAATATAATGGCAATTAAAAGTACTACTGGTATAGCAAATTTATTTTGTAGCTTATTAATACGTATTTTTCCCATTGAAATTTTAGGTACATATTTTTTACCTTTCACGAAACGGTTAAGTTCAAATTTATTTTTCCTCATAATTTCCAACCAACTGATTCCCCTAGGCTGGTTCACCTCCTAATGGCTTTAAAGTCACATGTAATTCCATCTTCTCATGTATTAAGTTCTATTTTACATATACCCACAGAGTCGCATTAGACACATACATTTTAATAACCAATATCTTCACATAACAATATTCCCCCATCTAGAAGATAGACCTAATTATAGAAATACATTTCTTGTATAACATAAAAATCTCGAAACCGCATAAGATTTCGAGATTACTTATTTAATATTCGATTTATAAAAGATACTTTATTAATTACATAACATGATCAAACCTTAGATAATTTTTCTAATTTCCATCTTTATAGGAAAGTAATTTTATTTTTTCATCTTCAGATATAACATCTTCTATTACAGTCTTTTTTTCTTTATTTTCATCTAATATGGATGCATGCAGCTCTTGGTCAGCTATAATAATTCTTTCTCTCAGTTCTCTCGCTGAAAGCAAGCCTGCTCCAGCCCCTCTAATAATCACTTGTTGTAATCCATCTGATGTCGCTACGACAATCCTAAAGTCTTTTTTATGTTTATGAGCAAATTTTTCGATATACTGATCAGCAGTCTGCGCTTCTGCAGTATAAACAACCTGTATATTGTGGTAGGTCTCTACAGATGCGTTTCGACCTTCGACTCTATATGCGTCAAATACCAACATTAAGTGACATTTTCTAATACCTTGATAGTTGCTTAGAATATCCATAAGCTTGCCTCGGGCAGCTTCTATGTTTTCTTGAGCAATCTCGTTTAGTTCAGGCCAGTCAAAATCATGTTGTAGCCATCTACTAAAAGGTATTCTTCGCCTTTTGTATTTATTGTAGATTGACCACTGTAAGATACTGACTCATAGTGACTCTGTTTAGCTGTTTTTCTTTTCTTCCATTCTTTTTTCTTTCCACTATTAGAATAATAAGTACTATTCATAATAGCATCTATTTCTTCTAAACTAATGGATTTAACATCCGTACTTCTTGTTTCATTTTCTCTGTAACTCGAATCTTCTTGATTTTTAAGTTTTAGATAACTCTCAACATGCATCTTGTTTTTAACTTCGTCCCAAGGTACAAAATACCCAGAGCCACCTGCACAAAAGACTGATCCTGTAGGGTTTTCTATATCTCTTTCAGAATCATACCCTGCTTTATCAACGACTTCTTCACTGTTATGGCATACATCGTACCCATCTATGGATATATAAAGTTTTCCAAATCCTTTTGTATAGGCATTAATCTCTTGCTGATAGTTCTTCATGGTCGAAACCGGAGCAGTCCCTTTTAGGATAGTCATACTTTCGTCAGCTTTTTCGATCATGCACTGACCGTGCATTTTATCAATGTCTGTCATGGCTCGACCGACAAATTGCTCTGGGATTCGAGTCTAAATTTATAATAGGTTCTAATAATATGGATTCCGCTTCTTTTAATCCCTGTCGTAAAGCTCTAAAGGTGGCCTCTCTAAAGTCGCCACCGGCTGTGTGCTTATTATGTCCTCTTCCAGCAACAAGACTTACACGTATATCTGTAACATAAGCACCTGTTAAGACACCTGCATGTTCTTTTTTCTTTAAGATGAGTCATAACAAGTCGTTGCCAATTTTCTATCTAAAATATCTTCACTACATTTATTCTCAAACTGAATACCAGATCCTCTTTCAAGCGGTTCCAATACCAAGTGCACTTCTGCATAATGTCTTAGGGGTTCAAAATGCCCAACACCTTCTACGGTTGTTTTAATAGTCTCTTTATAAACAATTTCACCTTGACCAAAGTCAACATTAACACCGTATCGTTCCTGAATAATAGATTGTAATATTTCTATTTGTACAGCCCCATATTTGAACATGAATCGCTTGCAATACTTCGTTCCAGATAATTTTAAGGGTAGGCTCTTCTTCCTCAAGTTCCCTTAATTGAGGCAACAATTGTCGTTCGTCAACACCTTCAGGCAAGATAAGTTGATAGGATAGTACCGGTTCAAGCTGAGGAGCCATAGAGCCTGCTTCATTACCTAATCCTTGTCCTGGTTTAGTTAAACTGAGTCCTGTCAGAGCACAAATAGCCCCTGCTTCTATTAAAGGAACCGTTGCAAATTTCTCACCAGAATATAACCTGATCTGATTCACTTTTTCAGCTTCATCCCCCAAACGAATGGTGTCTTTAACTTTCAGTGAACCGCCCGTAATCTTAACATGGGTTAACCTGTTCCCTTGATGGTCCCTAGTAATTTTGAACACTTTTGCTCCAAAGTCAGGTGAATAAGACGGTTTCTCAGAATATCTACTAATACCATTTATAAAAACCTCAGTACCTTCCTGACGGAGAGCAGAACCAAAATAAACGGGGAAAACACTTCTATTACATACTAGTGATCGAATATCATCCAACTGTATAAGACCTGTATCTAAGTACTTTTCCATAAGTCTTTCATTGCACAAGGCAAGTTGTTCGTACCAATCATCATCAACATGCTCAAAAGAACACATTGATCAGAGAGTTCTTTTTTATAGATGTCATTATCTGCGCTTTATCTGTCCCATTTTGATCCATTTTGTTTACAAAAATAAAGGTCGGTATCTGGTACATATCAAGCAAGTTCCAAAGGGTTTTTGTATGCCCCTGAACACCATCTGCTCCACTTATCACCAAAATAGCATAATCTAAAACCTGTAAGGTTCTTTCCATTTCTGCAGAAAATCTACATGCCCTGGTGTATCTAACAGCGTTAGCTCAGTATCACCAAAATTGCATAATAGCCTGTTTTGAAAAAATAGTAATGCCTCTTTTCTTCTCAAGCTCAAAAGTATCTAAATATGCATCTTTATTATCTACACGTCCTAATCGACGTATTTTTCCACTTAAATAAAGCATACTCTCAGATAAGGTTGTTTTACCTGCATCTACATGAGCAAGTATGCCTATAACTAATTTTTTCATTTTTAAATCATATCCTTAAATCTACTTTTTATTTTATTCTAACACATCTTACTCTAAGGTAAATTATTCACAAAATTCATCGTAAACATCCTTCGTCCTTTGGTTTACTTACATCATGCAATAGAGTTCACCCTATAACTACAATATCAATTATTATTTTCAGTAATTAAATCAGTCAGGTGTTTTAAAGATGGATTCACATTACTGGTCTTCCATGCAGCTACTATGTCATTTTGTCTATACTCTGCTTTCAGATCTAAATCTAAAAATGTTAATTTGGAACCAGCATAATCTTTTAAACTACTTGGTAATAAAGCTACACCCATATGTGATTCTACAAGGACAAGAACTGTTTGCACCAAGTTTGGTGTATTTACAATGCGGGGAGAAAAACCATGTTCGCTACAAATTTGAAGCGTTTTATCAAAACCTTGAGGTGATTCATGACGATTCTGTACAATAAAAGGTTCATTGGCCAGTGCCGTTAGATGGATAGGTTGATCTGACCACTCTTTTACCAAGTCGCTGTCTGACGCCAGTACAGCGCAAAGTATTTCTGTACATACATGATGGGTTTCTATTTTACTTGGCTGTTTTGATCCTTCCGCTACCCTTGATATGCCAAATGAAAAGGTAATAACTAGGTCAAGCGTATCTTCATTAAGTGCTTTTGTAAGTTCTCCCTGAGGATACCTGTTAACCTCCAAGCTAACATTGGGATACCTTTCTTGAAACTCTTTAAGAATGCGCGGTAGCCAGGTCCGATCTCCATACCCAATATAGCCAATTCGTATATGTCCCTGATACCCTAAATGAGCATTCATTGTAATGTCGATTACTTCGTCAAACCTTTTGAGTAGGCCTGTTGCCTGTTGATAAAGAACGTCTCCAGCTGGTGTTAATTTAACCGATCTACGATTTCTATTAAAAAGAGGAACACCAAGTTTCTTTTCAAGTTCAGATATTTGCTGACTAACTGCCGACTGCGCAACAAATAAACTCTTTGCCGCTTCGGTAAAACTTAATTTTTCTGCAACAGCAACAAAATATTTTAATTGCCTAATATCCATATGTTCCTCCTAATTTATATATTAGTGCCTACAATACTGTATTATACTGACATCCTATCATCCATTTTCATATATAACAAGACTTATAAGAAAAACTGATAACTGAAATTCGTAATCTTTATTTTACTGATGCCACATAAAGTTGTACAATAGAGTTATGAGAAAATTGTAATGGTTGAAATTTTTTTAAGAAGTGCGCAGCACTTCAAAAAAATTCGGATTAAGAAATCGTTTTCACCTACTATTTTTAAGGAGGCGTCAAGTGGTTAAAGTAAACATATTACATGAATACTGCAAGAGCTGTAAGCTATGTATCGACATATGCCCAAAGAAAATTTTGAAAATTGGTGATAAAGCCAATAAGAAAGGCTACTTTGCAGCTGTATGTACTGACAAGAAAAATGTATTAGTTGTGGTCTTTGCGCGACAATGTGTCCAGATGTAGCTATCGAAGTATACAAGGCTAAAGGCTAGGAGGCAATTATGAAACCAGAAAGA